>Ga0206129_10000377_pt1 | contig 72086 bp, 65 predicted proteins | sample Helgoland_Spring_8_FD_148616 | JGI IMG/M metagenome (GOLD analysis project Ga0206129, IMG submission 148616) | Pelagic subsurface seawater microbial communities from Kabeltonne, Helgoland, North Sea - Helgoland_Spring_Bloom_20160502_2 | ecosystem: Environmental > Aquatic > Marine > Epipelagic ... | reverse complement strand
ATAGCATCACATATTACAATCCCATCAGCCTTGGTTGGTGGGATTTTTTTATTGAATTGATTGACTAGATCGTTAACCAGCCAAAAAGATAGGCAATCACAAAAACAATAAAAATGGAAACGGCCACCGACACGAGTGTTCGAACCACTCTATCTCTTTTTTCAAATTCCGTTTCATCAACAGAAAAATTCCAACCACATACCTCACAAACTTTGTATTCAATAAAGGTTAATGGTTTTCCCGAATCCAACCCAAAAGCTTTGTTGTTTCCATGGAACTCCTCTTTCATGGTCAAAATTCTTTGAGAGGTACACCTTGGACATGTTGTTCGATTATGGTCTCGAACCTCTACAGACAACTTTTCATTTATAAGCTGTTGAACCTTATGGTCACCTAAGTTTCGAGATTTGATTTCTGCGGCTATAGCCTCAGACCTAACATCTTCTGCCTTATACGCAGCGAAAAACGCCAACTCAAAATCTTGAAAGTCGGTAAAAGACGCTTTTAGTTCAGGCATAGCAGGTGTATCAGACATATATTTTTAGACTCAACTAATTCGTAAACTAAGTTGAAAAGCTTTCACCGCACCCACATGTATCTGTAGCGTTAGGATTATTAAAAGTGAAGCCACGTGAATTCAGACCATGTTCAAAATCAACCTCCATTCCTAATACATACATAACATGAGCTTGATTCATGATAACGGGTATATCTTGAATAAGAAATTCCTTGTCATTTTTTTCCTTTTGATCAAACGCCAACAAGTATGACAATCCGGAGCAGCCTCCTCCTTTAACACCAATTCTCAGAAACGGCGCAATATCTTCCGATTGCTCAGTTTTAATTTCACTAAGCTTCTCTATTGCTCCTTCTGTAAAACGAATCGGCGCCTCAACGGCTATTTCTTCTTTCTCCATTCCATACAAATTTATTAATTTTTAGAGATTAAAATGGGCAACCCATACGTTAAACAATTAGTTTTACACCTTATTTACCAATTATATATATGACAATATTGGCGATGGACACATGGCAGTTTTTTATTGAGATTATGCAATTCCTGTTACCAGCAGCTATTGTATTTTTAGTGACTTACTTCATATTAAAAAAGATGCTCGATGAAGATTATAAGCGGAAAGAGCTTAAAGCCAAATCGAAGCGATCAAGTGAACTCAGTGCTATCAAACTTCAAGCCTATGAACGTTTCACAATTTTACTTGAACGTATACGCTTAGACAATCTAGTTATGCGTATGGCAGATCCAGCAAAAAGCGCTTCTGAATTTAGATTTATGCTGTCACAGTCTATACACGACGAATTCAATCACAACATATCGCAGCAGCTCTATGTGAGTGAGCAGGCGTGGCAGATGATAAAATTAAGCAAAGAAGAAGCCTTGCAAATAATCGCGCATAGCTTCTCAGATATGACTGAGACCTCAGTGGCGACTGATTTAGGTAAAGCCATTTTAACTAAGTTAGAAAACAGCCAGAGCAATATGGCTGAGGCTACTATTGGCTTTTTAAAAAAAGAACTTGAAATTGTTTTCTAAACACTTCTACATATGCCTCATTTTGGCTGCTTTGGGTTGTAACAGATTACCTTACACAGCTAAAGTAGGTGGACAATTAAACACCTTAGACTCATCATGGAAGGAGAGCAGCAAGCGTATAGACAATTTAATTCAACCGTATAAAGCACAAATCGACAGCCAAATGAACATTGTTGTTGGTTATTCTGCTGAAGAACTGATCAAAAGCCGTCCAGAATCTGCTTTAGGAAATGGTATAACGGATTTACTTATATCTTATGGAACTAGTCATATCAACAACGACATAGATCTATGTGTGTTGAATTACGGTGGTTTACGTGCTCCATTACCCAAAGGACCTATAGTAGTAGGAAGGATTTATGAAATCATGCCCTTCGACAACACTTTAGTCGTTATTACATTAAGTAAAGAGCAGTTAAAATCTCTGGCGCGTCATATCCTAACAAAAAGTGGTGAACCCATCGGAGCTAAGCGTCACGTCAAAATAATGAACTACAAAAGTGGGGCGATATTTCAGTTTGAGGAAGACAGTCTTAACGTAAAAAAATCATATAACATTCTTACGTCGAACTATTTGGCAGACGGTGGAGATGGTTACACTGTTTTCCAATCCAAACCACGGTTCAACAGCAATATTTTGATTAGAACTGCATTAATTGCTGAATTTTCCAAAACCACACAGAAAGAACCTTTCAAAGCAGTCATTGACGGACGAATCGTTTGGGATCCAAATAATGAATAGACGCGACTTTATATTGTCTGGCTCTAAGGCGGCCATGGGATTAGCACTTGCTTCAAGTCCGCTTATATCGGTTGGAAAGAACCGCTCAAGCTTATCTATTCTTTTCACCAATGATTGGCATAGTCGAATAGAACCGTTTCCGATGGACGGAGGCAGATACCAAGGATTGGGAGGAGCAAGCAAACGAGCGGCGCTTATTGAGAGGATAAGGCAGGAAAACAAACACGTGTTATTATTAGACTCAGGTGATATTTTTCAAGGCACCCCCTATTTCAATTTTTTTGGAGGCAAACTGGAATTTGAATTAATGAGTCAGATGAAATATGATGCAGCCACCTTGGGTAATCATGATTTCGACAACGGAATAGATGGACTTGTTAGACAAATGCCATTTGCGTCGTTCCCATTCCTTAATTGTAATTATGGATTTGAAGGGACCAAATTGGATGGAAAAGTATTACCGTACAAAGTTTTCAAAAAAGGAGGAACGCGTGTTGGTGTTTTGGGAGTTGGTATCGAATTGACCGGTTTGGTATCAAAAAAATTATTTGGAAACGTTCAATATAAAGACCCAATTCAACATGCTAATGACGTCGCAGACCATTTGAAAAATAAATTAAAATGCGACTTAGTCATCTGTTTATCTCACTTAGGCTTTGAGTATAAGACAGATAAGGTTTCAGACATCACTTTTGCTAAGCAATCAGCCAACATAGATTTGATATTAGGAGGGCATACACATACCTTTATCGAACGGCCAATCGAGGTTATCAACAAACGAAGTAAAGTTGTTAACATCTTACAAACAGGATGGGCAGGGATTAATCTTGGGAAAATTGATTATGAAGCAGATAGCTATTTTGAAGACCAAAAAGCTCAAAACTGTATGGTAAAAATTAGTTAAAAGACAAGCGACTTTGGTTTTTTTTCTAATTTTTTTTTAGACAATTTTACCCACGATTTGAGGCTGACGGTATCGCATTACTTGCCACAAAACGCTAAATGACTAATAACTAAAAACTTAAATGACTGCAGAACACGAAAAGGTATGGAAGAACTGTCTATCCTTAATTAAGGACAACGTAAATCCCCAAAGTTTCAAAACCTGGTTCGACCCAATTAAGCCACTTAAGGTGGAGGATAAAAACTTAACGATTCAAGTACCTAGTCAGTTTTTTTATGAATGGTTAGAAGAACATTATGTAACACTCTTACGTAAGGCTCTCGATCGCGAATTAGGCGCTGGATCAAAATTAGAGTACAGCATCATTGTGGATAACAGCAGCGCAAGCTCCAGAAATCCACATGCTTACACCATTAACATGCCTACCCGAAATGCGGGGTACAATAACAAGAACGAAGTGGGTATTCCACTAAACGTTAATGCGAACATTCACAACCCGTTTATCATACCTGGGTTAAAGAAAATTAACATTGAAAGCCAGTTAAACCCCAACTACACTTTCGACAATTTTATTGAAGGAGATTGTAATAGGTTAGCTCGATCTGCAGGATTTGCTGTTGCAAACAAACCTGGAGGAACTGCTTTCAATCCTTTAATGATTTTTAGTTCTGTAGGACTGGGTAAAACGCATTTGGTTCATGCTATCGGTAATCGTATTAAAGAAGTATCTCCAAACAAATCTGTTTTGTTTGTTTCTTCAGAGAAGTTTGTAAATCAATACGTTGATTCTTGTAAAAACGGAAACAACAACGACTTCTTGAATTTTTACCAATTGCTTGACGTACTAATTGTTGACGACGTACAATTCTTTGCTAAGAAGGAAAAAACACAAGAAATATTCTTCCAAATATTTAACCACTTACATCAAAACGGTAAGCAGATAATCTTAACATCTGACAGAGCTCCTAGAGACTTAAAAGATGTTGACGAAAGGTTATTGTCTAGATTCAAGTGGGGTCTGTCAGCAGATCTTCAGGTTCCTGATTTAGAGACCCGAATTTCTATTCTTGAACACAAGATGTATGAAGATGGCATCAAGCTTAACGCTGAAGTTGTTGAGTACGTAGCACACAACATCGATTCTAATATCCGTGAACTGGAAGGCGCATTAATTTCATTACTAGCACAGGCATCTTTAAATCGTAAAGACATCGATTTAGACCTAGCCAAAAAGATGGTGAAGAATTTTGTAAAAAATGCTTCACGAGAAATATCTATCGAATACATACAGAAACTGGTTTCAGATTTCTATTCACTATCTATCGAGCAGCTTAAATCTAAAACGCGTAAGCGTGAGATTGTACAAGCACGTCAGATATCCATGTATTTCGCTAAGCAATTAACAAAAGCACCATTAAAGAAAATTGGCATGCACTTCGGTGGCCGTGACCACTCAACTGTTATACACGCTTGCCAAACGGTAAGTGACTTAATGGATACAGATCGCAAGTTTAAAAGCGATGTAGAAGAAATTTCAAAACGCATAAAGATCAATACATTTTAATCAAGTCGCATTTGATTTAATGTAAAAAAGCTCCGTTTATCGGAGCTTTTTTTATTTTTCAAGATCTTACCATTCTGCCAATAGTCGGATACGCTATTTTGTTTTTTAGGGCTTAGCAGCTCTATAACCTGCTTTTCATTCTTTCATTTTTTTCTTGATAAAAAAACGAAACAAAAAAATCAAGACTTCTGAAATTTTCTTTGAACTCTACGAAAGGCATTTTCTCCCCGCATTCAAAGCCGCTTTGCTTTCCTGAATGCTTAGCGCTGATCCTCCACGCAAAAGCCTTTCTTGGCTTCTACAGAAAACTTCAAAGGTCGTCCTCAATTATGCACGATTTGTAGAGCACTGGCCTGCCAGAAATGCGGGCTAGCGATGGGGGGAATTGAGGATGCTTTAGAAAATCAATAAAAGTGCTTGCATTTTCAGTCGTACGACTGAACTCTTTTATTAGATTTTCTTGGCACACGAAAGAGCGGAAGGCAGCATATTTCTGGAGAGCGTTTTTGCCTTCTTTTTGCGCCCAAAAAGAAGGAGCGGGTTATAGGCTGATAAGCATAATCGAAAAATAAAATAGCTATTAAACAAAAAAGGGTTCGCCTACTGGCGAACCCTTCACTATATAAAGACTTTAAAAGCCTATTGTTCTTTCTTTTGCATAAAATCTACAACGATTGGTGTTGCGATACAGATAGAAGAATACGTTCCTACAGCCACACCAATAAGCAATGCGAATGTGAATCCTTTCAATCCTTCTCCTCCAAATAAGAATAAGATAATAACAACAAGTAATGTAGTCAATGATGTTACCAATGTTCTACTCAAAGTTTGGTTAATCGCATCGTTAATAATGCCAGATGTGTTCTTCTCGTATTTGTGTAACCCAAGGAATTCACGTACCCTGTCAAATACAACCACTGTATCATTTATCGAATAACCTACAACCGTCAAAATCGCAGCAATAAACGCTTGATCCACATCCATTGAGAAATTAACAATCATTGGTAAAATAGAGTACAATGAGAATACAATTAAAACGTCATGGAACAATGCAACAGTAGCACCAAGTCCGTAACCCCATTTTCTAAATCGTCCTACGATGTATATAAACATCCCGATTAAAGACAATATAATCGCTAACGTTGAGTCACGTTTAATGTCCTCTGCTATAGTTGGCCCAACTTTAGATTCAGACATTACAGAATTGTCAGTCACACCATACTTAGATAATCCTTTAATGATTGCAGCTTTAACTTCTTGCCCAACCAAAGAATCTTTGTCGGCAATACGATAAGACGTTGTTACTTTATAGTAACCTTCTGTACCATATGTTTTCACTTCAACATCTGTATTTTCAATCTCTGGCTTGATCGCACTTTGAATGTCTTCAGTGTTTTCAGCACCATTGATATCCATAACATATGACCATCCCCCTTTGAAATCAACACCAGTGTTAACACCTCTTGATACCATTGAACCAATTCCGGCCAAGATAATCAGTCCTGAAACGAGGTAGAATTTTTTACGGTTACCGATAAAGTTAAAGTTGAATTTACGTAGCATGTTTTTGCTACCAGATGTATTAAATGCGATTTCATTTCCTTTAGCAATGTCGCGCTCAACAAATAGTCGAGTTAACAAAATACTAGTGAATAATGAAGATAAAATACCAATCAATAAGATGATACCGAAACCAGCAACAGGTCCTTTACCTAAGGTCATTAAGATAATCGCTGCAATAAGCGTTGTAACGTTCGCATCAATAATTGATGTCAATGCAGCTTTATAACCATGTCTCACGGCGGCCTTAAAGCCTTTACCGGAACCAAGTTCTTCTTTAATCCGCTCAAATATCAGCACGTTGGCATCAACGGCCATACCAATGGTCAGTACAAGACCAGCCATACCCGGTAAGGTAAGTGCTGCACCGTATCCTGAAAGTACACCAAGTATAAAGAACAAGTTCGCCAATAGGGCAATCACTGCATAAATACCAGCCTTACCATAATAGAACATCATGAATAAGATAACGGCTAAAAATCCAATGGCTAATGAAACTAAACCTGCATTAATCGCTTTTGCTCCAAGCGTTGGCCCAACAACAGTTTGTTCAACAACGCGTGTTGGAACTGATAATCTTCCTGCTTTTAATATGTTACTTAAATCTTCAGCGTCTTCCATCTCAAAGTTTCCTGAGATACTTGAACTACCGTTAGGGATTTTCCCTTGTACTGTAGGTGCACTGTATACCTTATTGTCAAGAACAATGGCAATCGCTTCTTTATTCGCTTTACTCGACGCTTGCTCAGTAATGATTGACCATTCTTTTGCAGCTGTATTGTTCATTAACATGGTAACTTCATACGCACCATTTGGGTTGATAGTAGGTCGCGCATTATCAATAACGTCGCCGTCTAATACTGGGCTTTTACCGTTAACACCTCTTAAAGCGTATAATGTTACAAATCCATCTTCTGTTTCGTCAAAACTCCACTTAAACACTAAATCATCTGGGAATTGAGCGCGAACGTCAGGGTCTTTAAATTGCTCTTCGAAAAATGGTACTTCAGTACTCTTAACAAATCCGATAAAGCTTCGAATCATTACGTTACCAGACTCATCTTGAGGCAATGCCATTCTCGACATTAACGGATACTCAATAAGTTGCTCTTCTCTAGATAATTCTTTTTGTGCAACAGAGTCAGTAGATAATGTATCGGTGCTGTCTTTAGATTCTTTTAATCCAGCAAACTCATCGATAACGGTATCACCTTCTACTTTCAAACCTTCTGTGTTGGCAAACTCATCAGCTTCTACAACTTCTTCAACCTTAGTTGAATCCTTTTCTTGCTGTGCTTTAAGCTTATCAGAAATGATGCTTCTTGCATCTTCGAAGTACTTATATACTTCGTCGTTGTTATATACTTCCCAAAATTCAAGTTGTGCTGAACTTTGCAGTAACTGAATTACACGGTCAGCATCGTCAACACCAGGAAGTTCAACCAAAATACGTCCATTATCCAAACGCTGAACGTTTGGTTGGGTAACATTGAATTGGTCAATACGTGTACGGATTACTTCGTAAGTCTCTCCTACTTTCGCTATTTCCTCCTTCTTTAACCAATCGTAAATTTCTTCGTTTGAAGAGTTGTATTGGTTTGGCAGCTCAGCTTTTCTGTTCTTTCGATAGAAAATACGTGCAAGTCCTTTTTCTGGATTAATCGCTTCATATTCTTTGGCGAAGTAGTCAACAAAACTTCCTTGCCCTTTATATGCTGCTTCAGCACGCTCTAGTGCTTGATTAAATTGTGCATCTTCATCTTCTCCTCCAAGACCTTTAACCATACTCTGTGTAGAGATTTCAAGGGTTACGTTCATTCCACCTTGAAGGTCAAGACCTAAATTGATTTCTCGTTGTTTGCAGTCTTGGTAAGTGTAACCAAACAGTGGATAAACCTTTTCATTTTGAATTGAATCAATATGCTGTTTGTAAACACGGGCATATGCCGGAACCGTATCTGACCCAACTATTGCGATTACATCTTCTTTTACTCCTTTTTCTACATTTCGAGTAACCAGTGTAAACGACAATTGGTAAAGGCAAACTATGGCCAACAGAATCACCAAAAACTGTACAAATCCTTTGTTCTTCATTCGTCTATATCAATATATTTTATGTATGTCTTCCCGTTTTTCGGAAGTCCGCAAAAGTAACGGTTTTTTTTAATCTCTAAAAGGGTTATGAGACAAAGAATTCGATACGATTTTTATGCCTTTAAAAGCCGATCTAAATGGTTGCTTAACACTTGGAAACTGCGATCAAAATGTGTGTTGTTCACGATAATCAAATCCACGTTATCGCGATACGGCAATAAGTACTGGTTGTAAGCGGGCATAACATGCTCATTCCATTGGTATTCAATTTGCTCTTGCGTCATACCGCGTTCCTTTGCATCTCGAGTGAGTCTGCGCTTTAGCATAACATCTAAACTCGCCTCAACATAAAGCTTCAGATCAAACAATGCATCAAGCTTACTGTCGGTATAGATAAACAAGCCCTCAATCACCAGTATTGGAGAAGCCTTGAAAGTAATCTCTTTAGGAAAAACATTTGGGTTGTTAAACGTGTATTCCACGATGCTTACATCCTGCCCTTTTTTAAGCTTACGAATATCTTTAACTAGACGTCCAAAGTCGATACCAGCGGGTAAGTCGAAGTTTATTTCCCCATTTTCATCAATAACCTGTTCAGAAAGCGGCTTATAATAATGATCCTGTGAAATCACACAGATTTCACCCGGTTTATACATCTTATTCAATCGCTTTATTAAAGTCGTTTTACCAGATGCGCTTCCGCCTGCAATACCAATTATGTAAGGTTTTATTGTAGCCATGTTTACGGGTGCAAATTAAGTTGAAAATTTCGTCGGTTGTCCAGTAGATTAACAATTCATACTTTTGGCCAATCATGGACCGTGAAATTATATTAAATGTATATGCGTCTTTGTTAGACATGTTTCCAGATGTAGAACGCAAGGGAAAAAAACACCTTACACATCTGCCAATACCTATATGACTTCATTTATTGGTAACGACGGGAATTTGGCTTTTCGGCTATCTCAAGAAGACATTACAACACTTACCGAAAGTCATGAAGCTCAATTAATGCAGCAACATGGTAAGATACTAAAGGATTTCATCTGTGTTCCAGAAAATTTGCTCAACGATCAAGACCTACTCGCAACATTTTTTCAAAAGAGTTTGGACCATACGAACGGTTTAAAACCAAAGAAAAAATAGACCCATTAAGGTTCCGACAAACAACAATTGTTAATCGATAAAAAACTTTGGAAACTTTTAACACATTAAAAGTTTCCGCTTTACTTTTGCGCCCAGTTAATGGATGTAAAAGAACAGATATTAGAAAAATCGCTTGAGATGTTTATGCGTTATGGCATCAAAAGTGTTAGCATGGACGACATCGCCAGAAAAGTTGGCATAAGCAAAAAAACAGTATACCAGCATGTTCCTGACAAACGCGATCTTGTAAAGCAGTCGTTTGAGCGTCATCTATGCGCCGACGAATTTTTCTGCACGCAAATGATGGATGAGACGAACAATCCCATTCAGCAGTTGTTAAATCTTGCAAAACACGTTGTTGGAAATTTCTCGCAAATGAATCCGAGTACCATGTTTGACGTACAGAAGTATTATCCGTCAAGCTGGACATTATTTGATGAGCATAAAAACATATACATCAAAAACCAAGTGATCCAAAACCTTGAATTAGGCATAAAATCAGGACTATACAGACCTGAATTAAATATTGAAATTATTTCAAAACTGTATATCTGCCTAATAGATGCTTCTGTAAACCCAGACACCTTCCCTTCAAAGGATTTTGACCGTGTTGCCATTTTCGTCCAACTATTCGACTATCACCTTCATGCCATCATGACGCCAGAAGGAAACGCATATTTTAACTCACATAAAGAATCATTTTTCGATTAATCAAATGAAACAACTTACCACATTATTGTTTTGCCTAATCACGTTAAGTGTATTTGGGCAAACCCAATCCTTAACCCTTGAGCAGGCCATTGACCACGCCATGAAGCACAATGCCGATGTCAAAAATGCCAGCCTTTCGGTTGAAGACAGCAAACAAGAAGTTAAAAGCATTATTGCTACAGGGCTGCCGCAAGTTAGCGTTAATGGCAACTTCACGCACAACATTCAAATTGCTGCGCAACAGTTGCCTGATTTTATCTCACCAGCTGTTTACGGTGTTCTGATTTCAGAAGACTTGCTTCCAGCGGATCGTTTTAAAGCAGGAGAACCTCAAACATTAGCATTTGGCGCACCAAGTTCTTTAACCGCAATGGCCAATTTGAACCAACTTTTATTTGACGGCACTTATTTCCTTGGACTGAAGGCGGCAAAACATTATGTTAAAATGTCGGAGTTACTGCAAGAAAATACAGAGATCACTGCAATCGACAATGTTAAAAAATCTTACTACGCTGCCCTTATTACTGGTCAAAATTCTGATTTGCTTCAACAAAGTCTAAGCAATTTGAATAACACACTTCGCGAAACGAAAGGTTTGTATGAGGCGGGGTATGCAGAAAAACTGGACGTCGATAGACTTGAATTTGCAAAGTCAAACTTGGAAACTGAGATAAACAACATAGCACTTCAAAAACAGATTTTAATGAATATGCTAAAGGTAAATATTGGCATGGACGTAAATCAAAGTATTGAACTTACCGAAGACTTATTAGAACAAACCAACATCAATGCCGACAATTTCAGCATTGATAGCCGGATAGAAACTAAAATAATGCAACAAACATTGCTTCTGGACAGCTTAAACATTAAACGTTACCAGGTAGGTTATTATCCAACGATTAGATTAAACGCCACATACCAACAAAATAGTTTTGCAGAATCAGCAGAGTTTCAAGGTTTAGGCAAAACATGGAACCCTGGCACAATGTATGGAGTAAACATAAGCATCCCCATTTTTGACGGGTTTTACAAAAAATCTAAAATATCTCAGGCACGTGTGGCGTACGAAAAAGACAAGCACACCTATAACCATACACGCAATCAGTTAATGTTTCAGGTAGAGCAAGCCAAAATGAATCTAACTATGAAACAGCAAAACCTTGAGAATCAGAAAAACAACAAGGCTTTAGCTCAATCGATTTACGAAACTTCAAAAATTAAATTTGATGAAGGTGTTGGATCATCTTTCGAACTTATTCAAGCCCAAACCGACCAAACCCAGGCTGAAATAGCTTACAGCAACGCTTTATACGAAGTGATCGTTGCACAAATAGAATTACAAACGGCTTTAGGAACTAGCCAACCAAATACTAAATAAAGACATAATGAAATTCATGAAATATTTAAATTTATTCGCCATTGCAACCTTGATTATAATGGGTTGTGCTTCAAAACCTGAAAGCGATTTAGACAAAAAAAGAACAGAATTAGTAGATGCTGAAAAAGCACTAGATTCTATTCAAAATGTAATCGCAGGAATAAAAGAAGAAATTACTGAGCTTGACACCACTGCTAGAACCAAAACTTTCCCAGTGAAAGTTAAAGAAATCGCAACAGGAGCATTTCAAAATCCTTTTCAAATTCAAGGTTTAGTAGAGTCTGACCAAAACGTATTGATTTCACCTGAGGTACCAGGAAATGTGGTTTCTGTATTGGTTAAAGAAGGTCAACGGATTTCTAAAGGTCAGGTTATTGCGACTCTTGATGGTTCAATTGCCGGTTCTCAAATTAGCGAATTGGAAAATGCGTTAAGCTTAGCCAAAATTAACTTCGAAAAACAAGAGCGTTTATGGAATAAAAAGATTGGAAGCGAAATGCAATATCTGCAAGCCAAGAATCAATATGAGAACTTGGAGAAAAGCTTAAATACGGCACGTGCTCAACTTGGTAAATACACACTGCGTTCACCAATCTATGGAACGGTGGATGAAATAATGGCCAACCCAGGAGAATTAGTGGGTGGGATGACGAGTGGCCCAGTAGCTAGAATTGTCAACCTTAAAGACATCAAGATTAAAGCGAATGTATCTGAACGTTATATCGGTCAAATCAAAAAAGGGCAATCTGTACAATTGAATTTCCCATCATTAGGATTGGAAATGACAGAAACGGTTTCAGCCGTGAGTAACGTAATTGATGTAAACAATAGAACTTTCGTAGTTTACGTAAAACCATCAAAAAACTTAGATAAGCTAAAGCCAAACTTATTGACGCTTATTACAGCTTATGATTACGTTGACAAGGAGGCCATTAGCATTCCAACCAAATTGGTGAGAACTGACGGTGAAAAAGCCTTTGTGTTTGTGGTAAAAACGCAAGGACAGAAAAAAATAGTTGAAAAACGTTTTATCGAAATCCAAAAACAATTTCCAAGTCAAACGTTGATCAAGTCAGGTCTTTCGGAAGGAGACTTATTAATCACAGAAGGTGTTGCGAGTGTGATTGTTGGTGATGAGTTAAAAATCATCGAACCTAAAACTGAAGATTAAGCGCAGCGAGCGCAACTTTAAAACAAAGTGAAATGAAAGAAATAATAAAAGAGTTTAAACTCTCCAGCTGGGCGGTAAACAACAAAATCAGTGTATATGTGATGATGGCAATCATCCTTATCATTGGATTGGGGAGTTACAACTCAATGCCAAAAGAGAGTTTTCCGGAAGTAAAACAGCCAATCGTTTATGTAAACACGGCTTATCCAGGCAACTCTCCTATAGACATGGAGAACTTGGTGACTCGACCCATTGAAAAAGAACTTAACTCTATCACGGGTCTAAAAAAGTTGACTTCCACTAGCATTCAAGACTTCTCTGTTATCATAGCAGAATTTGAATTGAGTGTCAAAGGTGAAAAAGCGTTGCAGGAAGTAAAGGACGGAATTGATCGTGCTTCAATGGACTTACCAAACGACTTACCTGCTGATCCCTCAGTAATGGAAATGAATTTCTCTGAATTCCCGGTGATGAACGTCAACGTCTCTGGTGATTACCCACAAGAGAAACTTAAAGAATACGCAGAGTTTCTTCAAGATAAAATGGAGGCTTTATCAGAAGTGTCTTCCGTTGACCTTTCTGGTCTTAACGAAGAAGAAGTTGAGATTGCCATTGATCGAGTTAAAATGGAGGCGTTAGAGCTATCACTTAACGATGTTGAGCAAGCCATTGCTGGCGAAAACATTACCATGAGTGGTGGCGACATTAAAAGTATCGAAGGAACCGACATTACAAGACGAAACATACGTATTGATGGAGAATTTGATGACTGGAGAGATATCGAAAATGTCATTATTAAAAATGAATTCCAGAACATCGTCTATCTACGTGATATTGGTGACGTCACATTCGGTCCAAAAGAGGCAACCAGTTTTGCCCGATTAAATGGCAACCCTGTTGTAACGCTTGACATCATAAAGAAAAGTGGTGGCAACTTGATAAACGCTGCAGAAAAAATTCAGCAGATCGTTGCTGATGCAAAAGCCGACATTTTCCCTAAAGATTTAGAAGTTGTTATAACGAATGATCAAAGTAAGATGACCAAAAACATGGTCAACAACTTGGAGAATAGCATCATCATGGGTGTGCTCCTGGTTGTTGGTGTATTGGTATTTTTCTTAGGTGTACGTAACTCCATGTTTGTGGGTATGGCAATTCCGATGTCGATGTTAATGGGTATCGCTATTCTAAACTTTACAGGCACTACATTAAACATGATGGTTCTGTTCTCGTTAATCTTGGCATTAGGTATGCTGGTGGACAACGGGATTGTAATTGTCGAAAATATCTATAGACAATTTTCAGAAAAAGGAAAAGAAAAAGATCGAGCGTCTAAAGAAGGTGTTGGAGAGGTGGCAACAGCCATTATCGCATCTACCGTAACAACAGTAGCCGCTTTTATACCGCTATTGTTCTGGGAAGATGTAATGGGAGAGTTCTTTAAATACCTCCCTATTACGTTAATAATTGTTCTATCGTCTTCACTTTTTGTTGCGTTGGTGATTAATCCAGTGTTGACCTCTGATTATATCAAAATTGGAAATAAAGAGAAATCGAAGTCATCTAGTTTTTGGGTCAAAAATGGTATTACAGTTATAGTCGCTGTGATGTTGTTCATGATTGGTTGGAGGCTTCTTGGTGGTATTTTCATTGCAGGAGTTATCATATCCATAATCAATAGATTTTACTTAACACCTGTGGGAAACTGGTTTATGAACAACGTGATGCCCAAAATAGAAATTGCTTACGCAAACTTTCTAACCAAGGCACTAAGTGGGATGCGACCAGTTATTTATTTGGTTGGAATGGTTATTTTATTCATCGTAACGTTGGGTGTGTTTGCTGTTCATCCACCACCAATTGTATTCTTCCCAGATAGCCAACCTAACTACGTAAACGTATATGTGGAAACACCTTTAGGCACCGACATTGAGCGAACAAATGAAATATCTAAAAAATTAGAGAAACGAATCGCGGCTGCAATACAACCAGACAGCGCTATTTTAGAAGCCATTTTAACACAAGTTGGAGAAAAAACGGCTGATCCAAACGAAGGTCCTCAAAGTGGATCATCTCCTCATAAAGCTAGAATTACTATATCTTTTCTTGAATTTGAAAAGCGTGTAAACTTGATGGAAGGCGATCGCACAACAAGTGACGTGATGCAAGTCATTAAAGACGCATGTGGTGATTTTCCAGAAGCGAAACTCACGTTTGCCAAAGACAATATGGGACCTCCTGTAGGAAAGCCCATTAATGTTGAAGTAAAAGGTGAAGACTATTTAACGCTTATTGGAGAGGTTGAAAAAATCAAGAAGAAGATGGAAGATCTTAACCTTAAGGGAGTCGACCAACTTAAAACAGACCTTGAATTAGGTAAACCCGTATTGGAGATATCGATTAACCAAGAATCTGCTAGACGATTTGGTTTAAGCACCATGCAAATAGCCGGAACAATTCGTACAGCCTTACTAGGAAAGGAAATTTCAAAATATAAGGAGGGCGAAGACGATTATGAAATACAACTTCGATTGAAAGAAGAATATCGATACAACCTCAATAATTTGATGAACACCCGAATCACCTTTCGAAACATGGCTACAGGGAAAATTAGTCAGGTACCTATATCTGCCGTTGCAGATGTTAAATACAATTCGACTTATGGTTCTGTAAAACGGAAAGACTTAGACCGTGTAATTAGCATCTTTTCTGAAGTTGAAGAAGGCGCAAATGCAAATGCACTGGTAGCTGAATACAAAAAGTTATTGGAAAACCATCAGATGAAAGATGGTTATGAGTTTAAGTTTTCTGGAGAGCAAGAAGAACAAGGGGAATCTATGGCCTTTTTACTTGGCGCCATGCAACTCGCTATATTCTTAATATTCTTGGTCATCGTGACACAATTCAACTCGGTTGCCGGACCATTTATTATTTTGTTGTCTGTGCTATTTAGTACAATTGGTGTGTTTTTAGGCTTTTCATTAACACAAACCACTTTCTCGATTATGATGACCGGCATTGGTATCATATCGCTGGCGGGGATTGTTGTGAATAATGCCATTGTATTGGTGGACTATACCAACTTGTTACGACAACGTAAACGGGCACAGAATGGGTTAGACCCAATGAAAGGAAAACTTGAGCCTAATGAAATTGTTGAAACCATTGTTGAGTCGGGTAAAACAAGACTTCGTCCTGTATTGCTTACCGCTATTACCACTGTACTTGGTCTTTTACCATTGGCCGTAGGATTCAACGTTAACTTCGTTGGCTTATTGACCAGTTTTGAGCCAGATATTTATATGGGAGGACAGAATGCAGAGTTCTGGGGTCCTATGGCTTGGGCTGTAATCTATGGACTGATATTCGCAACATTCCTTACCTTGGTTATTGTACCGGTGATGTACTATATCTCAGACAAAGGCACATTAAAAATTAAAAACCTAGTTGCGAAGTTGACTAAAGCTTAAATAAACTTATTGATTAAGAGCCGGACACTTTGTTCGGCTCTTTTTTTATGCTTTAATTTGGTTAATAATGGAACACAATCAATCGGAAATAGACATAAGTTTTATGCGTCGATGCATCGAACTGGCCAAACAAAGCTGGCAAGATGTTGATGCCCCGTTCGGCAGCCTCGTGGCAAAAGGAGATGTACTTATTGCTGAAGGTTTGAATGATGCCGCTAACAAAGTATCCGAGCATGCTGAAGTTATCGCATTACATAACGCACACAACGAAACAGGCAGTTCCAACTTAGGTGGATACACCTTATACACCAGTTGCGAACCTTGCCCGATGTGTTCGTTCATGATACGAGAATATAAGATCAGTAGAGTCGTGTTCGCATTACCCTCCCCTTTTATGGGTGGCTACACTAAATGGAATATATTACAGGATGAAGAAATTGAACAGTTCGAACCATTCTTTAGCAAACCGCCTGAAGTGGTCGGCGGTTTTCTCGAATCTGAGTCTAAAGAAGCCATGAAAGACACCCCTTTTTGGATGTTTGGCTCTGACGTAAAAAAACAATAACTACATACTTCTGGTTGAAGTATAGACTTACAAAAACATACATTTGCCTTCCTAAAACAGACAAGATGCGTAAAAAGAGTAAAGACTTTCTAAAACAATATATCAATACCAACTCACCTGTTGGGTTCGAGACAGCTGGACAAAAAGTTTGGCTGGACTATTTAAAACCATATATCGATGAGTATGAGGTTGACGTTTATGGGACCACATATGGTGTAATAAACCCAGGCCAAGACTACAAAGTTGTTATCGAAGCACATGCAGATGAAATAGCCTGGTTTGTAAACTACATTGACGATAACGGATATATTTATGTTGTGCGAAATGGAGGAAGTGACCACCAGATTGCACCGAGCATGCGTGTTAAGTTACATACGAAAAAAGGCAAGGTTGACGGCATTTTTGGTTGGCCAGCGATACATGTCCGTGACCGAGCAAAGGAAGAGCAACCAACTGTAAAGAATTTAACGATAGACGTTGGGGCAAGCAGCAAAGATGAAGTAGAAAAAATGGGAATCCATGTCGGTACAGTAGCCACCTTTGACGCAGACGCTATGGAACTCAACAAAAAATATATTGTGGGTCGTGCGTTAGACAATCGCGCTGGTGGATTTATGATTGCTGAAGTAGCTCGATTGCTTCACGAAAACAAAAAGAAGTTACCTTATACGCTTTACGTTGTGAATGCTGTTCAAGAAGAAATCGGTTTACGGGGAGCAGAAATGGTAAGTCGACGTATCAAACCTGACTTAGCCATTGTTACAGATGTGTGCCACGACACACATTCACCAATGTATAACAAGAAACAACAAGGCGACACAAAATGTGGAAATGGCCCTTGCTTAACTGTCGGACCTGCTGTTCAAAACAACTTGCTGGAGATGGTTATTGATGTGGCAGAAAAAAAGAAAATCAGTTTTCAACGCATGGCAGCAAGCAGGACTACAGGTACAGACACAGATGCCTTTGCCTTTAGTGATATTGGACGTGCATCTGCTTTGATATCTCTTCCATTAAAATACATGCACACAACTGTTGAAATGGTAGACTACGCCGATATAGAAGGTTGTATCAAACTGATGTATGAATTCTTAATTCAGTTAAAAGCGGGTCACGATTTTAGGTATTTTACGTAGAGCAACGACTTTACACCAATTATTTGTCAGACAACAAAACTGACGACGACCAATCAGAACTAATAAGTATAAATATGATTAACAGAGGACTAGCATTATTGGCCGTTTCCGCATTTCTATTTACAAGTTGCGGAGATCAAAACAAACAGACTGGAACTTCAGGAGATAAGCCGGACAGTGTTGAACAGATAGAATCTACGGCAAATGAGGCACATGCTGAAATTGTCGATATGAGTGTTGCAGATTTCAACAGCTTGGTTTCATCACAACCTTTTGTGGTCGTTGATTTTTATGCCACATGGTGTAGACCGTGCATAAAGATGGCGCCTCATTTGAAAAAGATTGCAAGTGAGTACGAAGACAACCAACTGAAAGTTGTTAAGATCGACGCTGAAAAGAACGTGAGTTTATCTACTGCTCATAACATAAAAGGTTACCCAACTTTAAAACTGTTCAAAGACGGCAAAGAAGTTAAAACTAAAATGGGTGGGCTCAATGAAGCACAGCTGCGAGCTCTTTTTGCTGAGTATATGTAGGTTTTCCAAATTGATAGTTGGTAATTGGTAATTGACAATAGATAATCCTCAATTGATAATTGACAATTGATAGTTGATAATTGATAATTGATAATCCATAATTGTTAATGGCATTGTCTTAGATTTGACCTAAACTTTAAAAGGGGGATTAGCTCAGTTGGCTAGAGCGTTTGACTGGCAGTCAAGAGGCCACCGGTTCGAATCCGGTATTCTCCACTATTTTCATCTCTCTTTATTTTACCACCTACAAAGTCTATAGTTGAATATTAATTTTTTAATCTAAAAAGAAACTTGAGTTAAATCAATATATTTGGATTATGAATAATAAAACTATAGGCTTTATATCATTATTAATTTGTTTTATTTTAATTTCTTGTGATAAAAATGATGAATCAATAAATCCAATACAGTCACCTACAATCCAAAAATCAGTTGGAGATACTTTCCAGGGTGGTATCATATTTTACCTAGATGGAAATGGAGGAGGATTAATTGCTGCAACTTCAGATCAATCTACCGTTTCTGCCAATACCGATGGTTCAAATTGGGGATGTACAGGTAATAATATTAATGGAGCTGATTCTTCTGCAGTCGGATCAGGCTATCAGAACACAATTGATATTGAGCTAGGATGTATTTCAGCTGAAACAGCAGCAGATGTATGTGCAAATCTCAATCTGGGTGGTTATAGCGATTGGTTTCTACCTTCAAAAGATGAATTAGATCTGATGTGGCAAAATTTAGCTGATTCAAATAATATTGGTGGTTTTGCTCCTTACACCTATTGGAGTTCAACTGAGGATAATAGCGAAAATGCATGGATGCAAAATTTCTTTACTGGTAATCAACGTTCTAGAGCTAAATCTTCTGGTTACTGGGTAAGAGCTGTTCGTGCTTTTTAGCATAAAAAGTCATTAAAATTTATAATTAATGAAAAAATATTTATTAATTACCATGATAGTAATTCCAATTCTATCATACTCACAAAAGGTACATTCAGTTAATTATTCTAATCAATCTGATCTGAAGGTTTATGTAGTAAAATATGAGAACCAGTGTGATTTAAAGGTGTTTAAAGTTAAATACCCTAACCAAGTAAACGGTAACCAGGGATTGTGGTTTTTTACTGATTACGGAAATCAATCTGATAAAAAGTTATACTTTGTAGATTATCAAAATCAAAGTGATTTAAAAATATTTTTTGTAAAATACAGAAATGAAGCTGGCTGGAGGAATAAATCAAAAAAACACTTGATGTACTGACAAATAAGATGATTAGCAGTCAAACTTTTCAACATAGGTGACCGACTTGGAGTCCTTCAAAAAATGTTTCACTTGTATTTTCACAAAGTCAATAATTGACTGACAATTAGATATTTACAAAGAAATGAAGGCGACCGGTATTCTCCACAAGAACAGACCACGAAGTGGTTAATCGTTCATAAAGGGCACGTCAAGCTCGCTTGTAAGTGAACTTTATAATGATTAATGGCCCTATAGGACTTTGGACTTGGACTGGGGATCATTCGGATCGCATAGCAATCCGGTATTCGCCACCAAAAAGCGTAGTAAGATTATATGAAGAAGATACTGACAAGTGTGTTTACACTTTTCCTGTGTGGTCAAGGACTGGCACAAACCATCCAAACCGATCGCCCAGATCAAACTGAGGCATCATCAACCGTTCCTGCGAAAAGTCTGCAAATAGAAACTGGTTTCCAATTAACGTCTAACGGCACATCCTCTGCCTATCGAGGTATTAGTTACAATGGCTTAGATCGTCAGCTTTTGGCTCCAACGAACTTGTTCCGACTTGGAATTACAAAACAGATTGAGCTTCGTGTACTTAATCAAATTGAATTAAACAGTACGTTTAACCCTCGTGTGGCAAAATCGCCTTACAAGTCGGCGGTGAGTGACTTAGAAGTGGGCACAAAAGTGCAATTGTATAGAAAAGAAGGAGCTAAAACCGAAGCAGCCTTTATGACCCACGTTGGCCTTCCAACTGGTTCGGAATCGGTATCTGTTGGCGAATTGTATTCGATAAGCAAATTGTGCGTTTCTCATTCAATCACTGAAGACTTCAGCATTGGTTACAATATAGGGTTCAATTCTATTGATGGTATTGATGACCTAAGCTATTCTTTAGCCTTTGGTTTTGCTATAACAGAAAAGCTTGGGGTGTACTGTGAGCCTTACGGCTTAATCAATGTAAACGAGATAACACCTGTTCGTGGAAATGAATACAACTTTGATGCAGGGTTCACCTACTTGGTAAACGATAAAGTTCAGTTGGATTGGTCGTTTGGAACTGGTATGAACAACGACATGAATTATGTCGCTGCTGGTTGCAGCTGGTTAATCATGAATTAATTTCGATTAACTGACTCGACTCCAATCAACAAATCCTTTGGCTGATTGTAAGTGTTTTTTGAGTAATTGATGCTCAGCCTTTGCAAAGGTGGAATCAGCTTCGAGAAGCAAGAATGCTTCATTTCTTGCTCTTTCAAGTAAGTCTTGGTCTTTGGTGATACTCGCTAATTTTAAGTCCAGCAATCCACTTTGCCGTGTACCTTCCATATCGCCAGGCCCTCTCAGTTTCAAATCATACTCTGCAATTTCAAATCCATCCGTCGTTTCTACCATAGCCGACAGTCGTTTGCGAGCCACCTTCGTCAATTTATTGCCTGTCATCAATATACAAAACGACTGCTCAGACCCTCGGCCCACTCGTCCACGCAATTGATGCAATTGTGCAAGACCGAATTTTTCGGCACTTTCGATAACCATCACCGTTGCATTCGGAACGTTTATGCCCACTTCAATTACAGTTGTAGATACTAGGATATGACTTACACCATCTTTAAACCGCAACATTACAGCATCTTTCTCATCCGGTTTCATCCGGCCGTGCAGCATGTCGATTTGATACTTAGGCCTTTCAAAATGTTCAATAAGGTGATCGAAACCTTCTTGTAGATTTTTATAATCCAGCGTTTCAGACTCCTCTATGAGCGGAAAGACAATATACGTTTGACGACCAGCATCAACCTGTTCTTTAATAAATCCTCTAACCCGTAAACGATGACTTTCTGAACGATGCGCTGTGATGATTGGCTTTCTCCCTCCTGGCAGTTCATCTATTTTAGACACATCCAAATCGCCATAAACGGTCATGGCCAATGTGCGAGGAATGGGTGTAGCCGTCATCACCAATACATGTGGTGGATGTTTGGACTTAGCCCATAGTTTAGCACGTTGCGCTACGCCAAATCTATGCTGTTCGTCGATCACGACCATACCTTGATTCTTGAACTTTACTTTGTCTTCAATCAGCGCATGTGTGCCAATTAATAGGTGAATATCCCCATTTAAAAGGCCTTCAAATATTTCCTTACGTTCTGCAGTTTTTGTACTGCCGGTTAAAAGTGCCGCCTTTAAACCAATGGCTTCGAGTTTGTCTTTAAATCCATCATAATGTTGATTGGCCAATATCTCTGTTGGAGCCATTAATGCCCCTTGATACCCGTTGTCGATGGCAATCAGCAATGAAAGGATGGCCACAATACTTTTGCCACTACCCACATCGCCTTGCAACAATCGATTCATTTGTTGCCCACTTCCCAAGTCATTGCGTATTTCTTTAATTACCCGCTTTTGAGCACCTGTTAATTCAAAGCTGAGTTGTTCGGAAAAAAATGCATTAAAAAACTGGCCAATTTTATTAAAAACAAGGCCAGGATATGCCTTGCGGTCTTTCTTGAGTCGCAAAATGGAGAGTTGCAATAGAAAAAATTCGTCAAATTTTAAACGTTCTAATGCTGCACTTAATTCTGTATGATTGGCAGGGTTGTGCACCCATTTAAGTGCCAATTCGCGAGATACTAGATTTTGCCGTGCAAGTATTTTCTCAGGCAAATACTCTTTAACCTGAAAACCAGGATTGGTAAAAATATTAGTAAACCACTTTTGATAAACCTTATTGTCAATCTTCCGATTTCTTAACTTTTCGGTGTTTGGATAAACCGCTTGAAATCGAGGCAACCCAAGTTGCGAATCAGGTGACTCTAACTCAGGGTGTGCAATATTCAAGCCTCGATTGAACACACTTGGCTTACCAAAAAGTACATATGTTTCACCAGACTTAAGCGCTGTTTGTAACCACTTAACCCCTTTAAACCAGATCAAATCAATAGATCCCGAACCATCGCTAAACTTCCCAACCAAACGTTGTTTGCCGGCATTGCCAAGTACTTTTAATTGAGATAGTTTACCTTTTAATTGAACATAAGGCATATCTGGCGTCAATTCTTTCACCAGGTGAACTTGCGTACGGTCAACGTAACGAAAAGGATAATATTGAAGAAAGTCATTGAACGTAAAAACTCCAATTTCCTGTTGCAGAAGCTCAGCGCGTTGCGGCCCAACCCCCTTTAGGAATTCAATAGGTGTATTTAAAAAAGAGTTCACCTTACAAGTATATTAATAATGTTTAGTGTTTAATGTTGAATTTTTAATGGATGCAACACCAAATGTTACTTAAACAACTAATAATTAAACACTAATAATTAAGCATTCGATTTACCCAAAAATGCGCCTAATTCCATTAGCCATGCGATACCCATATGCACAACTATTCCACCCCAGATAGACCTGGAATAAAAAGCCAATATCCCCAAAAGGCTACCGCCAAAAAAAGAAGAGATGGTTTCGACCATCGGTTTACCAAAATGAATTGACACATAAAAAGCGGCCATTGGCAATATTGACCCTGGCCCTACATATTTCAAAAACGCAAGGACCAAAAATCCTCTAAAAAAGTATTCGATGGAAACAAAGTCCAATCCATAAATCAATTCATAAAACAACAAATATGCAGATGGCGGATCAACACCATACCCAAAGTAGTACGTCAAGTTTTTCAACCCTCTTGGGTAATATCCGCCAAAATGATCTGTTAGACCAAAGCCTACCACAAACGGAAGCATGATTAGCAGAATCAGGAAGTATGGTTTCAGGTTAAAATTCTTTATTGTGAAGCCATAAGGGCTTTCAATTTGTTTTCTATCCCACAACCAATACACCGTTATTGGCAACATTGCTGCGGCCATTTTTAGTAAATCTCCAATTATTCTATTTGAAAAATGTGGAAACCGGCCGACATCAAATCCTTCCAAATGCACCTTCCACACGATGTATTGCCTTAAACTAAATACACCAACTGCAAATAATGACAGAATTATAAACCCTGGGTTTTTAAGTAAGTCATACCTCCTTTTAGACACAATATAACCGCCATAGGCAACAGAAAATGGCAATCCATACAAGCAGAAGTGGTACCAAAAAAGTCCAACTTTACCAATCTGTTCATTTCTAAATGTACGATAGGCGCCATACGTTCCATCGGGGTAAGCCCAATAAATATATCCAGCAAGAAATACGATTAAAAATGCAAGATATTTCCAATCAAATTCTTCTTTGACATAGCGCTTTATATAGCCAAAGAATTGTCCAAAAACGTTTGTAATAAAACGAGCAATCATATTTTGCTGCCCGACTACATATTGGTCTGCATCACCCATTAAGACATGAGTTGTTTCTTCACAATATCAGCAATGAGTTTGCCGTCGGCCTTTCCTTTTAGTTGCTGATTAGCCATACCCATAACTTTACCCATATCTTTCATGCCTTGTGCATTCACTTTGGCCATTATCGATTGAACAGCCTCCGTAATTTCAGACTCACTAAGTTGTTTGGGTAAAAACGTTTCAATCACTTCCAACTCCTCTTCTTCTATCTTAGCCAAATCCGGTCTATTTTGCTCAACATATAACGCTAACGAATCTTTTCTTTGTTTCGCCATTTTAACCAATGCGGCAATTTCATCTGCCTCGGTAGGACCATCTCCACCGGAAGTATTTAAGATTAACAGTGCTGATTTTATTGCTCGAAGTGACCGCATGTTTGCTTGATCTTTAGCCTTCATCGCAGCTTTTAACTGCTCATTTATTTGTTCTGTAAGCGTCATGCGTCAAAGATAGGGATGTTTTAGAAGGATTGAGGGAATGAGGGATTGAGGGATTGAGGGATTGAAGGATTGAATACTTGAATGAAAGATTAAATGATAGTTGCCCTGATGCCTAGTGGCCAATTCCTAACTCCTACTAAAAAAGTCTATCGTCTATCGTCTCTGTTCTCTATTTCCTTGTGCTATTAAATAGAGCCGTACACAGATTATAATCCACACTTTATACAAACTGCCAAAAGTTAACGTCCACCGACTTATCTTCGAATACACATCAAAATTCTCCACCAGTATGCCTGATTTTTGCCATCTCCATTGCCATTCACAATTTTCATTGCTTGATGGTGCTGCCAGTATTCCAGGCATGATGGCCAAAGCAAAAGCAGATGGAATGAAGGCTGTAGCCCTAACCGATCATGGCAACATGTTTGGCGTTTTCAAATTTGTTGTTGAGGCTGAAAGACAAGGAATAAAACCAATCGTTGGATGTGAGTTTTATGTTGTTGAAGATCGTTTCCAACGTTCATTTACCGGGGGCAAAAAAGACAAACGTTATCATCAATTGATGCTGGCAAAAAACCAGCAAGGCTATAAAAATTTATCCAAACTCTGCTCGCTGGGTTTTATTGAAGGCCTTTATGGAAAATATCCAAGAATTGATAAAGACCTCATTAAAAAGTATAGTGAAGGCATTATTGCCACAACCTGTTGTATTGGAGCTGAAGTACCACAAGCCATTCTTCATAAATCAGAAGAAGAAGCCGAAAAAGTATTCTTAGAGTGGCTAGATATTTTTGGGGAGGATTACTACATAGAATTACAACGTCACGACTTACAAGACCTAGACAAAACCGGCAAGAGCCAGGAAGACGTCAACCAAGTGTTACTGAAATGGTCTGAAAAATATAATGTCCCTGCTATTGCAACCAATGACTCTCATTATGTAGACGAGGAAGATTACAATGCACACGACATTTTGCTCTGTATCAATACAGGTGATTTACAAAGCACGCCTGTAGGTCAAGGAAGAGATTTTCGATTTGGATTTCCGAACAGCCAATTTTATTTCAAGTCTCAGGCCGAAATGCTGGAAAAGTTTAAAGACGTTCCGCATGCCATCGACAATACGAATTTAATTGCCGACAAAATCACTCCACCCAAGTTGCAGCAAGACGTGTTATTACCACACTTTGTATTGCCTCCTGGTTTTAAAGATCAAGATGACTATTTGCGCCACTTAACGTACGAAGGGGCAAAAAGACGATACGGAGAAATCTCAGAAACTATTCGAGAACGCCTTGACTTTGAGTTGGCTACAATTGCCAATACAGGCTACCCTGGATATTTCTTGATTGTTCAAGATTTTACCACAGTGGCTCGCAACCTTGGTGTTGCTGTTGGGCCTGGCAGAGGGTCAGCCGCCGGTTCGGCGGTGGCCTATTGTGTGGGTATAACCAATGTAGATCCAATCAAATATGACCTTCTATTTGAGCGTTTCCTAAATCCCGAACGGGTGTCTCTTCCCGATATTGATATTGATTTCGATGATGTTGGCCGTGGGAAGGTAATTGACTACGTGATAGACAAGTATGGTAAAAACAATGTTGCCCAAATTATCACCTATGGTTCGATGGCTGCAAAGTCGAGTATCCGTGATGTTGGACGTGTTCTCGACTTACCACTTCCAGTAGTGGATAAAATTGCCAAAAAAGTGCCAGACATTTCTTTGAATAAAATCTTCAATGAAGATATCAAAGCACTTAAAAAGAAATTGAATTCAGACCAAATGGTTCAGGTTGAAGAACTGCGTACCATTAAAAATGGCAACGATCTAGAAAGTCAGGTATTAAATCAGGCGGTATCGCTTGAAGGTTCTGTTAGGAATACGGGCATCCATGCCTGCGGTGTTATAATAACTCCAGAAGAGATTACGAATTTAATCCCCGTAACAACTGCTAAAGACTCTGACTTACTGGTCACCCAGTTTGATAACAGTGTAGTAGAAGACGCTGGTCTTTTAAAAATGGACTTTTTGGGATTACGGACACTTTCCATAATTAAAGATGCCATTGAATTGGTAAAAATACGTCATGGTGTCGAGATAGATCCAGACGAGATTCCGTTGGATGATGTAAAAACATATGAGTTGTTTCAGCGTGGCTCAACGGTAGGAATATTTCAGTTTGAGAGTGAGGGCATGCAGAAACACCTGCGGTCATTAAAACCAACCAAATTCGAAGACCTTATTGCCATGAACGCTTTGTATCGCCCTGGCCCAATGGAATACATACCCAACTTTGTTAATCGAAAACACGGTAGGGAGGAGATCGTTTACGACGATCCGGAAATGAAAGAATACCTTGAGGAAACTTACGGAATTACGGTTTACCAAGAGCAAGTGATGCTGTTGTCGCAAAAACTTGCGGGCTTTACAAAAGGTGAAGCAGACAGTCTGCGAAAGGCGATGGGTAAGAAAAAGAAATCCATCATTGACCAAATGAAGCCGAAATTCATCGAAGGTGCGGCTGAACGCGGACATGAAGCCGAAATGATGGAAAAGGTTTGGAAGGATTGGGAAGCATTTGCGGCCTACGCCTTTAACAAAAGCCACGCGACTTGCTATTCTGTTGTTGCATTTCAGACGGCATATTTAAAAGCACATTACCCAGCCGAATATATGGCTGCTGTATTAACCCATAACATGAGCGACATCAAAAAACTCTCAATGTTTATGGAGGAGTGCAGAAACATGCGTTTGGAGGTTTTAAGTCCAGACGTCAATGAGAGTCTATTATCTTTTTCGGTTAATAAAGAAGGAAATATTCGGGTTGGCATGGCTGCCATTAAGGGCGTTGGTGAAGCTGCGGCCGAAGAAATTGTAAGAGAAAGAAATGAAAACGGATTTTATGATGGCTTGTTTGACTTAACGAGAAGAGCAAACCTAAGAACCGTTAATAAGAAATCTTTAGAAGGTCTGGCTTTAGCTGGAGCGTTCGACCAATTTGACGGATATCACAGATCGTTATTGGTCGAAAAAGTGAATGATGGGGCTAATGGTATTGAGCTTGCCTTGCGTTTTGGTAACGAGTTTCAAGCCCAGCAAGCCACTTCACAGGCTTCTTTATTCGGCGGCGATTCTGCCGTTTCACTTAGCGAACCAAAGTTCCCAGAGGTAGAACCATGGAACAAAATGGAGCGTTTAAACCGTGAGAAAGAAATCATTGGTATGTATATCTCGGGGCACCCGCTTGATAATCATAAAAACGACATTGACTTCTTCTGCAATACCAGACTTGAAGACTTAAGTCAGCTCGACAAAATGGGAAACAAGAGCGGTTTAAAAATCGCTGGTATTGTAACCGCCCACCAGAGCCGAATGAGTAAAAACGGTAAGGCTTTCGGCATATTCAATTTGGAGGACTTTACTGGAACCTTTGAGTTTGCCTTATTTGGTGACGATTATGCCAAGTTTAAGGGATATTTAACACCTAACTCTATGTTGTTCATCACGGCTAAAATTCAAGGCAGGTATTATGACGACACGGTAAAGGAAGTAAAGATTTTAAGCATCGACTTCTTACATGATATTCGCGACAAGTATTTAGAAAAGTTAACGTTAACCATCAAGATTGAGCAACTCGACGAGGACCTTGTTAACCGCTTACATGAGCTAGCGAGCGCCGAAAAGGGTAATGCCAGTTTAAACCTAGAAATTGCTGATGCAAAAGATAAATATATGGTCGATATGTTCTCAACAACATATAAAATCAACGTCAACAACGATTGGATAAACGCCTTACAAGAATTGGATTTAAAGTATAAGGTGAATTAAAAATGGGGCCTATTATGGGTTTCCAAATAGTTAATTGGGTTAATCAAAATTAACGCCCACAGCAACTGCCTCCGTATAATCAACAGGTATTTTAAAACGTTTCTTTAAAAACTGCACTTCTAAATGCCCTTTGTAGTTTACATCGACCTCTTCCTTTAGCAGTTTATCTAACATGCCTTTTAAGAACCCTTTATTCTCGCCAATGATTTTGGTAATGTCTGCATCAAAAGTGATAGGTACCTCGAAATCTGTTTCTGGCTGAATCACGGCCGACTTGGTTTGGCTCAAGTGTGTGATTAACACATCATCCACGATTACGTCCATCTCCATCCCAACCAAATTCCCTCCAATACTGTTCGGGTTGTTATATACGGCATCGGCGGTAACCGTATACAGTTTGCCACTTACATTAGTAACACGAGCGTTTTTAATTTTTTTAAAATCTGGTGTTTTTGGTGTAGAGCATCCAACCAGTGCAATCAAGAATGAAATAAATATGATTGTGTTTCGCATAATTTTTTTAATGCTGCTATTAAACAAAATTAGTTAAAAGGATTGCTGTACTTCTCATCATTAATAAACTCTGTATCCGTTAATGTGCCAAGAAAGGCAATCAATGCAGATTTCTGCTCATTTGTAAAATTGTACTTAATGGGGTTCCCATTTTGATCCTTAAGGAAGGGTTGCAACGTTGGATGGTTTTGAATGCCGGTACTATAGTGGTCAATCACCTCATCCAGGTTTGCAAAACGTCCATCGTGCATATAAGGTGGCCTAAGTGTAATATTTCTTAACGATGGGACTTTGAATTTGCCGCGATGGCCATTCATACCAGTTGCTTCAAATATTCCCTGATCATCTCTTGAGCTAGCATCCAAGCCATTGTTGGTTCCAATCGTCGTTCCGTTTTGTGACAGAATGGGAGCAACAAAAGCTTCGCTCAAGTGACAACTATTACAAGATGGCGCAGCTAGGTTTCTTGCATTAAAAATCTGCTTACCTAAATTTTCTTCTGCAGTAAAATTTGGAAAATCTGCCAAGGGAGAAGATACCTGACTCCTTCCTTGATCATATTTTGAATTTACGCTCACTAAACTTCTTACAAATTGCGCCAGCGCTTTTGCAATTCTATCAGACGTTACATTTTCATCGCCAAATGCCCCTTTAAATAGTGTTGCCGCATACTTCTGATCTTTAACAGTTTGCACCACTTGCTCTAATGTCATCCCCATTTCAACCTCGTCTTGAAACGGCATTAATACTTGGTCTTCTAAGGTTTCAGCCCTTTCATCCCAGAAAAACTTTCCTGTGTCATAGAACCTTGCGTTAGACAACCCCATAGAATGTCTTCTCGTTTTACCTCCTTCAAAACCAAGACTTAGAATTTCATCATCCGAGAATCCAAGTTCTTGCTTGTGACATGACGCGCATGCTATAGTACCGTTTGCGCTAAGTTTTGATTCGTAAAACAAGACACGTCCTAAAAGCGCACCTTCATTGGTAGTGGGGTTTGTGGTTGGTGTATTATCACTTTCAATGGCCGCAAACTGAAACGTAAAATTTGATGGAAAATCATTGTTTAGAAAATGAGCAGGTAACTCTATATTCTCGTAATCAAAAGGAACGGCAGGCAGGTTCAACCCATCCAATGGATCAGCTACAACAACGGCATCTTCTTTTTTACAAGAAGCGATTATAATGAGTGATGCGAACACAAAAAATACCAAATATTTTTTGACCATAATTTTTGTTTGATTCGATTAAACCGGTTGGGTTAGTCTAGAAGTAAGAAATATGTCTTTTTAGGTTAAAAGCAAAGATACATTTATTCTATGCTCGGTTACTTTAACGTACTTACATGAAAACGAAGTGCGTCATCATTGTCTAATTCGAGTCATTGATGGTTTGACCGAGAAGAAAAACAAGATTGCTGTCGCGAACTTGAGAGGTCGAGCAGTGGATCAACGAATCTAAAAGCTTCGCTTTTCCATCTTCAATCGCTCAAAAAATCTAAAGCAAGCATCCGATACGGACAAGATTGCTGTCGCGATCTTGAGAGGTCGAGCAGTGGATCAACGAATCTAAAAGCTTCGCTTTTCCATCTTCAATCGCTCAAAAAATCTAAAGCAAGCTTTGATTTTTATCGCTATTGAAGCTGTGACCATTCATTGATCATCTAGTACCCAGAACAAGATTCGAACTTGCACGACCGTAAGGTCACTACCCCCTCAAGGTAGCGTGTCTACCAATTTCACCACCTGGGTAGGTTGTTTTTTAGACGGTACAAATTTACATGGTTCAGAATTGATAATTGATAGTGGATTTTATTATTTTTTTAATCACGTAACAATGGGTTTACCCGTTTATGACCTTATATATGTCGTGCTGTATTCTTTTTTTTCGCTTAGGCTTATCAGCCTTCTAATATTCCTCGCTTAGGTTTATCAACCTATAACCGATTTTCATTTTTGAGACCAAAAACGAAACAAAAAGTCTTCCCAAAAATATGCACCCTAACACTGGCCAGCGCTTCCCCCGCATTTTTGGTGGGCCAATGCTCGACTACTGCGTCAGGTACATATTGCAATGATACGAAGCGCGGGTGGTCAAAAATAATCGGCGATGTGCGGTTAGGGTTTTGGTGGCCTAGATGAGGTGGAGGGTTGAGCGTGCCAAAACGAAGGGCTTATTATTTTTAAGGCTTTTCTTGTTTCGTTCTTTTTGCCTAAAAAGAATGAAATCGGGTTATAGGGCGGAAGTCCTAAGCAAAGAAAAAAATGATTCACGCTTAGACAGCATTATCAACTTTCAATTCTCCATTCTCAATTAATCCCCTTTCCCACTACTCTTCAACAAAAACGCCTTAAAGAATTCATTTAGGTCTCCATCCATCACGCCTTGCACGTTACTAGTTTCGTAACTCGTACGCACATCTTTCACCAATTTATAAGGTTGCATCACATAGTTTCTAATCTGACTCCCCCACTCTATCTTCATCTTATCCGACTCCACCTCTGCACGTGCTTCATTTTTCTTACGCAGTTCAAGCTCATACAATTGTGACTTTAACATCTTCATTGCCATGTCTTTGTTTTGCAGTTGTGACCGTGCTTGTTGGCATTCTATGACTAATTCGGAAGGTGCGTGACGTAAACGTACCGCCGTCTCTACTTTGTTGACGTTTTGCCCACCTTTACCACTACTTCTAAAGGTATCCCAAGATATGTCAGCCGGATTCACAACAATCTCAATTGTGTCATCAACTAATGGGTAAACATATACAGAGGCGAATGATGTTTGTCTTTTGCCCTGTGCATTAAACGGAGAGATTCTCACCAACCGATGAACCCCATTTTCGCCTTTTAAATAACCATATACGAATTCGCCAGACACCTCGATACTGCATGATTTAATTCCAGCAACGTCGCCATCAACCTGATCCAATAACTCAGTTTTATAGCCATTTCGTTCAGCCCACATCAAGTACATACGCTGTAGCATTTGAGCCCAGTCATTACTTTCAGTCCCTCCAGCTCCAGCATTTATTTCAATCACAGCGTTGAGTTGGTCTTCCTCATCGCTCATCATGTTCTTAAACTCGAGGTCTTCTAACGCTTTGATTGTTTTGTCGTATTGCGCATCCACCTCCGCATCTTCCACCTCGCCCATCGCTTTAAACTCGGCTAAAACTTCAAGGTCGTCAGCAAAGCTTTCGATTTGACTAAAACTGTCTGTCCAGATTTTAATTTTATTCGTCGCCCGTAAATGGGCTTCGGCTTTTTTAGGATCATCCCAGAACGTTGGGTCCTGTGATTCAACTTCTTTTTGTGCTATGATAGCGGTTTTCTGGGGTATGTCAAAGATACCTCCCCAAGGCCTTGATTCTGCCTTTTAACTCAACTAACTGATCGTTTGTCATTTATTTTTCGTTAAATCGATTAAATGTGAATCCCACATGATAACCAATTGTATTGTATTCGTATCGGTATGATTTAAATGCACCATATCCCAATTCTGTAGAAAACTCTTGAAACAGATAAGAAACTCCTGCTCGTAACGCTACTTTTCTTGAAAGCGCCAACTTTACATACAACTGTGTATTTAATCCGCCTTTTGAGTCGCCAAAACTAAAGGCATTGGCCGATGTTGGAACCGACTCCACATCTTCAACTGCATAATAGCCATACTCTTGAGAAGTACTACCGGGGTTGTATGTGGCGTCTGTTGGCAAGCCAGTGGTTATCCCTAACAAATCAAGGTTTAAACCAAAAGCGACATGTTTAGACAAATGATACTCACCGTTAAAATAGAGGTTGAATGCCGCAGACTGAACACGGCTATGAAACAACGTATCGTGATGATTTGAATTGCCTTTGATTGCACTATGTGCCGAAGTAAAACTAATGTTTTGATTGTCTTGAATACCGGCACGTAGACCTAAACCAAGGCGTAATTTGTTCGACATTAGCGTAAACAAATCTTTGTTCAACCCAATTTCGGCATGCTGAATATCCGTATTACTTACAGCCGTATAACTTAAGTTAAAGTGGTAATCAGGAATAAGTTTAGGTGGAATTTCTGGCGCTTCATTCTGACAAAATGAAACAACACTTGTCAAAACTAAGGCCAGTATGGAATAGACGTATTTCAAATACTATCCGTAAAGTTCAGTGGTCAATAAATCTCTGATCTCTCTAATTTCTTGAAGGTTTACTTCACGTTCAGATTGTAACATCAACTCCAACAAGTATTCTAAGTCAGTCATACCTAACTCTTCCTCTTCATCCCCAAAATTGATGTCAAAGTTTTCATTCTCTTCGATGTACGTATAACACAAACGGCAAATCTTCACCAATGCTGGGTTTTTCTCTTCCCGTGCGATTTCTCGAATTTCTTTTAAAGCTTCGATTATTTCTTCTCCGTTAAACTTCTTTCTAACCGATGCTAATAAATCTTCAATTTTTTTATTGCCTTTCGCGCTAACCATGACTTTTACTTTCTAAGATTTTTACAGTGTGCAAAGTTATTGTTTTTTAAGAAACAAAATGATGCTTTTTGAATCTTAAAAACACCAATGATTATGACTTAAACCAGGTGACATAATTGCCTACCAATATGGATTTTTACATTACTTCTTCTCGGCCCAAACGAATTCGGCAAAACCATACCAGTCCCAAAAAACACTCGCCATAATATAACCATACTTCACACGGTTATGAATGAACTTAATAGGCATCATGAATATGTTTCTATAGCTGCGACGAAGCCCTCCTGCTTTTATCTCAAACCCAACCCCTTCTAACACTTTCGACACTTCTGGAACAGAATACACACGCACATGGGTATCATCATCGTAAAAATTTAATGTCCCTTTTCGGCTTGGCAATGTCGTACTCTTTTCACCTGGATATTCTATGTAAATCACTCCACCTGATTTCAGTTTTGGCTCCAATTGCTCTAACACTTTATCTCCATTATGCAAATGCTCAATGATATGCGCCATTAAAATGGCATCAAAATGATTATCGGGAATAGCCGAGTAATCGAGTTTGGTGAGGTCCATTTCATAAAACGCCTCCATTTTTCCAAAATCCTCTTCCGTGTAGTTATAGTCTTTAACCATATCTACCCCATGATACGTCCCGTTTGGAAAATATGTCTTAAAATCTGTTGCAGATTTATTACCTGAACCAACGTCTAAAAGTGTAAACGCCTTATTACCAAAGTGCTTTTTTAGTCTGACAAATTTGGTAGGTATTTTTAGTGCAGTGATTAAAGACATACAGTTTAAATAAGTCGCAAATTTAATGTTCTTTAGGAGTTGCCACCCCTATAACCCGGCTTTCATTTTTTCCTTGAACTCTAAGAGAGCCTTTTCTTTGTTTAGGGCTTCTGCCCTGTAACCCGATTTCATTCTTTTTAGGCAAAAAGAACGAAACAAGAAAAGCCTTAAAAATAATAAGCCCTTCGTTTTGGCACGCTCAACCCTCCACCTCATCTAGGCCACCAAAACCCGCCTTCGCACAACGCCAATTATTTTTGGCCGCACACACTTCGCATCGTTGCAATATCTACCTGACGACGAACAAGAGCAATAGCCCACCAAAAATGCGGAGGACGCGTTGGCCTGTGTTGGGGAGCATATTTTTGGGAAGACTTTTTGTTTCGTTTTTGGTCTCAAAAATGAAAATCGGTTATAGGTTGATAAACCTAAGCGAGGAACATTAGAAGGCTGATAAGCCCTAATCGACGAAAAGAGCCTGCTCGCCAGCCGGCGGACTGATAAGCCTTAACGAAGGAGAAGAATCATCAAAACAAACTACTGCTCGTTATCGTAATAGAGCTTATAAAACTTCCTACCATCCGGATCTGTACCACGCTCAATAAAATCTCGGTTCCCGTGGACGTACACATGGAAGTTTTTATCAAGTTTAATCACACTTTTAAACACACGTGATTTCTTTTTTACAGCGTCTTTTGAAATTTCGAACGACTGCGGCATATCCATATCACGTTCATCCGCAAATTGGGTGTTAAAACTTTGGAACGACTGTATTACATCTGGATCTTTAAACACCGCACCTTCAAATTCCTCTTGAACGAAACGTTCATTGTCCTTAAAATATCCAATTGACTTATTTAGCAGATCAATTTGATCAGCCTTTTCCATTGTATATTCCTCCGGCAACGCTTCCGACACGAATGACTTGCAGGCTTCCAATACGTTATTGGTATTGAAGTAAATATCTCTTCGATGTTTTAAATGTAAAAAATCATCTGACCAAAAACGAGCCTCTACCCCTTTATTGGTTTGATCTACAACGGTTACCAAATAACCTTCTTCTTCATCGGTATTAAAAATGAGGCAGCCTTTGTCCAATTTCCCAACGTTTATTCCTTCATCACTCTCCACTTCAAACTGATTTTTTCGAGCGATGACTTTAAGAAAGGTGTCTTTATTTTCGGCTTTGAATATACCCACTGCGTCGAGCACCTGTCCTTCAATCTGACAATCTCTTAGTAAGGCAATACACAACTCCCCCGGTTTGATATTCGGATGATCACTGCAACGATACAAATGCCGCGCAATGTTGTTCGCTTGTTCTTTCAATGTGCTTTCGCCACTAAAAATTTGACCTACATAACTATAAATCTCATTTAGTTTGATGTCTACATCGTGATCTAAGTGATACAATTCCTTATCGTTAAAGGACTCAAAGAAATAAGTCTTTAAGGCTACTTCCACCTTATCGTCCATCAACAAAGGTTCTTCAGAAAACTTGCAGCCTTCCTCTAAGCTCTTGTTTCCAATGTGGTGTAAAAAGACAGATTCTATCGTGACGTCCTCGGCGTATATCATGGGTGCAAATTAAGCGAACACTGTTAATTTATAATTGACGATTCATAATTAATGATTGAACGCTGCTAATCGTTAATTGATCATTGTTAATCGTTAACTGGCAATCGTCATTCAATTCAACCATAAGAGTATACATTTGCGAAAATAAAAACCAGATCATTTCGTATACCTTTATATGAGTTTTGTTTATCCTAATTTTTTATGGGCGTTATTGCTTCTTTTGGTGCCAATCATTGTGCATCTGTTCCATTTTAGGAGATACAAAAAAGTATTGTTTCCAAACGTTCGATTTCTAAAAAACGTTCAAAAGCAAACACAGTCGATTAAGAAGCTTAGAAACTTTCTGGTTTTATTAGCAAGATTACTGGCATTAGCATTTTTGGTATTTGCCTTTGCACAACCCTACATCCCTATCGACAATCAAGAAGTTAGCCAGAGTGACGAAATCGTTGGCATCTATATCGACAATTCATTCAGCATGGACAATGACGGGAAGCAAGGTCCACTAATTGAGGAAGCGAAGTCGAAAGCAAGGGAGTTAATCAAGTCCTATTTACCAACCGACCGATTTCTTGTGAATAGTAATACCTCTATAGGCCGACTACCAGTAAATCAGAAAGACGCTATTTCTCTGGTCGACAATATTGATATTGACAAAACCACAAAACCTGTTGTGGACGTTATTGATTTGCTGAATCAGAGCTTGGTTAACAATGGTGCAGCAAAAAAACACCTGTATCTCTTTTCTGATTTCCAGGGTCAAAACTCTACGGCAACTAGTGACTTATCTGACAGCAGTACGCTGGTTACCCTATCTCCTACTCAACCAATAAAAAACAACAACATAAGCATAGATACGGCTTGGATTGAGTCGCCTGTGGTTCAACTTAACACACCCATTAACTTAGTCGTTCGTATTTCCAATAATGGTGATGATGCCCTGAATGGTGGTAGTTTAGCGTTACTGGTGAACGGTGAAAAGAAGTCTGTCACCGGATTCGATGTTTCGGGGAACAACATGGTTTCTATTGAGGTTGGATTTACAGTCAAAACCTCAGGATGGCAGCGAATTGAAGTTAGTATTGAAGACAATCCAATCATTTTTGACGATACGTATTTCTTGAGTTTTAATGTAAAACCAAGTCTTAACGTAATGGTGGTAAACGGTGTTCAACCAAATATCTATTTAAACAGGTTGTTTGGGCCTGACCCATACTACTTGCTCTCTAATCAAATTGCAGGAAACATCGACTTGTCTGCACTGGAAACTACAGATTTGGTCATTTTAAATGAAGTAACCACGCTTAGCTCTGGTTTAGTAGCTGCCGTTTCTGATTACGTGAGTTCTGGTGGGAGCATATTGGTTATACCCTCTTCCGTTTCTACTCAGGCACAGCTAGGGGATTTAAGCAAGGTATTGGGGCTACCTAAAATTGAGCAAAAAATTGACCTGAATACCAAGGTCGGAACACTTGATTTGCAAAACCCACTTTTTGATCAAGTTTTTAAGAAAATTCCGGACAATCCTAACTACCCATCTATTCAAAAATATTATCGGCTGAATGTTGAAAGTACAGCACATTATGCCTTAATGGCCCTCGAGAATCGTGACGTGTTTTTGTCTGAAAGTAAAATTGGCACCGGACATGCATACGTTTTGGCTTGCCCTTTAGATGATAAATGGAGTAATTTTCCTAAACACGGGCTATTTGTTCCGACAGTTATTAAGATGGCAATGAACCGGTCGGTAGATTATCCTTTATCCAATACCATTAGCAACCGAAACATTTTTAAAGCCGTACCTGAATCACGTCGATTACAAGGGGAGCTAAATTTAATTGATGGTGAGACCGAATGGATGCCAGTTATTAATACGATTGGCGCTTCGCCTTTTATTGATGCAGGTTTCGAGCAATTACAATCAGGTAATATTTCACTACAAACAACCGATACTTTACTGCAAGTTGTGGCTTTTAACTACGATCGATCGGAGTCTAAAAACACATTTTTATCCAACGAAGATGTTGCCGCTTTATTCCCAAATATCAAGGTGGATATGATGGATAATCCAGCAACTTATGTCACCGAAACTGTTTCACAATATCGATTTGGCAAACAATTTTGGAAAGCATGTATCATTCTTGCATTGATTTTCTTGGCAATTGAGATACTTTTGTTGAGATTTTGGCCGACCACGGTCAAACAATAAAAATGGGACAATTGTCTGACAACACTATACTCATTACTCGGGGCACAATAATTGACCCTTCCAGTGATCTCAATCGCCAAACAGTAGACATTTTAATCGAAAAAGGTGTCGTTACAAAAATTTCTAAAAAACCACTAAGCAAAGAGGCTAAGACAGTATTCGATGCAAAAGGAAGTTTTGTTATGCCAGGAATGTGCGATTTGCGCTGCCAGCTTAAAGATCCAGGATACGAGCATCAAGAAGATATTCGGTCGGGTGCTGCTGCAGCGGCAGCTAGTGGTTTCACTTCTTTGGCGATACAACCAGGGACAGACCCGGTAGTTCAAAACAAATCTCAAATAGAATATATCAAACAAATCGGAGCACAAGTGCTCCCAGATTTGTTACCCATTGGCGCTACCACAGTCGACATGGTGGGTCAAGATATCACAGAAATGTACGATATGAGGCAAGCAGGGGCTGTAGGCTTTAGCAACGGAGATAACGGTTATCAGTCGTCAGGCACATTAACCAGAGCGTTGCTATACGGAAAGCAAGTCGGTGGTTTAATAATGAGCCATGCGCTTGATGCCGATTTAGCAATTGGTGCATCTGTTAACGAAAGCGCCGTAACCATTCATACAGGTTTAAAACAACAACCAGATTTAGCCGAAACGAGCCAAATCAAAAAAGAAATTGACATTGCTGCTTATGCCGATGCTTCCATGCACTTCAGTCATATCTCATCAGCAAAATCTGTAGATTTAATTCGAAAAGCAAAAAAAGCTGGAATAAAAATTACCTGCGATGTGAGTATCTGGCACCTGGTGTACACAGACAATGCCATTCTTTCCTACGATACTAATTTTAAAGTAACGCCTCCATTTAGAGGGGAGAAAGACCGCAAAGCGCTGGTCAAAGGGTTGATAGATGGCACCATCGACGCTATCGTTTCTGACCACAATCCTCAAAATATCGAGAACAAACAGGTTGAATTTGATTACGCCGAATTTGGCATAAACGGGCTGCAGAGTTTCTATGCACTGTACAACAAAGCGTTAGCCGAAACTATTGATTTGGAAACATTTGTCGAACGCACAGCGCTTACCCCTAGAAGGTTGCTTGGTTTACCGACAAACACCATTGCAAAAGGCAGTGCCGCCAATTTATGGGTAGGCAACCCGGCTGCCAAATGGACATTTGACAAATCATCGAACTTGTCGAAATCGGAAAACAACCCACTGTTTAAAACCGAACTCATCGGCAAATGTGTTCTGACAATAAATGGCACACACCAAATAAGCTACTAATACACTATCTATGAACAACGTTTCTATTGTTATACCATTATTTAATGAGGAAGAGTCGCTGCCTGAATTAACAGCCTGGATTTCTCGTGTAATGGTTGCCAATAATTATAGTTACGAAATTGTTTTTATCGACGACGGGAGTTCTGATACTTCATGGAAAGTCGTAAAAAATTTAATGGAAAGTAATAGCCATATTAAAGCCATTAAATTTAGACGCAACTACGGTAAATCTGCGGCGCTTAATGAAGGTTTCAAATACGCAGATGGAAATGTTGTAATTACCATGGATGCTGATTTACAAGATTCACCAGAAGAAATTCCAGATTTATACAACATGATTATGGAGGGTGGATATGATATCGTTTCGGGCTGGAAAAAGAAACGGTACGACCCAATCACTAAAACGATTCCTACAAAACTATATAACTACGTAACCAGTAAAATGTCGGGCGTAAAGCTGCATGATATGAACTGCGGCCTAAAAGCCTACAATGTTGAAGTAGTTAAAAATATTGAGGTGTACGGCGAAATGCACCGCTACATTCCAGTAATCGCTAAGTGGGCTGGCTTTGGCAACATCGGAGAAAAAGTGGTACAGCACCAGGCTCGCAAATTCGGTACAACCAAGTTCGGTTTAAGTAGATTTATTTACGGCCCGTTGGATTTACTTTCCATCATGTTTGTTGGCAAATTTGGTAAGCGGCCAATGCACCTTTTCGGAAGCTTGGGTGGCCTGAGTTTCTTAGGCGGATTTGCTATTGCTTCGTATTTGTCGATTGCTAGGCTAGTTTGGAAGGAATATGAGATGACTGAGCGACCTTTGTTCTATCTTGGCATACTTGCCATGATTATAGGCGTTCAATTATTCGTTGCAGGATTCTTAGGCGAATTGATTAGTCGATCTGCCCGCGAACGCAACAGATACCAGATTCAAGAGTCGCTAGGTATTTCACTTGAAGACTAATTCAAGGCATAAATTGTATACTTGTATTAACTAATAACTAAATAAATGGGTAAAAATAAGATGTGGATCATCATCGCGATAGCTGCGGTGATTTGGATTGCAATGAGTTATAACGGCATGCTAACCTCTGGAAAAAAGGTTGACCAAAAGTGGGCCGATGTTGAAACTGCTTATCAAGCACGTGCCGACAAAGTTCAAGGACTTGCCTCCATCGTGAAGAATGCTGCAGATTTTGAACAAGAAACATTAACGGCAGTAATTGAAGCCAGAGCAAAAGCTACTGGTATTAATATTTCAGCCGATAATTTAACTGCTGAAAATTTAGCTCAGTTCGAACAAGCACAAGCACAATTGAAAGGTTCTTTAAGTAAATTGATGTTGGTGGTAGAGCGTTACCCTGAACTACAAGCCGTACAAGCCTATCGCGACTTCCAGCACCAATATGAAGGCATTGAAAATCGCATTGCCTCTGCACGTGTGGATTACAACGAAGCTGCAACCAATTACAACATTAAAATTAAGCGATTACCTAATGGCTTATACAGCGGAATGTTAGGTTTCGACGAAAAACCATTGTTCAAGTCTAACCCAGGAAGCGAAAACGCGCCTGACATGGACGATGCTTTAAATCGCTCAAAATAGCTTAATGGCCTGGAGACCTTTCTCAACAAAAAAAGAGAAACAGATTTTAGCTGCAATCGCAGAAGCGGAAGAAATGTGCTCTGGAGAAATCCGTGTGCACATAGACGAATATTGCAAAGGAAATCCAATCTTTAAAGCTCAAAATCTGTTCTATCATTTAGAAATGAATAACACTGCCTTGCGTAATGGGGTATTGATTTATGTTGCGCTCAGAGACCACTGTTTTAGCATCATAGGTGATGCGGGTATAGACGAAAAGGTGCCGGCTGATTTTTGGGAAACAACCAAAGATAAAATGTCTGCCTATTTTAAACAGAATGACATTACCAACGGCATTATCGCTGGAATTCAAAGTGCTGGCGAACAGCTTCAAACTTTCTTTCCAGCGGATGACTCTAAAGGCAACGAATTAACTAATGATATCAGTTATGGTGCGTAACGGCATTACCGTTCTATTTTGTGTACTAGCGTTCTGTGCTATGGCCAAGGACGTACCGAAACCCAATACCGGGCAATGTGTGTTCGTCCAAGATTTTGCTAAAGTATTGTCGGATGCACAAGAGAACCGTCTTTGCGAAAAGCTGCGTAATTACGACGATTCAACCAGCAACCAAATTGCCATTTGTATGGATGAAAGTTTGGAAGGGGAAGACGTATTTACCTATTCCAACAAAATGGCCAAAGCTTGGGGCGTTGGTGGAGACGAAAACAATAACGGTATTCTTATTTATGTTGCTGTTAAAGACCGGAAAATGTTCATTCAAGTTGGCAGAGGCTTAGAGCATCGAATTACAGATGCATACGCAGGCAGAGTAGTTGATTATATTCTTAAACCAAATTTTAGAAACGTGAGTTTTTATGAAGGAGTTGACAAGGCCGTTGACCAACTCATCCTTTATGCTGCTGGAGAATACACGGGTGGAACAAAACCCGACAATGGATTTCCTACTTGGCTTATCATCGTATTAGTCATCATTATACTCATCATCTTTTCATCGTTTGGAAGTAACAACGGCAGAACCTATCGCAATCGCTCAGGTGGTTGGATTATAGGTCCAGGTGCTGGGGGTTACATCGGTGGTGGCGGTGGCGGTTTTACCGGCGGCGGAGGTGGCTTCGGCGGATTCGGAGGCGGCAGCTTTGGTGGCGGTGGTGCTGGTGGAAGCTGGTAGTCTGTTTCGGCCTACGGCCGAAATGTTTAATTCTTAATTTTAAATGTTTAATGTTTGAATGTCGGAATTACTGAATGTCTGAAGGATTGAATGTCTGAATGTCTGAATGTCGGAAGGACTGAATGTCTGGAGGATTGAAGGATTTTTTCAACCTCAAACTCAATTTTTAGGTGTCTATTTTCTATATTCTCAGCTCTTGAGCACCAACTGTGATTCATCGGAACAATTAACCCTGAATTCCCAATTAAAAATTAAGAATTAAACATTTAAAATTATCAATACTGCTCTTCCTCGTTCGGAAAGTCCTTGCTTTTTACGTCAGCGATGTAATTTTGGACAGCTCCTTTAACATCGTCGTATAGATTTAAATAACGACGTAAGAAACGTGGATTGAATTCCTTGGTTAAGCCAATTAAATCATGCAGCACCAAAACTTGACCATCTACACCTGCTCCGGCACCAATGCCTATCACAGGTATATCCACTGATTTAGTTACTTCACTTGCTAATTCTGCTGGTATTTTCTCTAATACAATACCGAAACATCCTGCGTCTTCGAGCAACTTCGCGTCTTTTCTTAGTTTAGCAGCCTCAGCTTCTTCTTTAGCCCGTACCGTGTACGTACCAAATTTAAAGATGCTTTGAGGTGTTAATCCTAAGTGACCCATTACCGGAATTCCTGCCGATAGAATCCGGGTTACAGATTCAAGCACTTCTTCTCCTCCTTCTAACTTCACAGCATGTGCACCCGATTCTTTCATAATGCGAATAGCACTATTTAATGCCTCTTTACTGTTACCCTGGTATGATCCAAAAGGTAAATCAACAACAACCAGTGCCCGATCAATAGCCCGTATAACAGACTGTGCATGGTATATCATTTGATCTAACGTTATGGGCAATGTCGAAATATGCCCTGCCATAACATTACTTGCAGAGTCTCCCACAAGAATGACATCGATATTGGCGTCGTCAATAATTTTCGCAAATGAATAATCGTATGCGGTTAACATACTTATCTTTTCTCCACGTTGTTTCATTTCCAACAACGCATGTGTCGTTACTTTTTTGTAGTTGTTTGAAGCCATTTAAATTTAATTGCGTCTTCTTAATTCACTTACTTCTTTCTGAAGTTCAAGTTTATCCTTTTTCAATGCATTGTTCTCCGCCTTTTGATCAGACAACAATTTAGTTAAATGTAATATGATATCGCCATTGGTCTGGCTCTCGATGTCTTCTTTCATCGATTCTAGATAAGACAACCGCTTTTGCATTTCTTCTACTTCTTGCTCAAGCGTTGCTATCCGGTCGAGTTGCTGCTTGTTTTCTTTGTTTAACACTTTTACCGTACTCGCCGAACTAGTGTCTAAAGTTAAATTAGCCTTGCACACATTAAGGTCCTCGGTTAATCGTCCAATCTGTGCCTGTTGTTTGTCTATCTTATCCTTAAACACCTTTACCAATTGTGTGTAGGTGTCGTCTTTTGAATCATTTTCTATAGGCTTTTCTTCTTTCTTGTCGACTTTAACAGATTCTAGTTTACCGTTAATCTTAAGGATAAAAACATGGGCGGTAATCGTGCTGCGTGCATCGGCGTAAAAACCTACTCGTCCTGATTTAAAAGCGGTTTCAATAAGTGATCTTTCAAAAACATTATTGATGTATAAATCGTATTCATTTCCCTTTGTAGCGATTCTTATTTCATTCACCCCTTTCTTTCTGAGGTTCGCCGACTTTATCCACCCATCGTTCTTATCGGCAAAAAGTGAATTAAACACCCCATTTTTCATTACCCGAAAACGGTATTGGCTCTTGGCATTAATTTCCAAAATCAAAGCTCCATTACCAGATTGCTGTGCTTTTAGGATTAACCCGCCACTTGCCATTTTATTGGCTTTGTTTTTTTCTAGCTCAATAGATGTAATAATTTCAAAGTCTTTAACGTCGGGTACGTCTTTGGCCAAAGAAACGGTAAAATAAGATTCTTTAATACGTTCAACTCTGTACTTGTTCTCAGAAATTATTAGTCGTTCGGCACTGGAATTTTTCTGATCCCATCTTGAATCCACATAACTGAAATCGTCAAAAACGGCAACATTTTCGAACGTGGTGTAAACACGAGGACTGTTTTGCCCGTTCGTAAATTTTGACAAGAATAACAGTATTATAAGGCTTAAATATTTCATATTTGCCGACGGCTTTAGTGCAAAGCTAATTGAATTGATTTAATGGTTCTATACACAACAAAACGTTTAAGTAAACTTGGTATTATTGGTTTATTGGTCATTCTGTTCAACGGCTGCGATAACTCGTTAGATGTAACCGCTGACTGGAAAGAAATACCGGTAATTTATGGCCTTCTAAATCCATCTGCTACTGAAAACTATATCCGAATCAATCGGGCATATCTGAACCAAGAGGGTGATGCAATTAGTTATGGTGGGGTTGCGGATAGTATATACTTCGAGGATTTAACGGTTAGTTTAGTTGAAACTAGAAATGGAATTGAAGGGAACACCATCAATTTTGCAAAAGTTAATGGTGACACCATCGGTTTGGAGAAAGAACCTGGCGTTTTTGCGCAAACACCTAACATTTTATACCGTACCAACTACGATATTAAGGCTACCGACTTTGCTAATTTGTATAGTTATGAATTGGTTGTGGTAAATAACAAAAGCAACAAAATATATCGGTCAAAAGCAAACATGGTTGGCGACTCTGAAATTTTGTCACCACTTCGAGAACAAGACCCAAGATTTAACATTGACGACGACACCAACCGCTACATATATATTATATACCGTGAAGCTCCTCAAGCCAAAATGTATGATTGTGTTATCCGATTCCGATATCAAGAATACGACAAAGCTGATCCAAGCAATGTAAAAACTGACAGTGTTGATTGGCACGTTTTCAAACGAAAAGAAACCATACGATTAAGAGGATATGAAGAGCAGCAAACAAACGTGCGCAGCTACTTATTTTATGACTTCTTAAATTCAGCACTTGAAGCTAATCCAGATGTTGAACGCAAACCCCTAAACATGGGTTTCTTTTTATACGCAGCCGGTGAAGACATGTACACGTATGTTGAAGTAAATCAACCAAGTATAGGCATCGTTCAGAAAAAACCCGAATTCACCAATATTTCTGATGGCCTTGGGATTTTCTCGTCGTTAAACATCAAATCCTTGCCAACTATTAAGATTGATGACCCAATGATGAACCGCCTAATTTCGTCTGACCGGACAACTGACCTCAACTTTGTCAGACCCTAGTGACTATTTGTCACATTTTACCAATTATTATCTTTTTTTGCACAATTAACTGACATACAGCAGTATACGAGCAATTTATTCGTATTCATCAAGACATATCCTTCAATTTTTACTCGATTCAATAATTGGCACTTCAATTGCAAACATTGAATTAAAAACCCAAAATATGAGTAAAGTAATAGGAATAGATTTAGGAACCACCAACTCGTGCGTAGCAGTGATGGAAGGTAACGAACCTGTTGTTATTCCTAACAGTGAAGGACGTAGAACTACGCCATCGATTGTTGGATTTTTAGACAATGGAAATGGAGAACGAAAAGTAGGTGATCCTGCTAAACGTCAAGCCATTACCAATCCAGAAAACACAGTGATGTCGATAAAGCGATTTATGGGCTCGAAGTATTCTGAGATCGAGGATGCATTAACTAAAGTATCTTACAAAGTAGTAAAAGGAGACAACGATACACCACGTGTAGAGATTGGTGATCGTAAATACACACCACAAGAAATATCTGCAATTGTGCTTCAAAAAATGAAGAAAACTGCAGAAGACTATTTAGGAAGTGAAGTAAGTCGTGCGGTAATTACCGTACCAGCATACTTTAACGACTCACAACGTCAGGCAACTAAAGAAGCTGGAGAAATTGCTGGTTTAAAAGTTGAACGTATTGTTAACGAACCAACGGCAGCAGCATTGGCTTATGGATTAGACAAACGCGACAAGGACATGACCATTGCGGTTTATGACCTTGGAGGTGGAACATTTGATATTTCAATCTTAGAATTGGGTGATGGCGTTTTTGAAGTAAAATCTACCAACGGTGATACACGCCTAGGTGGTGACGACTTTGATCAAGTTATCATCGACTGGTTGGCTGAAGAATTTTTAAGCGACGAAAACATTGATCTTAGAAAAGACCCAATGGCATTACAACGTTTGAAAGAAGCTGCAGAGAAAGCTAAAATTGAATTATCTAGTAGCACAGAAACTGAAATCAACTTGCCATACATTATGCCAGTTGACGGTGTGCCAAAGCACTTGGTTCGTAAATTATCTCGATCAAAGTTTGAGCAAATAGCTGACGACTTAATTCGTCGAAGCTTAGAGCCATGTAAAGCAGCCATTAAAGATTCTGGATTAAGCGCAAGCGAAATCGATGAAGTTATCTTAGTTGGTGGATCTACACGTATCCCTCGCATCCAGGAAGAAGTTGAAAAATTCTTCGGCAAGAAACCTTCAAAAGGGGTTAACCCAGATGAGGTTGTTGCTATTGGAGCTGCGATTCAGGGTGGTGTATTAACTGGTGAGGTTAAAGACGTTTTATTGTTAGACGTAACACCATTATCACTTGGTATCGAAACCATGGGTAATGTAATGACCAAGTTAATAGATGCGAATACTACAATTCCTACTAAGAAATCAGAAGTATTCTCAACAGCGTCAGACAATCAACCATCTGTAGAAATTCATGTTTTACAAGGTGAGCGTTCGATGGCTAAAGACAATAAGACAATTGGAAGATTCCATTTATCTGATTTGCCACCAGCTCAGCGTGGGGTGCCTAAAATTGAAGTAACATTCGATATCGATGCTAACGGTATTTTGAACGTAAGCGCAAAAGACCAAGGTACAGGTAAAGAACAAAAAATTCGAATTGAAGCATCAAGCGGATTGAGTGATGACGAAATCGAAAGAATGAAGAAAGAAGCTGAAGCAAATGCTGAAGCAGATAAAGCAGCGAAAGAAGCCGTTGAAAAATTCAATCAAGCCGACACATTGGTATTTACCACTGAGAAGCAGTTGAAAGAATACGGCGACAAAATTCCTGAAGATAAGAAGACCGCTATCGAAGAGGCAAAAGAAGCTTTGAAAAAAGCAGTTGCTGACAAAGATGACGCTGGAATCGAATCGAACATGGAGAGCTTGAATAAAGCTTGGGAAGCTGCTTCACAAGACTTATACAATGCACAACAAGCAGAAGGCGCAGCCGGTGGTGACCAGCCAAATCCTGGTGACAACGGAACTGCAGACGCAGGTGCAGAAACAGACAATGTTGAAGACGTAGACTTCGAAGAAGTCAAGTAACAACTATAACACACTACTTAAAAGCGGGACCTAATGGTTCCGCTTTTTTTTGTGTAATTCTTTTTTGAAGGGTTAAATACAGCGTAAGAAATAAACCTATCCTTCTTTGTGGATTTCCACTTGATGTGGGTATGGAATTTCGATACCAGCAGCATCTAACGCAAGCTTACAGTTTTCTAAAGATTTGAAGTATACATCCCAATAATCTTGTGGAGTAGCCCAAGGTCGAACGGCAAAGTTTACAGAACTATCGGCTAACTCAGAAACATCTACAGTAGGAGCTGGGTCCTTTAACACCTTATCGGTCGCAACGATAGCCGCCATTAACACTTCCTTTGTTTTTTTGATGTCTTCGTCATACCCTACGCCAACTGTCAAATCGACACGTAATTTACCTTCGGCCGTATAGTTGGTAATCGAACCATTTGATAACGCACCATTTGGGATTATCACCTTTTTATTTGTAGGTGAGTTTATCACAGTTGTGAAGATCTGAATGTCTTGCACAACGCCCAAATGACCTTGAGCCTCAATCAGGTCACCAACTTTAAAAGGCTTAAACAGTATTATCAATGCTCCTCCAGCAAAATTGCTTAAAGCACCTTGTAATGCTAAACCAATAGCCAAGCCGGCTGCACCAATAATAGCGGCAAACGATGTCGTTTCAAGGCCTAACTTAGATGCAACAGTAACAATTAGCAGCACTTTAAGCGCCCAACCAATAAGACTACTTAAAAACTTAGACAGTGATTCGTCTAACTTGCGTTTTTTAAAAATTCGTCTTACTAAACTTGTTATAAAACTTATTGCAATCCAACCGAAAATTAATATCGCCAAAGCAGCTAATACCTTCGGGCTAAAATCAACAATTACCGACTTAATTTTATCTACGTACTCTTCCATTCTATTTGTTATGAAGAACAAATATATCAGAAGGTTAAACAGATTAATGCTTTTGTGGAATTAGATTTCGAAATCCTCAATCCAAGTTTTCAACCCAATACTGGCCACGTCTACAATTTGAGTAAACAAACTACCTGCACTATGACTCGGATTTGGGTCTATTAAATACACCGGACAACCTTGCGGTGCCATTTGCGACAGACCAGCGGCGGGATACACTTCCATACTTGTACCAACAACCAACAATAAGTCAGCCTCCACAACATGAATCGCCGCTTCTTCGATGAGAGGCACAGATTCGCCAAACCAGACAATATGTGGACGCAGCTGACTACCCAGAGGACATAAATCGCCCAGTTTTATGCGGTCTGAAGTCATATCAAAAACCAAATTGTCATCAACGGTGCTGCGTGATTTGAGTATTTCCCCATGTAAATGGATAATATTTTTGCTTCCAGCTCTTTCGTGCAAGTCGTCAATGTTTTGGGTTATTATGTGAACGTCGTAACGGTTTTCTAATGCTGCTAAAAGCTTATGTGCTTCGTTAGGCTTTGCGTCTAAAATGTTACGACGTCGTTGATTATAAAAGTCTAACACCAATGCTGGGTTTTTATGCCAGCCTTCTGGACTAGCAACCTCCATGACGTCATAACCTTCCCAAAATCCGCCAGCATCCCGAAAAGTTTTTATACCACTTTCAGCACTTATCCCCGCGCCTGTTAAAACTACTAATTTCTTCACCAAACAAATATACTTTTGCCCCGTGCCAAATAACAGATATTACAATCCTAAAATAATTGCATCCTTATTAAAACTAGGTGCTCCTGTGGTAGCAGGGAACGTAGGACTGGTATTGATGGGGTTGATTGATAATGCCATGGTTGGCAGCTTAGGTTATGTACCGTTGGCTGCGGCAGGTATATCAAATACGGTGTATTTTATTGTAACGATATTTGGGATTGGTGTGTTAATGGTGTTCTCGGCAAACATTGCAGCTGAACAAACGCAAAAAGAAGCTGAGACAGAAAACCTCATTGGTGCGTCTTTACTTATAAATGTACTCGTATCCATTTTCACATTTGTCGTTCTATTGATAGTGTATCACAACTTCGGGATTTTTGACCAAACAGACACGGTGACCAACGCGGCTTTACCCTACCTCAAATTATTGATTTATAGCTCGTGGCCGATGTTTTTATACCTGACGTTTAAATCGGTTTCAGATGGACACAACCTTACCAAGGCAGCGATGTATGCCACGTTACTGGCACTTGTTCTAAATATTTTCCTCAATTGGGTATTCATTTTTGGAAATTTAGGTTCGGCCAAATATGGATTAACAGGAGCCGGTTACGCAACATTTGTGAGTCGCAGCTTCATGGCGTTATTCATGTTACTCTATTGTGTATACCATCATAAGATTGTTTTTTACTGGAAGACTTTTAAAACGAAGATCTACAAGAAGCATATTAACACATTGTTGGCATTAGGCATTCCAAGTGGCGGTCAGTTCTTTTTTGAAGTCTCTGCTTTTGCAGGTGCTGCCATCATTGCTGGATGGATTGGCGAACATGAATTAGCCGCACATACGGTTGCCATTCAATTGGCCGCATTCACCTACATGTTTGCTAGCGGTATCAGTGTTGCAGGAATGATTAAAACAGGAGAAACCTGGGCACAAAAAAAGTATCAAAAAACGCTGGACATTGGCCGAAATACTTTCTTATTGGTCTCTATTTTTATGGCCATTTCCGCACTGATTTTTGTCTTATTTAGAATACCTATGGTTCGCCTTTTCGCAGAAAACAACGAAGTAGTTATAATTGCCAGTGAGCTGATGATTTTGGCGGCATTCTTTCAGTTCTTTGATGGTATTCAGGCTGTAAGTTTAGGGCTACTGAGAGGCATGAACGACACTAAAATCCCATCCTATATTACCTTGGTTGTATACTGGGCCGTTGCCTTGCCCCTCGCCTATTGGTTAGGTATTCATACGCAACTGGCAATGACAGGGGTGTGGATAGCATTAACATTGGCTTTAATTTTAGCCTCCATATTTTTGTACATCAGATTTATTAATATCACAAAAAGTCAAATACAACAGTGAAAAATAGTTTCATCCTCCTCGTTTTAATGGTTTTTAGTAACCAAATAATGGCACAAGTTCATATTGAAGGGTTTGTCACACCGGCAATTGGTTATAGACACATGACGCTTGGAACAACAGGTACAGAAGACTTTCTTGATTCATTGAAAGGCATAGACGGACCACGACAGAATTGGTCGGGTGGGGTTAAATTAATTGTAGGACTGAATAAATATTCCGCGATTCAAATTGGCGTTAACTTTAAAGGCGTGAGTTTTACTCGTACGCAAACAGATTATCAATTTCATGATACCGTACATCCGAAAATAGGCCGAATCGAGGACTTGTCACAAACCGTATTATCAAAGGATGCTTATTTCTACCATAAGTATCGATACATTTCTGTACCAGTGATATACCAAAAAGCCTTCACCAAACAAGTGTTCAATAACAAGATGCAGTTCTACTTTGCCGGAGGCTTAGATTTTGACTTTTTATTGCGTGATGACATGGCCGTATCACTGAATGGCTGGTCGGTAGATGGTAATGATCGATTTATAATTTCAAGCGACTACGAATCTGTTAAAGCCAATTTAGCCTTAAACTTAGGCGCTCGCTTTGAATATAAATTGGACGAACATTCTATTTTCTCGGTACAACCGGCGTTTAACTACCCTTTATTGGTTACTGCACAAGATGACAACGTGCAATTTCGAATGTATCAGTTCGGGATATCTATAGGGGTAAACTATCTGCTATAGCCTATTAGCGCATTAAAAATAAGGGGCCTTTGGCCGACTTATTAACGTAACTTCCATTTTCTGGAAGCTGGTAACGAATTAAGAAATAATACGTTCCTCCAGGCGAAACTACACCGTTCACAGTGCCGTCCCATCCTTTACCTTCTTCGAAAGATTCGAAAAGTTTCTCTCCGTATTCATTCCAAATTTGCATGCTAATAAATTGGAACAATCCAGATGGGTAAAACACCTCATTTAGATTATCAGAATTCGGAGAAATGGCATTGGGTATAAATATAGCACATGCGGTAGGCAATATGTCAACGTTGATAGAATCACTAATCACTCCACATGGGTGTGTTATGGTAGCCTTGTAAAACCCAGATTGTGTAATGGTACGGCTAAAGCCTTCGGTACTCCCATCACTCCACACAATGTTGCCCGCGTCTGCACGAATATCATAGGTCAGAAATTCTCCACCACAAATCGATGTGTCATTGCCTAACTCCAATTCTGGCAGCTTTACACCACGAATCTCTACCGTATCGGCAAACGTACACGTATTACGTTCTCCAATTACCCAATACGTACCTGGTTGGCTAACAATTCTGTTTTGCAATCCAGATCCGTCATCCCATTGATAATTTAATCCCGCAGAATCAACCGTTAAATTGATTGTTGTATTAGGACAAATAATGGTATCAATACCAATACTGAAAAATGGCTTTTCAAGTACCTCGGTCACTTGAGTAAAAGTATCTTTACAACTTCCCACACTAAAAATATAACCTACCGTATAGGTACCAGGCGCACCTGGTGTAAATGTTGAATCGGTTGAGCTGACATTACCACCTTTAAACTCTCCACCGCTTAAATTGGGTTTCAAATCAACAATTGGGTCGCCTTCACAGTATGTGGCTTTTAAGCCGGTAAAATAATTGTCGGGGGTTTCTACAATCCCTACAGAGTCGACAATACGCCCAGTACATCCATTAACATCCACTACTTCACATATAATCTCATAGTTACCAGACGCAAGATAAGAATGCGTAGCTGGGTTACTGCTTGAACTATCGCCATCACCAAAATACCATTTGGTGGTAGCCACATTAGCTCCTGAATGACTAAAGGTAAACTCGTTCTCACTTAAGCATAATATAGAATCGCTGATGTTTACTTTCGATTCATCAATAACTGGAGGCAACACAATATAAACCTTCTCAAAACTGTCGAAACAGTATTCTCGGCCAGCACGAACTTGTCGTCCCATCACCAACTTAACCGTTATGCTTCCTGGCGTTGCAGTTCCAAACTCATAGTCGAATGCAGAACCTGTTCCTCCGTATGACGTAGTCCAAAAACTTCTTGTTCTATCATATAAGCCATATATAGGTTTATCAGGAGGAAGTGACATGTTTTTGAATTCGAAATAGTTACTACCAAAGCATTGAACGCTATCATTCCCTGAAATGGTTGTATCTAATTTAAAGTCTATCACCCAAGGTACAAGTACCGTGTCAGATATTGCTGTGTCTGTCTTACAGCCAACCGTTTCTGCCGTTAAAATAACTTGAAATATTCCACCCGTGGAGTAGGAATAACTTGCATTCTGACCTGAAGTGGTAGAAGATTTATCTCCATAGTCCCAGGTATACGTCATACTTGCAGGGTTAATTCCAAGGGTATTGCTCGATGCATTTGTAAATGTAAAACTGTTGCCACCCAAACATTGATATTTGTCATCAATGGTAAAATTCGCCGTAATGTTCTCGGTTTTGAAATCCTCTACGCCGAATCCAGCACTAGTATAATATTCGTAACTTCCTGAGTTGTCGTTGAACTCAAAAACAGCAATGTGGTATGAAGTTGATTTTTTTAACCCAGTAACCGTAACAGACGTCCCACTGCCACTAAACACCGTATAACAATTTTTCAATTTGGTTCCCGACCCAAATGCCGTAACAGCTGTATATGATTGATTATCAGTCGGAAATGTATCCACAGCATTACCTTCTTGGATAAAGACAACTCGATTGTCGCCGTTTCCGGCACTCCAAGAAATTGTTGCAACATTGCAATAGACGTCACTTGCCGTGACACTGCTAGCGTGAACGCTAGGCGGCTGTGCCTTTAATGTGAGGCAGCATACAGCAAGAAAAAGAAGTAGAAAAGTCTTTTTTGTCACAACGAACAAAGATAAACGTAAAAGGTCATTTTAACGTCCTACCAGTGTTAAATTTAAATTAGGCGGACGTCGCTATTCCTGTCACCCCAGTAGGCATTTTGTAGCCTGTTTCACTAAGCAAAAACAACTCTTTGGCTGAATGATGCTTTGATTTGTGTATTGTCGACTTCATTACGTTCTCAACCACCAACGGAGTAAATCCAGGAGAATAGGTATTTAACACAACAAAATGATTGCGTTTATCGAGCACACCATTCACCATTTGCATCAATTCCTTTATTGAATCTTCAAGCCTCCAACGTTCCCCTTTAGCTCCTAGACCATAGGCCGGAGGATCAAGAATAACGCCTTGATAGATATTGCCACGTTTATGCTCACGGGCTACAAACTTTAGTGCGTCTTCTACTACCCATCGGATATCATTTAAGTTAGATGAAACCATATTTGATTTCGCCCAAGATATCACTTGCTTAATACTATCGACGTGCACAACATCAGCACCTGCTGCTTTAGCAGCCAACGACGCACCACCTGTATAGGCGAATAAGTTCAACACTTTGGCGGAAGGACCTATTTTTTTAACGCTGTCATATATGTAATTCCAATTAAGGAAATGTTCAGGAAACAGCCCAACATGCTTAAATCTAGTAAGTTGCAGATTAAAACTGATTGGCTTGCCACGTAAAGGGTAACTCACATTCCATGTTTTATTGAAGTCTTTTGAGAACTTCCATTCTGCCTTGTTATTTGCCAATTGAATACATTCGGCATGGGCTCTTTTTTCCCACTCTTTAGCTTCAAATTTCGGACTCCAAATGGCTGCTGGTTCAGGTCTGATTAAAACAACGGAACCAAATCTTTCAAGCTTTCTACCATCACCACAATCTATCAAGCTGTATTCGCTCCACTGTTGCTTAGTTTGGTGTTTTCCTTTCGCCATTCTTTTAGTTTGAGATGTGAATATTTGCGTCTTCAAGCAAGTTCATTCCTTTAAATCGAAGAACAACATTTGCTAGCGTTACGATGTCTTTTTGACAATAAACTCGAATACGTTCTAGGTCATTGTCTTGATAATAAACCGCATGAACCATGCTGCCGTCGATATCATCTTTAGGCGTTGGAATATCAAACAAAGCGGCCAACAAGTCTAAAGATGTATAGCTTTTGAAATCACCAAACTTCCACAGCTGCATCGTGTCAACATGGTTTACTTCCCAAGGTTTTTTGCCCGCTGTGTTTAACAAGTAAGGCAGTTTCAACCCATTTGTTAAAATTCGCCTGGCTAAGAATGGGAAGTCAAATTCTTTTCCATTATGACCGCATAAAGCCTTTTGTGGTGAAGTAAAATTTGTATTGAGCAAGTTGCAAAAGTCTGCCAATAACGCTTCCTCATCGTGGCCATAAAAACTTTTTATCTTGAACTGTAGCTCTTCACCTTGGTGATAAAACACACCGACAGAGATACAGACTACCCTACCGAACTCGGCATAAATCCCTGCTCTATCATACACTTCATCTGGCGTTTGGTCCTCCTTTATCAAAAACTTCGCTTTGCGATCCCAAAGGGACTTCCAGCGATCATCAAGAGAATTATAATTTGGCGCAGCTGGTACCGTTTCGATATCAAGAACTAAAATATTTTCAAGTTTCAAGTTTTCTAACACGGTATAAAATTAATTGGATTTTTCTACCAAAGCATCCTATGCGTACATATCATCATAGTCTTTAAAACTTTTTTTCAAAAGCTTGTAGACAATTCCAGGGGCAAATTTGAGTATTACATGCTGAAGTTTCCCTAAAAAGGTTAGGGTAACCTCCTTCTTCCTAAGATAAATCACCGAAGCAATTTTTTGCGCAACATCTTCTCTACTTGCCAGTTTTAAACCTTGACGCTCTTTTAGTTTTTCGTACGAACCATCAGGTTTGAGTATTGTTTTTTCTGTCTCATTCGCAGTAAAACCAACATAAATTAGCCCACAATGTATTTGATTCTCCAGTTCTACTTGCATGGCTTTGGCATATGCCGTAAGGGCCATCTTCGAAACAGAGTACCCAGAGTGCCCAGGAACTCCAACTTTAGCAGCCATACTACTAATGATAATGACACTACCTTTCGATTGTTTAAGTAAAGGAATGGCAAAATATGTCGTATTAATGGTTCCCATCGTGTTGATGTTAACCACACTAGCCCAGTTTTCAGGTGTAGACTCCTCGATCTTCCCATGGCTCGCAATTCCGGCATTATTGATTAATACATCTAACCGACCAAATTCTTTGCTAATAGCTGAAATGAGGCTTTCACAATCTTCTGGTTTTGATACGTCTGCGACCACTTGAAAACAATTAACACCCTTCGAGACTAATTCATCATATGCCGCTTGAAGCTTCTCCGGATTCCTACCGTTAATGACAATTTTTGCGCCATAGTCTCCTAACAATTGTGCGGTCGCTTTCCCAATACCTTGACTAGATCCAGTAATACATACTACCTTGTCTTTAAAGAAATCTTTCATACTAACTCTATAGATATTTTTCTTCTTTGAACCACGCAACTGCTTCCTTAATAGCAAACTCGATATCGGTTTTTGGCATATCCAACTCCTCAACAGCTTTGGCGTTGCTGTAATAGTGAAACTCATTTGATATGAGCGCAAGCGGATAACTAATAACTTGTTCCTTCTTTGTGATTTTTCCGATCATCGACAGGATGCCACCATAAATCAACACAGCAAAACCTGGTATGCCCAACGTTGGTGGTTTCACTTCAAAAATATTAGCGATTTTAGCAAACATATCTTTGTAGGTAAGGTTCACACCAGCAGCCAAATAACACTCCCCGACCCTACCTTTTTCAACAGAATTGACGATGGCTTGTGCAACATCTTTCACATAAACGAAGTTTCTACCTCCAGGCGAATAGCCTGGCACTTTCCCTTGAATCACAGAAATAATCATTTTACCTGAACTAGGCTTAACGTCATAGGGCCCAATCATAAACGTTGGATTCACGATTAAGGCCGGCAATTTGTTTTCACGACATTCTTTCAAGATCATTTCCTGAGCCTTGTATTTCGAAGTGATATAATCCAAACCATATTTTTCACCGTCAAATGGGTTTAACTCGGTTCCAGGATTGCTCGCATCACCAGGGCCAAACGAATTGGCAGTACCTACATGTACAAGTCTTTTAATCTGCAACGATTTTACTGCATTAATTACGTTTCGAACTCCGTCTACATTTACCTTCCAATACAACCCTCCTTTGTTTGGCCAGGTATCAGTAACTGCAGCAGCATTGATTACGACGTCTGCGCCTTCCATAGCTTGGTGCAGTTCTTCATAATTCAGCAAGTCTCCATGACTCACTTCTATGTTCAAGCCTTTTAGGTAGCCCAAATCTTTTCCTGTTTGGATAAAAACCTTAACGGAATACCCTTTATCAAGAAGCAGTCTAACCATATTGTTCCCCAACAAACCGTCTGCTCCAGTAACAAATATTTTCATATTTTTTTGTTCATTTTTTGGCTTGGCGAAGATACTTGTTGAATATGATATTGGCACTTCACAATTACAATAAAAATACCTGTCAAGATTCGTTCACCGGATGTTGTGCATAAATCCTTTAAAAGTTGCCAGAAATAGGACTACAATATATGAGAAAACCAATACCTTAGTAGGAACAAAAAGCATAAAAAACACAACATGATTGACGGTACAATATTTATTGCGGGGGCGGGGGGAATTGGTCGAGCAGCAGCTTTATTATTGGAGACCAACAAATCTTTAAACGCTCGAATTATTATTGGGGATATCCAGAAGGCTCAGCTCACGGATTGCCTCGATTGGGTAAAGAAAGGAAACCCTACAACGCAGGTTGAAACCTTTGAAATGTCTACCACCTCAGACGAAAAACTCAAAGAGGTATTAACGCAGTGTGACGTATTATTAGACTGCCTACCTGGTAGTTTTGCACCAAAAATGGCACGTTTAGCACTTGAGCGGAACGCACATTATGCCAACTTAACTGAATATGTTAAAGAGACTGAAGAAATTGCTGCTCTAGCAAAGGATGCACGCACAGGTTTTGTCTTACAAACTGGTTTAGCTCCGGGTTATATAAACATCTTGGCCCTAAAACTCTATGACAATTTCGTGCGAGATTTTGGAGGAAATCAGGTTAAAAAAATGCAAATGAAGGTTGGTGCATTATCGAAAAATGCACTCGCTCCACACCATTACGCATTCACATGGAGTCCTGTTGGTGTGGCTACGGAGTATGTTAAAGATGCCATCATTGTTCGCAACAACAAACGGGTATTAGTGCCTGCCTTATCTGGTAGAAATTTAATCACCATAGATGGTATTGTTTATGAAGATAATTTCACATCCGGTGGCGCGGCCAATATACCTGCCGCTTTAGCTGACAAAATCACCAACATTCATTATAAAACATTGCGGTACCCGGGCCATTATAAATGGGTAGAAAAAACGTTAAACAAGCTTCCCATCTCTGAAAATAGAATTGATAAGCTAACACAAATCATGTTAGACAAAATTCCAATTGTTGACGAAGACGTCGTAATCATTTACGCTTCGGTAATGGGTAAAGACAACCAAGGATTTTTACGTAGCTACGAAAAGTCGTTAAAAATTCTTCCTATGCAGATAGGCAACCAAACGCTGCGCGCAATACAATCTACAACGGCTTCGGCACTTTGCGAAATGGCATATTACCTGTTGACTCAAGAAAAATCAGGGGTTATTTATCAAACTGATATTGACAAAGAAGCTTTTCTAAATGGACCATTCGTAAGCAGTGTATATGGTTCTTACACAGAAGCTTAATCACGTTAACTAACTGTCTATCAATCAAGAGCAAGAGTAATTTTGCTTACAAAAAAGCAATCTAACTTTAAAATATGGATTGTTTTTAGGCGCTATTTAGTATATTCGTTACCAAGTAGTTATAGTGCATATGGATTTTCAGATTAACAACATTCTAGTCGGGTTCGACAACTCAAAATCGGCAAAAATTGCCTTGGAAAAAGCAGCAGATACCGCTAAACGGTTTGATGCAAAATTGCATGCGTTGTATGTTTTCCAGGAGGGAAAAGCTGACCCCACCGAGATTCAACAAGCTGTTTTAGAAGTTGGAAATAGATTGGATATTGATATTGAATTCGTGATGAGAACCGGAAAGGTTTACAACGAAATATCTATCAGCGAACGAGAGCTTGGAGCCGACATGGTAATCATTGGAACTCACGGAAGCAATGGGTGGCAACCATTTTGGATTGGAAGTAACGCGTTTAGAGTTGCAAGTGCGGCGAACTGTCCGGTTATTACCATCTTAGAAACAACCAAGTCAGAAGCATTAACGGACATTTTACTTCCGTTAGACAATGAAGAAACAACACGCCAAAAAGTACCATACGCAGCAATGATGGCAAAGGCATACGGCGCCACTGTGCACATATACTCTGTGACCAAAGGAACAGACAAAACGGTACAGTCTAAATTAAACGCATACGGCCGACAGACGGAAAAATATTTACACGAACGTGGTATTCAAACCACCTATAAAACACAATTTGGTGGTGAAGTTCCAAATAACATATTGGAATATTCTAAAGAAATACGTGCTGGGTTAGTCATGATAATGGCTGACACTGAAAGCAAAAGTTTCATCATGGGATCTTATGCGCAAGACATCGTAAATAACAGTAAAGCTCCAGTGATGGTTATGCACAGTCGTGACCTTGCACTTACGGGTGCAGTAGGTTACTAGTAACCTTTATCTCTGATAATATTTCCTGCCGCAGGCTGTGCCTTAGGCATTATAATCAAATCGTTGATATTGACGTGTTCAGGTCGTGTAACCACATACAACACCGCGTCGGCGATATCATGCGCTACTAAGTTTTCAAAACCATCGTACACCTTTTTGGCTTTTTCTTCATTTCCATGCATACGTACAACGCTAAATTCTGTCTCAACAGCTCCAGGATTTACAGCAGATACTTTTATACCATGTTCGGCTAATTCTCTTCGCATGCTTTTATTCAGTGCATCAACCATGTGTTTCGTTCCACAATACACATTTCCATTTGGGTAAACTTCTTTACCCGCAATGGAGCCAATATTTACAATATGACCACGACCTTGTTTTATCATCATTGGAATTACTTGCCGACTCATATAGAGTAAACCTTTCACGTTGGTATCAATCATTTTATTCCAATCTTCAACGTCCCCATCTTGTAGTTTATCTAAACCACTGGCCAATCCCGCATTGTTGACCAATACATCAATCTGTCGGTTTTTTAACTGGAGCGCTTCTATGTTGCGCGTAACAGCATCGTAGTCTCTCACATCGAAGCATAACGATTTAACATTTACCCCATATTGGGTTTCCAACTCGGAAGCAACGGTCTTTAAACGGTCTTCCCTCCTACCCGTAATAATCAAATCAAATTTATTCTCTGATAACAATTGTGCAGTTGCCTTTCCAATTCCAGATGTAGCTCCTGTAATTAATGCTGTTTTACCCATAGGCTACAAATATTGAATAATTCCTTTATTTAGAAATGTTTTTTTGAAATTGCCTAAACTCATCAATTCTTGTAACCTTGTGCCATGTTCGCCGAACTTACAATTTTGGGTAATAATTCTGCCGCACCAACTAAGACAAGAAATCAAAGTGGTCAGCATTTCAAATTGGACCAAGACCAAATTTTATTTGATTGCGGGGAAGGCACTCAAAAACGCCTGATCACCAATAGAATTAATTATCAGAAGATCTCACACATACTGATTTCTCATCTGCACGGTGACCATTTTTTAGGTTTAATGGGTCTATTAAACACCATGGCCCTGAATGGACGCAAATCAAAACTCACCATAGTTGCACCAACTGGCCTTAAACGATTTTATGGCGTTTATGTTGAAACCAGTTCTGCTCACCAAACATTCGATGTTGAGTTTATTGAATTAGAAGAAGAATCCACCGGAACCATCGATACACCACGTTTAAATATTACGTACATACCTGTCTCGCACCGTATTAGTTGCTTTGCTTATATCGTTGAACAAGCTGTTGCTTTAAGGCACATAGATATTGAATCTTGCAAAAAACATCAGATTCCGCATCATGCATTTGCCGACCTACAAAACGGACTTGATTATATGGATGAAAATGGAAATCATATTAAAAATGATGTACTTACCCTTCCTCCATCCAAACCCATTTGTTATGGGTACATCACAGACACTATCTATAGGCCCGACCTTGCTCCTGCTTTTGCCCGTTGTCACACAGTTTACCACGAAGCCACCTACTTGCATAATTTAATAGACAGGGCAATAAAAACAAAACACAGCACTGCCGAACAAGCAGGCATGTTTGCACAAAAAGCATCTGTAAATCAGCTACTTATTGGACATTTCTCGTCTCGTTACCACAACACCGACGACCATCTTGAAGAATCTAGGGCTCAATTTCGTGAAAGCTTTATAGCGAAAGAGGGTGAAACCTACCGTATATATTGATTTTCCACACCTTAAAGCCGGCACAGCACAATTGATTGGCTCAATCGCCGTTTATTTTTGTGTGTTACGGATAATTGAGGTGAATGGCTAAAAAACAGGTTACAAAAAAACGGAAGAGCAAGAAAACCAAGTCTGGGGTATCGCCTGCAGACCACTTGTTGTTGCGTGATCCACGTACTAGAAAAATAGTTGGTGGGGTAATTTGCCTGTTTGCCGTTTTCATGTTTCTATCCTTCCTTTCGTTCCTGTTTACCTGGAAAGTAGATGACAGTGCGGTATCCGGAAGTGCCGAATATTTTAGAAACAATCACGGTAGCACTAAAAATTGGATGAGTATTGTAGGAGCCAAACTCGCCTACCATTTAATGCATTATGGGTTTGGGTTAACCGCCTTCACTTTACCGTATTTAGTTGCCGTTATCGGCTTAAGAATATACACGAATTCGAAGTCGTTCAACATCTATGTAGCCCTGAAATACACGGTCTTGATTATTTCCTTTTTTAGCTTGTTTATTGGGTTAATTTTCCATCAATTGTATCCAAGTTTAGCAGGTGGATTTGGTTACGATTTATACCAATGGTTGGCCTCCATGGTTGGTGCCTTTGGTGTCATATTGATATTGCTGGCATATTTAGCCAGTGTTTTAATTTGGAATTTCGACATTGACCTATACGACTGGTTTGGAGGGAAAATAAAAAAAGCCAAAGACAAACGCATGGCATCCAAAACTGGAATCAACAATGACGACGCAGACCTGGAATATAGTGCTCCAACCGAAACACTTTTCACGAAAGACAACATTGATCTAGACATTGAACCTGAGCCAAAGGAGGAAACTCCCAAGCCTGAGGATCATTTAAAAGATGATTTTGAAATAGTAAAACCCCCAAAAGAGGCTGTAAAAAAAGAAGACCCGGATCTTGATTTAACCATCGAAGAGACCAAAGAAGAGGAAGAATTAAGTGCTAAAGAGATAGGCAGACAAGGTATTGATACCGAATATGACCCAACCCTAGACTTGTCTGGTTATAAATTCCCGAACATCACTTTCTTAAACGAATATGCTGACCGCAAGGTAGAAGTTAGTGAAAGCGACCTTAAACGAAGTAAAGATTTGATTGTAGAGACGTTAAGGAACTACAAAATAGAAATCTCACAAATCAAGGCAACTATAGGACCTACTGTTACGCTATTTGAAATTGTTCCTGCGCCGGGAGTTAAAATATCCAAGATAAAGAACCTGGAAGATGATATTGCATTAAGCTTAGCCGCTCTTGGAATTAGGATTATAGCTCCGATACCCGGAAAAGGCACCATTGGTATTGAGGTACCCAATCAATCACCTGAAATTGTATCAATGCGTTCAGGGATTGCCAGCAAACGCTTTCAGGAATCCAAACACGACCTTCCCGTATGTTTAGGTAAAACCATTAGCAACGAAGTATATATCGCTGATTTGGCCAGAATGCCCCACCTATTAATGGCTGGTGCCACAGGTCAAGGAAAATCGGTAGGATTGAATGCACTTTTGGTTTCCTTGATGTACAAAAAACACCCAGCCGAATTAAAATTCGTTCTGGTTGATCCGAAAAAAGTTGAACTTACCTTATACCAAAGAATAGAAAGACACTACCTCGCAAAGATCCCTGGCGAAGGAGACGCTATCATTACCGATAACAAATTGGTTGTACAAACGCTCAATAGTCTTTGTATTGAAATGGACAATAGATATGCGCTGTTACAAGACGCAATGGTGCGTAACATTAAGGAGTACAACACAAAGTTTCAGAAACGTAAGTTAAACCCAAATGAAGGTCATCGGTTTTTACCTTACATCGTAGTAGTTGTTGACGAAGTGGCAGATTTAATCATGACATCTGGCAAAGAGGTTGAACACCCTATTGCACGTTTAGCGCAACTTGCACGGGCAATAGGCATTCATCTAGTTTTGGCAACACAGCGGCCATCGGTTAACATTATTACAGGAACGATTAAAGCAAATTTCCCCGCCCGTATTGCTTTTAGGGTAACGTCAAAAATTGATTCAAGAACCATTTTAGATGGAAATGGCGCAGACCAATTGATAGGTAAAGGAGATATGCTTTACTCCAACGGTAGCGACATTATTAGACTACAATGTCCATTTGTAGATACACCTGAAGTAGAGATCATAACTTCGTTTATTGGCGAGCAACGAGGATATTCATCTGCCTATATGCTGCCAGAAGTTCAGGAAGATTCGTCAGGTAATGCGGACGCGCTTGACGACGATGACAAAGATGCTTTGTTTGAGGATGCTGCGCGTATTGTCGTGCAACATCAACAAGGCAGTACGTCGCTATTACAGCGTAGACTTAAGATTGGCTACAACCGTGCAGGTAGAATTATTGATCAATTGGAACGTGCCAATATCGTCGGCTCTTTCGAAGGAAGTAAAGCCAGACAAGTTCTTTTGCCAGATGAGTACGCTTTGGAACAGTATTTGAACAACGAAGCTTAACTTTGCACCTGTTTTATTTGGTAAGGTGAATTCGACCTTACTCTAATTGGCACAAAAGAATTGAAATGAGAAAAAACATCACTATAACACTTTCGTTAATTGTACTTTTTATTGTTGGCTCACAGCACTTGACTGCCCAAGATGCTACTGCCAATAGAATTTTAGGTAAAGTAAGTGCGACCTATCAAACATACAAAACCATAAAAGCTGGTTTTTCTATTACGATTAACAATTCGCAAACCAAGTCAAAAATTAAGCAGAACGGCACGTTATACTTGAAAGGCAAGAAATTTAAGATTACACTTTCAGATCAAGAAATTTACTGTGATGGTAAAACGATGTGGACGTATTTCAAAGAAGAAAACGAAGTACAGATCACAAAGTTTGATGCCAATGCACAAGATATTAACCCCTCAGAGATTTTTACTATTTACCGAAAAGGCTTCAACTCCAAATATGTGGGTGAAACATTAGTTGGAGGCAAAAAGATTCAGAAAATAGAGCTGACTCCGATTAACAAATCAAAACCATACTTTAAGGTTAAATTAGACATCGACAAAGCGTCTCACAAGGTTGTAAACATGTCTGTTTTGAACAAAAACGGCGTTAATGCTACGTACAGTATCAAAAGCTTTCAAGCGAATTTAACCATGAACGACACCTTCTTTAAGTTTGACCAAAAAAGCAAACCAGGTGTTGTTGTAATCGATTTAACCAAAAGCTAAATATGATACGCCTCAGCACACTATTGTTGGGGCTTGTATTGCTCACAGGTTCCGCCTGCAAAAAACGCAACCAAGTACCCGAATCAGCAAGCATCGTTTTGTCTAAAACGGCATGCTTTGGCACTTGCCCTATTTACCAAATGACTATAAACGGTAATGGGTTAGCCACATTTGAAGGGGAGCGATTTACAGACAAAATTGGAAGCTTCTCAAAACAATTGACAGAGCAAGAGACCAAAGATCTTTTCAGACAACTGGCCACATACGACTGGAATAGCTTTCAAGACAGCTACCCTACTCAGGTTACCGACCTTCCGAGTGTCATCTTTCATTTCAATTTCAAAGACGTCAAAAAGAAAGTATCTGTGCGAGGTGAACATCCTCCAACGCTAGATGTTATTAATAATATGCTGTCTAACATTGCAGAAAGTGATGGTTGGACTAGCTCGAATTCAAAATAACTAAATGCTTAAATTCATTACCCAAATCGTTGACGACATTTTGTGGCCATCTGTGTTTGTGGTTTTCTTTTGGCTAGTTTTCTTTACCAACGAAGCGTATTTATTAAACCTAAACAATTTAGGTGTCCGCCCAGGCGAAATAGCTGGACTAATAGGAATCGCAGCAATGCCTTTATTACATGGTGACTTCACCCACTTATTTTCCAATACCATTCCGTTTCTGGTTTCCGCTTCATTCATTTTTCACTTTTTTAAAGCCAAAAGCTGGCGCATATTTATTGGAATCTGGTTGATTAGCGGATTAGGCATATGGTTGCTCGGACAAGAACGCACCGTTCATATTGGCGCCAGTGGGTTGGTCTATGGTATGGTCGCCTTCTTAATGACGTCCGGATTTATTCGTAAAAACAAACACCTAACTGCTGTCGCGTTTATCCTCGTATTTATGTATGGCAGTATGATTTGGGGATTGTTCCCACAATATAGCTGGGTAAAAGACATGAATATTTCATGGGAAGGGCATTTATTTGGCGCCCTATCAGGAATCGGAATAGCCTTTTTATATCGTAAACTTGGCCCACAAGACGATCCAGACCCATTTGAAGAAGAAGACGAACTGCCTCAGTGGTGGATCGACATGGAAAACGAAAAAAGAGCGCTTGAAGAAATGCAGCGCCAACAGCATCCTTCGGTAAGGTTTACCTTCAAGCCAAAAGAGGAAGAAGGCAAATAGAATAGCGTTCGGTTATTCGACAAGCACGCCAAGAGGGTCAGCAGTCATTCACCACAAATTTGATACTATGTTTATCGCATGTATCGGATTGCCTTACTCCTTTCTCTCATTATTACACAACCAACCAGAGCCAATAGCTGGGGTTTCTTTGGACATAAAACCATAAATCACGCGGCCGTATTTACGCTTCCTGCCGAGATGTTTGCCTTTTACAAAGCGAATATTTCACAAATTACCACATTAGCGGTCCAGGCTGATAAACGCAGATACATTAGTGAGGATGAAGCCCCTAGGCATTATCTTGATGCCGACTTTTATGAATCCGCAACACCGTTAGACACTATTCCACGACAATACGACAGTGCAATTGCACTGTTTGGTATTGATACATTAATAAAGCACGGCATTGTTCCATGGCACGTCATCCGTGTCAAATGGTGGCTGACCAAAGCATTTATGGCAAAAGACTATACCGCTATCATAAAGCTCAGTGCAGACCTAGGACATTACGTAGGCGATCTTCACGTTCCGCTTCATAGCACTCATAACTACAACGGACAGTTTACCGACCAACACGGAATCCATGGATTCTGGGAATCTCGATTACCCGAGTTATTTAGCGACAACTATGACTTGTTTGTTGGGAAGGCGACGTATCTGTTTGATATTGAAAATGTTGTTTGGGACAAATTCGAAGAATCCTATGCGGCTGTAGATTCTGTTTTAATGTTTGACAAGTTGACTCAACAATCGATTCGTGACGACCTTTTATACGCCTACGAGCAACGCGGTCAACAAACCGTTCGAACGCAGTCTAAAAAGTACAGCAGCGCATATCATAAGGCGCTAAATAATATGGTAGAGCGACGCATGCGTTCAAGCATATGGTGTGTGGGCTCTCTATGGTATACGGCATGGGTAGATGCAGGACAGCCAGACCTAAATCTGCTTACGGAAGATACTGACCTATCGATTAAAGATAGCTTTCCAATAAAAGGGATATTCTTGGGTAGAGAAGAACCGAATTAGCGTTTACCGCGTCTATTCTTCTTACCTGGTGCTGAAGCTGCCGGCTTACCCGCTTCCTTTGGCTTGGATTTAATTTTGTCTTCTGCGGTAACACCATCTAAGACTTCTACGAATAGTCCATCTGATATACCTAAAGTAACGTCCTGTTTTTCGAATTGTTGATTTCCGGTTTCAACTTCTACAAAAGGATTTTTCGCCTTATCGAACTGCAGCAGAGATTCTGAAATTACAAGAATACTGTCTTTACTCTCCAAAACAATATCCGCATTGGCACTGTATCCGGCTCTAATAAATACGTTTTCTGTATTGGTAATTGCCGCCTTAATTTCGAACTGAATAGCGCCTTGTTCATCAACGCCTTTAGGAGAAATGTATTCTAGTGTTGCAGGTATCTTTTGATCTTCGATGGCACCCAAGGTTAAGATTAAGTCCATTCCAAGTTTCAGTTTTCCAACCTCCGACTCATCTACTTTTCCCTCAAACACCATTTTATCCATATCCGCTACAAAAGCGATGGTAGTACCTGCATTAAAGTTGTTGGCCTCAATTACAGAGTTACCAACTTCCACTGGCACGTCAAGTATTGTTCCTGCAATAGTTGACCGAACTAAGGTGTTTGATGCTTTACCAGATTTAGAAGATACCCCGTCTCTCACAATGCGAAGATTATCTGAAGCTGCAGATACTTCTTCTTTTGCATTATCTAAGGCTAACGTGAATCGCTGAAACTCTTGTTGAGAAATCACTCCTTCGTCAAACAATGGTTTGTTACGATTAAAATCTTTCTTGGCATTATCCAATGATATTTTGGAGCGATTAACCCGATTTTCCGCATTGTTAAGGTTCGACATATTCGGAATCACCTTAATCTTGGCAATCAAGTCTCCATACTTTATCTCCTTACCCGCTTCGACGTATAGTTCAGAAATAATACCACTCAATTGAGGCTTGATTTCAATTTCGTTACGTGGAACAACAGAACCTGTGGCAACTGTCTTTTTAACAATTGACGATACGAATGCTTGCTCTGTAGTGTACTCAACTGGTACCGACTTCCCTTTATTGAATAAGTAATAAAACGTTAGCAGGAACAAGCCAGCAAATACGATAATCAGAAAAATTTTAAAGAATCTCTTCATGTTTCAATCCTGCAAATCTGTTGGGTTTTTTTTCACATTCAATGATTTCGTCTTGAATGTCGACCAATCAGAATCAATTATCTATTAAGCGAATGACTCCGTTGCCCAATAGGTAACTGTTTGTTTTGGCTTAATGCCCATTACAGGCGTATTTTTCGACTCATGGATGATATGACGTGCAAACGAGCCTATTCTTAAATAGTCTTGTACACCAGTTTCCTTTTGTGTCATAATCATGATTAAATCTGCAGATATTTCTTCTGAATACTGCACAACATCTTTGCCGAAATGTTCAGGATATTCTATGTCATCCAATATTTTGGAAGTATACTTTACTCCGTTTTTCGCCAGAATATTTTCTACTTGCTTCAAGCTTGCTTTTAACCTTTTCGCCAAAAACTCATCCTTCTCAATTTCCATGATTACATGAATTTCTGAATTGTATTGCTTAGCCATATGAATTGCCCAATCCACCTTCTGACGTGACTCTTTAGTTAAATCAATAGGTAGTACAATTTTCTCATATTTGATATTCGAACGAACATCTTTTACGATTACAACTGGCACTTCAGAACTTTTCAGTACACGGGTAGTTGTACTTCCCATAAACCTCTCCATTCCGCTTGCTCCGCTAAAACCCATAACAATGCTATCACATGCATAAGTTTGAGATACTTCTATAATTTGCTTGTACACTTTACCCTCGCGCACCAACGTATTGATGGTCAGGTTTGGGTGATTCGCTTTAATCGCTTCCGCTTTTTCCAACAATTTTGCATTGATTGTATCTACCATCACAGCCTTCTCCATACCTCCACTAAAAATGGATTTAAAGAAACCTTCCTCAACAACATATAACAATGTTATTTGGTTGTCAAATAGCTCAGCAATTCCCACAGCATGGTCCATCGCATGCGTTGATGCAGTTGACAAATCCGTTGGGACTAAAATAATGTTCTCCTTTGGCGTTTTTATTGAGTTCATCGAAACGTGTTTATTTGCCGCAAAAGTAGTACTATTACATTTTAAGAATTGCAAGAATCTGAATTAATACTTAACCCTGACGGTTCCGTCTACCATTTGGCTGTGTTGCCAGAGGACATCGCCAAAACAATCATTACCGTAGGCGACCCAAACCGAGTTAAAATAGTCAGTCAATATTTTGATGATATCGAGGTCATCAAATCAAATCGAGAATTCGTAATACATACGGGCACATATAAAGGAAAGGCAATAACCTGTTTGAGTACAGGAATGGGGACAGACAATATTGACATTGTACTCAACGAACTGGATGCCCTTTTCAATATCGACCTAAAATCAAGAACCTTAAAAACTGAATATACATCGTTAACCATTGTGAGAATTGGCACCTCTGGCAGTATGAATAATGAGGTACCAATTGGAACTGTAATTGCTACAGAAATCGCCATTGGGCTAGAATCGCTATTTGCATGGTATAAGCTACCAGACCCATCACCAAAAGAATCCGCCTGGTTAAACGAATTGGCTTTTACAAATTTGCCCATCAAGCCTTACGTATTTGAAGCAGATGCGACCTTAGTTGATAAATTTTCAAATACATTTACTTCAGGCGTAACATTAACCACAGGAGGGTTCTACTCGCCACAAAATAGGAAACTTAGGCTATCTCCGTCGGCAGACATTATCGCAGAAGTAGGCGACCTGCAGGTAAAAGGTCAGCGTATTACCAATATCGAAATGGAAACTGCGGGAATCTACGGGCTCTGCAAATTGTTAGGCCACAAGTCCATATCTATCAATGCTATTATGGCAAATCGTCTTTCTGGTGAATTTGCCTCTAACCCCGAGCAAATCATGTCGTCAACGATTCAAAAAACGTTAGACATTTTATGCAAATTGTAAAAGTTGATAGCAGCAAACTGTTTCGAGCATTTTTAGATGTTCCAAAGCACATATACACGGATGACCCAGAATACGTTCCACACATTCGACAAGAAATTCAAAGAATTTTGTGGGACAATAAAATGCATAATGAAGTAGGACTATGGTTGCTATTTAACAACAACCAGGCTGTTGGCAGAATTGCTGCCTTTGTTAACAAAGGAAACAAAGGTGGGCTTGGTTTTTTCGAATGCGTCAATAATCAAGAGGGCGCACATCAGTTATTTGATATCGGCATACAATGGTTACAATCCAAGGGTCTTCCCATTGTTGAGGCACCGGTCAATTGCGGTGAACGCGACAAATTTTGGGGATTGATGGTAAAAGGTTTCAAAAAACCGAGCTATCAAGAGAATTACAACCCGCCGTATTACGAAGACTTTTTCAAGTCTTTCGGTTTCGAAATAATGATACGTCAGTCAACGCAAGAGATTTCACCAGATCGTTTTAATGAAAAAAAAATATCCGTACTCGCTAAAAAGGTTGACAACAACCCCAATTTAACTATCAGGCATATAGATAAACGAAACTTACACAAATACACGGCTGACTTTGCCGCTGTATATAATGCCGCCTGGAAGCAGCACGAACACTTCGTCGCATTGTCTAAAGAGAAGGTTTTAAAACTAATGAAGTCTTTAAAACCTGTGATGCGAGAAGATTTGATTTGGTTTACCTACGATAAAGATAAACCGGTGGCGTTTTACGTAAGCATAATCGAAGTAAACGAGATCTTTAAATACCTTAATGGTAATCTGAATTGGTTTGGAAAATTAAAATTCTTGTACTTCAAATCGCGCATTCCTATAACAAAGATTAGAGGTTTGGTGTTTGGTGTGGTCCCCACTCATCAGGGTTTAGGTATCACCTCTGGCATGATGATGAAAGTATTTGAGCTTTTTAAAACAGACAAACATTTAAAAACAAGTGAGTTGGCCTGGATTGGAGATTTTAACCCAAGAATGTTGCAACTTTTGGACTCAATTGGGGCAGTTGAAATCAAGCAACACATCACGTATCAAAAAAAGATTTAAAAAATCTTAAGGTATGTTGTTTTGATTGTTAAAAAATCTATTTTTGCACCCTCAAAAAACGGAATTGGTTTCGCCCATAACTGTTGATTGGATGATTCAGTAGCTCAGTTGGTAGAGCATCTCCCTTTTAAGGAGGTGGTCCTGGGTTCGAGTCCCAGCTGGATCACGTAGACAATAATTAAACCCTTGTAAGTCAAATACTTGCAAGGGTTTTTTATTTTGGGGTAAAACATAGGTAAAACAATTATGTGATGTGTACTGATTTAATTCAATCCTTTACATTTTGCCGGTTTCTGAAAACTCCTTACATCATATTAGACTTTTTGGTCTTTAAAAGACATTCAGTCTTGATTTGAGGGTAATGGAGTATTAATCAACTCAAATAATCGGCGCACTCCATGCAGCCCAGCTACCGTAAGTCGATTCAATCTCGCTCATGAGGCAATTACTCCTGGTTATTGCTTCTTGTTTTGCATTTTCATTAGCTGAAATATCCCAGAAAAATACAGGATAGTCATCATCACTAGTTTCTATCCAATCACATGGCCACATTTTACCACCATACCTATTGATTATAACAAATTCGTTGGAGCTTATTCTAAGGTCCGAAACATCTCCGACTAATTCCATCACCTTGAAGAAAAACATAGATGGATCTGCAAAAAAGCCTTCTTCATCTTTTTGCCAATCAAAAGAGGCAGCTGCCTCAAAATTCACATCTTCAGCATTCATTGAAACAAAACTGATTAATTCATTGTCCTCAGCGTTGAGCGGTGTTGTGTTAAAATTAAAAGCTGCCTTAAATTCCTCGACTCCACGAGGGAATCTCTCTTCTATTATCGACTTTCGAAATACGATTTGGGATAAATTGACATATAATGGCATGTTGCTTTCTGATTAGGGTTGAAGTAAATTGATTTTTTCTAGTTTATTGAGTAAATCAGCATTCAACTTCCTTTCAACTGGTATCAACATTACCCACTTTGCTGTGGTTTGAATCAAGTAATCACCACCTCCGTCGATGACATAAGTGGCTCCATAAAATTCTTTGTCTTTGTAAAAATAGAGCACTTGATAATCTCTATATTTTGAGAAGTGAAAAAGAGTATTCAAATTGGTATGTACAATTTGAAATAGATGGTTTCCATCACCTAATTTCAAATCGTGTACAATAACTCCAGTTCCCTCAAGTACTATGAGAGACGAGTCTATTTTTTTTTGTTCTAGTTCTTTAAAAGTGAGCTTGATAACAGATTTCATACAAATAACATTTAATTCAAAAGGCATTACTCGTATTTCTTAAAACCAATAGGATTGCAACGTTTATTTTGACTAATTGTCCGTATCGTTTTACCACCGTGGTGTCTTCACTCGGTTGGTACCTCTTAAGGTTCGAAATACACTTCAAAACTAAGAAAAAGTAAAATAACAAAATACTCTTGTAGAAAATAAATTACACTTAGCACCCATCACCTCAGATAATTTGTCCTTTTAGGCTCTACTTTTAAAGGACACCTGCACTCTGGTAAATTCGTCCGCTCAAAAGAATTTTATATCGATTTTTGTTTACTTTGATCTAATAGTTTATTCGTTCTCCAAGTCTTTTTCTCATGGATAAAAATGCAAACGAATCGCAACTAAAATTACGAAAGTCTCATGGCGATTTTAATACCACTATTACATCGTA
>Ga0206129_10000376_pt1 | contig 72141 bp, 62 predicted proteins | sample Helgoland_Spring_8_FD_148616 | JGI IMG/M metagenome (GOLD analysis project Ga0206129, IMG submission 148616) | Pelagic subsurface seawater microbial communities from Kabeltonne, Helgoland, North Sea - Helgoland_Spring_Bloom_20160502_2 | ecosystem: Environmental > Aquatic > Marine > Epipelagic ... | reverse complement strand
ATCATTTGTCGACGCAGAGTTTATCACCACAAAGTATCGCAAATACCAGCTGAATTGACCACCACCTCGCAATGATCCACCTTTATTATAAGTGGCGCTACCGCCGCTCCCAATATGCCGAGGCCTTCACGCTGCCGAAGCAGGCCGGGCGAGGACACGGATCTCGCGGTAACTTCGGCAGCTATTTAGCGCAACCATCGGTCAGAGGTCGCAACTTCTCACACTTCGACCTGCCTCGACAACGCAGACGCTGGTTGCGCATCGCATTCACGCTGCTACTGGTGCTGACCCTGGGCTGGTTGATCTACGAGAGTGCCGCCGCAATGGCGATTTTTCGGTAGGTGGGAGAAGAGTTGAAACTGGGATCCTCAAAGTGGAAGCGACACTCTTGTCGCTTTTTTTAGTGAACCCGTCGCCGAGCAGACCATCCTAGCCGGTAGCACAGCCGTCAGCTAAAACGTGGAATATACCTTACAACGCATAGAGCTGTACCAAGACCGCCCACTGCGGCGGCTTAGGCAACAACCCAGCGGCACCAACAACCCAGCGGCACCAACATTTTAATCAAAAGGCGCGGTGCATGTTAGCCTTTACTGTAAAATCCTAAGGAGTGAGGGCGACTCGCCCTCGTTTGCATCAACATCGGCTCAACTGGGCGAGTCGCCCACACTCCAAAACTATCCACAACGCTAAGGCCCTATTTCCTCCTACCCACGCTCCGCGCTTCGCCTATAAAGCGATGCAGGAAGCTTCGGCGGACAGCAGACAAACCGAAGGACTGACAATACACAAAAAAGGGCGCGCCTCAAATTGAAGCACGCCCCCTTGAAAGAAGTTACCGACTACGGGCCAGCTGGAACTGGTGTGGCTTCCACACTCTCGACAGTCACTCGCATGAAGCGTGCCCCTGGACCGCTGAAAGAAACATCGTCAATCACTGTGATACGAGCATAGGTGCCAAAGTCTGTAATGGAAATAATGTTCGAATCTGAATCAATCAACCCTCCGTCAGCAGTGAGCGAGAATTCACCCGCACCTTCAGTGAAGCCACCGTCAGGGCTCGCGGTGGTGTCGATCGTCGCCGCTAAATCCCACGTTAATAAATCATCTGACACTTCAATCTGATAGATCAAATCATTTACTAGATATTGGAAATCGAAGGTGATCGATAGATAGTCATCACCCGCCACTTCATCGAATCCGTAGCTACCTGGGAATTGGTTGCCGTCTGTATCATTCGATGATGGGTTTCGGTTGAAGGCGTAAGCAAGGAAGTTCGCAACATCCGCCGGCGCTCCACCAGCATCCGCAGTGACTCCATCATACAAATCATTCCAACTAGATAGGTCGGATGCAACAACTCCCGTAATCGAGAAGAGCCCATCATCCTCATCATTATACGGGGCAAACACTGCGGGATCAAAGAACGGTGCACCAGGATCAAACGAAGTTGGAATCGCAGTCACGTTCACGTTGTTCCAGATATTGACTAAGCTGGATTCAAGGATGTCATTCGGAGAATCGATGACTACGCGTAGGAAGTATACGAAGTCACTAATCGATTTATCGCCAATAAGAGAGCTCAGTCGAGTCGCATTCGGCAAGATCACCTCGAGATTAATATTCACGACATCACCATCCGGGAAGCCAGCACGACGTCCTTGCAAATCGGCGAGCACACTAAAGTCATCCAGAAGTAGGCTTCCTCCAACGATCTGTTCAAAATCAATCGTTGATAGATCGGACTCCACATTCGCGATATAACCTTCCAAATCTTCACGATCCACCGCCACAATATAGAGCTCGTTAATGAAATCCTGAAGTTCTCCACTCTCGTCATCAATCAAATCATCCAAGCCATAATTGTGGATCGAGAGAGCGACTTGCATGGACGCTCCTGGAGTATACAGTTTCTCCTCATCATACCCCATGACGTCGGTATAGAACTGGGAATTTGTTGATGTGATGCCAGCAATTGCAGTGTCGAAAGGCCGTAAGCGTGGTCGCGCCTCGATCGTCACGTCTCGGTTCTCAGTAATGAATATATTGTTTAGATCGGAGAATTCTGCGACACGCTCATTCGAATCAATTTTCGCAATCAAATAGTAATCACCTTCTGGAATATCATCACGCAATGGCAAGCCACCGATAAAGCGAAGCAATTCACCTGAGCCAAAGCCACCTTCAACCTGACTGAAACTACCAAGGACAATATCATCTCCATTGCCGTAGGTGCGGTCAGTCGAGAGGCGTACTTCAAGGTCTGCCGAGGTAAATACATCAGTTCCAAGGGGTAAGTCCTCACCTTGGTTCTCTGCTTCCACAGTAATATCTAAGGTCATGGTGCCCAGCTTCTGCTCAGGCGCACCCACAATGGCAGCGACATCGAGCACGTAAGTGCCAGGCGTATAATCGATGTTTGTCAAAACAAGATCGGGCAAAGTGTTTGGCGCCAGCTCGATATTATCGACATACGCAACATCACCAGTGGTGGCAGCATTCTTGGTGTAAACCCAAGTCAAGATACTGTTGTCTGGAACAAGCACTGCTGGATCAATTGTCGCGAAGGGTGTGTCTCCTGAGATCGAACGTATCTCAACGCCATTCAAGATGAGCGAGAGCTCATTGAGGTCGCTTTCGCCCTCAATGCCCCACTCAAAAGTGACCACGCTGGTCGTATCAATCACTAGCGAAAAACTAGCTGATTCACCTTCAGCCAACCGTGGACTTTGCGTACCATCATCATCGGTGAATGTTTGGTTATCATCAACTGTTGCCGTATTACCATCACCACTACGACCAAACCATGCGGCATCGCCATCCGTTGTGATTGTATTCAATGGACCGACGACATCCTCCAAGGCTTCCTGTAAGGTAATGCCGACGACCCCAAAACTCGCGCTTGGAGTGAAGAAGATATTGTTACCTTCACCATCGTCTCGAGTTTGATCAGGGACAAGCACAGTAGGCAATGCACCTTGCTCCTTAACTGTATCATCGGAGTCGATCACGAGCCCTAAGTAGTAATCACCAAGAGGAACACCGTATGGCAATGTGCTGCTGACCATAGTAAATGCTAAGTCAGCCCCAGCAGCCACATCCGAAGCAACCGTTACTGGCACAGTCGCTAACAAATAGCTGGAAGTACCATTAATGAGCAATGGGTCGTTCGTTGTCGAAGCATACACTTCGAGGTCGAAAGTGCTGCCAGCAACCAAGGTGCCTTCTCCGCCATTAGTCAGGCCAACGAATAGCAGAATGTCCCCGCTTGCGTCGCCATACTGATAAGTGCCTGTGATACCAACAACTGAAGAAGCTCCACTAATCAAATCCGGTAGACCCAATTGGATGACTGCATTCGCGGTGAACTCAACATTATCGTCTTCCTTAGATTCTACGATGACACCGTCCACTTCATCTCCTAAGGACCAATCAACGTAAGCACCTAGATAATAGAATTCCTGGACATACTCCATCACTGGTAACAACAAGGCACCATCTGTGGTTTGATCATATGTCCGAGAGTCACCAGCGGGGATACCAGTGGAATCTGTAATGGTCAGTAAGTTGACTGAGTCTAGAGCATCCCAGTTGTTATCTGTAAGCAAACGCACCGCCACATCAAATTCAGTGCCAGGGGCAATATCATCATCACCATTATTTTCGATCGTGACCGACCATGTAGTGATCGAATCACCAGGAGTAAACACTGCACTATCATCGGTAGTTACACCCGTCACTTCAAGATTCGGCAAGTCTGTAATGGTGAGGCGATCGACCCAACCACGGTCTTCACCATCCGAGCCTTGGTCATCCTTAATGTAGGACCAAGTTAAAGTGCGCACACCTGCATCAAGGAGGACTTCAATACGACGCCACTCATCAACATCCGTGCCGAAAATATCTGGCACTACCTGCGCACCATCAACTGAGAATCTAAGAACGTCACGCTGGCTCACTCCTTCGACTAACTCGTTTTGAGAACTAACTTTCCACCAGAAAGAGACACGCACTCCGATCATCGGCTCGACATTAATACTGAACTCGGAGATTTCATTATCTCCAACAATAACACTCGTGACCGCATCAACACCGTCGAATGCCTCAGTGGTCTGTCCCACCCAAGGCACTTGCGACGAGTCATATGGAGCGACTTCGTCATTGAATATCATTACGCTCTGAGCAGTGATCGTAGTCGCATCCAGATCTAAGCCTTCAACCAACTCCAGCTCACTGAGGATGAAGTCATTGCTCAATAGGTAGCCAGTGTTATTCGTCTCGTTTAATTCTGGAACAGTGTTCGAAGAATCTGCAATAACACCCAAGAATAGACGTTCACCAATATAGCCCTGATCAATGAGATTTGGATTAAAATCAATGTTATCAGGAGTAATGAACTCCTCATTCGCCGGAGCGGAACCAATCGCGCCGAAACCACCTGAATAGTTATAATTCAACAACGAATAGTCAGAGGCTTCGATGATTTGGTTTTTTGAAAAGACGATCTTCGATACGACATTCCCAACATACGGAACAACCCCGAGATTGGATAATGTAAAATCAAGCCCGAACGAGTTGACTAGGCCACCTTCAACGATGCGATAGTAATCAGGTGAGGCATTTACATCACTCACCACAAGATCAGCGAGCCCGACAATCGCGACAACTGGATCTCCAGTGACGAAGATGTTATTCTCTTCACCGTTGAATACTCCCGAGGCGAATTCTGTAATTTGGCCGTCGGGGATTGTTGCGCCCGGAATTGTCCCGCCAGCCGCATCAAGATAATCATCGATGTATGTGATCACATAGTAATCACCTGGCTCGATGTCTGCAGGCAAATCAATCACCAAGCCAGTAAAGGACGGGCTACTGCCAGGGAATGGACCCTCGATCGTTTCTTGACGAATCAAGATGTCATCCACAGTGCCAGAATCGCCATCAAAACGATCCAAGAATCGGTCATTGGAAAGATAGACCGATAGCACCGCATCCTCTGCACCAGTTGAAGTGCCTTGGTTACGCGTATTCACCGTCAATTCCAACGGATCGCGCAACAAGACGTAAGTGCCACTCTCGATCAGTTCGGAATCATCGGTAAGATCAATACCATCAATCACTAAGTCAGGGTCTGTAACTGGAGTCACCGTGATGTTGTCCACATAGACAACATCGTCGGCTGCATCGACACCTTCGATGTACTCCCAACGAACTTCAGCACCTGCTGGGATCAAACGTGAAACCGTCTCCCGTCCTGCGCTATCGCCAGATATCTGATTGGTCACACCGTTGCCACCGCCGATAATGCTAAAGACCAACTTATTGTCAGCACTACTTGTATTTGAACTCCAATCAAAAGAGATTACAACAGGGCCAGTAAAGCTGGTGCTGAATGATGCGGATTCACCGCCACTAATTGCAGGGCTTTGTGCCGCATCTGTATCAGTGATGAAGACCTGATTTTGACCGAACCATGTGCCATCGCCGTCAGTAGTGATAGTTTGCGTAGGCTGATCAACGGCCTCTGCGAGGTCGATGCCAGCAAAGGTCACGGCCTGAGATGCGGTAATGTAAACATTGTTCGCTTCACCATCTTCACGGCTCTCTGCTGGGATCGCCGACAAAACCTCGGTTTGCTCCGCGATCTCTTCATTTACATCAACCACTGCACCTACGTAATAACCACCATCTAGCAGACCTAGCGGTAAACCCACGTTGAGAACAATTTGAAGCGGCACACCTGGCGTGAATCCGCCAACACCAACCGTATGAGTGTAAGCCGTAAACAACTCGACTGCACTCGGATCGTTGATATTGGTTGTTGGTGTCAGGAATACACGTATATCGAACTCAGTGCCTGCAGGGATCGTGCCCTCACCTGTGTTATTCAGGTCCAGCGTGATCTCCATAGGCTGACCAACCACATATGTCCCCGTGGCCAAGACTACACCGGTCGCCGCCTCAAAAGTGATGTCTGGCAACAATTCAATGATCTCTTCTGCAACCACACAGTTGTTAGTTTCATCCAGTTCCACGACAGCATCGTCTGGGTCTGCACAGAGCACCAAGTAGTAAGTGCCTTGATCCAATGCCGCAGGGAATTCGAATGTAACTGGCACTGAAATGCTGCCTTGCGCAGCGATATCAGTCGTTACCTCAAATTCAGGAACACCACCAGTAAACAACAATGGAATTGCATCTGGATCATCGAAATCAGGCGTGAGGCTCAATACCGCACGCAAATCGAAACCATCGGTCAGTCCACGACTACCTAGATTTCCAATAAAGACCGTCGCATCCAAATCTGAACCCAAGGCTGGCGTCGGATCTGAGAGAATAATGGTAGGAACGGCAATATCCACTCCTACGCTGAACTGTTCTCCAGCAACTGCATCGTTATTAACCAAGACGTCCTCATCCAGCACACGTGCATCATCTGCACGAGCAATCAGATAAAACTTATCGTCTGAGATGCTCACGGGGATTCCAACGGAAAGGTCCACTTGTATGGAATCTCCAGGATTCAAATCGGCAGTAACTGTGGCATCGCCAGTAGTGACTGTGAGCAACTGAGCGTCTAGGCCGTCATAAAATGGAGTGGTGCCTAGGACGACGCTTAAATCGAAGTCCTCCACGGCAGTCCACGTCCCGACATTTTCGATAGTTAAACGAATATCGATTGAACCGCCTAAGCTAAACGCTGGATCGAGCACTTCAATACTAAGAGCAACATCTGGCACGAAGGACAGACCGTCCAAGCTCGAATCATTATTCACACGAGTGATTTCGGTGAGCACTTCGCCACTATCGCCCACGATGATCAAGTTATACGTCCCATGCGCGATCGAAGCTGGCAACTGCAAACGAGCACCAACAGTGGCACTAGCTTCTGCCACGATATCCACATCAGCGACTGCACCATCAAGGAAAGTCAGCTCAACTGCACCTGGATCGGTAATAAATGCACTTGGGCTCAGATAAGCAGTGAACTCAAAAGCATCCGTAATAGCCGTGCCACCTATATTCGCCAGATCAATCGAGACAACAAGCTCACCACCTGCGATCAGATTGGTAAGCGGATCCACACCAGGAGCTTCCGCTGATTCCAATGCAGTCACACCAGAAACAATCAGATCTGCGTCTGTCGAACCAAAGCAGACCGCTTCAGTTACTGCATCGTTATTCACGATGACCTGTTCGTCGAGGAGTCGTGCATCGTCGGCACGCAGCGCGAAGTAGTAGCAATCTTCCGCAATCGTCCCAGGCAATGTGAACCGAACTGGAATCTGAATAGATTCTCCAGGATTCAAGTCGTCGGCAACCTCTGGAATGTTAAGAGTCAACACATCTGTAAGAGTCAACACCTCTGGGTTTAAACCATCATAAAAAGGGGTCGTAACCATGACAGCGGTCAATTTATAGCCAGCTGCTGCGGTCCAACTGCCGACATTTTCGATCGTCGCAATGCCATCAACTGAGGCACCAGGCACAAATTCGTCAGTTAGGATTTCCAAACTCAGAGCGACATCTGGGATGAAGCTCAGAGCCTCAAGGCGACCATCATTATTATCACGAGTAACTTCAGTCAGCACTTCGCCACTGTCGCCGCGAATTATCAAATTATACACACCATGATCGAGCGTTGCTGGCAGCTGAAAGCGTGCGCCCACAGAAACCACTCCATCGACCACAATGTCCTCTAATACACTCTCGCCATCCACGAAAGTCAGAGGAATGGCACCAGGATCATCAAAAAACGTGGATTGGCTCAACACTGCTGCTAAATCGAAATCAGCTGTAATGTCTGTAATTCCAATATTACCCAAATCCATCGACAAGACCAACTGACCACCTGCAATCAAATTATTAGCAGGGTCATCACTTGGATTCAGAGGATCAGAGAGCGCCTGAAGATTTGTCACCACTAAGTCCGCTAAATCAGGTTCGAAGCAAATTTGATCTACGCCCAGCGCACCGTTATTCGAAACGACCACCTCGCCAAGGACTTCCGCATCATCCAACCGGTAGATTAAATAGTAACAGCCATCAGGTATATCTTCAGCTGCAGGCAAAAGAACCGAAACAAATGCATTCAGGCTTTCAGATGGATTAATCTGATCAGAAAGTCTCGCCCCAGCAGTCACCGTCAACGGAATCGCCGCAGGGCTCTCATAAGAAATGACTGGACTCAAAACCGCAGTAATCTCAAAGGATTCGGTCGTCGACCAAGTCCCTATATTCTCGACCTGCAGCACAGCATTCAGCGTCGTGCCAGAGGCAAAATCTGAACTCAGGATCTCAACATCCGCGGTTACATCCGGGATAAAGGTAAGTAAATCGGACGAGATATCATTGTTTTCCCGATTTGCAGGATCCTCATTCAGGGCGACCCCAGAATCGCCACGTAAAATGAGATAATACTGCCCAGAATCGAGGGTCGCCGGCAGCTCAAGGCGGAACCCTACAGTCACAGAATCTCCCGCATCAATATTTGTGCTGACTAAGGAACCATCAATCACATCCAAATCAAGGTCTGCTGCATCGTAAACTGCATCTACGCTAAGTTTCGCACCCAAGTCAAAATCAGTGGTTAAATCGGCCCAACCAATATTCGCCATTTCAACCGAAATGTACAGCGTGCCCCCGGCAATCAGATTGGTAGCAGGATCGACTCCTGGATAGCTCGGATCCTCATCCAGAGACAGTGAATCCAGCGACAGGTCTACGGTATCAAAAATGCTAAAATCGAGACTCTCTTCATCAAAAGAAACATGGTTGCCATTATCGGTATAACCAATGCCAAGCTGCCCAACAGTATTAATACCTGCGGTTTGCACTACCGGTGGCAAATCATCAGTGATGATGGTCGAAAATTGATAACCGGCACCAATCGCAGAAAAAGTGGAACCCTGCTCTAGACGTTCAGGCGTATAGAAATATTGGTTTGCAGATGGAGATGAGAGATCCAAAGGAAGCCCTAGTTCACCCTCGGCGTTATTGCCCCAGCCCCAGAGCTCGCCGCCATTTTTCAAGGCTAGAGTATGGTCATAGCCGACTGAGACCGTCTCCCAGTCCGAATCGTTCCCCACACGAACTGGCTCATACGACCATGCTCCAGTTCCTGTATTACCACTACCTCCCCAAGCATATAACTTACCCCCCTGAAGGGCGAAACATGTCGTGTTACCTGCAAACACTTTAGTCCACTCATTGCTGAAACCAACACGATACGGCGTCAACGTAGGCTGTACCCGCTCTTGAATTGATGCGGAACTGGGATACCCGAGCTGGAGTGTCTTTGAATACCCCCAAGTGTATAAACCACCATTAGCTCGCACCGCGGCCGCAGAGGTCAGACCTGCCGCAATCGAGGTATAGCTATTCAATTCGTCCAATGGAACCGGAGATGAAATACAATTAAGCGGATCGCCGTTATCATCCTCAGGCAAACCGAAACCCAGCGAATCGATGAGTGGATTAATAACCCGAGCCAACTGGCCACTGGTATTATCCCCCCAAACAAAGACTTGCCCGTTGCTGGTGCGTGCCATCGAAAAGTGACTACCTGCGGCCACTTCTACCACTGAGGCTATACCTATTACCTGAACTGGGCTACTCTGATCGACATAGGTTCCAATACCAAGTTGACCACGATCATTCGCGCCCCACGCCCATAACGTGCCACCTTCGCGAATCGCTAAAACATGACCGAGGCCTGAAGCAGTGCCTTCAGCCTTATCTTTTCTCTTACTGACCGCTACAGATAGCCAAACGCCTTGTGGTTCTACGCGCTGCATAGCTCCACCCACATCAGTAGTATCACCGATACCGAGCTGACCAGAACCATTCGCCCCGTAGGTGTATAGATCATTCGAACTGTCGATGATGGCGGTAAAGTCGTCACCAGAGGCGATTTGAGGCGTTTGCGCACAAACAGACCCCGCGAACAAAACTAGCAGCGCGAATGCCCGCATGACCTTGCTGATTATTGAGAAATGACAAAATCTATTTTCCATAAGGAATCTCTCTTGCTCGGGTTAAAATTAGCGAAGGCGGCGATTACTGCGACTTGAGGTATCAACGGCTGCGCCGGCGGCGGCGGTAACTTTGCTGGTATCTTTTTCATCCTGCTCAACAGTGCGCTCGATTGCCTCGCGCTCAGAGGGCTCCTTGGCAATCGCGGCGGCTGCTTCGTCGGCTAGCTTGCTGGCATCTTTTTCGGCCTGCTTGCCCGCGCGCTCGATTGCCTTGAGTTCAGTGCGCCCCTCCGCCATCGCTTCGGCTCGACGTGTCTGCGCTCGGAAATCTTCTATGTCCTGCAGCGTTTTCAAATCTTCTGGCGATAGCTGGTAGCCAGGCACATCGGCTGGCACCACGCCCATTTGGTGGAGCACGCGTGGGTCGATGATGTCACGGTAAGTACTGCCATCTGGATTCAACGTTTTCGCGGTGATGAAGATAATTAGGTTCTTCTGTCTCATTGTGTTAGACTCACTACTAAAGAGCCGCCCGATGTAAGGTAGGCTTCCCAAAATTGGGACTGCCGTACCCCCCAGCACCTCTTCATTCTGAGTCAATCCACCGATCGCAAGCGTGTAGCCATCTTTAATCACGACATTTGTTTCAGCTTTTCTTCTGGATATAATTGGCTGAGGTCCAATATCAGTGAACTGGGTGCCAATCTGATTCGATACACTCGGAATTACCAATAGATTTATAAATCCCGCATCGTTCACCTGAGGTGTCACCTGCACTTGCGTGCCAAATACCAGTGGCTCAGCCAAACCATCCGCGCGTTGCTCACCTGTTTGTTGATCAATCGAGAACTCCACCTGAGGGATCTCTGTTACAATATCGATGGTGGCTTCTTGATTACTCATGGTCACCACCGTGGGATTCGCGACTAGTTCCGTGTCATTATTCTGCTCGAGCGCAGAAATCACGACTCGAAACTCGTCTGCAGAGAACACCGCCGTGTCCAAACGACTGGTGCCGGCCAAACTAGACATTGTGCGAGTGAAGTCAGTGCCATTCTCAGATATAATTTGATTCCCAGAGCCAGAAAAAACTCCATTCTCAGACTCCAGGAAAAATCCATCTGGTCTATCCAAAGAGTTAATTCCAAGGCCATCCAGACTACTAGAATTAGAGCCATTATTACTGCTAGAAATAGAGCTACCGCCACTCGTATATTCACGTATTGAATCATCTTGGCTAACCCGATTCCGCGACCATTCACGCTGAAATGGCCCCGCGGAGGCACCGTAACCCTCTAAAGAACTCCAATTAACTCCAATGTTCTTTTGATCGGTATTCTCGACTTCGATGAACTTCGTTTCAATCATCACTTGGTCAGTCGCTTTATCGAGTTTTTCAATGATCTCTTGAATCTGGTTCATCCGCGACGGACGCTCAGTAATCACCAGTGCATTACTGCGAACGTCAACTTGCACACGACCACCGGCAGCAGTATCGATCAGCGGAGCGATCGAGTTTTGCAGCTCTTCGGCAGTAGCATAATTCAAAACAAAGACGCGGGTATCCACGGGTTCGGTGGTCAGCTCTTCGATACTCTTAATCCGAATGATATTACGATCTTCAACATACGTGAAACCCAATGGCTCTAAGGCGACCTCAAACACTTGGCGCCAGGTAATGTTGCGAAGCTTAACAGAGGTGCGTCCTTGCAGAGTATCAGGAATCACCACATTTAAATCAAAAAGGTCGGCTACATTACGGAGAATCGTGCGAACTTCCTCGTCTGGGAAATCAACCGAAATGGTCTCCTCTTCAGTCACTTTCACCCCACCTGGGCCGGAGGTTTCCTGACCAGGCAATTCCAGCTCCACCTTGGAATCGCTCGGTAGCGCGGTGGTCGCTACATCAAGGATCTCAGGTGCCTCCACATCCACCATGACACCTGCAGTCGGCGCATCTAGAATCTCAACGACTTCGCCAACACCATCCAACGCCGGATCAAACTCGGCCACCGCAGTTGTCGGCTGCGCCGCAGCTACTTCGCCAACCTTGTCTGCTGCAGTATCTCCGAGGCCGCCCAGCGCGGCCGTATCCACTGAGTCGGATGCCTCAGCCACATCCTCGATGATCACCACATCAGATAAATCGATGTCGCTGAGCGCGGGATCATCTACCAGCCCCACTTGGGCCCACAGGACGATTGACGCAAGGAGCAATAAAGAGACAAAGTTGTGCTTTTTCATAAGGCAGGAGGGTTGAGTGAATTAGATGGAGTAAAATTTAACGATATAATATGAATGCAATGACGGCGCAAATTACTGAGTGGAATCTTTGGTTACACCAGTAGACCTCGGAGATGAGGCGTCGAAGGGCAGCGTCAAACTGGCAGCTCCCATTTTTAAGGTGTAGCCGCGGGAATTGACATCTATAAGGGTCACGGTGAATGACCGCCCCGGGATCTGCGGTATTTTTGCCGGGAAACTGGCGCCGGACTTAAGCGTACCACCACCCTGGAGCTGAAGGTAATACGTGGCCCCGCGAGCGAGCGTGCCGCTCACTTGCTTCGCCAAGTTGAGCCCGATCACTTCAAGAATCGAGGCATCGTCATACACCACGGACGCGTCGATAATGACGGGCTTCTTTTCGATCACACGAGGGATAAATTCAACCACCTCCTTAAAGGCATATGGATTGTCGAGCGCTTCGATGGTGACCCCAAAGCCTCCATCTGCTTGGTTCAAATGAGTCTCCGCAACAGCCAAAACACGCTCACGCATCTGATAAGTTAGCACACGGTCCTTACGCCCCGAAAGCTTAATCTCTGGAGTTGCGGCAAATGCATAGGCTCCGAGGAATAGTTCGGCAAACAGTAACAGAAAGCATGTTTTTTTCATAACGTTTTTTATTTAATTCTTTTCCGCCAGCACGACGATACGCAACTTCGCCGACAGAGTCCCGGGCGCCGCCCCTTGAGCCGTCGAGGCATATACCTCAAAATTGGCAATACGCATAAGAGCGTCCGCCTTCAGGATTTCATTCATAAATTCGAGAATTTGCTGAAAGGTTCCATCCGCTCTGATCTCGTAAACAATCCCAGAATGCAGCGATAGCTCATTCGGCCCGCCCTTAAGCAGCGCCGGATCTTCGTCCGTCAACTGACTCACATTCGAAATAATAATATCGAGCTTATCCTCATACGAATAAAAGAAAGCGGTATTAATTGAACGCTCATTTCGATTGAATAAACGCGCATCAATTGTAGCCACATAGCCTAGCAAAGACTCCACATCTTGTTCTAGGTTGTTCGAGTCTATAACGTTATCGTTAATCGTCCGAATCCGAGCGATCAGCTCAGCCTCCTGCACCAACAAATCGTCAACTACATCACCACGCACAAAGACGACTGCGACACAACCGATAAACACCAACGCACCGACAACCGCTAAAGGGTAGTCTCTCAATTTATCAATGATTAGGTTCATCCCTCACCTCCTTTGCTTTGAGTGGCACTAGGCACTGGCGTCAATAAGATCGAAACTCGAAAAGGTGTAATCCCTGTCTTTGCATTGCGCTGCTGCATACTTTCATCGACAGCGACTTCAAACCCATCTGGATTCAGTGATGGCGATGCTTGCAACGCTGCTTTAAATTCAGTCAAAACCATCAATCCGCGGGCATCGCCTGTAATGTTAATTTCATATGTCATCTGCGCCTGCGCTTCCGTTTGGTCTGTCCCCTTCTGCTTAATGATCGCATTCGAGAGCATTACGCGCGAAAAGATCAAGCCCGTGGGCTTAAGTTGTGCAAGCTCGGCCAGCAGCTCATGCGCCGTAAAGGGTGCCCGGAAAAAATCCTGCAACTCCACCACGCTCTGAGCAGACTTGCGAAAGCGCTCACTTTCCTTTAAACTTTGATCATTATTCGCCTCTGTCTCACCGATGCTTTGCACCATGCTAGCAATCGAACGGTGTAACGAATAAGCTCGATACTCACTTTGCAACAAGGTGAATGCGGCGATTAACATCAGCGCGATGGCAATGGCATTAATGATAAAATCAGTGCGGACGATCTTAATATCAGGCAGTGTCGACTGAATTTTAAAGTCTGGGCGCCAATATGGTTGTATATCGCGTTGTCTACTCATCCTGCAACTTCCTCCCTTAATTGAAATTCTCCCATAAGACTAAATACACCGAGCCACCGAGACCCCAGATTCGCCACCTCAACTTCATCTGCCAACTTCACATTGAGACTCTCCAACCATCCCTCAATATTTGGCTGCATAATCTCGACCCCCAAAGAGTCTGATACGGTTTTAGCGATCCAACTTAGGTTTTTCGGCAATACACTCAGGAACACACGATCAATTGTCAGTCCAGTCTGCACTTCATAGAAGCCGGAAGTCGCCTGTAGCTCCTTGATCAAGCGCCGCAACAACTTCGGTCCCATTTCGGCAAAGTCGAAGGTGTTGGAGAAAAATAGCTTTCTAGCTGATGCCTCATCCTTCAGCCCTAACTCGCGCTGCAGCAGAGGGTAAATACTATCCAAGCCGAACGGAAAGGGTCGCGCCACCTCGACCTGACCACGATTTAGAATAAACACATTTGCAGTCTGTGAAGTGAGTTCCACGTATAAAATTGGCGCATTTAGTTGATTGAACCGCGCATAATCACACACGCCTCCTAGTGTGGTGGCGGTCGACAGTTCTAGGCGCTCAGGATACACCCCATACGATAACAACTGATCCTGCACCTCTTGAAATGCCGCCGATGGCCCTCCGCAAAAAACAAGCCGCTTGGAAAGGCCACTCGCAAAGTCAAAGTCTGAGCCATTCCGGGCATCTAAGATCGAGACACTATTCACTGCTGGATCGACATTGAACTCGGACTGCAGCACCTCCGATAAAAAACTCGGATCTTTCGCCTTGCTCGACGATTCGGCTTCGAAATAGCGCAGAAACCGACCCTTCGGGTAAACGCCACAACGCGAAACAAAATAACTTGCCCCCTTAAAGTCGACGAACTGCTCTAAAAACGCACGTACGTCCTCAACACCAGAGTCTGGCGTAATGCGAAATTCGGCAACTTCCTCAACCACGATCGGAAGCTTGTATCCAGAAGTCCTCACCGCAAGGATCGAGAACTCGGAGACATCAATAAAGAGACCTTTAGTCTTTGGCTTAAGCATACTGAAGGTAAAAAAGGGAGTCAGGGAATATCACTAAACACAACTCAGCCACCCTCAGCATCATCGGGCAAGTATAAAAGCGATCAATTCCCGCAAAATCGCCGATAAAAAAGATATTTATAATTAAGTAAGCTATTTACTGCATCATTAGATAGCCGGCTCCATTAGATCGTGCATGCAAATACACGTACTCACTTCACGCAAAGGCACTGAGTTAAGGATTCGTATCACCTTAGAGAATACAGCATCGCTTCGATAAAAACAAAATAGGCGGTCGACTCGGGCGATCTCTGGGCAACCACGAGCAATCACTTATGTACACGCATCGCAGGCATGCCAAGAGCCGAAGGATCAGACCTATGCCCGAAATATCGCGCAGACTACGTGTGTCGCATACACACAAAAACGGCTCCCTGTAACAGAGAGCCGCTTTGAAAAATAATGACCGAGTGAATCACTCGAACATCGTCAAACGAATTACCAAGCCTTCTTCTTATGGCGATTGGACTTCAAACGCTTACGACGTTTGTGGTTGTTCATCTTGAGACGACGTTTCTTTTTTAGGTTACCCATGGAAATATTTGTGCTGTGTGATTTTAGAAAAGGGCTAAAAAGTCGAAGAAATGCACCGGTGTAAAGCGTTTTCTGAGATTTTGAGGATTCTGGAGCTAAGCCACTGTCGCCTCCGCTTCGGGGAGGGCCAACTGCATGCGCTGCAGCATAACTCGGAAATGACGCGGCAGCTCGGCTCGCAGTGAAACCGCAGCAACTCCTTCGCTGGATGCGGGCAAGATGACTTCACGCAAATGCAGCGCCAATCCATCCAACACGGGGAATTTAATCCCGGAAGTGCGTTTATTTGGCAAGAGCTCGCTCAGCAGTGGTGCCTCTGGTCCCGCATAGAGCACATCGCCCAACACCGGCAATTCCTGCACCGCCGCATGCGCGCGCACTTGATGCGGGCGCAGGAATGACGTCGTCGCCTCCCACAGGGCCCAACCTGAGCTCGATTCGGACAACAACTTAAACTCAGTCTTCGACTTCTTACCCTTTGCGGAGGAAGGAATCATTTTGGGTTTAGTATTATGCGGCAGCAACGGTGCATCTGCGACGACCTCGCGTGCGCCGCCCGCAGCCCTCGCCTTGGTGACTAAGAAAAAGCGGTAACGCAGTTCGGCAGAGCCCACTAGGTTCTTCAGCTCAGTCAGGCTGTCACGATTTTTAGCAAACAGCGCCACCCCTGAAATCGCAGGATCGAGATAATAGGCCGAGCCAAACAGGGTCGCTCCGCGCTTTACGAGCTCTGGCTTTTCAGCTTGGAGCTGCTTATTCAGCGCCGCATCCATATCCGGCACGCCCGCATCCCAAGGATGCTCACGTATGCCGACCCCAGGCGGCTTCTCGACGGCGATCCAGCCATCCGACTCGCCTATGACAGGCATACGAAAGGGAGCATCCGCCAACATGCCTGGAGGAAACCCAATCGAATTCTGCTTACGTGCCTGACTCATAATACTTATTGGCCTAACTATACAAAATGCCCCCGGATCGACAAGCAATCCGAGGGCATATTAGAAAAGAGTAGTAAAACTACGCAGCAATCAACGCAGCACAACGTGCTTTGTGGCGCGCAATTTTATTGTGGTGTACCAGGCCACTCTTACCAGCCTTATCAAGAGCGGAGATGTATTCCTTCGAAACTGCAACAAGGGCGTCCTTGTCTTTCGCTTCAACAGCGGATTGAATCTTCTTGGCAAGCGTCTTGAGGCGAGTCTTCACCTGACGATTACGAAGTGTGCGAGTCTCCGTTTTACGGATATATTTGAGTGCTGATTTAGTGTTAGCCATGTCTATAAAAAAGTTAAGAGGCGGGAAAGTGCGTGCTAGAAAAACAACTGTCAAGTGAGAAAAGAGCAGAAAACGGCTCATGGTTTAATTATATCTGCATGGTATGATAGAACTGGCCGTCTCGCGCCACACCGACGCTCAATAACGTCAGCTGCCACGACGCAGGGCCCACCGGAGTACCCAAGGGCATCATAACGCTGCCGCGCTCCCAATAGATAGAACTGCCACAGCCCTCCCATCGCAAGTCTCAGCTCTCAAGCCTCAGCCCCCAGCCTTCAGCCATCAAGCCTCAGCCCTCAGCCCTCAAGCCTCAGGTCTCTTTCCCTCAGCTCTCAGCCCTCTTTCTCTCAGCTCTCTTTCCCTCAGCTCTCTTTCTCTCAGCTCTCTTTCAAAAAGGTGTCGACCTCGGCGTGCTGTAAGCCGGATTTTGTCCGCCTCCCGCCGAAGCGTTTGGCTGTGCGTTCATTTATCTACCCCACCGAAGTGAAGTTCCCGCCGAAGCGAGATGCGACATACCCGGAATCATAGACGGGCCGCCAGATTCCCTATTTTGCCTTGCACCGGAATGGGTTTATCTAGCCTCCATTGTTACCTTTGGAGCGGTGAGCTCTTACCTCCCCTTTTCACCCTTACCTCAGGCAAGCCCGAGGCGGTTATTTTCTGTGACACTATCCGTCACGCTCGGTTGCCCTCACGCGCCCCCGCTTTCACAGGGATTCCTGCCCTACGGTGTCCGGACTTTCCTCTCATTCCCGAAGGAACAAGCGAACGCCCACACGCCGAAGTCGACGGGGGCAACTTGCCCTGCCCATCGCGTAAGCGCAAGCGGTAAGTTGCACCCGTTTTCGAGCGAACGTAACACTGCCATAATTCTGTCACGCTGCGGATAGATCGGTCAAAAGAAGTCCGTATGGCACAAACAATTTGAAGTCGCTGATGTTTAGCGTCATCAACTCTGCCTTAGTATTGATTGCCACAGACGCGATCAAGCAATCGGCCGTCGAACCACGTCGCCGACCAGTCGCATTGTAAAGCTCAGCAGCCATTTCAGCGTTTCGACGCTCCAATGCGATAATTCTGGATTCAATCACCCGCAAGGCGCGTGCCCGATCCTTATCGAGCAGCGGCCCTCGCACATACTCGTGCCAGGCGACCGAACAAGTCGATGCCCGGGCTCCTCGTCGTAGCGACGCTTCAATTGCCTGAAACATCTCGTGATGAGGGTCACTCAGGGCAATCAGTGCATTGGTATCCAATAAGAGTTGATACATTAAGACTCATCCCTCCAAAGATCTTTACGTGCTGAATCAGCTTGCTCGATCATAGCGTGCACCGCCTCCGACTGATGCAGCGGTTCTGAGCGAACTTCGTCAAAAACAGATAAGGGCCCAAAGCTTTTACCGTCACGAGAAGCATCCGCATCCAAAGCCAACCGCAAGCCCTCAGCCACATAGTCTTTGATTTTTCGACGCCTTAAAGCGGCACGCGACTTAACCTCACGATACAAATCATCCGGCACTTCCAAAGTCGTTTTCATCCTTTCAATAAAACCAGATTTCTGGGTTTTGTCAATTACGGAGACTTTTCATTTCGAATTTCGTTTTTAGGATCAAGTATAACCTGGTGCGCGAGCGTTAACATCCGCCTGCAATTTTAATCCAGCTCATCGTTCGCCAATAACTTTCAGCATCAATTGACCACCTGAGTCCGTCCCCACCTGAGCGAAATAACCTTTTCTGCAACTTTACACAAAAAAGCCCGGAACGCATGACACGCCCCGGGCTTAAAACAAAACGATACTATGCGTACAACTTCAAGCCTTACCAGAGCACCTGAACACGGGCGCGCAGGCCATCGACTTCATTGGTGTTTCCAGCGCTATCTTCAGCATCAGCGATTTCATAGCCCAACATGAGGCTCACCGCCTTGTTGTGGTAGTAGTTCACACCGACATAATAGGAGTCGATTTCTGCGTCAGCTCCGTCAACTTTTACGCTAGGAGCACGGCGAATTAACTCGTCCGTATCAATTTCGAACGTATCTGCTTTAACATGAGAGTAACGGACAACAGGCTCGAACTTGCCCATCTTGTAAGCGGCACGCAGCGCATAGCCATCGACGTCACCCTGGTTACCTAGATCACCAGAGAAGTACTCACCGAGGAGATCGAGACCTTCGAACTTGTAGTTCACATAACCAGTGAATGCTGTGACATCAAATGGTGGCTTAGCGGGGTCGACCTCCTTGTCATTATTTAAACTTTTCACGTAGTTATTCGACTGATGCCCACCATCAACACCGATAGTCAGTCCGTCGTTCTTCCACTGCAGGCGTCCAAAGTAAGCTAGATCGTTACTGGCATTCGAAGCGCCCATAAGCTTCGAACCTTCGCCCTGAGCAGAATTTACCAGTGCCGCCGAGTAGCTGAGGCCACCTCCAAGATCACCCTTGGCAAATAGACCCGCGTGCTTGCCGGAAAAGTCGATATCATCGGCGAAGAAGCGGTTGGCTGCAGAGCGCTCGATGGTCTTGATCTTTGAAGAGGAAGTGGTCTCCTGGAAACCAAATGGCACCTTATTATAACCAAAGCTAGCGTTCAGAGCATCACTGTACTCATAACCCGCAAGCGCCTTATTGATCGAAAGGTCGTCACCCGCGAAATCGAAAACCGTCTCTGCATACAGACCGTTTTCGTGCGTTGCCTTGGCACCGAAACGCAGGCGGCGGAAATAGAAGTGATTAGTAGAAGGCTTATCACCGACTTGATTCTCAGCATCCAGGGCATCATACTGAAATTGCAAGCGCCCATTAAAGCGAAGCTTCACGGTTTCCTTACCCTTGGTAGAGAAAGAAACGCCCTTGTTCTCTTCCTTAAGCTCAGCAGCAACGGAAGTTGCTTCAGTATCAGTTAAAACACCCTTCTCAACCAAGAGGTCGAGAAGTGCATCGTTAGAAACAGCGTAGCTAGTGGCTGCGCAGAATACGGCAGCAGAGGCTGCGAATTGTGTTAATTTTTGTATTTTCATTGTTTGTTTGGTTGTTTGTTTAAAATTGATTGTCGTAATCAACGGCAGTAAAATAGCCGATCAATGTTACAGGATTATCGCCTTTATGTTACAGAAAGGTGAATTGTTGCAGCGTCGCCGAAAAATATGACTTTTCGTGGCCGAGTCAAATGGAGCAGGCGGTACAAACGCACGGACATCCGCAGCGATATTGCGAAAATGAATCTTTATAGCTCCATCTGGTAATCTCGCCGTTTCGCCAGGCTCAAGCCGCTCTAAGACACCCTGCACCTTCCATCGTCAAGCCACTACGAAGGCTCTTTCGAGCCCTTGCTCCGACGAGTTGCGTCTATCCTCACCAGAATTCAAAAAGCGATCCATGCAGGCAGTGTAACCGACAAGCGACGCATGGCTCATGCGGCATCTGGTAACAAATTGCTTGGATGCTTCTATAACTCCGGAAATATCTCCTGCCGAGATTCCGCGCCGCGAAGGTCTACTGAGCCTACATTGTCGTGCTTCGCTGAATGCGCCTGGAGCCAAAGTCGCACGGGCACTGCTTAAAGAAATACGCAAAACATGCTTTCTTAACAATCCTGTAACACAACCTCCACAATAACGAAACAAAGGGTCGATATAGTGCAACTCAGTTGGCTGGACGTTTTCCAGAAACTAATCACTTGAAACTGAAAACCATAAACACACACACCTAATGAAGAAAACTAACATCCTCCGCACACTGACAGCAGCCGCAGCCATTGTCTTCGCAACTCAGGCAACAGCGACTGAAACAATCGTCATCAAAGGCTCCGACACTCTCGGCGCAAAAATGGTGCCGCAAATCGCAGAAGCATTCAAAGCCAAGATGGCTAAAGAAGGCGTCGAAGTCGCATTCGAAATCGCAGCTGAAGGCTCCTCCACTGGTGTCGCCTCAGTAATCGACGGCACCGCCGAAATCGGCATGTCCTCTCGCGATCCGAAGGAAAAGGAAATCGCGAAAGCGAAATCCAAAGGCGTCGACATGAACACTATCACCGTCGCCAAAGACGGCATTGCGTTGATCGTCAACGAAGCCAGCCCGCTCGAATCCATCTCTCTTGAAGAAATCGAACTGATCTTCTCAGGCGACGTCACAGACTGGTCCGGCATCAGCGCCCAAACCGGCAGCATCTCTGCTTACACGCGCAACACATCGTCCGGCACCTACGCCGTCTTCCAAAAGATGGCAATGAACTCGCGCGACTATGGTAGCGACACACAGAAGATGGCCGGCAACGAGCAAATTGCTTCCGAAGTCGCCAGTAACCCGAACGGTATCGGCTACGTCGGCCTCGCATACATCAACACTCCGGGCGTCAAAGTCCTACCAGTGGATGGCGCACAACCAGACGCGAAGAACTACCCGCTCGCTCGCCCGCTCTACTACCTGACCAACGCGAGCAAGCCACTTAGCCCGATCGCTCAGAAGTTCGTCGACTTCAGCCTCAGCCCTGAGGGTCAAGAGATCGTCAAGCGCGTGCACTTCCTCTCGATCAACTAGAGCCACCCACATTTCAATGTCGCTTACGGGCCGTTGCATTCAGCAACGGCCCGTTTTTGGTATTTACGCCGTCACACAATTGTAACGAATCTCGCCTTTTGTAACCTTGGCATAATGGATTCCAGCCCTATTTTAACACTTTCACATGGAAGCTCCCTCACCAACTCCACAGGATTCGCCCCCGGCATTCAGCAAGCGACGCGCGCTGTTTTTAGGCAAGGACTCCGATAGCATCATTAAGACCTTCTTCGGCAGCAATGCCATGGTCGCCATCGTCGTACTCGCCCTGATCACCCTCTTCTTGTTTAAAGAAGGTGCTGGATTCATCGGCCTATATCACAAAAGTCTGGAAGAATACCGCGAGTCGGGATTGGAGTATGTCGATATACTCAAGGAGCAACGCGATGACTACACCGAACTCAATCGCTATCTCAACGACGTCAAAGCCGAGTGGATCAACGGTCTCAAAGCCGACGGCCTCTCTCAGGCTGAAATTTCTAAAACCGTCTTCAGCCCCGAGGCCAAAGCGCTCTTCCTCGGCTATATGCGCGTGGGGTCAGACTTGAAGAAATTCGTCAAACAGAAGATGGACGTCGCCATCGGAATACGCGACCAACATACCACCAACCAGAATTTAACCACCACACTCACGAACTTCGGCGCACGTATCAACAACGTCAAAAAATCGGGATACACGCTCGACGACGAAGACCTCGCCAAGTTTACACTCCTGCTCCGCAACTCCGATCAAGCCGAGCGCAGCGCAGCGATCCAAGCCAGCGCCACAGTTTCTGACGCAGATCACGCCGACTACCTAGTACTCCTTGAAGCCGAATACACGACACTCGCTGCCAGCATTCAGCCCGTCGATTTCGACACCGCGATCCTAGAAGTCACCGACGAGCAGGACCGCTACGCAGAAATACTCACAGAGATGGATCTCTCCATCTATAAAGTCCTACAAAGCGCCGATACCGTCGAGTTTAACAACGCCGCGCTCAGCAAACGTATCGAAACATTCAAAGAGCTGAATGAGCTCTTCATCGACCAAATCCCGACGCATCGCAATAAACTCGCCAACTGGGATCAACACGAACCCGTCTCCAACTGGCGCGCACTCGGCGCATTCCTGTCTGGCAAAAACTGGGTCACCGCCAGCGATCAGCAAGACTGGTATGGCCTACTCCCCCTACTCACTGGCTCACTACTCATCTCCTCCATCGCCCTCTTTTTTGCAATTCCCTTCGGCGTCGGCGCAGCCATTTACGTCAACCAAATCGCTGGCCCTACCGAGCGTAACTTTATCAAGCCCTACATCGAGTTTATCTCCGCGATTCCCTCCGTCGTCATCGGCTTTTTCGGTGTCGTCGTCTTCGGCGAAGCGATCCGCCTCCTCTCACAAATGGACGCCCTCTCATGGGTGCCCTTCTTCCCCGTGCAAGAGCGACTCAACGCATTTACCGCAGGCTGCCTGCTCGCATTGATGGCGATCCCGACGATCTTCACTCTGGCCGAGGACGCGATTAACAACGTCCCACGCCACTTCAAAGAAGCCTCCTTCGCCATGGGTGCCACGCGCCTGCAAACCAGTATGCGCGTCATCGTGCCCACTGCGCTCTCCGGCATCATCTCAGCCATCATGCTCGGCTTCGGTCGTGTCATTGGCGAAACGATGGTCGTGCTCCTGTGCGCCGGCAATCGTATCAAAATCCCCGACTTCACCGCCGGCCCCGGCGTGTTCTTCGAACCCGTCCACACCATGACTGGCATCATCGCTCAAGAAATGGGCGAAGTCGTGCACGGCAGCCTCCACTACCGCGCACTCTTCATGGTCGGCATCGTCCTGTTCTTTGCCTCCTTATTGATTAACTACGGCGCCCAGTGGGTCGTCAAAAAATACAGCAAACTGGGTGATTAATCACAGCACGTACTGACCGCATTTGCCATGACTACACAAAAGGAATCCCACATTTTCTCAAAACGCCCATCGATGACAGGCACCATCGAATCGATCACCTGTTGGTCGTTTCGACTCGCTACGTATATCGTCATCATCTGCGCAGGCTATATTTTTCTGAATATCGCAATCAACGGCTCTAAAGCGTTGTTCACCACCGAGGCTCCGTTTATCAATATCGATTTCCTCACCCAGAAGCCGCAAACATTACATGTCTTTGAGCCCAAGGAAATCGATACCGAGCTAACAGCCACCAAAGCCGAAATCGTCTCACTCGAAGCAAAAAGTCGCAATCTAGGTTCCGGCGAGATCGCCGCCGCCGCAGCGATCAAACAACAAATCGAAGCACGCGAAGGACAAATCGAAACACTCGATGTCGAACGCAAAGCAAGCCGCCTAATGTATGGCGACGACGCCTACCGCGCACTCGCCGAAGAGCCTGACAGCGAGCAATACGTATACAGCAATTACGCCTACAGTGGCGGCGGCATCGGCCCTGCAATTGTCGGCACCTGCCTACTCGTGGTCGGCTCGATTTCCATCGCGCTGACACTCGGCATCCTCTGCGCCATCTTCCTTAGCGAATACAGCAGCCCTGGCCGCACACTGCAATTAATTCGCCTCTCCGTCCTCAACCTCTCCGGCGTGCCCTCGATCGTCTTTGGACTGTTCGGATTCGGCATGTTCGTGCTATTCTTTGATTGGGGCGTCTCACTAATCGCCGGTTGCTTCACACTCGCAATCATGGCCCTGCCCGTAATCATTGCCGCCAGTGAAGAATCGATGCGCGCCATTCCAAAAGGCTTCCGCGAAGGCTCGCTGGCACTCGGCGCATCGAAATGGACCAGTGTTCGCACCAACGTCCTGCCCTACGCGTTACCCGGCATACTCACCTCCTCTATCATGGGCGTGGCACGTGTCGCCGGCGAAACCGCACCGATCATGTTCACCGCAGCCTTCGCGCTGCGCGACCAACTGCCCTGGGAAGGGCTGGAAAAACCAACTGATTTCTTTTTCCAAGGCGTGATGGCACTGCCGTATCACATCTACGTCGTCAGTTCGAAGATCCCGCAGAATGAATACACGCGAAACATGCAATACGGCGCAGCATTCGTATTCTTACTCATCGTCGGATTCTTCGCACTCAGCAGCATCATCCTGCGCATTAAGATTCGCAAAAAATACAAATGGTAAACCACACATCCGCCCAGCAGGAAAATTAGCGAGCACATCCCGATTCACTTTCAACTACGATTCAGCAACTAACTCCTAGTGTTCAGCACGATCAATTCATCACTTAAAAAATCGAGGTATTTTCACTGGAGGGAAACGCTCCGTCGTTTCCACCGATGCCCAGGGGGATCCAATCCGAGGCATGGAAACGACGGAGCGTTTCCCTCCATTTCTGCTCTCATTATCAACTCATATAATCACACGGATTTAGCGGACCGAACACTAGCTACTAGCTACTTTTTTAAAAAAAATCACATACTAAGATGAGCACATCAACTCCCTCCAAAATCGCAGGCGCAGGCACCGGCACGCCGATCATCAAGATCCGCGACTTCGATTTCGCTTACGGCGACTCGCAGGCACTGTTTAATATCAACATGGATATTAACCAGAAAGAAGTGACCGCCTTCATCGGACCCTCCGGTTGTGGCAAATCCACCTTTTTACGCTGCTTCAACCGCATGAACGATTTGATTGAAATCGCCCGTATCAAGAGCGGTAAAATCAAGATCAGCGACGTTAACATCTACGATAAAGACGTCGATGTAATCGAGCTGCGCAAGCACGTCGGTATGGTTTTCCAAAAATCAAATCCATTCCCAAAATCGATTTATGACAACATCGCCTACGGCCTGCGTATTCAAGGTGTGAAAAAGAAAAGCGAACTCGATCAAGTGGTCGAGCGCTGCCTACGCAGTGCGGCTCTATGGGACGAAGTCAAAGATCGCCTCAGCGAAAGCGCCCTGGGCATGTCTGGCGGTCAACAGCAGCGACTCTGCATCGCACGTGCCCTCGCGGTACGCCCAAAAATCCTGCTTATGGATGAACCTTGCTCCGCGCTTGACCCGATCGCCACCGCGAAAGTTGAGGAACTCATCCACGAGTTAAAAAAGGACTATACCATCGTCATCGTCACGCATAGTATGCAGCAAGCCGCCCGCGTCTCCGATCGCACCGCCTTCTTTTACCTCGGCAAGCTCATCGAGTATGGACAGACCGACCAGATCTTCATGAACCCGCGCGACCCACAAACCGAAGCCTATATTTCCGGGCGTTTTGGTTGATGCCAGCACACACGTAACCACCGCTCCACTTTCCACTATTATGAAACGATTCTACCAACACGAACTCGAAGACCTGCGCACCAAACTGATTCTGATTGGCGAGAAGGCCAACGAAGCTGCTCGCATCGCCGTCGACGGCTTCCTTGAAAATGACCTAGGCAAAATCGACCAGGCTCTCGCACTGGATGATGCGATTGATGCTCTCGAAGTCGAGATCGACCAAGCCTCGGTCCGCTACATCACGCTGCGCTCTCCCGTCTCCAGCGATGTCCGTTTTATCCTCGTAGCCATTAAAGCCAGTCACGACCTCGAACGAGCTGGCGACGAAGCGCACAGTATCGCACTACGAGCAAAGGAAATCCTAACCAGCGACGGTCGCTCAGGCAACACCGTCTCCATCGAACAAATGAGCCTCCTTGGTTGCTCGATGATGACCGATGCCATCTCGGCACTGGTCGAGGAAGACGTCGAGTTGGCCAAGGCAGTCATCCTGCGCGACAAAGAAGTGAATCGGCTACACCACCAAAACTTCAAAACGCTCACGATCGGGATCTCGGACGACGGCACTGAGACTCAAACACGCTTTCAAAAAGTGTTCATCTCAAAATCGATCGAACGCATCGCAGACCATGCCAAGAATCTGGCAGAAGAAGTCATTTACCTGCTCGAAGGAGCTAAATAATTACGATTATTAGAATATTTTACTAACGCCTACTAGTAAAAACATTTTTTAGCTTAATTTTCCTGTATCTTTTTGGCATTCATTCTGCTATGCAAGTTTATGTTGAGATTAATTACGCCTTAATGCACAATCGATTTCGACCACTTAACTACATTAAAAATCGAAAAAAATCAGTCTCATGGCCAAAAAAATAAGCACCAAAAAAACCACTAAAAAAGCAGTCGCTGCAAAGACCACTGTTAAAAAAGTCGCGGCCCCTAAAAAGGCGGCAACGAAGAAGGCTCCGGCTAAAAAGGCGGCAACGAAGAAGGCTCCCGCCAAAAAATCTCCAACTAAGAAGAAAGCAATTTCGGCAGTTAAAAGGACACCTGCAAAGCAGACCGCCGCTCAGACCCGCATCATCGCTCGCGTTGATGTCGGCTTCGGCAACGCGCTCTACGTACGTGGCGAAGGCGCTGGCCTCAGCTGGGAAAAAGGCACTGCGCTTGCGAATGTGACACCCTACGAGTGGACGCTCTCTTGTTTGAACAGAGGCACGGTCATCTTTAAATTCCTGATCAACGATGAGCTTTGGGCCGAAGGCGAAAACATTACACTGCCAGCAGGCCGCGAATCAATCAGCTCGCCAACATTCGTTTGGTAGCTGCTGTCAATTCGACTCCATTCTTCAAAAGCCCTCGCCGAAACGAGGGCTTTTTTTGTGCTCATCGCTCGATTTGCGGAGGGTCAAGGAGGGAGGGCGACTCGCCCTCCTGTGCAGCAACACAGGATGAATGTGGGCGAGTCGGCCACACTCCGATCGTAGTCAATGGCTCAAACAAGCCCCCCAGCAGGGATCCGTTGCCTGTTAGATAAAGCGGTCTGTCGATTTCAATCGAGACTTCCCCACTCATCGAGGATAAGTCTTTTTCGCCCTTCTTGCGCACACTTGCGTCGCAGGTTTCATGCGGAATCGGCTTGGTCTCGACTGAAACTTGAATCCGTCCCCGAAAGCATTGCTCGCCCGAAGATCCGTCAGTTTTGAGGCCACACCTTGCAAAGTATTCACCACACTTTGAACCAACGCAGCTATCTCAGATCATAACTCGGAATACTCGTCATCCTCGGTGATCGCCATTAAGCGTTCTTTAAGGATCACGGCTGCTTGCTTCGCATCACCATTGGCCAAATTCTTGCCATAACCGACATCGTCGACTCGCACATTGATTCGACTAAACGGCACCGGCAGATAAAATCGATCCCAGCTTTTTAAACGCCACGCACGTGTATAATTATAGGAAAGCAACAAAATGGGCGCCCCGCCACGAAGCGCCAGCGTCGCCGCTCCCGCCTTCATGTCATACATCGGACCTCGTGACCCATCTGGAGTAATGCCAATATCATAGCCCGCACGGCTCACCTTGATTAATTCGCGAAAGGCCTGCACTCCACGCCCGTGACGCGAGCCACGGATCGGCTTGATTCCTAATTGCTCAAAAAAACCGGTAAGCCACGCACCGTCACTACTCGCACTGATCAGTCCGGCTATCTTACGTTCGGGCAAATAACGCCGGTAAAGCTCAGGCCCGAGCAATAGTCGATTATGCCATAAAATCATAATTGCGGGCTCGGCGGGTTTATCCAAAAAGGCCTGCACATCCGCACCAAAGTGAAAGCGCAAACTCCGCGTCCACATACGCACAAAAAAGCCAACAACGATCATCGCTACTCGTTGCACCCCTGCCAATTCGCGCGGCGCTTTAGGCTCATCAGCTGCGGGCTTTGCTTTATCTGCTACTTGTAGTTCCTCCATTGCAGACAGAAAAGGCGCAATTCCCGCCCATGGCAATTCTCGTATCAACCAAACTGCTTCCGATTCAACCAAAGTTTCCAACCTTGACCCAAATATGCCTGTCTCCATCTTTTGCGGCTTATGACAGCAAAAGCATCTAGTGATGGTCTCATGGAAGAAATCGTCGGCCTCTGCAAGCGCCGCGGCTTCATCTTTCCCTCCTCCGAAATTTACGGTGGCTACAACGGTTTTTACGACTACGGCCCACTCGGCGTCGAACTCCGCAACAACATCAAACAAGCTTGGTGGCGCGACATGGTGCAACGCCGCGACGATATCGAAGGCCTCGACTCGACCATCATCATGCACCCCGACATTTGGAAGGCCTCTGGCCACGTCGATGGGTTCTCCGATCCGATGGTCGACTGCCGTGAGTCTAAGCTGCGCTACCGTGCCGATCAGCTGTTCTTCGCCCCCGTCATCGTTGCAGGCGAAACCATCGGCTACGTGTCGGTGGTCGAATGCCCCGAGCAACAGGAAATCGCAGAAAAGGCCGCAGCTGACATTAAGCGCAAAGCTGCCAAGCAAGGCACACTCGAGCCGATTGTACTCAAGGACTACACCGAATCGAAGCCTGAGGAATACGACCTCGTCCCTTCGCCAGCGACTGGCAAGCCAGGCTCGTTGACCGCACCACGCGAGTTTAAGCTGATGTTTGAGACTAAGGTCGGCCCACTTGCTGATGACTCAGCAGTTGCCTACCTGCGCCCCGAAACCGCACAAGGCATCTTTGCTAACTATAAGAACATCGTCGACACCGGCCGCGTGAAGATCCCCTTCGGCATTGCTCAAATCGGTAAAGCATTCCGCAACGAGATCACACCGCGTAACTTCATCTTCCGCTCGCGTGAGTTCGAGCAAATGGAGATCGAATACTTCATCGCACCCAGCGCCGACTGGAAAGCCCTGCACCGCGAATGGATCGATACCTGTATCGACTGGCTGGTCTCGATCGGCCTGCCACGTGAAGACATCAGCGAAGACATCCACCCAGAAGACAAACTCGCCTTCTACTCTCGGGCGACCACCGACCTGATGTTCCAGTTCCCACACGGCGAACAAGAGCTCTGGGGCGTCGCCTGCCGTGGTGACTACGATTTGATGCAACACCAGGAGCACTCCGGCAAGTCGATGACCATCTTCGACGAAGCCAGCAAGGAGAAGTTTGTGCCACATGTCATCGAGCCCTCGCTCGGCGTCGACCGCACCCTTCTCGCCGTGCTCACTGCCGCTTACACCATCGACGAAGTGCCTAACGATAAGGGCAAGGTCGAGCAGCGCACACTGCTCAAGTTCAGCCCCAAGATTGCACCCGTCAAAGCCGCGATTTTTCCACTGCTGAAGAACAAGCCTGAGCTAGTCGAGCGCGCACAAGCACTCTACAAGAAATTGCAACGGCGCTGGAATGTCTTTTACGACGCCTCCGGTGCAATCGGTCGTCGCTACCGTCGTCAGGATGAGATCGGCACACCCTTCGGCATTACCATCGACTTCGACACCATCGAAAAGGACGGCACCGTCACTCTGCGCGACCGCGACACTTGCGAGCAACGCCGCGTGACTGAAGACGAACTCATCCAGTTCCTCGAAGAGCAGATCGACGGTTAATCGAACGCTCAGATCATTGATTTCAGTACCCCCGCGAGCCTCGACTCGCGGGGGTACTTTTTGGTTCATCGCCGATTAGTCGCTAAAGGAGGGAGGGCGACTCGCCCTCCTTTGCAGCCACACAGGATGAATGTGGGCGAGTCGCCCACACTCCGATCGCGGTCAATGGCTCAAACAAGCCGCCGCCGATACCAGTCCGAGCGGATTAGGCCGTTTCCCTCGAGGCTGTAGTTGCCTGCCGCTTTCTTTTAAAGGAGGGAGGGCGACTCGCCCTCCTTTGCAGCGACACAGGATGAATGTGGGCGAGTCGCCCACACTCCGATCGCGGTTTATTATACTCGCAGAGTGCAATGGCTCAAACATGGCATCCAACCCACTCCCGAGCGCTACGGCGACTGCAGGAAGGCTCGAATCTGCGCATTAACGGCCGTTTCCCCATCTTCGAGGATATAATGGCCGTGCTCCTTATGCAGCTGCACCTCGGCGTCCGGAAAGATCTTACACCAACGCTTAAAGAAGTGCATATTGAAGCAGAAATCTTTACTGCCCCAGACAATCTGCACTGGTTTAGCGGCGAGCTTTGATAAACCCGCTTCTACTTCGAGCAGTGTATCATAGCTCGGGTGAGCCTCACGCAACGGGATGTCTTTAACGAAATTCCAAACTGCGACACGATCCGCCCAACTGCGATAGGGCCAGAGCATACCGGACTTCACCGCCGGTGACAGTGGTATTTGAACCGACATGTTGGCAGCTGGCCCCGCGAAACCGTTGAGGCCGCGAATGATCGCCTCGCCAATCAGTGGCACCTTGATCGCCGCAATTCGCAATGGGATGCGCTTCGAGCGAAACGCGCCCGTATTTAGCAGCACCAACTTCTCTAGGGCCTCAGGACGACGCCCCGCGAATCCGCACCCGATCGCCCCGCCCCAATCGTGTACCACCAGGCTAAATTGAGCAATATCGAGATGATCGATCAAGCGTTCCACATCTTCGATGCGGCGCTTCAAAGTGTAAGGATAATCGCTCGGCTTATCGGACAGCCCGCAGCCCACGTGATCCGGCACGATGCAGCGATAGCCAGCCGCAGTTAGCGTATTGACCAAATTTCGGTAATAGAACGACCAGGTCGGATTGCCGTGTAGCATCACCACCACTGGACCCGAGCCCTCATCCAGATAATGCATCTGCACCGGACCGTCCGACTTCGGCGTCGCTGGTTGATCAAATAAGTTGCCGGCAAACGGGTACTCGACACGCACTTCGGGCGGTAACTGAGAAGCTCTTGAATTAATCATGCTTGGGCCACTCCACAGCCATCATCAAACTACTTAAACCACTGCCAATTCCCAGTAGCGCTGCCTTCTGCCCCGCAACAAATGCGCCATCTTCAATCGCTCGCGCTAAGGTAATCGGGCAGGAAACCGAACCAACATTGCCGAGGGTTTCAAAGGTGGTATAATCCTTGGTCAAATCGAGGCCCAGCGCCTTGAACAGCTCACGCGAGTGCGCCTTACCGACCTGATGCGTGATCACGCGGTCCGGCGTCTCCGCCGTCCAACCCGTCGCTTCCACGAAGCGCGTCCACGCACGGCTGGCCACGCCAATGCCAGCCACCAGCAGCTCCTCCGAGTCGGTCAACATCTCCAGCGCATCACCGGCACTGTCGCCTTGGCAAAGCTCATTCGCCGAGCTATCGGTCTCGACCACTGCCGCCGTCACCAACGGGCACGACTGCGGCGCGAGATCCTTGCGACATAGCACCGCCCCAACAGCGCCCGCGCCAATCGTCAAATTAGCAAAATACGGCTTGATCGACTTACGCGTCAGCTCAGGGTTGAGTAATTGCTGCAAAGTATGCTCGACCAGCGGCCGACCATTCTCGCCAGACACGATCAGCGCACGCTCGATTTGACCCGACTCGATCATGCTCGCCGCGATCACCATCGCATTCAAAAAGCCGAGACAGGCATTCGACACATCAAAGATCTGCGTCTTGCCCGGCAGGCCCAACAAGCCGTGCACATACGCCGCGGTCGCCGGCTCGAGTCGATCACGACACACCGCCGAATGAATCAACAAATCGATCTCCGAACGATCAAAGGCAGATTTATTCAGAACCGCCTCACCCGCCAGAGCGGACGCCTCTGAGGCACGACTGCCCTCAGGGAAGAAACGGCGCTCCTTAATTCCGGTCATTAACTCCAGCCGTCCTGCCGGCAAACGCAGGCGTTCATAGACTGGCGCCAGCTTCGCCTCCACGTCCGCCGAGGTCCACACCTCGTCCGGCAGCGCATACGCCAGCGATTCGATAGCTACATTCTTAAAGTTCATTGCAGTAATTTTTAATAGGAGAGGGACGATGTCTCTGCTCGTCTGCTAATTCAATGCCTGACATGCGAGCCGCTTACTTTTTCTGCTCGGGACGCATCGCTAGACTGACCACTTCTTTATCGAAATAGTTGCGATCCATGCCCGCATTGACCACGAGTCCTTGGCCGTTGATGCCGCTCGAAGCTGGGCTCAACAAGAAGACTGCTGTATTCGCCACCTCCTGCGTAGTGAGGTTCTGCTTACGGAAAGTCAGCTTCTCAGCATACAGGTAGCTCTCCAAATAGCCGGGGATCCCCGCCGAAGCACTGGTTTTAAGAGGCCCGGCGTTGACCGTGTTAAAACGCACGCGGGTATCCGCACCAAAGGATTTGGCCAAATTATACGACGATGTCTCTAGGGCCGCCTTAATCGGTGCCATATAGCCGTAGTTCTCTGCCGTCACATCAGTCGATGAGATGCCAATCGAAACGACTGACGCCTCGTGATTCAAATGCGACTTAAACGCACCCGCCACCTCAACCAGTGAAAATGCCGAGATCGCAGTCGCCTGTAAAAAGTCCTTACGCAGCGTTTCGTGAAACGGCTTGAAGCCCTCCGAGTAGTTCGCGAACGCGATCGAGTGCACGATGCCATCGAGTAGACCGTAGTCAGCACTTACCTGCGCGGCCAATGCCGTGATCTGTTCTGGAAATTCAACATCACAAATGTAGGCCTTTCGGTCGCCCAGAAGCTTTTGCAAGCTCTCTAGCCGCGCCACTGAGCGCACACTATGAATGACTTCAGCGCCTTCGGCTTCGAGCGACTTGGTGATCGCCCATGCCACGCTTTTGCGGTTCGCCACCCCCATCACGAGGAAGCGCTTGCCTTCGAGTGCTAGAAAGCTCACTTGCCAGCCTCCGGTTCGAGCATCGCCAAAGCAAACTCAATTGTCAGCGCTGGTTTACCATTTTTCAGGACCTTGCCCTTCATGAAGAAAAATTTACTGACCTGCTCTTTCATCGTCACTTCGATCACGACCTCATCGCCCGGCTTGACCATTTGTTTGAAGCGGGCATCGCTAATACGCGACAACACCGGTGTGACATCAGCCAGCGAGCGCCCTTCCTTTTCGATTTGTTTGGCCAGATAGACCGCACCCGCTTGAAAACAGGCTTCGCAAAGCAACACGCCTGGCATAATCGGGTTACCTGGATAGTGCCCCTCAAACTGAGGCTCTTCCATGCGGATGGTACGCTTACAAGTGGCGCCATCCTCTCGAACTTCGACGATCTCGTCGATGAATAGAAACGGCGGGCGGTGCGGAATAGTGCGGAGAATTTCGTCCATGCCAGCGAGTGAATGACTAAACCCACGAAATGCACGCTAAAAACAGCCCCCCGCAAACGCCTCACTCTCCCAGCGCAATTTCCACAGCATATCTTTAAAGCCATCCACAGAACCCACACACAGCTATAAAGAGGCACCTCCTTCACTTTAACAAACAATTACATAACGATAATAAGAACAATAAATTATAACTTGACTAACTACTAATAAAATTGGCTATTTTCATTGAATCAGTATCAACTAAACCTCAAATACTAAATCATGAACTATAAACAACTCACTGCAATTGCAGCAGCATCTCTTATCGCATCAATCGCCAATGCCGGGTGGAACTACGGCATCAGATCCGGCATCGCTGCTTCCAGCTATGACGGTAGCTTAAAGATCAACACGGTCTTGGGTAGCATTGATGGAGACGTCGAATACGATCTAGACGATTTCGAAAGCGGCTTCGGTGCTGCAGCCTTCGCAACTGATGGCACTTGGGTGTTCAATCTCAGCGGTAGCACTGTCGAATACGAATCGAAAGACACAGCTAGTGGCGCACCTCTTCGCACAACAAACAATTTCGAGCGTACCTTTGCAGAATTAAGTGTCAGCTACGTAGCCTACCAAGAAGATGCCATCACCCTCACTCCTTACATCGGCATCAACTACACCAAGCATGAGTGGGAGTCTAAAGGCGTTGGTTTTAAAGGTAATCTAGAAGACGACTGGACCGATGCTGTCTTCGGCCTCAAGTTTGACTACAAAATCAACGACGAGTGGACTTGGAATAACTCAGCGAACTATTCTGCGGGCGACTCCGAAGGCTGCTTCGGCTTCAAGACAGGCGCTTCTTGGAAGTTTGCTGAATACTGGGTAGCTGGTGCATATGTCGCATACGAAAGCGACGAGCTTGATGGCAGCGACAGCGCCCTAGGCACAAATGTCGACTTCGACTACGACACAGACGTCACCACATTTGGCCTGACACTCGCATACACTTGGTAAACTGAGGTTACGCGATTTAATTTTCAAAGCCACGGTCTACGCAAGGAGCCGTGGCTTTTTCGTGCTCTGAGGCTCGCCCAACATGGATCCGCAGCGAAACGTTGTTGCGCAACCACTGATAGCGATTTTCAACTACAATGCGTGATCATAGATCATCTCATTTACGCACGCTTGCAATACCCCCCATACCACTTCGAGAGCGGTACGGCCGATAGGCCATGAATAAAGACACTGAGCAGTACCGTTAAGACGATCACCGACAGCAGTCGCTCATGCCCTATAGCCCCAACTTCAGAAACGAAGATGAGCAGATAAAGAATCGAAGCGATTCCTCGCGGGCCAAACCAAGCAATGAAGCCAACAGTGACACCGCCCAATTGCCCGCCCACCAAACTGAGCGCCACTGGTAGCATTCGAATCACCGTCAGACTCAGCAGTGCATAACAAAGAATGGTCCAATCCCAATACTCCCGAACGGCGGGCACCAGCACCATTCCAAAGATAAAGAACACCAACAAGCAAAGCTGCTGCCCCTCGGCCTCACCAAACTCCTGAAGCCGCTCACGCACGATCGGCGTGCGAGTCCCTAGTAACAATCCACCAAAGAATGCCGCAATAAATCCATTCCCGCCCAACTGCTCAGCGAGCGCATACGAAACAATCGCCAAGGCAATCGATGCCAAACGCTGAAAGACGGGCTCCATCCAATCCCGCTTCACTGCGTGATCTATCAACACGCCGCCGCCCCAACCAACCGCAGCACCAACAACCGGGCCAAAGGCGATTTGCTTCGCGCCAAAGGTCAGCCAATAGCCAAAATCCATCGTGGTGCCAGCCTGCGCAGTGAGCGCTGCCATACACGCCATAATTGCGGGTAGTGCAATCCCATCATTTAAGCCACTCTCAATCCCAATCGAGTCGCGCACCTTGACCGGCACCTGGTCACTGGTCACCACCGCCTGCCCCAGCGCCGCATCCGTCGGCGACAAAATAAAGGCCATTGCCGCGAGCATCCATAAACTCACCCCAGGGAAAAATGCCACTGCGATAAAATATCCCAGCGCCATCGTTAACGGCAAACCAATCGCCAGCAACCGCAGCGGAATCCAATATTCCTGACGCAAACGCTTCAGATCAATCAATGATGCGTCGGTAAACAAAATCAAAATCAACGTAATCGTGGCAATGAACTTCACCACCTCGGAATTCATCTCGACCACGAAAAGATCAAATCCGACAGGCCCAAGGATCAAACCGACAGCCACAAAGATCATGGGCGCAGTGATCGGCGTTCGATCCAAACGCGCAGAGACCAAGCCATAACCAAACAAGAGCAACGCGGCACAAGCAATTAAAGTCTCCATCGCTAATTAACTTAAAAACTGTCAGCCTATACTCAACTGACAATTTCAACAATTCGACGCACATCCCTAACTGGCGGCGTGCAGCACTGATTCAAGAAACTGACCCCTTCGCCAACTCGAACAATTTTTTATCGATCTTGTTGGCGGTAATGACCCCGTAATTCATCGTACCCAACCAACCTGACATGATAATACCAACGGAACCGGCGTGGTACAGCCCCTCGATTTGATCCGATAATTCCATCGAGACCTTGAGCCCTTCAAACTTGGTGCCAAAGGAAGTGCCCTGCATCGACTTGGTGTAGTGGTTCACGGTGCGTGGCGTGGCAGCCTCGATGTGGTCGATTTTATCACGCACACCGGGGATGAACGTTTCCAAACTACTCACGCACTCTTCACACATACGGGCTTTCTCGGTTTCGTATTGCTCATCACTGAGGTTGGCCCACTCATCCCACTTCGCATTCAGCGAAGCAACCACCGTGTAGCGCTGGTCCTTGAGATGCGGACGCGTTTCTGGATAATACACCGAGAACGTATGGCTGGAGGTATTAATCGAAGTCAGCTCATCGATGGTATACTCAGGCGCTCTCGATGTGAACACCAAGTCGCCGATATTCGGAATCGTTTCGCCCTTCTTGATGCCCATATAGACTTGGCAAGAGCTGGTGTTGTTACGCACCGCCTTGGCTTCTGCGACGAAATCCTCAGCAAATTTATCCTCACCCACCAAATACTCGATGGTGTTGCGCACATTGGCATTCGAGAGCACTGCCTTGCAACGAACCGTGCGAATCGGAAATTCTTCGCCACCCGTGTTCTGACTGCGCACACGCACGCCAACGACTTTGCCGTCTTCGACATCGATGCCTTCAACCAGCGCACACTTACGCACTTCACAGCCGTTGTGCTTGAGCTCGGCGACCATCTTCTTGATCAAGGTATCGGTGCCGCCTTGGAAGGTGAATACGCCCTTGCTCATAAAGTTAGAGAACACGATGCCATAGGTGATCGCAGGATCATCGATATGCGAACCGTTGGCGTAGGAGATCGGCTCCATCAATAGACGATGCACATCCGTGCGCCCAGGAAAGAACGCTTCAAACATCTCACCCGTGGTCTGCGTGTTGTCATCATAGAAGTTCATCGCCCGCAAGTGATCGTAAAAGCCTTCAACTTTGGCACGATCGACCTTGAAGTCGTTGACCAAAATATTGGTAAAATCATCACGTTCGAACGTCGTCCACACATTCATCTGTGGATTGATGAAGCGTACGTCATTGAGCTGGTGGATCGAATCAGCGATTTCCTTGGTCCAATACTTACGGCAGGACTTGACCATGCCGTAGGGAAAGCCGTGCAAGGAGATGTCAAAAATATGGCCACCAGGGCGCTTAAACCATGTGGCGAGCCCACCAAATTGATAATGATGCTCCAGCAGCAGCACCTTGTGGCCGTTCTTCGCGAGGTAGTTCGCGCCCGTTAATCCGCCTAAGCCGGAGCCGATGACGACCACGTCATATTCTTCTTCGATACCTTCGAGCCAATCCTTTGCCATAATCTTATAGAGAAGTTAAAAAAGCAGGAACTCAGAAGTCGCACAAGAGCAGCGACCTCTGCATTCCTGCAGGTTGCGGCATAAAACAGCGAGGCTTGCGGGATTTTTCAACCCGCAAAATCAAAAATATCAGCTCTAGCACCGAAACCTTAAAAACCGTCGACACTTTCGGGAGCACTCGAATTGCGATCATCATCGCGCGCGATTGCAAATTTAGCATCCATCTCGGCATCCACAAAGAGCAGTCCATTTTTAACATTTTTCGCTCGCACCACACCATCATTGCGAAGCATCTCATACCCAAATGCTGATAATTCCTTTTTATCTGAACTACTAGTAGGCACATCGCCGCCCACTTCTTGCTCTGCTTTCTCCACCTTAGCCCAACGCTGGCCATTACCCTGTAGATGCAACAGCATATTCAGCTCCTGCTCAGTCATTTTAGGGCTACGCTGGTAAATTTCGATGACGGACTTCCCGTTGACATACACTACATGTAAATCCCAGCCAGGCAGCATGCGCTTCGCATTAAACTTACTACGCATCGCCTTATCATCTGCAGATGCAGCTTTATGATAAACCTGCACTTCTACATCCGAAACGATATAATCCAATAATGACTCATACACCATTCCACCACGCCGCGCCTCGATGATCGCTTCGTCTCGATAGGCTAAACCGTTACTGCGTAATAAACGCTGCTCCAGCTGAGGCTTGGACTCCCCGATTCGAGCCTCAGCCGTAGAACTGAGAGCAGATAACACCGCCACGGCGCACAATAGGCCGAGGACAAAAGAAGACTTAGGATATTTCATGATTGAGGTAAGGCACAGTTGTAAGCTCACTAAGCTCGGCAAACAAGCCAGAATCGCATGAAGAACACTTTTTATAACGACTTCGACCTCGAACGCTTTCCCGGTACCCCCGTCGCTAAGAGCGACTATCGTAACGCCTTTCAAATCGAGCGCGACCGGATCATCTTCTCCTACCCCTTCCGACGCCTGCAGTCGAAGACGCAGGTGTTCCAATCCGGCGAATACGATTTCTACCGCACGCGGCTGACGCATTCGATCGAAGTGGCCAAGATCGGCCGTTCGATTTGCGAATACCTGCGTGCCAGCTCAGACCTCCTCAGCGACCGCTTCTACATCGACGCTGACCTCACCGAAGCCGTCGGCCTCGCCCACGACATGGGCCACCCGCCCTTCGGCCACATCGGCGAGCGCAAACTCAACGAGCTGATGGCTCCGCACGGCGGCTTCGAAGGCAACGGCCAAACTCTGCGCATCCTGACCGAGCTGATCTACGAACGCCCCGGCGCGACCAAAGGGATCGCCCCTACCCGCGCCTTCCTCGACGGCGTTATGAAGTATAAAGCGCTGCACCGCGAATGCATCGGCACCCAAGCCGACGGCTCGCCCGACTATCCTGACAACCACTTCATCTACGACGAGCAAGCCCATTGGCGCAGCAGCATCTTTGACAGCGAGCAACTCCCAGACGAACTAAGCACTCCGCAAGCGCTCAACTCTTTTAAAAGTATTGAATGCCAAATCATGGACTGGGCCGATGATACCGCCTACTCGCTGAACGACATCGTCGACGGCATTCACGCGCGCTACATCAACGTTGGTAGCATTACCGAATGGGCCGCAGCCCAAGACCTCGACACCACACAAACCGCGTTGATCGACAAGCTCTGCCAAGTCATCCGCGAAGACCGCTACGAGTCGCACTTCGGCGCACGCATCGGTCGCTTCGTACACGGCTGCACCCTCACGCCACGCAGCGGCTTCCTCAGTGACCGCACCAACCGTCACGCCTGCGACCTCTCCATCACCGCCGACGTCAAAGCCGAGAGCGCACTTTACAAGCGCATCGCCCTCGACCTCATATTCCGCTCGCCGCAACTCCAACAAATCGAGTTCAAGGGTGGCCATATTTTAGAAAAACTTTTCACCGCACTGTGTCAAAACTGCGCCAATGCCGACGGCAGCGGCCTACGTATTCTGCCCGTGCAAGTACAGGAATTGATCAAACAAGAGACTACCACCACGGGCCGCCATCGCCGCCTCTGTGATTTTACCGCGGGGCTCACCGACAGCCTCGCCGTGCGCACCTACAAGCGCCTCTACGATCCCGATTTTGGCTCCATTGCGGAACTGCTTTAATTTAAATCCAGTGGTACAGGCATTGCTGTCAGTTTTTAACGTGACACAGACTGCACTCAGCCAGAAACTTCCGCGCCACCGACATGCGGCGCACACACAAACTTGAGCGACATTGCCGTCACGTAGAGGCCGAGCAGCATCATACCCAACGCAGTGCCGCCGAGCATACTATTCACCCCATGCTGCACCACCATGATGACCAGCGCCATGATTGGCATCACCACCATCACCGCGGCCGGGATCAGCGCAAAACCGAAGGCAATCCGGCGGTGCTTCAAGAACACCACAAACGTAATTAATGCGAGCGCGGCTAGCAACTGATTGGTGGCACCAAACAACGGCCAAATCGCTTTCCACACCGGCAACACCGAGCCGTCTGGCGCAGTAAATGTACCAAAGGCGGCAGCGCCAGGTAGTGCCAACACCAGCAGTGTGCCCAGATAGCGACTACCCGCCCCACGCCAATCAAACAGCTCCTCCACAAGAAAGCGCGTCAGTCGGGTGCAGGTATCAAGTGTCGTCAGCAAAAACGTGCTCACCGCCAAAGTCGCAAAGGTCAGTCCCACATCATGGGGAATGCCGAGCGAACCAAAGAACACTGCCGAGCCACGCGCAAAGGTCGCCACCGGCCCCCCTTCCATACCGCCAGACACCCCGACACAGGCCAAGGCAAACACCGCCAGCAGCCCCTCGACTAACATCGCGCCATACGACACCTTCTTCACGTCGCACTCCGTTTGAATCTGCTTCGAAGTCGTGCCGCTACTTACAATACTGTGAAAGCCGCTACACGCACCACACGCGACCGTGATAAACAAAAACGGCACCATGTAACTCCAGTCCTTCGGATTAAAACTGGTATAAACTGGCAACTCGAATCCACCGCCGTGAACGGCCAGCCCCACCACGCCGAGCAACATGATTGCATATAAAAACGTCGCGCTCAAGAAGTCACGCGGCTGCATCAGCACGCCGACCGGAAGGATCGCTGCACAGTAGCAATAGACCAACACCGCCGCCATCCAGACCTCTTTAGCCACTGTCGGAGCCGGAAACTCGACGCCGATCCATAGCCCGAGATACGTTAGCACCACAAACACTGGAATCACGATCTTATACGAAATCCCTGACTTACGAGCCACCAGCCCAAAAGTCAGCGCCACCAAAATAAACCAACCCGACGCCGTCGCCACTGCAGGCTGATTCACAAAGCCCGCCACCGTCAGATCCAGAAACACCACGATCACATACACCAGCGCCAATAGCACAAAGATCAAAAACAACTTACCGGTCGTCTCACCAATTAGATTGCGACACGTCGCCGTAATCGAACGCCCGCGATAGCGCAGCGACATTAAGGTACTACCAAAATCGTGTACCCCGCCCACAAAAATGGAGCCCACGATGATCCAAATCCAGGTCGGCAACCAACCAAACACCGACGCCGCTATAATCGGCCCCACGATTGGCCCCGCCCCCGCAATCGACGAAAAGTGGTGTCCAAACAGCACCGAGGCCCGCGTCGGCACATAGTCCACACCATCATTGATCTCACATGCCGGCGTCTCACGCTCGGGATCCACCCCGCAGCGTGTTTCTAAGAACTGACCATATAAACGATACGCCAGCGCAAGCAGCAGTGCGGACAAAAGTAAAAGTGAGAGTAACATAATTCAAAAAAGAGGCCTCCAAGAAAAATGGCCGCCGCCGAAATGACAAGACAACAAACCATAACCGCAGTGCCACTACCGACTTCAGCTAACTGATGGTCACTCACAAAACAGATTTTAACCACCCTCATATTATGGCGGGTGAACGATTCATGCATCAGCAACAGGTGACTACAGCGGCTGGTGAAACGACCTAATCCGGCTGCACTGCTATCGGTGGCGGCTGGTTTGAGCCATGGACCGCGAAAGGAGCGTGGGCGACCCGCCCACATTTATCCTGGATGGCTGCAAAGGAGGGCGAGTCGCCCTCCCTCCTTTAAAAAAAGGGACAGGCGACTAAAAATGAGCCGTTGACCGCGAAAGGAGCGTGGGCGACCCGCCCACATTCATCCTGGATGGCTACAAACGAGGGCGAGTCGCCCTCCCTCCTTTAAAAAAAGGGACAGGCTATACAAAAACACATCGATCTGGTTAAACCTAAAACATACCATTGACAGTATATACATAATCGTGCATATATTAATTACATTAATGCAAGCCTCCGACCTCTACAAATGCATCGCTGATCCGCAGCGACTCCGCATTATTAATCTCCTAAATGAGGGCCCGCTGTGCGTCTGCCATCTGCAGGAGATCCTCGAGGCGACTCAAGTGAAAATGTCCAAGCAGCTCGCGATTATGAAGCCGCTCGGCATAATCGAAGCCAAGCGTGAAGGCACCTGGATGATCTACAGCCTCACGCAGCCAGTCAACGGGTTGATCCAAACCAATCTTGATTATCTGCTCAGCGGCCGCTGCGCCGAATGCCACCAACTCCAGCAAGACCTCATCACACGCAACAAAATCGTCGATCAACTCGCCAAGAACTCTAGCGATTGCCCAAAATCTGTCTGCGGCGACAAGGCCTGCTGCTAATCCTCAGCTCTCAAGTCTCAAGTCTCAGCCCTCAGCCCTCACTCAAATGACCGATTCATCCAACAACAATCTCAAGCCAAGCGACGCACCAAAACCAGGCTTCTTCAAACGCATCCTCACCAAGGTCGATACCAAAATGAAAGAAAAGGCCGACGAGCAAGCCAAGGACAGTTCATGCTGCTCCAGCGACGATAAGGGCAAAGGCGGCAAGTGCTGCTAACGCGAAGCGCCACACCTTAATCCTAATCTTACCCTTACTCTTAATCCCCGATTACCTAGTGCCAAAGCATGACTAAGATTAAGAGTAGGATTAGGATTAAGAAAAACTAGCACACAACACATGCTCACAGAACTCATCGACCTCCTGATTTACGACTGGGCGGGAATGGACGCCGAATCGCGATTCGCAGGCGCGGTCCACTTCTTCCTCTACGACACAATCAAAATCTTCATGCTGCTTGCGGTCATGATCTTTGTGATTGGCGTGTTACGCAGTTACCTGCCCGAACACAAACTGAAGCAATGGATGAGCCGCGGGGGGCTGTGGGGCAACCTTATCGCCGCTCTGTTTGGGGCCATCACCCCGTTCTGCTCCTGCTCTTCGATTCCCATTTTCATCAGCCTACTCCGTGCCGGCGTGCCGCTCGGCGTGACCTTCTCGTTTCTGATTACCTCGCCGATCATCAACGAGTATCTCGTTGTATTGATGGCGGGCTCGTTTGGCATCCCCATTACCATCGCCTACGTCGGCAGCGGACTACTAATCGGCACAGTTGCCGGAGCTGTGCTAGGCAAGATGCGTTTAGAGAAGCATCTCGAACAAGACATCATCAATGCTAGCGACAGCGAGAATGGCCCGCAGAGCTACACCTTCGTCGGCCGCATTCGCTATGGCTTGGACGAATCCGTACAAGTCATTCGACAGATTTGGCTCTGGGTGCTGATCGGCGTCGGCATCGGTGCCTTCATCCACAACTATGTGCCACAAGAAATGATCCACGGCCTCATGGAGAAGACCGGCATTTTCTCGGTGCCGATCGCCACGGCGCTCGGCGTGCCGATGTATGGTAGCTGCGCCGCGATTGTGCCGATCGCCGTGGTGCTGTTTCAGAAAGGCATCCCGATTGGCACCGCGCTCGCCTTTATGATGGCGATGGCAGCACTCAGCCTGCCTGAAGCCATCATGCTCCGCCGCACCATGCACCTCAAACTGATCGGCATCTATTTCGCGATCACCACCCTAGCGATTATCTTTACCGGCTACCTGCTAAACGCATTGGCCCCATACCTTTGATCGCAGCATGGGAGGGACGAGCTCCCAACAACAAACAACTTTAACCTTCACACCTTCACACTTCTTTTTATGAAACCAAAAGTCCTCATTCTCTGCACGGGCAACTCGTGCCGTAGTCACATGGCCGAAGCCATTTTACGCGCCGCCGCGGGCGATCTTTTCGACGTCTTCAGCGCTGGCTCAAAACCTAAGGGCGCCGTCCACCCGCTTGCACTGCAAGCGATCGAAGAGCTCGGTATCAGCACCGAAGGTCACACCTCCGACCACCTCGATCAATATCTCGATCAAGGCATCACCACAGTGATCACCGTGTGCGGCAACGCTGACCAAGTCTGCCCCACCTTCCCGGGGCAAGTGAACCGCTACCACTGGGGCTTCGAAGATCCCCCACACGCACAGCGCGAGGGCGAATCCGAAATCGACGCCTTCCGCCGCATCCGCGACGAGATCAAACTAGTCTTCGAAGCATACGCCGCAGGCTACCGTGAAGCAGTCAACATGTAACGGCACTAGCAGACTCCAGGTATCATTAAAAGTGCGTGGTAAAAACTGACAGGTAGCGCAATAATCATCAGTAGAAGCGACACTCTTGTCGCTTTTGCAACCTGACACGATCCCAAGCGACAAAAGTGTCGCTTCTACATTTTTCAGATCGATCCCAAGACAAGGCCCTACACTTCGATCGTAATCAACGCCAAACAAGACAACATGACTATGGATGATAATAACAAGACAGGTATTAGTTTTTTCGAGAGATACTTAACGGTGTGGGTGGCTCTGTGCATGCTGTCCGGAATCCTTATTGGAAAATTCATTCCAGGCATCCCTGCATTCCTTGGAAAATTGGAATATGCAAATGTCTCCATACCCGTCGCGGTGTTGATCTGGATTATGATCTACCCGATGATGATGAAGGTCGATTTCAAGAGCGTAAAAGACATTGGCAAAAACCCGAAGGGCTTATTCGTGACGTGGATCACCAACTGGCTGATCAAACCCTTCAGTATGTTCGGCATCGCTTGGCTGTTCTTTTACGTGATCTTTAAAAACCTAATTCCCGCCGAACTAGCCAAGGATTATCTCGCCGGTGCGGTATTACTCGGAGCAGCCCCTTGCACGGCGATGGTCTTCGTCTGGAGTCATCTGACCAAAGGCAACCCAGCGTATACCGTGGTGCAGGTCGCGACCAACGATCTGATCATCCTTATTGCGTTTGTGCCGATTGTAAAATTCCTCTTGGGCGTCAACGATGTCTTCGTGCCATGGGATACACTGTTCTTGTCAGTGGCGCTCTTTGTTGTGATCCCACTGACCGCGGGCGCGCTGACACGAGGCCACATGCTCAAGCGCAAAGGCGCTGATTACTTCGAGCACACATTCCTACCGAAGTTTGGCAACATTACCATTATTGGCCTGCTCCTCACCTTGGTCATCATCTTCTCTTTTCAAGGCAATGTCATCCTCAACAATCCGTTACACATTGGTTTGATAGCGGTGCCTTTGGTAATTCAAACCGTGCTGATCTTCTTCATCGCGTATCTTGCGGCCAAAGCGCTGAAGCTTCCGCATAATATTGCGGCGCCAGCAGGCATGATTGGCGCATCCAACTTTTTCGAACTGTCAGTGGCAGTCGCCATTGCCCTATTTGGAACCACCTCGCCCGTCGCTCTAGTAACCATTGTCGGCGTCCTGGTCGAAGTGCCTATCATGCTCGCGCTGGTCAGGTTCGCGAACAGAACCAAAAATTGGTTTCATGCCTAACGCATACACAGCACTGCGCCGTCTCGTCCACTGAAGCATCGTAACGTGACACCGGCATTTCTACCAATGCCTACAACGGAATATCACAGACAGGAGGAGGTCGGCTAGAGATGGCGTAGCAATGCCAGCGCCACATCAACCAGCCGTCTACCCCTGCGGCGCGAACAGCTTCTCGACATATTTCGCGATCAAATCGTATTCTAAATTCACCCGATCGCCGACTTGCTTGGTATGTAAATTTGTCACTTCCATCGTGTGCGGGATCAGCCAAATCGCGAAGCCCGACTCATCCACCTCAGAGACGGTCAGCGAAATGCCATCCACCGTGATGCAGCCTTTGCTGACGATATACTTCAATTTATCGGCATCGGGCTTAATCCGAAAAAAGAAATCTTTACCGCGCGGCTCAATCGCTTCGATCACACCCGTGCCATCGACATGCCCCGACACGAAGTGCCCCCCCATGCGAGTGCTCGGCAGCAGTGCCCGCTCTAAGTTCACCTTGCCACCTGGCCCGACCCGATCGATCGAAGTCAGTCGCTTAGTCTCGCCGAGTAAATCGAACTCAATGCGTGACTGGTCAAAAGCGACCGCTGTCAGGCAACAGCCATTCACCGCGACACTGTCGCCCATCTGTAAATCCTTGGTCACCACTTCCGCAGCCAGCACCAAGCGCCATGAATTTTGCTGTTCTTCAAAGGACACCACGGTCCCTGTTTCTTCAATAATTCCTGTAAACATAGGCATCAATAAATCGACTCGCTCGGATTTGTCGCCAAAAAAGCCGCATTTGTCACTGACCTAAAACAAAGCGATTTCTGATTTAGCCCAAAAGCTGCGCTACCTAGGCTTGACATAAATGCAAACTCTCCTTTTCTCAGCATCTTTTCAAATTGGACGCCAGAGTAGCTCAGTGGTAGAGCAGAGGACTCATAAGCCTTTGGTCGGCAGTTCAAATCTGCCCTTTGGCACCATTTTGAAAACATTAACCTCTCGTGAACACGGGAGGTTTTTTTGCGCCGGTATTAATTCGGAGGGCATATTCGAAGGTTCAAATGTGACCGAAGCCGCCCAGAGGGCACCCGCTGCAGTCATCCTACGCTGCGCTGCGGACGGCCGTTCCGCCCGCCATCTCCGTGCTGCCGCACTGCGTCTGCCCTTTGGCACCATTTTGAAAACATTAACCTCTCGTGAAAGCGGGAGGTTTTTTGCGCCGGCATCAATTCGGAGGGCATATTCGAAGGTTCAAATGTGACCGAAGCCGCCCAGAGGGCACCCGCCTCAGTCATTCTACGCTGCGCTGCGGACGGTCGTTCCGCCCGCCATCTCCGTGCGGTCGCACTGCGTCTGCCCTTTGGCACCATTTTGAAAACATTAACCTCTCGTGAAAGCGGGAGGTTTTTTTGCGCCGGCATGTCGCTTCTACCTTGCGCGCTGCTGCCGTGCCAGACGCCCAGGCCCTTCCACACTGATGATCTCTGCAAAACGACTCTGACGGATGGCCATCAAAGGCGATCCCCGCTACCGATTGTGCGATATCTACACCGAAGGCCCGCGCAATTTAATCCTGGCATAAAGCCAGTCACTACACAAAAGCCCACGTAATCGCTGTCCCGCAGCTCTCAAACACGCAGCTCTCAGCTCTCCTGCCTCAGCTCTCAGCTCTCCTACCTCAGCTCTCAGCTCTCCTGCCTCAGCTCTCCTGCCTCAGCTCTCAGCTCTCCTGCCTCAGACCTCTTCTCAGTCGACCAACTCTGGGAGCTTGGTCTCGGTGTTGATCGCGATACGACCTTCGCCGTTGAGCACGCGCAACAGGCGAGTGCCAATAAAATCGGCGCGCCAAGTGCGCAGCATCCGGTGCCGCTCTGGGTCCGCGACTTCGGCTTCGAGCACAAATGCGGTGACGTCGGCACGGTTGCCAATCAACGGCGGATCAATATCAGCCGCTAAGCAAATGCCTTTAATTAAGGCCAATGTCAGATCGACGCGGGATTCGTAACCGTCGTCAGGAGAAGGTCCGCGGTGCCGACCGTTGGGCAATTCAGGCAGGTCACCCGAAATGCCACGCTCAATCGCCGCCCAAATCTTCGAGCGATTGCGCTCCAGTGCGCGCTCCGTGAGTCCACGGCTGGGCTGAATCGCTTCAGCGGATTCCGGTGGGCGTTTCATCAAAGAGATGATCGCATCGTCGGATAAAATAAAATTGCGCGGCAAGTTGCGTTGGCGGGCCTTGACCTCGCGCCAAGAGCCAAGCGCACGCACGATGTTACGCTGTTGATTGGTCAGCGAACCGCTGCCCCGCACGCGCGGCATATCGGCCTCGGGGTCGAATTCTTGATAGAGATCTTCGTTCTCGTAATGCTTCATCTCGTCGATGATCCACTGCTTACGCCCGAGGGCCTCAGCCTTGTCCATAATTTTCTCCATCAAACGAGTCGAGTAGCGCACGTCGTCTTCGGCATATTCCATCTGCTTGTCAGTGAGCGGACGTGCAACCCAATTGGAGCGTGTCTCGGATTTGTCTAAGCGCACTTTCATTAGAGTCTTGAGCAATTCACTCAAGGAGACCGTCGATGAGAGGCCAACAAAGCCTGACGAGCGCTGCGTATCGAAAATGTTCTTCGGGTAGGCACCACAAGCGCGTTTGAGGATAGTGAGGTCCTGCTGCGCATCGTGCAGTATCTTGACCGTATTAGGATCTGCCATGAGCGTGGCAAAGGGCGACCAGTCTTCGATCGCCGGCGCGTCGATCAGCTCACAATGGCCATCGGGATAGCCGATTTGTACCAGACCAAGGGTTGGGTAATAGGTGCGATCCCACACAAATTCGGTATCGATGCCAACTGCACCAGCCGCTTGGGCGGCCTGTACTGCATCTGCGAGGGCTTCTGTCGTCGTAATCATGTGCTAGCTAAAGTCACTAAAACCAACACCATTGGAAAGCAGAATCTCAACTTGAATGGTGTTATTCGACCTTAAGAGTGTAAAAATACCCCTCACTAGCCTTGATGCCGTCGCAACTTTCGTTCAAAACTACTGGATTGCACCAACAACTTTCCCGATTCTGTAGCGACCTACCAACATAAATGGAGCCCATTCCCAGCATACGCGTTGAAAATCTTACCCGCCAGTTCGGCGGTCTTACTGCTATTCAGAACGTAAGCTTCACCGTCAACCGCGGCGAAATCGTCGGCTTCCTCGGCCCCAATGGCGCAGGCAAGAGTACCACGATGCGGATCTTGTCCGGAATTATGCCGGCAACCTCTGGCTCGGCATGGGTCAGCGGCGTCGCCGTCGCGCAGGATCCACAGCTGGTGAAACAGCGGATCGGCTACATGCCGGAAAACAATCCACTGCCAGACGACATGCGGGTGATTGAGTATCTACGCTTCCGCGCTCGACTCAAAGGCGTCTCCGGCCGCAAGTTGCGGGACACCGTGCAAGAGGTCATGGAGACCTGCGATCTCGCCCGCACGGCTCGCCGCAAGATCATCGGCACACTCTCTAAAGGCTTTCGTCAGCGGGTGGGTATCGCCGATGCGCTGCTCGGCAACCCTGAGGTAATTATCATGGATGAGCCGACGATCGGCCTCGATCCGCATCAGATTCAAGGTATCCGTAAACTGATTAATAATCTGCGCGGGCGCCTAACCGTGGTCCTATCGAGCCACATCCTACCGGAAATCGAACGCTCTTGTGATCGCGTGATTATCATCAACCGCGGCCGCATCGTCGCCAGTGGCACCAGCGACAGCCTGCGGCAGGAATTCCTACCAGGCAATCGCTTCGAGCTGCAAGTCGCAGGCAGCGAACGTAGCGTGACCGAAGCGCTAAAAGCCAAGGGCTTTGAAGTCGAGATTTTGCAAAGCGAAACCCGTGAGGACAATATTCTGAACCTCACTGTACGTGTCGAAGGCAGTGGCGAGCTCGGCCCGCAACTCATCGCCGCACTCAACGATGCCGCGAACTGCACATTGCGCAGCCTAGCCCCACGCGTACCAAACTTGGAAGAAATCTTCCTTGCTGCGACCAAGCGTTCTTGGGAAGAAACCATCGACAGCTCCAAAGCCAAGCCGATAGCCATCGCTCAGTCCTAGGCATTTACTAATTTCACCATGCGTAACTTCTTTATCCTGCTCAAACACGAGCTTCGAATGCTGCTGATCAGCCCGCCGACCTACATCGCCGCGGTGCTTTTTCTTGGTTTAATGGGATTCCTCTACTGGGCCATCTTACGCGGGATGGTTAACACGCCCGAAGAGAGCCTACCAATCGTGCAGTTCCTGAGTATTTTCTGGATTCCAGTATTCTTTGTAGTACCGCTACTGACGATGCGCAGCATTGCTGGCGAGCGTAGCACTGGTACGCTGGATACACTGATGACGACGCCCACCTCGCGTGTGGCCGTGATTCTTAGTAAATTCGCCGGCGCATACATCTTTTACATGCTCTTATGGCTCGCGACGCTCAGCTTCCCATTGCTTGCGGCGAAGTTTTTTCCGAGCGCAGCACTTAGTGGCAGCTTGCTGGAACCTGCCCCCATTATCGGCGGCTTCACATTCCTCGCACTCAGCGGCATACTATTCATCTCCATCGGCATCTTCGCCAGTAGCATCACTCGCAGTCAATTGGTTGCCGGCATGCTCAGCTTCACGACTCTGTTCGTCGTCATTATCGGCGGACAACAACTCGGCAACATCGCCGAGGGCGGCGCCGATCTCTCTTTCTGGATGTCCGAAATGGTCAACTACCTGCAAATCTTCCAACATCTTGACGATTTCTCACGTGGTGTGATTGATACGCGTCCCTTCTTTTATTATACCAGCACAGGCGTGCTCCTGCTGGGATTGTCCACCCTTGTGATCGAAGCGAAAGCCTGATGAAACCCAGCCGATTTAACGAATTCCGCTTTGCTCGCCGCTTCCGCACCGCCAACCGTGCGGTGCAGATATTACTGAGCCTGAGCCTTATAATCGCCCTGAATTATATCTCAGCGAATTACTTTAAACGTATCGATCTGACGAAATCAGGCGCCTACACGCTCGCCCCCGAGTCGAAGGCCTACATCCGCGAGCTCCAGGAGCCAGTGGAAATCATCGTCACCATCCCGAAAGAGACGGACGATGATGCCCTCGACATCATTCGCGATGATCTGAGCAAACTTCTGCGCGAATACGAATTCGCCGGACTGCGCGACGGCAAAGCCTACATCACCGTCGAATTCGTCGACATCTACCGCCAGCGCAAACGTGCCCAAGAGCTAGCGACCAACTACAATCTGACTAAAGAGAATGCGATAATCATCACGTCCGGCGATAAAGTGCGAGAGATCAGTCAGGTCGGACTCTACGAATATGACAATGGCAAGACCCGCGGCTTTCGCGGCGAGCAAATCTTTACCGCCGCCATCCTCGACGTCTCCACAAAGAAACCAGAAAAAATCTATTTTCTAGTCGGACACGGCGAGATGCGCCTCGACGACGTGGATGCTCTGCGCGGCCTCTCCGAGCTGGAAAGCTTCTTGCGCGAGCGCAATTTCGAACTGGCAACACTCGACTTAGCGATTGACGCAACCGTGCCCGAAGATGCCTCACTGCTAGTCGTGCCCTCACCACAAGCCCGCCTACAGCCGGAAGAAGTCGAGAAATTACGCCGCTATATGAGCGATAGCAACGGACGCATGATCATGCTGATCGACCCAGGCCGTCGCCACGGGATGGATGAACTTTTCTTCGACTGGGGCGTGCTGGCCGAAGACACCGCCGTCATCGACACTGGCATAGACTTTCGCGCTCAAGGCGGCGACTTGATCATTCGTCGCTTCGCCGAACACCCAATCACTCAGCTGCTCATTGACTACCAAATAACAGCACTCTTCGGGCAACCCCGGTCCGTGCGCGTCGATCCATCATCTGCCAATGACAGCCGCCTACAAGTATATCAACTCATCGGCACTTCCGAGCAGAGCTGGGCAGAACGAGATTACCGCATGCAAAACCCAGCGGTATTTGATGTTCAACGAGATCAAAAAGGCCCGGTCAGTATCGCCACGGTATCCTCTCGTAATTCCGGTACCGAACTCGGCATTACAATTCCAGGCGGCCGCATGGTCGTGTTCGGCAACTCGGACTTTATCGCTAACAACCGCCTGCGCGCCTTCGGCAACCACACCTTATTGATTAATTCGATCAACTGGTCACTCGACCGGACCAGTCTACTTAACATTCCAACACGCCAACTGGAAAGCTACCAAATCGTAATGAGCGAAAGCGACTTGCAGCGCATGCTCACCTACTTTGCTGGCATTCCCGCTATCACCGCTGTTTTCGGACTCCTCGTATTCCTCATTCGACGCCACTAAACCCGATGCGATTCAAATTCACACTATTCCTACTCGCCCTCAACATTATCACTTTTGGGCTGATCTTATCACTCAATAAAAAGACCGAGCAAGCCGACTCACAAAGCGGCGGCCTTTCTGCAATGATCGGCCGCGAAGTCATCGAAGCCGACCGCATCGAACTCAACGGTAAAGGTCTCGATACGCCACGTATCCTCGAGCACGATGGCTCATCTTGGAAAATAACCGCACCCATGCAATGGTCCGCAAACTACTTTGCGATCAACCGTATGCTCAACCAGCTACAGTTCCTCGAAGAAGAAGCATCCTTCTCCGTCGCCGAAATTAAACAAACCGGCCAGACCCTGGCTGACTACGGCCTCGACGAGCCCCAGCTGCACCTCACGATCTCCCACCAAGACGAATCCATCGAGCTGAGCGTCGGCACAGCAACGGAAATCGGCAACAAATTCTATCTACTTGGACCGAGTAAGAAAGACATTTTTGTCGTCAACAGCCAAGTGATTGAAAGCCTACTGGTCGATCTCGGCGATCTGCGCAACCGCGAGATCTTTAACATTCCGGTCTTTGAAATCGACGCACTCAGCCTGCAGATTCGCGCGCCAGAAGCAGTCGGCAATGCCGACTTCAGAGTTCGTGTCGCGCGGACCAACAACGGCTGGATATTTGAGGCCCCTCTCACTGCCGAGGCCGATGCCGCTCAAGTTGCCAATACCATTAATACCCTCACGGCTGCCAAAGTGGTTGAGTTTAAGGAGCAGGAGGCCAGCGATCCTATCTTGCAGGGTTTGGAAAACCCAACCATGCGCGTTACATTGCACGGCAACAAACGACAACAAACACTCCTAATCGGCAACAAAGTACCCACCACAAAAGACGAGGAGAACTCCACCTATTTCGCGCGAATCGAAGACAACCCGACAGTCTTCACGGTCGCAGCTGACCCCTTCGACAAGCTCCGCGAAGCTCAAGAAGCACTGCGCGAACGTAGCTTCATGAGTTTCGACCCGACCGCGCTCACTTCGATTGACATCTCCGAAGGCGACCTCCAGATCCGCCTCCAGAAACTTGAAACCGGCAGTTGGCAAGTGATCGAAAGTACAGCCGAGACCGACATTCAGCCACGTCACGCTGATCCCGAGATAATTACTAAATTAATCGATGATCTAAAAAACCTACGCGCCAGTAGTTTTGCAGTCGACTCGCCGACTCCAACTGACCTTGACCGCCTTGGCTTTAACACCCCACGACGCAGCATCAAACTAACGCTCGGCGACGAGCAAAATACCCTCCGACTCGCTCATCCAGATAACGAAAACGAAAAACTCTACGCCCGTAGCGATAAAGCCGAATATATCTACACCGTCGATCGGCGATCCACACTGGATACTATACCGCTCAACGCAGCCTACTATCGCAAGCGCATACTAGAAACGTTACCTGAAGCCGCTAAAATCAAAAGCATTCAGCTCGAGAAGCTTGAGACTGGCGAAATTATCTTCTCACATACACTTAAGGACGAAGACCTCATTTGGTTAAAGGCGCTCAGCGATACCGCGGAGGCAAAACAACAAGCTATCCTCACGCTGCTGGATGCCATTCGCCAATTTAAAGTAAAAACGTATTTGGTCGATGAATACCAAGATCCCTATTCGCTCGACAGCGAAACGACACGACCTTGGCTCTATCGACTCAGCGCAGAGATCCTACTCCCTGGCGACGAAACAGACCGCAGTGACACACGCAGCTACATATTCGCTGAGCGCTTCTCAGGAACCGTCCAAGTCGGCGCATCTAGTTTGCACAATGTAATCTTCGAGATTCCTCAAATCACCCTTGATGCACTCTACACTTTAACCGATGACATGCAGCCTCCTCCCGAAGCTTCAAATCAACCGATCCTTCAACAGGCGCCGATTACCCCAGTGCCCGATCCCATCAGCTCAGTCGACACCACGACTGCGCCATAATTAATATCCGAACAGGTCGTTATGTGGGGAAAAATTAGAGCTAGAGGACTTTCATTCCTAGAACTCTGCCTCGACCTATTGGTACTGGTACTATTTTCAGCACAAGCCTTTGTCGCCGGCTGCCTGTGGATTTACGGCTATGTACCCGCACCGACACAGTGGCTAAATGAGGCGCTCTTAGAGCAACAATTCGACGGCTTTTATATTCAAGCGGGAAGCTTCCGACTAAAGTTAAGCGGTGAAATCGAATTAACGAAGCTTGCAGTCTACCACAGCGAAATGAGCGACCCGATAATGACGGCCGACAGCACCGCACTTAAATACACCCTGTACAAACAAGGCGCCTATCAATTCACTCCGACTGGGCTCGTCCTCTCTAATGGAACTCTACAAATGCCGGCGATTTACTCGCCTGACGGCAATCGCACCACAATACTTGAACGCATCGCCTTTCACATCAGTCCCAGTGAAAGCATGATTCGCGTTAATTCATTTGCTGCTCAGCACGCAGATATTCTTCTGCGCGGTTCCATTGATTTGCCACTGCAATCCTTCGGCAACACTGAAAGGCCGCCGATTGAACGATTTTACAAATTCATCGCCGTCATACTTAAAGAAAAAGAACACTTCTCGCCCTTCATCCAGCCGACCCTAGAATTCGCCTTAACCGCACAGGCCGACGACTCGGTGAACGTGTCGGTTCACTTGTCATGCGAAGACTTAAAACACACCTACGCGACAGGGACGAACTTCAATTTTCAGACCAAATTTAAATTACAAAATGGAGTAATCACCTCGCTGGTTCCGCTAATGCTTCGGGCCAAAGTAATCGACGTCCCGAAGTTCAACTTTGCGGCCGAGCAAATAACCGCACACGTCGCCACCGACCAATGGAAAGGCCTAATCAATGGCATCTGGCCTGAGTTTGCCATCAGCGCACAGTCAATTACCACACATGGGGTCGAGCTAGAAGGCTCCCAGGCCATTATCTCTCCAGCGAACTATCCAGACCTACAATTCACCGGCTCTACCAATGGCTTCAAAGGTGGTGTCGCATTTAAAGGGCAGCTCAACAGTGCAACCAAAAGTGGCTACATACAAGCCGATGGCAGCGTTGATATATTCACAATTTTGCCCACATCCACACTAACAAAGCTACCCAAAATCGATTTCGAGTCGACGCCGCACTACAATCTCACAATTAATCTCGACGACGGGCTAAAGCTCAATAGCGCAACCTTCAGGATCGATGCAAATGATGTCACTGCAAATGGGCTAACGTTTAATAGCATTGAAGCTTCAGGTAGCTACAATGAGAACACGTTGAACCTAGACAGCATACTCGTCGAGCGCGGCAAACAATGGATCGATGCTACGTTCAGTCAAAACAACACATCCAAGGACTTTAAAATTACGCTACTTGGCTCTATTTTACCCGAACAATACAGCCCACTTCTCCCGGAATGGTGGCCTAAGATATTTAAAGATATCGACTTCAGCCAAGCGACTTATAGCTACAGCGACTTCGCTATTTATCGGTGTAGCGCTCCTAACCCTGAGGTGTTCTTTTTCGGCCATGCAGCAGCCCATCGCGCAGCCTACCGTGGCGCGCTGATCGACGAAAGCGAAATAATCGTCCGCGGTCGCGGCAACTACGTCGAACTGGATATCGACGCCAAAACAGGTGGCGGCTGGGCGGAAGGCGATGTTAGCTTCACCTCTGGGAAAATCCCTGACCGTGGCCCCCTCTCAATTCGCTACGACTTCGACTCATTAATGCCGCTCGATGTCGTCTCGAAAATATTCGGTGGCACGATTTCCAGGATCATCAATGACTTCGAAGTCACTAAACTACCAAGAGTCAAAATCGATGGAGTTACCTTCAACGATGCCTATCCTCAATACGCAGACAAAGACACCCTCTATCTAGACGCCGATATCGACACACCGATTACCTTCAAAAATACTCCACTCGACCACCTACAGTTCAAGCTCTACAGCCACCAAGAAGCCATCTACCTCAGAGATCTAGAATTTGGGTATGCCGAGGGGGATGGCACCGCGCAGATCGACATCGAAGACGGCAACCATCTGCGCATCAACCTAAGCCTCCGTGACGCTAATCAAGCAAAAGCCATTGAAGACTTACCAAGTTTCGACGATATCGAAGACCATCTGACTCAGTCTGAAGCCCAAGCAGACGAAGCAATCCGCAGTAAAGAAAAACTAGACCTAAACCTACACGTCCAGGGGCCGATAGACAATTTGTATGCATTTAATGGATACGGAGATTTCGTTACTAAAAACGAACAACTCGGCTCGATTCAACTACTCGGACCACTATCCAGCTTACTAAAAAACACGCGCCTCGGCTTCTCCTCATTCAACCTCGATCAAATGACTGGCCGATTCGCAGTTGAGCAAGAGATGATCAACTTCTCCGATTTGATCATCGAAGGTCCTCGCACCAAGATCTGGTCACAGGGCACGATGCATATCCCAGATCAAGCACTCAACATGGATGTCCGCGTCAAGCTATTTGAAAACATAGGCAACCCTGACTCCACGATAAACACTTTTCGAAAACTGCTCTCCTCTCCTCTGCCTAACCTTCTAGTATTTAATCTCAAAGGAACCATACACGACCAGAAAATCCGCTTACGCTACGACCCTCGGAACTTCATTCCAGGACTCAAACAAAATTAGCCGCAAGACAGCGTATCGAGTAACACTCGGCTCGCGGCCAAACCAGACAGCGCAGCACCCTCAACCCTAGGCCCGCCAAAACCATCCCCCGCCAACAGCAAACTCAAATCCGAGTTATGGAAATACGGCTGTGGATACGGGTTTAATGGTAACGTAAAGCCCCATCGATGGCAGGAATATTCAAGGACTGAGGACTGTAAATAAGCTGAGGCAGCTTCAAGCATCAGAGCACCGCGCACATCGTCCGCCGAGTCCCAGTGCTCCTGCGCAAAATCGGCACTCGCATGAATCGTGACTGCGGGCACATCGCTTGAAATGCCCTTCTGTTGATTATCGGCAATCCAAGTGATTGAAGACTCCTCAATCGGGCATGCCCCATGATTTGCCAAACCGCTGGGTCCATCTAAGGTCGCCAAAGTCGCCAACCCTAGGTCGTAACGCACGGCACGCAACGCAGCCAACTCTACCCCAGCATAATCGACTGCACTCGTATCTAATAACGCGAGTGCTTGCGGTACAGGCGCAGTGACAACTAAATAGCGGCATCGATGAACCTCGCCGGTCGAAGTTCGCACCTCCCATGCATTCGCAGTTCTCACTACATCGACCGCCGCCTGCGAGCGGTGCACCTCTAAAGAATCGCACAAATGCTTCGCCACATCAGTCATGCCAGACCGACCACAATAACGTGGATAACCAGCAGTGTTAGAATCAGACGGGGCATGGCGAAACCACTCCTGAATCACGCCAGCCTGCAGCCATTCATCTACATGGCTTTGAAAGCTTGGTTCGCGCACCGTGAAAAACTGCGCACCATGATCGAAGCGACCACCCCCCATACGCCGGGTCGCCATACGCCCGCCCACTCCGCGCCCTTTATCAAGCACACGCACCGAGACTCCAGCACGTTGTAGTTCCGAAGCACACAAAAGGCCAGAGATCCCGGCACCAATCACTAATACATCAATCATATCTATATTAACCTTTAACCTAAAACTGCTTAGCTAGGCAGGCATCGAAGCAACTCTTTATATCCGTAAAATCCCACTCGAAGCCACGATCCAATAATACCTGCGGATGCACTCCGACATCGGAGCACAGCACTTCGGTTCCCATCTGCCCAAACAGGGCTTTCACGGCTAATGCTGGCATCGGAAAAAATGTGGGGCGCTTTAACGCCGCGCCTAAAGACTTAGTGAACACCTGATTCGTCAAAGGCTGTGGGGAAACGACATTCAGCGGTCCCTGAATCGATCTATCTTCGATCGCCAGCAACAATATCCGCACTGCATCTGGTAAGCTCACCCAGCTCATGTGCTGGCTACCAGCGCCAATCACCCCACCGAGGCCGAGCTTAAATGCAGGCAACATTTTTGTGAGTGCTCCGCCTTGGGAGCTGAGTATCATGCCGATTCGTGCCGACACTGAGCGGATCCCAGCATCGATTAATGGCTGTGCCGCACCCTCCCATTGCTCACAGACATGCGCCAGGAATCCCTCTCCTAAAGGCGAACGTTCAGTCACGCCAACACCGCATTGATGGCCATAAAAATTAATCCCCGATGCGGTAATATAATCTGGTGGAGTTGGCTCTTTCAACAGCGCGCCAACCAATAGCTGCGCTCCGCCAATTCGGCTCTTCAGTATTTGCGCCTTAGTGGCATCAGTCCAACGCTGCGCAACTGGCTCGCCAGCGAGATGCACCACTACGTCGACACCTGTCATCGCACCGGCATCGATCGTGCCTGCGTCCACATCCCATTGCACATCAGCAGCAGTACCACGCGAAAGCTGTCGCACTGAGTGGCCCTTTGCCTCAAGCGCAATGCACAGCGCCTTACCGAGCATGCCGGTGGCACCAGAGACTAATACTGTTTTCTTAAGTTTACTCATGCCTTAAACTTTGCCAATGCGGCCAGCGCACGCGCACGCCCCGCTTGATGATCAATGATTGGTGAAGGATAGACATCCGCACCTGTCGCCTCAAGTAATTCAGCTGACGCCTGCCATGGTTCATGGATATACTTTGTTGGCAATTTTTCCAACTCCGGCACGTAACGCTTCACATATGCACCATCCGGATCAAATTTCTGCCCCTGTATGATGGGGTTAAAGATACGAAAATACGGGGCCGCATCGGCACCGCAACCGCCACTCCACTGCCACCCGAGTGTATTACTCGCAAGGTCTGCATCCACCAAAGTATCCCAAAACCAACGAGCGCCGTCCTGCCAATCTTGCAGCAAATGCTTGACCAACAAGGAAGATACAATCATCCGCACACGATTATGCATCCAACCAGTTTGCCACAATTGGCGCATTCCAGCATCCACAATCGGATAACCCGTTTGGCCAGTCTGCCAGCGCTTCAAAATCACTGCGTCGGTCTCCCATGGGAACGACTCATATTGAAGTCGCAACGGACGATTCGGCGTCTCGGGAAAATGATACAATACGTTGTAAGCAAACTCGCGCCAGTAGATCTCTTTGAGATACACCTTGGGGCCCTCTGCCGACTCATCACACTGCGCACACACCGCCGCGACAATTTGCCTAGGGCCAATCAAGCCCCAGCGTAAATAAGGCGCTAGACTTGAAGTGCCCTCGAAGTCTGGACGATCTCGATTCACATGATAGTCATCAATTGGCCCCTGCACAAACGACGCTAATCGCTGCTGTGCCCCAGATTCACTCACGCACCAGCGCTCAGCCATGCCCGCGCACCAATGCACCTCTGGCAATAAGCATAAATCCTGCAACGCAACAGAGCTCGGCCATGTTGTGGGGCCCTGCAATCGATCTAATGCTGGCTTGACTGGCGCTTCCACCGCTCTCGCGTGAACTTTCTTCCAGTAGGGGGTGTATACTTTGTAGGGCTGCCCGCCACCCGCCGCGACGGTATGCGGCTCATTCAGCAGGCAACTATTAAAACTCTCTACTGCAATTCCATCGTCACGCAGCGAACGTTTGACTTCCATATCGACCGCACGCAGCGGGCCCTCATAGCGACGATTCCAAACCACCTGCGTCGCTCCCGTCTCTTCAACCAGCTGGCGCAGCATCTTCAAGCTGTTACCGTGGCGAACGATCAACTGCGAGCCATGCTTCGCTAAGCGTGAACTCAAACTCAGCAACGCCTGGTGCAACCACCATTTCGACGCGCCCCCCGGAGGCCAGCCAGCATCCTCTTCAGGCGACCAGATAAAAACCGGTATCACATCTCCGCCCGCTTCAATCGCCGCGGCCAAAGCAGAATTGTCGTCAAGGCGTAGATCATTACGAAACCATAGAATTGTGGTAGTCATTATAGGAGAACGGCAATTAGGCCTAAAACTTACATACCTAGGGCAATATTTGAACTGTCCGCAAGCTTTCCGCGCTCGCCTCTTGATTCTAGCAGAAAACTGATCAATATCGCGGCCATGGATACAACAACCGCTATACACCAACGCCGCTCAATTAAACATTACGATCCCGACCACAAAATGACCGAGGTCGAGATTCAAGAACTGCTCGAGCTCGCATTACTTTCGCCGACTTCTTTTAATATGCAGAATTGGCGCTTCGTCGTAGTCACTGACCAAGCGAAGAAAGCAGCGCTCCGAGCCGCAGCTTGGGATCAAGCTCAAGTCAGTGAAGCGTCGATCCTTGTCGTGCTCTGCGCGGATCTACATTCTTACGAAAATGGCGGCCGCTATTGGGTCCACGCACCACAGCCGGTACAAGAGATGCTGGTGCCAATGATTGAGCCCTTTTACAAAGACAATCCAGCCTTACAACGCGACGAAGCGATGCGCTCGATCGGCATCGCGGCACAGACACTCATGCTCACCGCAAAATCGATGGGCTACGACTCCTGCCCAATGATCGGCTTCGACCCGGTTAAAGTCGCCGAAATCATCAATCTTCCTGAGCATCATATCATCGGCATGATGCTGCCGGTCGGCAAAGCGCTCAAAGACGCGAATACACGCGGCGGCCAGCTCAAATACGACGAAGTCGTCGTTACGGACAGCTTTTAGACGACGGGCCGCTGGTTCAAATTTATTTACGATTCCTGCTGGACCTCAAAACCCAAGCAAAACGTAGAAGCGACACTCTTGTCGCTTTTTTACCGAACCAACGCAAAATGTGGAAGCGACACTCTTGTCGCTTTTTCACCGAACCAACGTAAAATGTGGGAGCGACACTCTTGTCGCTTTTTCAATGAACCAAAGCGACAAGACTGCCGCTACTACCCAACATGCTACAGGCAGGCAAAGACTTCGAGTATTTCAACCCGCTCGCTGAGGTTGAAATGCTCGAAGCTAACCTGCCACATTGGCACCAAGTCGGAGCACTCTACTTTGTCACATTCAGGCTCTCCGATTCAATTCCTCAAGAAAAGTTACACCAGTGGAAAAACGGATTTGAGTTATGGCTGGCTCACAATCCGAAGCCTTGGGATCTAAATCAAATCGACGAGTATCAAACGCACTTCGCTCGCAAGATCGAACTGTGGCTGGACCAAGGCTACGGCAGTAGCCTACTACGAGAGCATGCCTACGCGAAAATTGTCGCAGACTGTCTACTCAAATTTAACCAAGACCGCTACAAAATCGACTGCCACACCGTAGCCTCGAACCATGTGCATGCACTCGTAGTGGCAACACAAGGGAATGAACTACCCGGCATTCTTAAAAGCTGGAAAGGCGTATCAGCACGACAGATTAATCAATTGCGACGCACCACAGGCAACGTTTGGCAAAAAGAGAGCTACGATCACATCGTCCGCAATGCGGAAGCACTTGAACGAATACGAAAATACATCCTGAATCACAAAACGTAGCAGCGACACTCCTGTCGCTTTTTCACTGAACCAAAGCGAAGCGTAGAAGCGACACTCTTGTCGCTTTTTCACTGAACCAAAGCGACAAGAGTGTCGCTTCTACACAAAACGCGTCCCCGCCTAGCCCTCCGCACGCACACGTGCGTCTGCCTCGATCGCGGCGAGTACAGTCTGCATTTCGACTGCGGCCACGGCCTTCACCTTGATCAAGTCTTCTGGGTCAAGTACTTCGCTGCGACCAAACACATAGAACTTAATCTTCGGCTCCGTGCCAGATCCCCGAACGGCGAAGCTGTAACCATTACTCAACTCAAGGAAGTAGAAATCCTGCGGCGGTATCTTCTGCCCATCGGCATCGATGATTTCGTCTTTACCGAAGTCAGTAAACCCAGACACTTTCACATCACCAAATGCCTTCGGCGCGGCGCTTCGGTAAGACTCTAAAATGTTCTTAATCTTCTGACTACCGGCAGCGCCCTCGTAGTAGATATTGATCGTTTTCTCTTCGTAGTATCCATGTTGCAAATACAACGAATCGAGAAACTCCGGAAATGTCATTTCCTGCGCCTTCAAATATGCCGCGACTTCGCAAAACATAATAACCGCTGCATTGGCATCCTTATCGCGCAGTTTATCGGTCGCGAGATAGCCATAACTTTCTTCACCGCCAAAGACGAAATAAGTCGAGTAATCGAGCAATAAGTCGGCGCGTGTCCAGATGTCGCACGCATCGTAATCCACCGCAGTGCCTTCTTCTTCAAGTAAGCGCGCTTTCATTTGCGCTTCGTAACCGGCGAGCTTTTCACCAATCCACTTAAATCCAGTCAATGTATTGATCGTCTTTAGGCCATGCCAATCAGCCACTGCTTCCTGCATCGGACTGGTCACAAAGGTCTTAATCAAGACAGTATTGTCACCGCCATCTTCTGGGATCACTTCAGCGTCCTTCAGCACGGAGATACGATACTCCGCCATGATTGTACCAATTTGGTTGCCAGTCAGCAACACCATCTCGCCGCTGCGATCGCGCACGGCGACGCCCATACGGTCTGCATCTGGGTCAGTGGCGACGACCACATCCGCACCGACTTCGTTGGCCTTCGCAATCGCCATCGCAAGTGCTTCGGCATTTTCAGGGTTGGGCGACTGAACGGTCGGGAAGCGCGCGTCTTGCACCATCTGCTCAGGCACTTCGATTACTTTGACGCCGAGTGCTTTCAACGCAGGCACCGAGCTAATCGCACCCGTGCCATGGATCGGAGAGAATACGATTTGCGGCGCTTCCTTCTGCATCACTTCATTATCAATCACCATCTCTTTGAGCAGCTCTAAGTAGGCCGCATCATCTGCCGCGCCCAACGAAATCACTGGCTCGAGATCGATATTAAGGAAAGCCGGCACCTCAGACAGTTCCACTAAATTGACCAGATCGACGATGCCTTCGGCATGTGGTGAAACCACTTGCGCGCCATCATCGAAATAGACTTTAAAGCCATTGTCATGCGGCGGATTGTGGCTGGCAGTAATCACTGCTCCACAAGTCGCATTATTCTGCCGCACCGCAAAACTCAGCTGCGGCGTCGAGCGCGGGCCTTCGAAAATGAGCGCTTGACCACCGAGCTTGCACCAAGTCGATGCAGCCAGCTCACAGAAATGACGTGAGAAATGACGCACATCATGTGCAATCACAAAGCGTGGTAAATCGTAGCTGCCAGACTCTTTGAGATACTGCTTGGTATAGCGAAAGAGGCCGATTGTCGCACGTACGAGATTGAAATCGTTGAGTACATTCGAACCCACCGCAGCATGCTCGGGCGAGCCCATCTCGGACAGCGTGCCAGTTTCAGCCGCAGCTGGTACACTACCAATCGTGCGACCACGAATGCCACCCGTGCCAAATGCAAGGTTTTGGTAAAACCGGTCGTTCAACTCGTCCCACTCGCTGTTTTCGACCAGCTCAACGATGCTCGCCCCAGCCCAGTTAGGAAGAAAGTCGGCACTGGCCCACTTCTTTAAATTGACGACAGTGCTTTCAAGCAGAGAACCCGCGGCTCCGGCGGCTTCGATTTTTTTAATGATGCTCATAGTATTTCGATAATGATATGAATGAATGATATACTAAATAATGAATTACTCGATAATCAAACCTTCGACGATGGCAGGCTTATCCTCGAGTGCGGTCCATTGCGCGACAAAGTCAGCTTCATCCGCGGCAAACAAGTGACAGATCTCAAACCAGGTGCTCGGCACGCCAGTCTCATCCGTTTCGATCTCTTCGCCCGCAGCCCTCAACCAACGGACGAACATCCGCAGTTGGTCCCTCTTACAAGATTTAGGCGAATCCACGCCTTCGGCATTCTTTACTGGACTAAAATCATCCTCGCGAGCCGCTTCGATAATCACTGGATTCTTTGCCAGTGGCAGCGCGTCAAACACGAACATTTCAAACTTCACCCCATTTGCCGCATCGGGAGTGACGATCACACCATCCGCACCAACATACGGAATCTTCTTATCGGCACGATGGAATGGCAGCTGTAAATCCGATGTAGTGCTGCCCGCCCGCGCGATAAATGCGCGGTCAAAGATGTGAATCGCGACACTGCCCCCATTGAAGCGGATCGAGCCATCAGGATTTGTCTCCTCCTGCATCGCATCCGGCATGTCGCTGTATTCCACCACCAGAGCCGCGTCATCTTGCATACAAAAGTGACCGACCTTTTCGAGCGCATAGGCTTTCGGCACCATCTTACTCGAAAGGTCCGACTGCCCGAGCACGTGAAAACCAATGAAAGCCGGATCGATACATTGAATAATTGGATTATCCACTTGGAAATAGCTCACACAATCGACCCCCAGCTCCTCCATCTTTGCCACCGCACCACTACGCACCAACGCACGCAGCGAACCGCCGTGCCCATCTGGCGTCATCGCGATCTTCGACTTTTCAGCGAGCAGGATCTTGCCGTCATAATCAACCGCCGGCACCAGGCCTTGCATGATAAAATGAACCGAATCAGATTCGAGTCCGAAAAAGTCTGACTCCTTAAAAGCGGCGACCGTGGCCTCGTTGTTGATCTCACTGGTGAGAATGAACCAAGGAATCGTCACGCCAAAACGCTCACCTGAACGCGCGATCTTTTCAGCAAACACTTGAAAGAGTGTTTTTTGCGAAACTGGAGTCACCGGATATGTGCCCTTCGGCCCATCGTAGCCAAGGCGCGTGCCTTGCCCACCTGCGACCGTAAAAGCCGCCACACGACCTGCGGCAATTGCAGCCGAACCTGCCTCAACCGCGGCGTCCCACTGCGCTTGGTCGCCTCCGTTCGCAGGAAGCGCCGTGTAAGGCGCAGGCGTTAAGCCGTCCAAATCAGCGGAACTCGCATGCGCCCCCTGAAGGTGCTCAGTGACCAACGCATCCACTTCCAAAAGGTCAATCGACGACGCCTGAGCAAGCAATTGAGCCTGCTCGTCGGCATCGAGTTCATCGAAGTAACGGAAGACCTGCCCTTGGCCAGCCAGTTGAAATGCTTGAATGAGAGATGTAGTCGCGTCGGAATGATTCATAATCGAAGCTGACACTGACTAGAGTGCTGCATCGAAAATGTAAACCTCGATCCATCCACTGCGTAAAATCCAAGTTAAAAGGACACAAAGCTTACCCCTAGTGCCACTCAGGGCTCATCAGAGAATCGAAACAGCAATTCATCGGGACGTGCGTATCCAAGCCGCTCGCGCACCACACGCTCCAAAAACTCTGGGTCTTCCAGTAATCGCGCCAAATAAATCTCCTTTTGCTCAAACTCTTTTCGAGCTTGTGTGAGCTTCGCCTCAATTCTAAGTTCGCGTACTCTGAAATTCTTATACTCTCGATAGGTCTGCACCATAAGACTGCTAAAGAATACGATCAATGCTAACAGCACCCCCACCATCATGAGTAGGATTACGCGTTCTTTTCGCTGTGAAGGATTCGGCATTAGACTCCACACAGAAGGTCATTTTCTTGAAATTGGAAAGGGTAATCTCAGCTTAGCTTAGTAGATTTTATATCATATGTATCAGGATTATTTTGGATTTTCGGAAATGCCCTTTCACGTCACGCCTAATCCGCGTTTCCTATTCCTCAGCCCGACCCACGAAGAGGCGCTGCAGCATCTTCGCTACGGGATCGAAGATAAAAAGGGCTTCATCGTCCTAACTGGAGAAGTCGGATGTGGTAAAACCACGCTTTGTCGCAAGCTGCTCGAAGAGCTTGAGGCCAATGAGATGTGCGATACGGCGCTACTCTTGAACCCCAGAATCTCTGAAACGCAACTCCTCAAAGGCATCATGAAGGAGCTAGGCGAAGAATCTAAAGCCCGCTCCAAAAGCGATTTACTCGACAAGATGAATGACGTTCTACTCGAACGCATCGATCAAGGCCGCGAAATCGTACTGATCATCGACGAGGCGCAAAACCTTTCCTTCGAAGTCATGGAAATGTTGCGGATGCTCTCCAACCTCGAAACCTACGATCAGAAATTGCTACAGATTATCCTAATGGGCCAGCCTGAGTTGACTCTCAAACTCAAGGAGGACCGCCTGCGTCAGTTGCGCCAGCGCGTGCTGGTCCACTACGACCTGCAACCGCTCAAGGCGGCCGAAGTGCATCTCTACATACTCCACCGCCTCAGCCTCGCAGGCAGCAACGGCCAGCCTCAATTCACTCCGCGAGCGGTCAAAAAAATTGCCAAAGGTAGCCTAGGCATTCCACGTATGATTAACAACCTGTGCGACAAAGCCCTACTCGCCTCCTTCATTCGCAACGGCACCGATGTCAACTGGTGGGATGCACGCAAAGCCCTCAAAGACATCAACCGGCTACACAAGTAATTTTAAACACACATGAGTTTAATCAACCAAGCCCTCCGCAAAGCGCAGCAGCAGCGCACACCTAGCGGTCCAGCCACCGCTGCCGATCATGCCAGCGCGTCGCACCCAAACTATACTGGCAACTTCAACAAGTCAGGGCTCCTCATCGGCCTTGTGGCAGGCATCGCCCTCCTCATCGGCCTCGTCGCAGGACTCACCATTGTCGTGCTCCGTAAAGACCCCGCACCAGTCGCCCAACAAGCCGCAACACTTCCTGCTCCTGCAAAGCAGATAGCCCCAGCAACACCAGTAATTCAACCGCTCGCCGCACCGACTTCCGCACCGACTCAGCCACTCGAGCAAGACAGTCCAAGCGTGCTCAATGACCTACGTCTCGCGCGCGTGGCTGCCGAGGCCAAAGCCGCCGCCGATGCGACCTCCGCCAAACAAGCAGAAGCCGCAAAGCAACTCGCCGCAACCAAAGCAGCAGCCAAACCGAGCCAAGATATCATTCAATGGCTGGGTAAATCGAAAATCTCCGGCGTGCGGCTCTCGACCAGTGGCAACAAAGTGATTCTCAATAACAATGCCTACTTGGTCGGCGAAACCGTCAACGTCGGACTCGGCCTCAAAGTCTTAATCATTCAGGAAAAGCGCATCCTTTTCATCGATCCCAACGGCAAGAAATACCTGAAGCAGTTATAAGGAGTGTGGGCGACTCGCCCACATTAGGCAACGACGAGGGCGAGTCGCCCTCGCTCCAATTCAAAATGCATGCGAACAGCTAAGTGCGTTTTTCGCAGCAGCGCTTCATACAGCCTGGTATTCCCGCTGGGAATCGACTACGCAGCCGCAGGCGAAGACCCCACCCAGATCACCCTCTGGGTTCGACTAACTCACACAAGTGTGTCACCATGCGCAGCCTGGTATTCCCGCTGGGAATCGAACCCAGATCGACTATTTAGGAAACAGTTGTTCTATCCATTGAACTACGGGAATGCTTGAAGGCCAGCGACTTACGAAGTAAAACTAATTTAAATAACGAAATGTTCCCATCAAAGTTCCCATTCGTTTCAGTATATTTTGTAAGATTTCTAATTGTTTGATCACGTTTGCCCCATTGATCAACCCAAGATCACATAAAGCATAAAAAATGCAGACCTAACCGAAACTGCTGACAGTTTATTGCCCCCAGGTTCGAATCCTGTCGCCCCGACCAAAATTGAAGCCCTTCTCAGCAATGAGGAGGGCTTTTTTGTGCCATCTAGTCCGCTCCAGTATTAGGATTAAGCCAATTAAGCCAAGGAAGTGCAAAAACTGTGAATAGTTGTCTTTGGATGACTTCGAGGACGGATAGGGTGACGATAAGCCTACCCCCCCCAGCAGCATCCCATCATCCGCACCGCCTTAGGTGCGATCCCGAATCAACGCCCACCTTTTTTCAATATACCACTTCGGCACCACCTGAGGTCAGGCAGGAGAGCAGCGCTGGTGTATTGCCGCTATAAGGAAACGAACCTGAAAACACAGGGCTCAAGCCTCCTTGTGAGCTCCAATCATTCTATCCCACCCATTAATCGCTCTGAATTCTCACATACTTGATCGATTACTTAACTTATTGCGTGACGCCGTGCCGTGCTTTGCCTTACTTTCTAGCTTCTACCTCGTTACTTACGCAGCCATGTGCCTTCGCGCGCGACGCTTACTCTTTAATCGCGGCCTAACGCCTGCAACGACCTTTCCCGACACAAACACCTATGTTCGAACAAGCCTTTAGAAATATTGATGACATCCTCCACAAGGATGCCGGTTGCACCCGCGAAGAACGAGCCACCAAAGCAAAGGTAGAGATCAGCAGCCAATTCAACCCCAAGCAGCAAGCCTTCCTGGACTTCGTCCTGTCCCACTACGTTAACGTAGGGGTAGAGGAGTTAGATCAAGGCAAGCTGACTCCACTGCTACGCCTCAAGTATAACGACTCACTCCCCGACGCCGTAGCCGACCTAGGCCCCGCCAAAGCCATCAACGAAGTCTTCAGCGGCTTTCAGAAATTCCTCTACGCCGAGGATGTTGCGTAGGCGACTTCCGAACCGTGTCGGCATTACTTATCTTTAAATAAAACATCATGCTAAAAGGACTATTCAAACGTTTCTCAAACTCACGAATTCCATTGGCAGCAAAAGAGTTGAAGTGGGAAGTTGAATTTCCAATTTTGGGACTATTTGTATGAATGCTTTAATAAAAGCTGCTTTGGATACTGGTTTCATAGATCTCGGTTTTGCCGAATGGCTTCCTATGAAAGGCCTACAGATAAAGAATCTTGAGAAGCTAGATCAAAGCGCGTCTGGGGTGTATATCATGCATTTTGATAACAAGATCCAGAAGATCGGTAAATCTAGTGCTTCATTATATCGAAGATTGAAAGGTTACGCCCGTTTTGATTCGGATTCATTAGCTCACCCTGTCACGGGTAGCGATAAGACGTCGCAGCGGCAAAGGAAAGCAATTGCTGAAGCCGGTTTATCAGGACTTTATGTGCTTGCATTACAGCCTAACAGGACGCTGCTCGACTTCAATATGCTTCAGATAAAGGAGGTCCAAGTGCTTAGCTTCGATGCGCACAGTTTTGAGCAGAAGCTGATTAGACGGGCCAGAGCCGACGTTTCTAATAATCCTCTCAAGTTCGGGAGTTAATGTCGCAACTTTGGCCGCCGCCGTAGCTGGGTATGCCAAAAAAGTGATAAGTGTCGCAGATAGAGCGAGGTCTTCATAATTATTTAGTCTAACTTATGTGGATCGAGCGAGTCGGCCTATCTTTTAATGGGAAACAGCCAAGACGTTTCTTAATCCTTCGCTACTTAGAAGCCCATCAGCGTTCCATCGTTTTGCTAAGTCGATTTGCCTCTGTCCGATCTTCGCGCTCTTCTTCTGGTTGTGGGAAGACCCCCAAAGCTGGACCAGTCTAAATGTTAGTCTGATAGCGTTGGTTCATGTTGTGGTTAATGGTTCAGGATGGTTTTGGCAAGTGCTCTGACGTAAGGAGGGCGTAGCCCGACTGGAGGAAGAGCACTTGCCAAAGAATACTTCTGTCGGTGATTGGTAATCGATGCCACTGTGAGGGCGGCGTTCATTGTAGTGTTCGCGCCAGTCTCCGATAGCGACCTTTGCGTCTAGTTTATTGATGAACCATTCGCGATTGAGGCAATCATTGCGAAAACGGCTGTGGAAACTTTCGACATAACCATTCTCCCATGGAGAGCCTGGTGCGACATAGATACAATCGATTTGACGCGACTTCACCCAGTCTTGAACCGCAGTCGCCACGAACTCGGGGCCATTGTCACTGCGGATACACTTGGGCGACCCGTATCGTTTACACGCTAGATCTAAAGCCTCTAAGACCTTCGATGAAGAGATCTTTCGGTTCACGTTTAAATCGATGCAGAAGCGGCTAAACTCATCGACGATACTCAGGATCTTGATCGTTTGCCCATCTTCGGTCGTATCAAAAATGAAGTCCCAGCTCCAAACATCACTTGGGGCTCCGGCACTTCGTGGCTCAGTCGTGGAACCGCCGCGGCGACGGGACTTCTTCTTCGTTTGATGGCCCCTCAAGCCTTCGGCGCGACGGATGCGTTGCACTTTTTTACGGTTCACCCTCCAGCCATCACGAGTGAGTAACTCAGTGATGAAGCGATAACCATAAGTGGGATTATCCTTGGATAGCTCCTTGATTCGATCAACCAGCTGCAATTCATAGTCTCTACGCGCCTTAGGCGTGTAGAGATAGCTGGAGCGACTCAATCCAAGATAATGACAAGCCCGGCGCAACGAACACAGCCCCAACTTCAAGATCGAAGTGACCGCTCGGCGTTTATGCTCCGGGCTTACCATTTTTTTGAGTTCACCTCCTTGAGCACTGCAATGTTCAATGCCTGATCCGCTACGATACTCTTCAAGCGGCGATTCTCTTCTTCTAAGGCTTTCAGACGCTTTGCATCTGAGAGATCCATGTTGTCGTATTTACGGCGCCAACGATACAGTGTTTGCTCGGTGATCTCGTATTCGCGGCAAACTGATGTGATCGACTTCTCAGCCTCAGCCTGACGCAAAATGCGCATGATCGTTTCTAGTGAATGACGTTTCTTTTTCATTTATCTGGGTCCCTTCTAAGGGCTCCAGACTAACATTTCAAGTGGTTCAGTTTACGGGGTGCAGCCCAGTTGAGCGTTAGCGGCATCATCTCAAGGTTGTAGAGGGCGTTATCCAGTTCGGGACAAACAGAACGTGGAATGATGTGATCGCCAGTAACAATCTCGCCGGCGTATGGCCATTTCGTGATGGTCGGAGCGTTGCCTTTACGCAAGTTTAGCGAGGCCGGCTTCATCGAGGCATCCAAGGCGTTCAAGGATCAAACGCACGAAGGTCGCCAACGGATCAAGCCCACGATCAAAAGACCTTCAGTTATCAATTAAGAAACAGTGACTTTAATTTAAATTTCTAACTAAAGAATACTCTAATATTTCAAAAAATGATTTCTGCTTGAGCTCTTCTTCATCTAAATAAACAGAATGATCTCGATTTTTTAAAAGTTGAGACAGTTTTTTATTATTAAAAGTACCCAAAAGCCTCATAATAAAATAATAAAATCCTATTTTATCGCTTAGGCTTGTTAATCGGCCTTTGCTATATTCACTCATTGAATAATACGGCGGCGTAGTAACTAACGCCTCTCGTCCATTCCGAAATTGAATTAAACTTGGTTCGAAATCAATTACCTTATAGCCGTCTATTGTTTTAATTATATTTTTTCTGTTCAAGTCTCCATGAACAAAACCGATTCGCTCTAGATAATCCAGCGTTTTAGACAGTTGGCAAAGCGAACCATGATCGATATGATTTACCAAACTTTTAGTGATAAATTTTTGCTTATAAAGTACGATGTCATTATTAATGCTTATATAGGTCGGCGTTAAGCACGGATAATTTTGATATTCAAAACTATTTATTAAATCGATTCTTGATAAGTATGATGAATCCTTATCTCGTAATTGGGAAGTATTGTACCTTTTAAATAAAAAGCCACCGACAACATATCGTTCAGCTCGCCGGGGCTCATACTCAATTTTACTCTTCAACAAAAACTATCGAACATATTTTGAAATTAATTGCATGACGGGCTCTCCACCTTCACCTAGCTCGGCTTCCCATGGTTCACTCGATTCAAACTCACCATCTTCATACATACAAGTGACATATTCACTACCATTAAAATAGTATGCTTTTATTGGCGTTCCTATAAGTTCAGATAAAGTGAAAAAGATTTGATCATCGGCTTCTGCAACATTGGTGAAGAATACAAGACCACTCTCCTCTTCTAGCCCATTTTTATCAACCTCTGTGAAAAATTGAACAGAATCAAAGTCATCATCAGAAAACACGCCTTCATCAATTTTAATAACCTGTCCATTATGAACAAGTAAGCAATTAAAAGCGTTTAAGTCCTGACTTTTTAGAATGCGGTTAAATTCACGCGCAAGCTTTATCAAAGTGTTATTAAGTTTTTTAATCTCATCTTCCGAAGTTATGTCACCAATTTGATTTAATCCATCAAATGCGATTAACTCAACTGGTTCCATACATTTATCTTCTTCGATTGCTGAAATATCACCCATAATCTGATTCATTTTATTACCCTTCATTACTATAAAATTGTTCTCGTTGGTATTTTTAATAATGCATGTACTTAAATAAGTTATTAATGATACTTTACTAGTAGGTTCAACTGAACGCGGTCAACTCAAAAGACATTTTTATTTTTAACTGGTAGGAATTTGCTTTCTGGCGGCGTTAGCGTCCGGGGGTGAGGGTTGACTGGAGAGGGGGAATTGGAAGTTTGAAGGGGGAAGTTTGAAGGATGAAAGGTGCTCTTCGGCTATGGTTTAAAATTTGGGGATAGAAAACGCCATCGATTAAGAGTTTATCTATTTTATTATGCCTTTGAAAAACTTCCACATTTTGACGGTCGCGTAGGTGTCGAGTTTACAGTATTCGAGCATGCGGTCACGTAGTTCTTGTTTGCGCTCAGGCGTGGTATCCGAGTTGA
>Ga0206129_10000371_pt1 | contig 72528 bp, 77 predicted proteins | sample Helgoland_Spring_8_FD_148616 | JGI IMG/M metagenome (GOLD analysis project Ga0206129, IMG submission 148616) | Pelagic subsurface seawater microbial communities from Kabeltonne, Helgoland, North Sea - Helgoland_Spring_Bloom_20160502_2 | ecosystem: Environmental > Aquatic > Marine > Epipelagic ... | reverse complement strand
CGCATCAACCGCACCCAGCATAGAAACGGATTGCCAGAAGTTATCTAACATCGCTTTCGGGGATGGGATTTTCCAAACCGCATAGAGAACACGCGGCGCGCCTTCTTCAATCACTGTGACAACGCGTATGGTTCCCACGGCTTGCCCTGCCGAAGCCGAGACGGCTTTGTGCTGTTGCACAGAACTCTGGAACGTAAATCCTTAGGGATAATCTGCGATCACCTCATGTGCGAAGGCGTCGACTTCGACGTCGAACGATTTTCCATTGCCCATCTCGATCAAACCTTTGGCAGCGTTGATACCCGTCAATAAGGCTGAGCCTGCATATTTCGACCCTTCCAAGGGTTTTGCAAAGACCGGATAAATCGCTTCGGGTTTCAGAAACCGCGACACATCCGAAGGTGCGCGCAGCGTGTTGATCCCACCGAAGCCGCGCTCGGAATGGGCAACCGCTTGGGTTTCTGTTTTGGGCAGGTTCATGCCTTTCAGCATCGTCGTGTAGAGCACATTGTCGAGAATGAATGAGCGCTTATCGCCAAGCTTCGCAGGCGAAAGGTGCAGGTTCAGCTGATAGCTGCCTTTTTTACCGACAAACTGAAGCTTTTCTTCCGCAGTCAAATCCGTGCGGTAATGCTGTGCTGCGTAATACTCACCAAACGAAATGCCCGCCTTACGATCCAGTTTGAACATTTCACGCATTTGCTTGATTGGGCTGACACCAAACTTGCGTGCGATCTCACCGATCATCTTGGACGCCGGCATCGCCGCTTTATCTGGCGCCGCCAAAAGCACTTTGTTGCTATGGATCTGCGACGCGTCGATGCTGCTCATGGGATATTCCTCTGCGTGAATTGCCTGTTGCAGAGAAAAACGACCCTCAAATGTGCTTAAATTTGGGCAGATTAAGGCCAAAGTCAGGAAAATAGATCAAATACAGCGTTTTTGTTTCCAAATCCCCAAACAAGCGATCATCTGACAGGACGGGTGCGCAAAAACAGATACAAAGGCAAACCACAGCTGACACCAATGCAAAAGGTTGCAAGGATCGCGATCAGCGCACTCCAATTGCGGCGCGTAAACACCTCCGCCAAGATCCAGACCGTCAAAGCAACCGCAGCAATTGTGAGATCCCAAACCAGCCCAGAACTCGCCGTGTCGCTATGCCAAGCATCCACCATTTTCATGATGTTCCAGCCCTCGGCCTGAAACCACTTAATGAAATAAAACATAGGATGGATCGCGCCCCAAACGGCAAGCGCGAGATAGATCAAACGTAGGGGCGACATCGTGGTCTCCTTCTCAAACTCAGCTGTCTTGTTCCTGTTCAGCGCTTCCTTGTGCGGCGGCGGCTCTTTCCTCAAGCCGTTCTTTCAACGGTTTTGTGGGTTTTGTGGGCCTCCCGTCAGCTCCACAAGACGCAACAAACGCAACAACAGTCAAACCGAACACAAGCCGTTTCATGCCAAAATCTCCCGCCAACGCGCCACTTGGGCACGCACTTGCACGGGAGCGGTTCCCCCATAGGACGTGCGCGATGCCACGGAGGCCTCAATTGTCAGTACAGAAAACACGTCTTCCGTGATCTCGCCGTGAACAGATTGCAGCTGCTCCAAACTCAAATCAGGCAAGTCACAGCCCTCTTTTTCAGCCAAGGCTACCAAAGATCCCGTCACATGATGCGCGTCGCGAAACGGCATATTCAACGCACGCACACACCAATCCGCCAAGTCTGTCGCAGTGGAGAAACCAGACCCCGCAGCCGCAGCGAGACTTTCACGGTTTGCCGTCATATCGCGCACCATGCCATCCATTGCCGCCAGCGCGAGCATCCAGTTATCCGCCGCGTCAAACACCTGCTCTTTGTCTTCCTGCATGTCTTTTGAATAGGCCAAGGGGAGGCCCTTCATCACGATCATCAACGCTGTGTTTGCGCCGAATATCCGTCCAATCTTCGCACGGATCAATTCCGCTGCATCAGGGTTTTTCTTCTGTGGCATGATGGAAGACCCCGTCGAGAAACGATCTGACAAAGTCACAAACCGGAATTGTGCAGATGACCAAATCACGAGTTCTTCTGCTAAACGGCTTAGATGAATCGCACAAATTGATGCTGCGCTCAAAAACTCCAAGGCAAAATCACGATCACTTACCGCATCGAGCGAATTTGCAGAAGGACGATCAAACCCAAGTGCCTGTGCTGTGGCATCCCGATCAATCGGAAATGACGTTCCCGCCAAAGCAGCCGCGCCAAGCGGGCTTTCATTCATGCGCACACGCGCATCTCGCACACGCGACAAGTCGCGCCCCAACATCTCTACATAGGCCATCATGTGATGCCCCCAAGTCACCGGCTGCGCCGTTTGCAAGTGCGTAAACCCCGGCATAACCCAATCCGCGCCTGCTTCAGCTTGATCCAACAAACCACCAATCAAAGACAAAATAGCACCTTCGGCTGCATCCAACTGATCCCGCACCCATAGTTTGAAATCTGTCGCGACCTGATCATTGCGCGAACGCGCCGTGTGCAAACGACCTGCCGGCTCGCCAACGATCTCTTTCAAACGCGCTTCCACATTCATGTGAATGTCTTCTAAAGCGGCTGAATACTCGAACGAGCCCGTTTCAATCTCTGAAAAGACCGTGAGCAGCCCTTCCCGAATGGCTTCAGCGTCGGTATCTGTGATGATACCTTGGGCCGCCAACATGCTTGCATGGGCTCGGGAACCGTCGATGTCCTGACGCGCCATACGTTTGTCAAACCCGATTGAGGCATTAATTGCCTCCATAATCGCATCGGGTCCGGCAGCAAAACGGCCGCCCCACATCGCATTGGAAGAAGATTTGGTCATGTGCCTACCCTTGGAGGGAAAATGAAAAACTTTGTTGCTGCGCTGATGTATACCGCTCTGATGATGGGTGCAAATGCTGCCACCGCCGATATGAACGAAATCGCCGCGATGCGCAGCGGGGACATGGGCAAACTGAACTTTCATTCCGAGGCGAAACAAACCTCCAACAATAAATACGTGAAAGACGATGGCACGACAGGCACGCTCACGGATCACAAAGGCAAAGTTGTGCTGTTGAATTTCTGGGCCACATGGTGCGCCCCATGCCGTAAAGAAATGCCGATGCTCTCAGAACTGCAAAGCGAACTTGGCAGCAATCAATTCGAAGTCCTTACGCTTGCCACGGGTCGCAACGCGCCCCCTGCGATGAAGAAATTCTTCAAAGACATCGGCGTTGATAACCTGCCGTTACACCGTGATCCAAAACAGAAAGTTGCACGAGACATGGGCGTGCTTGGCCTGCCGATCACGGTCATTCTAGACGAAAAAGGCGATGAAATTGCTCGCTTGCGCGGGGATGCAGATTGGTCTTCTGAAAATGCTAAAGACATCCTGGAAGCGGTCATCGCAAAAAGCTTTCCAGCACAGTAACTTCTTTGGTCTCAAAATACTGCAGAGTTTGAGGCACCGCCTCAACCCACCAGCTTTAGCGGGCTAAACCTGCGCGCCCCCAAAGGCGCGCATGAATTGACGGTCATATTTGTCGAGCGCATAGATCGTACCTACTTTGATCGGTTATACGGTCCCGTCAGCGACCTCGATTTCGCCAGATCCCGCGATGCTACAGTATACTTCCAAGTGGTTACTGTATTGCAAATACGATTCGGTGCCTGCGTTCACTACCGTATGGCACACTGTGGATCCCATCTCATCAGCTCTCGTCAATAGTCGATGGCTTGCCCCATTTCCATAGTCCACGAAAGGCTCCGTCTGCGCGACATCACCCAGGCTTCTTACGAACATAACAGTGTCCTATTCAAACTCATTTCAGAATCGGAAATATCTTAACTTGGGCAAGGATTTGACGCATTCTAAGTCACGGGAAGAGCTGTGGTCTTGAACACCGTTCGCAAGGCAAAAGAGCTTTGCATCTGTGCGACCCCCGGCAGTCTAGCGAGATATTGGCGGTGAATGCGCGCGAAATCTTCTGTGTCTTCCGCTACAACCTTAAGAAGGTAATCCGCGGATCCTGCCATCAAATGACATTCCAGCACGTCAGGAATGCGCGCGACCGATTTCTCAAATGCGTCAAGCACATCATCCGCCTGCCCGCGCAGCGTTATTTCAACAAAAACCGTAGACGGCACTCCGACCTTGCGCGCATCCAGCAACGCAACATAATCGCGAATATAGCCCTCTGTTTCCAAACGCTGCACCCGCCTATGGCACGCAGAGGGCGAAAGATTAACCGCGTCTGATAGAGCCGAATTCGACATACGCCCACTCTTTTGCAAAGCACTTAGAATACGTTTATCCGTTGCATCAAGGCTCACTGTGCAAATTTCCTTTCTTCAAAGTGGCCAAAATTCGAATAATCTTGTGATTTTGGGCGCTACCATAGGTAATATTTCACAACACTTGCAGTCAACTTCTTGCCAATTTCAAGACAAATCGCAAACGGAGGATATGCGAGATGAAAATTGGGTGCCCATCAGAAATAAAACCACAGGAATTTCGCGTTGGCATGACGCCAAATGCCGCGCGCGAAGCGATAACGCATGGTCATAGCGTGCTGATCCAGACTGGCGCAGGCGTCGGCGCGGGTTTCGCGGATGCGGATTATGTCGCGGCAGGCGCAGAGATCGCACGTAACGCTGCCGACGTGTTCGCCAAAGCGGACATGATCGTCAAAGTGAAAGAACCCCAAGCCGGTGAGCGCAAAATGTTACGCGAAGGCCAGCTTTTGTTCACCTACCTCCACCTTGCACCGGATCCAGAACAAACCAAAGATCTTTTGGCCTCCGGCTGTACGGCCATCGCCTATGAAACAGTCACAGATCGTAATGGTGGCTTACCTTTGCTTGCGCCGATGTCCGAAGTAGCGGGCCGTTTGGCACCCCAAGTTGGCGCATGGACCTTGCAAAAGGCAAACGGTGGTCGCGGCGTCTTGATGGGCGGCGTTCCCGGTGTTGGGCCTGCTCGGGTCGCGGTCATTGGTGGCGGTGTTGTGGGCACACATGCCGCACGGATTGCGGCTGGCATGGGTGCGGATGTGACTGTACTTGACCGCTCCTTGCCGCGCATGCGCTATCTTGACGATGTCTATAGCGGCACATTCAAGACCAGTTATGCAAGTGCGGGCAACACCGCAGAACTGATTGCAGAGGCCGACATGGTCATCGGCGCGGTCCTAATCCCCGGTGCAGCCACTCCGAAACTTGTGACACGCGATCAACTCAGCACGATGAAGTCTGGCGCTGCGATCGTGGATGTCGCGATTGACCAGGGCGGATGTTTCGAGACCTCAAAGGCCACAACCCACGAAGATCCGATCTATGATGTGGATGGCATCATGCATTACTGCGTTGCAAACATGCCCGGCGCAGTCGCTCGTACATCAACGATTGCGCTTGGCAATGCAACAATGCCCTTGCTTCTTGCATTGGCAGATAAGGGCTGGAAGCAAGCCTGCGCAGATGATCCACATCTTCTAGAAGGCCTCAACGTGCACGCCGGTCAGTTGACGTATTTCGCTGTAGGCAAGGCGCTTGGCATTGATGTGATCTCGCCACAGTTCGCCATCAAATAACGAAAAAAGGCGGCCCACATTCAGGCCGCTCCTCATAATCTAAAACCGAATGGCTTACTTCTTCAACGCTTTCAGGATGTCTGCAAGCAGCTCTTCCGGAGTTGGGCCTGCTGGTGCTGGCTCTTCTGCTTTCTTTGTTTTGTTCACTGCTTTTACAAGCATGACCACAACGCATTGATGATTAGGAAGTTGATGGTCGCTATCATGAAACGACCTCACGCAAAGACGGCAGTGCCTGCTTCTTCTGCGGCTGCTATCGATACGAACTCACCCTCATCCAGCAATGTGTACTGACCAGAAAAATCGATGCCGCCCAAGAAGCGGCTGATGATCGGGTTGATCAAATCGCTAACGAGAGATGTTACGATCGCCGTGAACGCCGCGCCGATGATGATACCAACAGCCATGTCCATGACGTTGCCCTTGGCGGTGAAATCTTTGAATTCTTTAATTATGATAGTCCCTTCATTTTCCGTTACCCTATTCCTGCGCTTGGTTATGTTATATTTGCGCAGGTCAAATATGCTGATTTCGCACAGAGTTATCCCTGTTTTAATTGGAAAACGCGCTTAAGTTCGTCACATCAGATAAGGAGACATGATATGAGCATCCTCACCGACTTCGCCATCACCAAACGATGGCCCGCGACAGATCCATCCAAAATTCAGCTCTACTCATTTCCAACGCCCAATGGCGTGAAAACATCGATAGCACTTGAGGAAATGGGCCTACCCTATGAGGCACATTTGGTGACATTGTCTGATGTAGATGTGAAAAGCGAAGAGTTCTTGTCACTGAACCCAAACAATAAGATCCCTGCAATCATCGATCCTAATGGGCCAGACGGCATACCCATTGGTTTGTTTGAGAGCGGTGCCATTCTGCTCTATCTCGCAGAAAAAACAGGCCAGTTCATCGGATCAAGCGCTACGGACAAAGCCAAGATCACACAGTGGTTGATGTTCCAGATGGGCGGTCTAGGGCCAATGTTTGGCCAATTGGGCTTTTTCTACAAGTTTGCAGGCTCTCAAATCGAGGATCCACGCCCGCGTGATCGCTATATCGGAGAGGCCAAACGCCTATTGGCCGTTGTCGACAAACAACTCGAAGGTCAGGACTGGATCGCTGGAGAATACTCTATTGCAGATATCGCAATTGCACCCTGGCTACGCGCACTTGACTTTTACGGCGCTCGCGAGGTGCTGGGCTGGGACAATCACAAAAACGCAATTGCGTACTTGAAACGCTTCTTGGAACGCGATGCGGTTCAAATAGGTCTTAACACACCACCACGCCCCTAGGCGGGAATCTTACCTGTCAATACATAGCGAAGAATCTCAGCAACTTGCTGGGGTTCTTCGCACACAGCCAAGGCCGCAGCATCAACTTCTTTCAACGCGTGCTGATGGTCGTCTTGGTGCAGAATGATCAGTGATTTGCCAAGTGCGGCTGCATAACCCGCATCAAAAGCTGCGTTCCACTGTTTGTATTTCTCGCCAAACCGCACAACGACGACATCCGCATCAGTGATGCCTTTGCGCGTGCGGATCGCGTTGACCATCGCTCCTTTATGGTCGTGCCAATATTTTTTGGGTTCTTCGCCAAGAATCGCGACGCCGCAATCATCGGAGGCGGCATGATCCGTGACAGGTGCAAAAAAAGACACATCCAGACCTTTTGCACCCTCAATAATCTGCTCACGCCAATCCGTATGAATTTCGCCTGACAAATAAACTTTAAGCATAGTGTCTTCCCATTTCCTTATTTATCTCCGCAGGCGGCCATGAATTTTATAAGAAAATTCACTAGCCGCGCAAGATACCACCTGTGGCCTTGCCAACTTTCTCAATGATCTTGGCACCAACTGCTTCGATTTCCGCCTCTTTCAAGGTCGCCTCGACAGGTTGTAAGCGCACAGTCACGGCGATGGATTTCTTTCCCTCACCCAGCGCACCACCAATAAACTCATCAAATACGCGCACAGTTTCTATCAATGCCTTGTCCGCGCCAGCCGCCGCATTCACCAACGTTAATGCCTCAACATCAGCATCTACAACAAAGGCAAAGTCACGCTCAACCGCCTGCAAATCGCGCAACACTAATGGGGCGCGGGTCGATGATTTCTTCTTCGGCAAAGGCACTTCGGAGGGCCAAATCGTAAAGCCCATCGCAGGCCCTTTGACATCCATTGCGGCCAGAACCTTGGGATGGATTTCACCAAACATACCCATGACTTTCTTTGGGCCAAGACAAATCTTACCGTGACGACCTGGATGCCACCATTCTTCTGCACCGCGCAATATCTGCACTTTAGCAGGCGCACCAATCGCCGCCAAGATTGCCTCAGCGTCCGCTTTCGCGTCAAACACATCCACAGCGCGCGACGCCCCACGCACATCCTTCGGACCTGTGCGCCCAACAATCAAACCAGAGACCTGAACATGCTGCTCACCCGGCTCACCACCATGAAAAGCGGTGCCCACTTCGAACAAAGCCTGATCCATCAGGCCACGTGCTTGATTGCGTGCAGCCGCTTGCAACAAACCAGGCAAAAGCTGCGGGCGCATGTGGCTCATCTCGGAACTGATCGGGTTCGCCAGCATCGTCGCTTCAGAGCCGCCGCCAAACAAAGCGGCAGAGGGTTGATCGATGAAGCTATACGTCACGCATTCATTGTACCCAAGCGCCGCCGCTGTGCGACGCGCAGAGCGTTCGCGCAATTGCTCAGGCGACAGGATCGCGTGGGTCACGCCATCGTGCAGTCGTGGCAAAGGCTTGCCCACAAGTCCTGTCAGCGATTCAATGCGCGCAACTTCCTCGACCAGATCCGCTTCACCTTGCACATCAGGACGCCAGCTTGGAACTGCCGCCATATCGCGATCCATGATGAAACCGAGTGACGTGAGGATTTCGCGCTGACGATCTGCCGCGATTTCCATACCAACTAGGGACGAACAGCGATCCGTGTCCAGCTTATAGCTGCGCGACACATCTGGCACATCGCCTGCTTGGATCAGTTGAGACGCTTCACCGCCCGCATGATCGACGATCATCCGCACCGCATGTTCCAAACCAACAGGCGTGAACGCAGGATCTACACCGCGCTCAAAGCGGTATCGCGCGTCGGAATTGATCTTCAATGCACGGCCTGTGTAAGCAATTTGGATCGGATCCCAATAAGCGCTTTCCACGAAAACATTAACGGTTTCTTCGGTGCAGCCGCTCTCAAGGCTACCCATGACACCCGCGATGCTCTCTACACCGTTGTCATCGGAAATTGCCATCTGGCCCGCTTGCAGCGTGTATTCTTTATCATCCAGCGCAACAATCTTTTCACCACCCGCCGCGCGATGCACACGCAGGTTGCCTTTGACCTTATCCATGTCGAACACGTGCAAAGGTCGGTTCTGATCGTATGTGAAATAGTTCGTCACATCGACAAGGAAGCTGATCGGACGCAGCCCAATTGCGCGCAGAGCGTTTTGCATCCACACAGGGGATGGACCGTTCTTCACGCCTTGGATCACGCGGCCGCAGAACACTGGACAACCATCCAATGTATCCTCTTCAATGACGACTGACAGGTCGGAAGAGACCGTCACAGGCACAACTTCAACATCGCAAGCCTTCATCACACCAAGCCCACGCGCCGCCAAGTCGCGCGCAACGCCGCGCACGCCCAAAGCATCAGGGCGGTTCGGCGTAATCGCAATTTCGATCATCGGATCGACTTTGCTCGGATCATTTTCCGCAAGCCAATCGACAAACGTCTGACCGACCTCACCAGAAGGCAGCTCTATAATGCCGTCATGCTCTTCTGACAGTTCCAGCTCTCGCTCAGACGCCATCATGCCATGGCTCTCAACGCCGCGAATGTTGCCAACGGACAGGGTCACATCGATGCCCGGCACATAATCGCCCGGCTTACATAGAACCACGGTGATGCCTTCGCGCGCGTTCGATGCGCCGCAAACGATCTGTTGTAGACCCTCGTTGGTCTCCACTTGGCACACGCGCAAGCGATCCGCGTCGGGGTGTTGCGCGGCAGATTGCACCTTGGCCAACGTAAAGCTTTTGAGCTTATCTGCAGGGTTACTCACCTCTTCCACTTCCAGACCCAGATCGGTCAAAGCATAGAGAATTTCATCCAAAGTCGCCTCGGTCTCGAGGTGCTTTTTCAACCAGGACAGTGTGAATTTCATCGCGTCGTTTCCTGTTTACCTAAGGCCCAGCGCTTCACGCGCCAAAGCCTGCCAATCCCTATCAATGCCCTCAGGCACTTGCACCCATTCCTTGAACGGCCTGCCTTTGCCCGAAGAGTCAAACGGCACGGCCTCAGGATGGGACGCATAAATTTCTTGAACGCGCGGCGCGCCCAGTTTGAAGACCGTGCTGTCTTGGAAAAACGACAACACGGGCTTGCCCCCACCAAGTTTCGCGCAGGGCTTTCCGAACATCTGCGTGATCTCAAGGCTTGGTGCCTCCACGCGCATTTCTTCGATAAACCCCACAAACACTTGGGGAATTGCAGCCATTACAACCCCGTAGCCAAGTTAGGCTGCTGCAAGCTCGCAAACCCATAGTGGCGCAACCAACGCAGGTCTGAATCAAAGAACGCGCGCAGATCGGGGATGCCGTACTTCAGCATCGCCATGCGGTCGATCCCCATGCCGAAGGCAAAACCCTGCCATTCCGCCGGATCAATGCCCCCCGCTTGCAAGACCTTGGGGTGCACCATGCCTGAGCCGAGAACTTCGAGCCAGTCATCGCCCTCACCCACTTTGACAGAGCCATTTTCCCAGCGGCACTGGATATCCACCTCTGCTGAGGGTTCCGTGAATGGGAAGTGTGAGGCGCGGAAGCGGGTTTTGACTTCTGTGCCGAAGAACACAGAGAAAAACTCCTCCAACGTCCATTTCAGGTTCGCCATAGAGATGTCCTTGTCGATCGCGAGACCCTCGACTTGGTTGAACATCGGCGTGTGCGTCTGGTCATAATCGGCGCGGTAAACGCGACCCGGGCAAATGATGCGGCAGGGCGCGCCATTGGCTTCCATATGGCGGATCTGCACAGGGGAGGTGTGTGTGCGCAAAACATGTGGCGGGCGATCATCGCCTTCCGCGCGGTGCGTGTAGAACGTGTCCATCTCTGCGCGCGCAGGGTGATGGCCGGGAATGTTTAGCGCGTCGAAGTTATACCAATCAGACTCGATCTGCGGGCCCTCAGCCACGGCGAAGCCTAGATCGGCAAGGATCGCAATGACCTCTTCCGTGACTTGGCTGATCGGATGGATGGACCCTGCGGGACGCTCACGCGCAGGCAACGTCACATCAAGCCATTCGCCGCGAAGACGCTCATCCAAAGCAGCATCCGCAAGCGCCGTTTTCTTTGCTGCCAGCGCTGAGTTAATCTCGTCCTTCAACGCATTCAGCTTGGGGCCTGCAACCTGACGCTCTTCAGCGTTCATCTTGCCCAGCGAGCGCATTTGCAAGCTGATCTCGCCCTTCTTGCCAACCGCCTGCACGCGCAGCTCTTCCAACGTGTTTTCGTCGGACGCATCCCCGATCAAACCTACGTATTTATCTCTTAGATCATCCATCACAGACCTCGCACAATTCGTTGCTTTGTGAGTTACCCGCTTGCCTGCGCGCGTGCAAGTTGCCGCAGCCCCTTTAATAAAATCGCAAGGTTTCTGCCCAATTTCGCCACTTTTGCGCCACGCAGGCCTCCGTAATTCTTAGGCACTTAGCACTACGGCCCGCTGCTGGGTCAGTCATCGAAATGAAATACACATTATAAGGAGCCTACTGATGAAAACGATTCTAGCCCTCACCGCTGCAACCTTAACATTCGTCGCGGTCAACGCAGAGGCGCAACAAACGCTTTACAATCCAAACCCCACCTATGTGCAGGCTGGACAGTGGTACATCGCGCCAAACGGCTGTTCTTACTCGCCGACACAAGCACCGGGAGAAAGTGTGGTTTGGATGCTCATCTCAAATCCGCATCATATTGGCGGGCAAAATTCGCATGGCGGATGTGCCAGAATGATGCGTGGTTAAGGCCCTAAACTGCCCCTAACAATTGGGTCATACGGCCTTCTTCAACTGGCCGCACAAAACCGCTTTTCCCATGCGCAGCCGCGATGGCCCGTGGGAAAAACGTTTGGGTTTCAGCCTGCATACCGGTGAGCGCGCGCAGGTCGCTTTCACCTGGAAAGAAGCTTTCGCTGACGAAGCCCGAACACGTCACAAGTTGGTGGCGATCAAACATGAGTTGAACATAAGTCACTTTGGCCCTAGGTGCGCGCGTCACGCTTGTGCCATTTACGAGAGCCACGGCAGGCACCAAAATCTCGCTCGGGCCAAAGAGCAATTCGCTTTGCCAGCCTTGCACAAGAACGCGGTGCTGTGGCGAAAAAAATATGTTTTTCTGCGCACCAAGGACACCTTTTTGAAATTTCACAAGCGCAAACTTGTACTGTGCTGCGACAGCAGGTTTCGCCGATCTAACGCACAGGGCAAGGGCCATTGTCGGTTGTATTAACCAAATCACCTGCGCTAAGGGTCTCAATCGACACAACGCCGTTTGGCGTGTCGATCAACGTTCCTTTTGCAAAGCAAGCGATGCCTGAATCGCCAAGAGCAACCGCTTCATACACAAGCGTATCCGGGTTGGGTTGATTGCATTGCAGCGTCGTGGTCGTAGAGTTTGGCCCAACGATGACAGGCAGGTTTTCCGAGGTCGCACCCGCCGCAAGTCCATTGCTCGCCGTGATTTTTTGCGTGCCACCACCGATGTCATAGAAATCCACCACGGTGCTCGTATCGGTATTCACAAGCCCGTAGGCGTCATAGTTGTTGGAGCCACCGCCATCTGGATCCGTCAGGCGAATGTTAAAGAAATCTGCTGAAATTTCGTAAATCAGCTCGCTATTGTCCGGATCGATGGTTGTTTGAACACCTGGATCATTCAAAGGGATTTCGACGCCGACGGTGCCGTTGGCTTGGTAGAAAGAGACCGTAAAATCCGCAGGATCTTCATTGGGGCGCAACGCGACTTCAAGAAACTCCACAACCCCAGAGGACGCAGCATAGACATCGGAGTAGTGCAGCTCACTTATGCGTGCCATGGCGCTCTGATCCTTTTCAATGTTTATCGTTCATTAACAAAATAGGGGTCAAGTCATCGGATGGCATGGGGAAAGTAGCTTGATTTGGCTCATTCTCGCTAAAACCGCACAAACAAACTGCATCCATTTCAGAGACGCAAAAAGCCGCCCCTTAGCGGAGCGGCTTTCTAAATTTCAGTGATATGCGCCGTAATTACGCGGACAAAGCTGCTTTCGCTTGATCTACGATCGCTGTGAATGCATCTGGCTCGTTTACTGCGAGATCGGAGAGAACCTTACGGTCAACTTCGATACCTGCAAGCATCAGACCATTGATGAAGCGGCTGTATGTCAGTGCTTCGTCATGGCTGCGAACTGCGGCGTTGATACGCTGGATCCACAATGCACGGAAGCTACGCTTGCGATTCTTGCGGTCGCGTGTCGCGTATTGGTTCGCCTTATCGACGGCCTGTGCTGCGACTTTGAATGTGTTTTTACGACGTCCGTAGTAGCCTTTAGCTGCTTTGACGACTTTACGGTGACGGGCGTGGGTTACTGTACCACCTTTAACGCGTGACATCTTTCAAATCTCCTTAGCGTGCGTAGGGCATCATCGACTTGATGATTTTCTCATCAGGAGCCGAAAGCGTGGTCGTGCCACGTGCGTTGCGAAGGAATTTGTTAGAGCGCTTGATCATACCGTGCTGTTTGCCAGCTTGCGCTGCCACAACACGGCCACTCGCCGTTGTTTTGAACCGCTTTTTGCAGCTCGACTTTGTCTTCATCTTAGGCATTTCCGTCTCCTTTTAAGGCCGGTAGAAACGCGCACACTCGGCATGCCAAATAGGCCGGACGCGCGGATTAGAGATGGTCGTTTAGGACAGGGCAAAAGATTCCGCAAGAGTTAAGTTTACCCCAACAGCGCGCGTGTCATTTTCAATAAAACATCGGGATCTGTTCCCGTGTGTAGCCACCCGGTTTTGTGGTCAGCGCCCACGCAATCAATCCGCCACCAAGCAATAACATCAAGGAGGCCGCGCGCGGTGCTCGACTGTCAGAAAAAGCCGAAACAATCGCGGGGATAGAAAACCCCGCAATGGCGATACCAAGAACCAATGCCAGGTCAGGATTCATGAAATACGCCTCTCAACTGTGAGTGTTGCGCAGCAGTCTACTCTGGATCAGAGGCGTAGATCAAACGCTCGTCGCAGGGAGCAACCCTGAGGATGTTGGTGGTACCAGGAATATTGAAAGGCACGCCCGCAGTCACGACAATCTGGTCGGTTTTACTTGCCAAACCGGCGGACCGCGCCGCGCGCGCAGCCGAAACAACGGCGCTTTTAAAGCGGTTGAACTCATCCGTCATCACACAAAGCGTTCCCCACGTCAGCGCAAGACGACGCGCTGTTCGACGTTGTGAGGTCATTGCGATGATTGGAACACGCGGACGTTCGCGCGCGGTCAACAGCGCTGTTGTACCACTTTGGGTAAAGCAGCAGATAGCCTTAATCTCAGTAGTTTCCGCAATTTCGCGCGCCGCCGCAACGATACCATCCGCAACCGATGTCCGGCTCGCGGTGCGTGAGGATTCGATCACCTCTGTGTAGGTGGGATCGCTCTCAACCTCTTGCGCGACGTTGTTCATTGTTTGAACCGCATCAATTGGGTAGCCGCCCGCAGCACTTTCCGCGCTGAGCATGATCGCATCCGCACCTTCATAGATCGCAGTCGCAACGTCAGAGACCTCCGCACGCGTCGGCATTGGGCTTTCAATCATGCTTTCCAGCATTTGCGTGGCAACAATCACAGGTTTCGCAGCCGCACGGCATTTGCGCACAAGACGTTTCTGGATGGGCGGGACGCATTGCACAGGCAGCTCGACGCCCAAGTCGCCACGTGCAACCATGATGCCATCAGAGGCATCAAGAATTTCCTCAAAACTTGTGACAGAAGATGGCTTTTCGATCTTGGACAAAACAGAAGCACGACCTTTCACAAGGTCGCGTGCATCCCAAACGTCCTTCGCACGCTGCACAAAGGACAAAGCAAGCCAATCGACACCAAGCTCACACACGAATTCCAAATCTGCGAGGTCTTTTTCAGACAAAGCTGCCAAAGGCAAAACAACATCAGGGACGTTCACGCCCTTACGGTTAGAAATCGTGCCGCCGATAACAACTTCGCAATTCGCGAAGTCAGCGCCGCATTCTTTGACCTTCAAACGGATCTTGCCGTCATTCACCAGCAAAGAAGAACCTTCTTCAAGCGCTGCGAAAATTTCTGGGTGCGGCAGCGTCACACGCTTGAGATCACCTGGAGTGTCGTCAAGATCAAGACGGAAGTCAGCACCGATCTCCAGCTGTTCAGAACCGTTCTTAAACTCACCTACCCGCAATTTCGGGCCTTGAAGGTCTGCAAGGATTGCAATCGGGCTGTCGAGGTCTTCCTCAACTTTGCGAATGGCCGTGTGTAGCTCTGCAATCTTCTCGTGGCCGCCGTGGCTCATATTTAGGCGAAAGACATCTGCACCTGCTTCGTGCAACTTACGGATCATTTCGTAATTGTCAGAAGCTGGCCCCAGAGTTGCTACGATTTTTACACTGCGTTCGCGTTTCATGTCTTTTCCTCATTCCGGTTCGGCGTCTTTGATCGTCATTTTAGATTAAATACTGTTACCGCTAACATATTATGGAGCTTATTGCGCATTTCACATTGTTCGGCAACTGCCCTATTGGCTAGGGAGCGATAAATAAAGAGGCAGTTTTGTGACTTACCAGCCCTTCTTTGAATTTGGGACAACACGCAAGAGCAGATGGACCGTCACCAGCGATCATGCAGCCAATACCGTGCCCGCCTTCGTCAATGGCGGCGATCTTGGCATCAGCGCTGCGGATATGAACCGTCATATCACCTATGACATCGGTGCGGCGGGGGTCGCGCAAGAATTGGGCGCGTTGCTAGACGGGCCTGTTATCTGCTCAAACTTTTCGCGCCTCGTCATTGACCCCAATCGCGGCAGTGATGATCCAACATTGTTAATGAAGCTTTACGATGGAACGATTATTCCCGCGAACCGTCATGCCGGCCCCGATGAATTAGAACAGCGTATGGTGGCCTGTTATCGCCCTTATCGCAGCGCGCTTGATACGCTCATGAAACGTTGCGACAATCCTGTTTTGCTCTCTATCCATTCTTTCACCCCCCAGCTCAAAGGTCGCCCTTGGCGACCCTGGGAGATTGGCGTTCTTTATGCTGAAGATGATCGCCTCGCGCGCGCTCTGATCGATGTTTTGCACGCAGAGACAGACCTCACAATCGGCGACAATGAACCCTACCACGGCCACCTGCTAGGGGATGCGGTCGATACACATGCGCTTAAGCACGGACATTTGAACGTGCTAATCGAGTTGCGCAATGATCTGATCGAAACCGAAGCGGATCAAAAAGCTTGGGCAAGCCGACTCGCGCCCTTGCTTGAAAAGGCTCTTTCGCATGTGGGTTTGTAAGACAGAATGAGCGCGCGCGCCAATTTCATTGCGGGGATTGGCCTGCGCCTTTTGGCGACATTCTTAATGACCGCAATGTCCGCCGCCGTGCGCGCTGTGGCCGAAACGGTGCCCCTTGGCCAGCTCATCTTCTGGCGCTCCTTTTTGGCGTTGATCCCAATCTGCCTTTACATGGTGTGGCGGCACGAATTCCCCCGTGCGTTGCGCACAAAACACCCCCGCTTGCACGCTACTCGTAGCCTGCTTGGCATCTTCGCAATGGCGATGTTCTTCACAGCGCTTGCCTACCTGCCCTTAGCAAACGCGCAAGCGCTTGGGTATCTAGCGCCAATTCTCGTGCTCCCACTCGCGGCCGTGGTGCTGAACGAGCAACTAACACCACGCATTTTCACAGCTGTTTTTCTAGGCTTTGCTGGTGTGATCTTTCTACTGTGGGACGCATTCAACCTCCCGTCCGAGGGCGCTCTGATTGGGGTTGCGGCGGGTTTGGTGTTTGCATTCACCATGGCCTTTGTGCGGGTGCACACAAAAACGATGACGCAGACAGAAAGCAGTGCAGCAATAGCATTTTATCTCGCGCTTGTCGGCTCAGTGGTTGGGTTTGGTACAATCTTCTTTGGCTGGGTAACGCTCAGCACATCTATGTTCGCATGGCTCGCGCTGGCCGGATTTCTCGGTGGGATCGGCCATATTGTCGCTAATGAAGCCACCGCGCGCGCGCCGGTCAGCACCCTTGCGCCTTTTGATTTCGCAGGTTTGATTTGGGCGCTTGGGTTCGATCTGATCTTGTTTTCGATTGTGCCGGGGCCGATGGGATTGATCGGGGTATTCGCCATTACTTTTGCAGCCCTGATGGTCACATTCACCAAACCCAAGGCTACGAAAAATCCTACAACTGGCGTTTAACGCTTGAACCGTGCGCGACCAAAACACATGTTACTCCAAAGCCGCATAGACAGGAGCCATCCCGATGGACGCACAAACCCAGCTCGAACTTGAAGCCGCCGCCTTTCGCCGTTTGCGCGACCATCTGGCAGACCGCACGGATGTGCAAAACATTGACATGATGAACTTAAGTGGCTTTTGCCGCAATTGTCTGTCGCGTTGGTATCAAGAAGCCGCGAACGAACGCGGTATTGAAATGAGCAAAGACGAAGGGCGCGAAGCGTTCTACGGAATGCCGTTCAATGAGTGGCGTGCGAAGCATCAAAGGGATGCAACAGATGCACAAAAGGCCGCGTTTGAGGTGTCCCACAAAGACGCGATCTAGAGTGCGTATGCTCTGCGAGAGGCCTTCCGCAGAACAAAGTTTTATTAAACGTCGCCACCCTCTACACGCTTAGAGAACTCCGTTTCACCACCCGCAGCAAGCAGCTTGGCTTGCTCGATCCATGCGTCTCGGCTCACGCGACCTTTGAAACCTTCGAGATTAGCGTTAACCCATGCCTCTTCATCCGGCGTCCAAGCGGCGATCTAATCGAAGTGATAAAAGCCAAGCGCGTTACACATCTTTTCCATCTTCGGCCCGATACCTTTGATCTGCTTGAAATCATCCGCCACGCCACCGCGCGCACCGTCAAGCGTTGCGGGTTTCGAGCCTTCATTTTCGCCCTCAAGGATACCATCACCATCATAATCTAGTGCACCTTCAGACGCGACGCCTGCTTCATGTGCTGCGCTGACAGAGGCATTCGCATCTGCGCTCAGGACCGCAATGCGTGCGTTTTTCTCCGCATGTTTCGCTTTGCACGCCCTCTTCTCGCTTAAATAAGCGGTAGACTACTGATTTCTCTAGACGCAGAAAATGGCATCAGCGAACCTCTGCGCAAAGAGAATGAATGGCTGGAAAACGCAAAAGCCCGCGTTGGTAATTTCCAAGCGCGGGCTTTCAATGATGTCAAAACGATTGGTTCTAGATCGCTTTTTTCAGGCTCTCTTCCAGATAGATCTCGCGCAGCCGCGGTGTCACCGAACCAGGTGCTCCATCCCCCAATGAGACGCCGTCAATTTCGACAACGGGCATCACAAAGGTAGACGCCGAAGTGATAAACGCCTCATCTGCTTCCTTAGCTTCATCGATGGTAAAGTTGCGCTCTTCCACTTCCATCTGCGCCTCGCGTGCGAAACGCAAAACAGCGGCGCGTGTAATGCCGTGCAGGATGTCGTTAGACAATGCGCGGGTGATAATCTTGTTACCTTTGACAATGTAGGCGTTGTTGGAGGTGCCTTCTGTCACAAAGCCATCCTCAACCATCCACGCATCATCCTTACCCACATTCTTCGCCATCATCTTGCCCATGCTCGGATAAAGCAGCTGTACAGTCTTGATATCCCTACGCCCCCAGCGCGCATCCTCGATGGAGATGACTTTCATGCCCTTTTTGGCAGCAGGGGAATTGGCAAGACCCGGCTTGTTCTGTGTAAACAAAACGATAGTTTGAGGTGTGGTTTCGGGATCTGGAAAGACAAAATCGCGATCATCAGGCGCGCCGCGGGTGATCTGAAGATAAATCATCCCTTCATCGATCTCGTTCACGCGTACCAATTCGCGGTGCACTTCAAGCAGCTCCTCTTTGGAGATCGGGTTGTTCATTTCCAGCTCGTCCAAAGAGCGCTGCAGGCGCACAGCATGACCATCAAAATCGATCAATTTGCCGCCCAGTACGGAGGTCACTTCATACACCCCATCAGCCATCAGGAAGCCACGATCGAAAATCGACACCTTGGCTTCGTTTTCTGGGAGGTATTCGCCATTCACATATACAGTACGAGTCATGAAGCTTGGTCCTTATTAGATCGGTTCACGCGCTTTGTTTCATAACTTGAAGCACATCTTCAAGGCTACGAATGGCGCCAGTTTGCAGATATTCCATTGCTTTGAGCGAGGCGTCATGCGCCTCAAGGCTCGAACCCGCAACGCAATCCTCGATCACGCGGGTGAAGTAGTCCTGCTGGTGCGCATCCACGAATGTGTATTGCACGCAAACATCTGTGAGGCCGCCTACAAGGATCAAGGTCTCTGCCTTCAGACCTTTGAGCAGGATTTCCAGATCGGTACCAAAGAAAGCGGAGTAGCGGCGTTTTTGAACGATGTAGTCCTTTGGAAGGATGCCCATTTCCTTCACCGCAAGCGCGGTCTTTGGATTGTCCTCAAGGCAATGTATATCCTCATCGCCATCGAGTTCGCGGCCAAAGTCGATCAAATCAGGGCGATGCACTTCTTGGATAAACACCACAGGAATATCCGCCGCACGCGCACCATCAATTGCTTTGCGCGCTTCTAACATACGCTCTTTATAGCCTGGCATATTATCGATGGAGCGCACGACACTATCGTCGATAAATGTGGACGCTTGAATGTCGATCACGATCAGAGCGGCTGTGCCTTCTATCAATGCGCGCTTGGATGTGTTTGCGTTAGCCATGTGACTATCCCCAAAGCCCTGGTTTAGGCGGATGCACACCCGCGACATCAAATTGCAATGGCGTCGCACGATCTTCGGCAAGCAAAAGTGGGCCGTCGAGATCAGTGAACAGCGCGCCCTGAGCTAGCAATGTCGCCGGTGCCATTGCCAGTGATGAACCGACCATGCACCCGACCATAACGCCATAGCCTTGGGCCAGGGCTTCGTTTTTCAAAGCAAGCGCTTCGGTCAGACCACCGGTTTTATCAAGCTTGATGTTGGCCACATCATATTTGCCTTTGAGCTTGGGTAAGCTGCTACGGTCATGGCAAGATTCATCAGCGCAAACAGGCAAAGGACGTGCGATCTCGCTCAACATATCATCCGCACCGGCGGGCAGCGGTTGCTCTACCAACTCAACCCCAAGGCCAACTAAATGCGGTGCGAGTTCAGCGTAAACATCCGCCGTCCAGCCCTCGTTCGCATCAATGATGATGCGTGACTTGGCTGCGCCACGACGCACCGCCTCTAAGCGGGGCATATCATCAGGCGTACCTAGCTTTATCTTGAGCAAAGGGCGGCTCGCATTCTCAGCCGCTTGGGTTCGCATTTTCTCAGGCGTGTCGAGCGACAAAGTATATGCCGTGATCTCTGGCCCCGGCTTGACCAAACCTGCAAGTTCCCAAACAGGTTTGCCCACTTGCTTCGCTTCCAAGTCCCAAAGGGCACAATCAACAGCGTTGCGCGCAGCACCCGGCTCAAGCAATTCGTATAAAGATTCGCGATTGAAATTTTCAGGAAGCGCGCGAATTTGCGCTTCAACACTTTCTAGCGTCTCAGCGTAACGCGCATAGGGTACGCATTCGCCCCAGCCTGACACATGACCATCGGTCAGGCGAACGGTGAGAACTTTCGCTTCTGTGCGCGATCCACGCGAGATAGTGAACGCTTGGGCGAGTTTGAACACGTCATGCGTGACATCGATTTGCATTGGGAGCTTCCTATGGGTCGTGTGTGCTTGCGCCAGTCAATCCAGCGCAAGCGAAAGGCATCAGATATCAGCTAAAGCGTCAACCAGACGATCCGCACCGTGACGATATGGATCAACTGTTGGCAGACCCATACGCTCTTCAGTTTCCTTCAGATAAGCAACGGCTTCGTCCTCGGACATGTGCTGAGTGTTCACCGAAATGCCGACGACTTTACACGCAGGATTGCCCACTTGCGCCAAAGGTAGCGCCGTATCGCGTAGCGTCTCCAAAGAAGGTGGCTTGAACGTCGGCAGGCCACGCATGTGCCTGCGGGTAGGTTCATGACATAGGATCAAGGCATCGGGCTGACCGCCGTGGACCAACGCCATTGTGACACCAGAGTAAGAAACGTGGAACAAGCTGCCCTGCCCTTCGATCATGTCCCAGTGATCCTCATCATTATCAGGCGTAAGGTACTCGACCGCGCCCGCCATGAAGTCCGCGACAACCGCGTCGAGCGGCACGCCCTGACCAGTAATCAAGATACCCGTTTGACCCGTTGCGCGGAACGTAGACTTGAGACCGCGCTCGTTCATCAGATTGTCCATCGCCATAGCCGTGTACATCTTGCCCGCAGAGCAATCTGTGCCGACAGCCAAACAACGCTTGCCCGTGCGCTTGATACCATTCGCGATTGGATAACCAACTGTTGGCACACGCACATCATGCAAGGTCGTGCCAGCAACCTGAGCCGCAGCGACAAGATCGCCCTCATCACGCAAAAGATTGTGCAGGCCAGAGGCAAGATCGTAGCCCATTTCAATCGCTTCAATCAGTACATCTTTCCAAGCTTGGCTGATAATTCCACCCCGGTTGGCCACGCCGATCACCAATGTTTTGGCACCTGCTACTTTCGCATCTGCCAAAGTCATTTCGGTCAAACCTAGGTCCGCGCCACAACCCAGCAGGCTCAACTGACCAACAGAGTTTCCAGGACGCCAGTCTCTGATACCGATCGCGACTTTCGCTGCAAGCTGGTCCGGTGCGTCGCCCAAAAACAAAAGATATGGTGTTTCGATCATGATGCTCTCCTTAGAATCGAGTATTGCGACTGTTTGCAGCGTATAGCTCGCGATTTTCTCTCGTTTACTTGACTAAATTTATATTTTTTCGAAGAATCCTGCATATTACTGCATAATTTTCGATGAATTTTTACTCAGTCTTATCGTTGCGAAAAGAATCTCCATTTCTGCGATGCAGCAAGGATAATGCAAGTGCAGAAAAAACCTTGTGCCTAACCCTGGAACGAAATAACAAAACGCTAGATAAAAACGTAATTTAATTACTCGAAAGAATCGCCATGAGCTTCCGTATCCAACCTACTCCTGTCGCCCGTCCCAATCGTTGCCAACTCTTTGGACCCGGTTCTCGCCCAGCGATCTTTGAGAAGATGGCCGCTAGTGCCGCGGACGTCATCAATCTGGACCTCGAAGATTCCGTCGCTCCGTCTGACAAAGACAGCGCACGCAAGAATACCATCATGGCCATCAGTAATATTGATTGGGGCAACAAAACCCTTTCTGTGCGTATCAACGGTCTCGACACACCGTATTGGTATCGCGATGTTGTGGACCTGCTGGAACAAGCAGGCGATCGCCTTGACCAGATTATGATCCCAAAGGTTGGGTGCGCCGCAGACATTTATGCGGTCGATGCATTGGTCACTGCGATTGAAACTGCAAAAGGGCGCAGCAAGCCGATCTCTTTCGAAGTTATCATCGAAAGCGCCGCTGGCATCGCGCATGTCGAAGAAATCGCAGCCGCCTCTCCGCGTTTGCAAGCGATGAGCCTAGGTGCTGCCGATTTCGCAGCCTCTATGGGCATGGCGACGACGGGTATCGGCGGCACGCAGGAAAACTATTACATGATGCGCGACGGTGAAAAGCATTGGTCTGATCCATGGCATTGGGCGCAAGCGGCAATAGTCGCGGCGTGTCGCACCCATGGCGTGTTGCCAGTTGACGGTCCTTTCGGCGACTTCTCGGATGACGAGGGCTTTAAAGCGCAAGCGTACCGCTCTGCGACGCTTGGTATGGTCGGCAAATGGGCGATCCATCCCAAGCAGATCACGCTCGCCAACGAGGTATTCACTCCTTCCGCAGAGGCCGTCGCAGAAGCGCGCGATATCTTAGCAGCGATGGAAACCGCGAAAGCAAATGGCGAAGGCGCGACTGTTTACAAGGGCCGCTTGGTGGATATCGCATCCATCAAGCAGGCCGAGGTTATTGTGCGTCAATCCGAAATGATCGCGGGTTAACCCTTAGCGCAAATCGCAAAGCTGTCTGCGAGACCTTGTAGCAGCGACGTATAGAGATCGGGGCCGGGCAAAAGTCTGGCCCCAATTGCATCAAGCTCTCCTGTTTTGACGTCGGTTCCCTCAATTACCACTTTAACAAGCTTGTCGCTTTGTTGTGGTTCCGTGAAGACGCAAGCCGCATTGCTTTCCTCGAGGACCTCTTGGGCTTTGGCAATACGCGCGGGGCTTGGGTTACTGGCATCGCCAAGCGCAATAGAGCTTGCGAAGTTAAGTTCAAAACGGCGGTCAAAATACTGAAACGCATCATGAAGAACGAGGTAAGGATTCCCCTTTACCGGCTCCAATTGTGCTTTCAGTTTGACCATCAGCGCGGTCAACTCCACCAAAGCTGCTTGCGCATTCGCTTGGTACGTGGCCGCATTCTCTGGGTCTTTTTTGGCGAGCACTTCAGCGATCTGAACCAGCCAGATTTTCGCATTCTCAGGATCAAGCCAACCGTGCGGATCTAGCCCTTCGTCACTGTGACCGTCGCCATGACCATCCGCATGATCTTCATCATGGGTATCCGCGTGGTCATCGTCGTGATCTTCTTTATGATCATCTGCGTGGTCGTCGCTGTGGTCGTCTTCATGGCCGTGACCGTGATCATGATCGCCACCCGAATCGCGATATTCGAAATATACGTTCGCCTCATCCGCCATCACTTCGATCACAAGCGCATCACTCGCTAACGTCTCAAGTGGCGTGGTGATCCAAGGGGTCAGGCCATCGCTAGTGAAAAACACAATATGTGCCTCTTCCAGCGCAACAGCTTGGGACGGGCGCAGTGCGTAGGAATGAGGTGACGCTGTTGGCTCAATCAATAATTTCGGCTGCGCAACGTCCCCCATAACCTTGGCAACAAGGGAATGCAGCGGCGCAATATCCGCGACAACGCGTGGCGCTTCTGCGTAAGCGGCAGTAGAACATAAGAGTGCAGCGGCAATCGCGATTGATCTTTTCATGGTTATAACATATCCAGTTGCTGTTTTCCGTAATATGTTATAATATAACACTTAACGTCAACCCAGTTTCTCACCTAGCGAAAGCGCTTAGATGGACCCCATTGGATTTTCAAGCCACGACCACACCCATTGCATCACTGACAATATGGCGCAGATCGAAGCACATTGCGCCAAAGAAGGTTTGCAATTGACGTCTGTCCGTCGTCGCGTGCTCGAAATCCTGTTGCACGAACATCGCGCACTGGGGGCTTATGACATACTTGATAAACTACGTTCAGAGGGGCTTGGCTCGCAGCCACCAGTTGCCTATCGCGCGTTGGATTTTTTGGTCACGCACGGGTTTGCCCACAAAATTGAACGTTTGAACGCCTTTGTGGCCTGCGCCCATCCCGGTAAAGTACATGATCCAGCCTTTTTGATTTGCCGCAAGTGCGATGGCGTCGCAGAAGCACAAACCAAATCAGCACGCGGGCAGTTAGGGTCAAGCGCCAAGATCGCTGGATTTCACATTGAGCGTGCAGTGTTAGAGGCCGTGGGGGTCTGTCCGAACTGCACAGAAAGGCCCGCAATATGACCTTGATCAGCGCCAAAAACATTTCCGTCAATCACGGCAACGCACCTGTTTTGCAGAACGTGACATTGGACATCAAAGCAGGCGAGATTGTTACGATTGTCGGGCCAAACGGGTCGGGCAAATCAACGCTTTTGCGCGCTTTCATCGGTGCCACCCCGCTCAAAAGCGGGACGCTGACACGCAAAGACGGTCTTCGAATCGGCTATGTCCCGCAAAAACTACATATTGACCCAACGCTTCCCATAAGCGTCGCGCGGTTTCTGTCGCTCCCCTTGCGCGTGAGTGCGTCCGCTGCCAAAAGCGCGCTTGAGCAAGCCGGCTCAGGGGCGCTGGCGAACCGCCAAATGAGCGATCTGTCTGGCGGGCAATTTCAGCGGGTTCTACTGGCCCGCGCCTTACTTGGAAAACCTGAGCTGTTGATCTTGGATGAAGCGACACAGGGGCTTGATCAACCAGGATCTGCCGCTTTCTACCGCGAAATCGAGAGCTTGTGCGAAACACTAGGCTGCGCCGTGCTGATGGTAAGCCACGAGCTACATGTTGTGATGGCCGCCTCTGATCGCGTGATCTGTTTGAATGGTCATGTGTGCTGTGAAGGCACGCCCGCAGTTGTCGCCTCCGCACCAGAATACCGCGCGCTGTTTGGCTCGGGCACCCAAGGAGCTTTGGCACTGTATCGCCATGATCACGACCACCATCACCATGCGCACGATCACGAACATGAGGACGCATAATGGACATTTTAGACAGCTTTCTTGTGCGCGCGGCCCTTGCTGGGTTTGGCGTTGCACTTGCCGCGGCCCCATTGGGTTGCTTCGTAGTTTGGCGGCGTATGGCATATTTCGGCGAAGCGACTGCGCACGCGTCGATCCTAGGCATCGCGCTGGCTCTATCGTTCTCCACCTCAATCTTTGCGGGCGTACTGATCATCACGCTACTGATGGGCTGGACCGTATCCACGCTTTCTGGGCGTGGCTATGCGATGGATACGCTCCTCGGGGTGATGGCGCACTCCGCACTGGCCATTGGCCTGGTTGCAGTGTCGTTTTTGCAAGGGGTACGCATCGACTTGATGGCTTATCTCTTTGGCGACATCCTCGCAGTATCACGATTCGATTTGCTGATTGTTTGGATCGGTGTGCTGTTGGTCCTGCTGCTTCTATGGTGGCGTTGGTCCGCGCTATTGACTGCGACCCTCAGCAACGATCTTGCATATGCCGCAGGCATTGATCCGCGCCGTGAACAGATGGTTCTGACTATTGCACTCGGGGTGGTCGTGGCGGTCGCCATTAAAGTCGTCGGCGTTTTGTTAATTGCGGCTCTCTTGATCATCCCAGCCGCAGCCGCGCGTCCATTTGCAGGAACACCAGAACGTATGGCTTTCATAGCCGCCGGTATTGGCGCGATCTCGACTATGGCCGGTCTGCAAGCCGCTTATATCTTCGACACCCCCACGGGTCCGACAATCGTTTGCGTCGCTGCCGCTTGCTTTGTGCTTGGCGGTCTGCTCAACCTACTGAAAGGGCGTGTGGCGGGTTAAGCGATGATCGACGTTAAACATTTGCAAAACTGGCAAGGACGTCGTGAGACGCGGGATGACCTGATCGCTGCGTTTCCCGCAAATGCACTGGCAGCAACGCTAGATCGCGACGATGAGGAGTATCGTATTGGCGATGCGTTGCCCCCACTCTGGCATTGGTTGCATTTTCTACCAATCCATAAGTTGGGTGAAAGCGGCTATGATGGGCATGCGGCGCTTGGTGGGTTCCTGCCGCCCGTGCCTTTGCCAAGACGGATGTGGGCAGGCAGCCGTTTAGAGTTTCTTGCTCCTGTGACGATTGGCAGGTCAGCGCGCAAGCGCTCCACTGTCAAAAGCGTGACACATAAATCAGGGCGCAGCGGGGATTTGGTATTCGTCACTGTGACCCATGACGTTTTTGAGGATCAAAAACATTGCATTCGCGAAGAGCAAGACATCGTCTATCGCGCTTTGCCAGATCCAAACGCCCCCATACCAACGCCGCCACATGCGCCGACGTCGTGTGATTTTTTTAGAAAAACCGTGCCCGACCCCGTTCTCTTGTTTCGCTACTCCGCACTCACCTTCAATGGACACCGCATCCACTACGATCATCCCTTTTGCGTCGGAGCAGAGGGCTACGGCGGGTTGGTCGTGCATGGCCCTTTGCTCGCAACCTTAATGCTGGATCTTTTGCGCCGTGAATACCCAGCAGCAAAGGTTACGCATTTCAACTTCCGCGCGCTTGCGCCTGTGTTTGATACCCAGCAATTTTCTGTCCATGGCACTTGTGCGAACAATGGTGAGATCGAGCTTTGGGTCGCACGGAAAGATGGTGCATTTGCGATGCAAGGCACAGCACAGATCAAGGACAAAACATGAGCGAAGCCTACCAAGACATCCGCGACGCCGTACGCGCGCTCTGCGCTGAGTTTCCACCCGAATATCACCGCCAGATAGACCAAGACCACAGCTACCCCGAAGCCTTCGTTGATGCCTTGACCAAAGCTGGTTGGATGGCCGCATTGATCCCCGAAAAGTATGGCGGCTCCGGCATTGGCCTGACCGAAGCGAGCGTGATCATGGAAGAGATCAACCGCTCCGGCGGAAACTCCGGTGCGTGTCATGGGCAGATGTACAATATGGGCACGCTCTTGCGTCATGGCTCGGACGCGCAAAAACAAAAATACCTGCCGCGCATCGCCTCCGGTGAGCTGCGCTTACAAAGCATGGGTGTGACGGAGCCGACAACAGGCACCGACACCACCAAGATTAGAACCAAAGCGGAAAAGCGCGCCGATAAATACGTGATCAACGGGCAGAAAGTCTGGATCTCGCGCGTACAGCACTCTGATCTGATGATCCTGCTGGCGCGCACAACGCCCTTGGCCGAGGTCACGAAGAAATCTCTTGGCATGTCAATCTTCATCGTCGATTTACACGACGCGATTGGCAACGGGCTAGAGGTCAAACCGATCCCCAATATGGTCAATCACGAAACGAATGAGTTGTTCTTTGACAACCTCGAAATCCCCGCAGAGAATCTGATTGGCGAGGAAGGGATGGGCTTCAAATACATCCTTGATGGGCTGAATGCAGAGCGCGCCTTGATCGCCGCCGAATGCATTGGTGATGGCTATTGGTTCACCGAAAAGGTCACGGAATATGCCAAGTCGCGTGAAGTGTTTGGCCGCCCTATCGGTCAGAACCAAGGGGTTCAGTTCCCCATCGCAGAGGCCCATATCGAGATCGAAGCCGCCAATCTCATGCGGTTTGAAGCATGCCGCCTGTATGACGTAGGCGAACCCTGCGGAGCTCAGGCGAATATGGCGAAATACCTTGCTGCTAAGGCCAGCTGGGAAGCAGCAAACGCCTGTATCCAGTTCCATGGCGGTTTCGGCTTTGCCGCTGAATATGATGTGGAGCGCAAATTCCGCGAAACCCGACTTTATCAAGTCGCACCAATCTCCACCAACCTAATTCTATCATATGTGGCCGAACATATCTTGGGCCTGCCGAGGTCGTTTTGATGTTACCGCTCGATGGTATCAAAGTGATTGCGCTGGAACACGCGATCGCGGCCCCGTTTGCGACACGTCAACTGGCCGATCTAGGTGCGCGCGTAATCAAGATTGAACGCCCGGGAAAAGGCGATTTTGCGCGTAGCTACGACACGCGCGCGCGTGGGATGTCTTCGCATTTCGTTTGGACCAACCGCTCCAAAGAAAGCCTGACGCTTGATCTGAAATCGCCCGAAGGCATAGATGTGCTTGGTAAATTGATTGAAGGCGCAGATGTGCTGGTGCAAAATCTTGCCCCCGGTGCAGCAGATCGCATGGGACTGGGTTTTGAAACGCTTCATGAAATCCACTCTGAACTGATCGTCTGCAATATTTCCGGCTACGGTCCCGACGGCCCTGAAACCGACCGCAAGGCCTATGATCTTTTGGTGCAAGCAGAGGCGGGGTTCCTATCGATCACAGGCACAGACGCAAAACCCAGCAAGGCAGGCATTTCCGTCGCTGATATCGCCGCAGGCATGTATGCTTACACCAATATCCTCGCCGCACTTTTGCAGCGCAACAAGACAAGCCTCGGCGTTGAGATCAATATTTCCATGCTCGAAGCGCTGGCTGAATGGATCGGTTACCCGATGTATTACACCACTGATGGCGCAGAACCGCCCGCTCGCTCAGGGGCAGCACATGCCACAATATTTCCCTATGGCCCTTTCATGGCGGGCGACGGGAAAGAGGTGATGTTGGGGCTGCAAAATGACCGCGAATGGGCGGCGTTTTGTCGCGATATCCTTGATGCACCAGCGCTTGAAACCGACCCGCGCTTCGAGAGCAATCATGCCCGCGCGGCCAACAAGCTGGATCTGACAGCAATCATCATGGCCGCCTTTTCGAAGTGGAATGCTGAAGAGGTCATCGTGCGACTTACTGCCGCCGGTATTGCCAATGCGCGGATGAACGATATGGCGGGACTTTGGGCGCATCCACAATTACAAGCACGGGATCGTTGGCGCGAGGTGAGCACGCCCATCGGCCCCATGCCCGCCCTCTTGCCCCCCGGCGGCGTCGGAGCAGCGCCCCGCATGGATTCCATTCCAGCCTTGGGCGAACACAGCCGCGCCATACTGGAAGAATTAGGGATGGACAGCGCTCGCATTGAAGCGCTTTTTAAAGCTGGGATTATTTAGGAGATTGTGGTGGCAAAGCTCAAAACACCAGCGGCAGATATGGTCGCCGCCGCGCGCGCAGATATTTGTGAGATTGAAACGCCAGACCTAATTGCGATGCTGGAGGATCCGAAACTCGTCGTTGTTGATATCCGTGACGTACGCGAACGCCAGCGCAGTGGCTTTATCCCCGGTAGTTTTCATGCACCACGCGGGATGATCGAATTCTGGATTGACCCGGACAGCCCCTATTTCAAACCGATATTTGGCGAAGACAAACAGTTCGTCTTTCATTGCGCTTCTGGCTGGCGATCTGCCCTCACGGTTCAAACCCTGCAAAACATGGGTTTTGACGCGGCACACCTGCGTGAAGGCTTCTCCACTTGGGCTACCCAAGGTGGCCCTGTCGAAAGAGCGCAATGAACACCCCGAGCAAAACCCACTACGATGTCGTGATCATCGGTGGCGCAATGATGGGGTCGTCGACGGCTTGGTTCCTCACAGATAATCCCGATTTCGACGGCTCTGTGCTGGTCGTTGAGATGGACAGCAGCTACGCTAATTGTTCTACAGCGCACACGAATTCCTGCATGCGTCAGCAGTTTTCCAATAAGTTGAATGTGCAAATCAGCCAGTTTGCGGCTGATTTCGTCAAGAACCTGCGTGGCTACATGGGCAACGATACGCGCGTGCCAGAACTGGATATCCAGAACTACGGCTACATGTATCTCGCAGACACTGACGGTTTCGCCGACACACTGCGCGAAAACCAAAAGGTGCAGCTTGAGATGGGTGCAGAAACCCAGCTTTTGAGCGCAGAAGAGATCAATGCGCGCTATCCGTTTTACAATGTCGATGACATCAAACTAGGCTCTATCAACCTCAAGGATGAGGGCTATTGGGATGGCGGCACGGTTTTTGATTGGTGGCGTCGCTCCGCCAAGGATCGCGGTGCGGAATATGTCACGAACCGCGTGGTTGCGATGGATGTTCAAGAGAGCAAGGTGTGCTCTGTCACGCTTGAAAGCGGTGAGTTGATTGGCGCAGGTCAGGTTGTCAACGCCTCTGGTCCACGTGGGGCTCTGACCGCAAAGATGGCAGGAATCGCATTACCTGTTGAGCCGCGTAAACGCTTCACCTGGATTTTCAGCGCCAAACAACCGCTTAATCAGGACCTACCGCTGACGATTGACCCTTCAGGTGTGCATTTCCGCCAAGATGGTCCCAAAACCTATCTCGCCGGTGGCCCCCCTGACCTTGAATACGACATCGCGGTCGATCCAAGCGACTTCAACATGGATCATAGCCGCTGGGAAAATCACGTGTGGCCAATCATTGCGAGCCGCATCCCCCAGTTCGAGGCGATCAAAGTCGTCACCGAATGGGCAGGTCACTACGCCTACAACACGCTGGATCAAAACGCAGTTCTTGGTGCCCATCCAGAGATTACAAACTTCATCTTCCTCAATGGATTTTCCGGCCACGGCTTACAACAAAGTCCTGCAATGGGCCGCGCGACAGCGGAATGGCTGACTTATGGCAGCTACCGAACACTCGACATGGCGCCTTTCGGATTCGAACGCATAGCAGAAGGGCGTACATTTGAAGAAAAAGCGATCATTTAGACTGCAAACTGCGACACCGCATACCACGGTATACTGTAGACGACTCGCTGATGATCCACTAAGGACACCTCAACACCATCTTAAAGAGGTTTCCAGATGTCCGATATTATCTACACAAAAGTCGATGAAGCACCCGAATTGGCCTCCGCGTCGTTCTTGCCGATCATTCAGAAATTCACCGCCGCCGCGGGCGTGTCTGTGGGCACAAAAGACATCTCTCTCGCAGGTCGCATTCTGGCGACTTTCCCCGAGCATCTGAAAGAAGATCAGCGCCAATCTGATGATTTGGCAGAGCTTGGTCGCTTAGTCAAAACGCCAGAAGCGAACGTGATCAAGCTCCCCAACATCTCGGCTTCCGTGCCCCAATTAGTCGCTGCGGTGAAAGAACTCCAGTCGCAAGGCTTCGCACTTCCCGACTACCCAGAAACACCCGAGACGGACGCTGAAAAAGAGATCCGCGCGAAGTTTGACGCGATTAAAGGCTCTGCTGTGAATCCGGTTCTGCGCGAAGGCAACTCTGATCGCCGTGCAGCAAAAGCGGTAAAAAGCTACGCTCAGAACAACCCACACCGCATGGGTAAATGGACTGCCGACAGCAAAACGCGCGTGTCCTCTATGGCCTGTGGCGATTTCTTCTCCAACGAAAAATCCGTAACCCTCGCCAAAGAAGCCACCGCAAAAATCGTTCTCGAAACAGCCACAGGCGAAACCGTATTGAAAGAGGGTCTTAGCTACCCCGCAGGCACAGTCGTCGACGCCACTTTCATGAGTGCAGCTGCGCTTGATACCTTCCTCGCAGAAGAAATCGCAAGCACGAAAGAAGACGGCACGCTCTTCTCGCTACACATGAAAGCAACGATGATGAAGGTCTCGGACCCGATCATCTTCGGCCACGCAGTCAAGGTTTTCCTTGCCCCCGTCTTTGATCTATTCAGCGCTGAAATGGCAGACCTCGGCGTGAACCCGAACTCCGGTCTTGGTGATCTCTTGGAGCGTGTGAAAAACCAGCCAGAGATCATGTCAGCAATTGACGCCTGCATGAGCAAACGTCCCCCTATGTATATGGTGGATAGCGACAAGGGCATCACTAACCTGCACGTCCCATCTGACGTGATCATCGACGCGTCTATGCCTGCACTTATCCGCGCTGGTGGTAAAGGTTGGGGCCCAGATGGTGCCGAGTCTGATGCAAACTGCGTTATTCCAGACAACTCCTACGCACCTGTCTATGATGAATCCGTTAAGTTCTTCAAAGAAAACGGCGCGCTGAACCCGGCGACCGCAGGCACCGTGCAAAACATCGGCCTAATGGCGCAAAAGGCGGAAGAGTACGGTTCGCACCCAACAACTTTCGAAATGCCATCGGCAGGCACGGTCAAGATGATCCTCGATGATGGCACCGTTCTGCATGAACACAAGGTCGCGGCGCAGGACATCTGGCGCTCCGCCTCCGCGCGTAAAGCCCCGATTGAAGATTGGGTGAACCTCGCGATCTCCCGTCAAAAGGCGGAAGGCTGTGAAGCGATTTTCTGGCTCGACGCTAACCGCGCACATGATGCGGAACTGATCGCCTATGTTAAGCCGATCCTTGAAGCAAATGGCGTTGCAGACAAGTTCCAGATCATGGCCCCACGCGAAGCAACACGCGCCTCTCTCAAAACGATTACGAAGGGCAAGAATTCCATCGCGATCACAGGCAACGTACTGCGCGACTACCTCACAGACCTCTTCCCAATCTTGGAACTCGCAACCTCCGCCAAGATGCTTTCCATCGTGAAACTAATGCAGGGTGGCGGCCTCTTTGAAACAGGCGCTGGCGGCTCTGCACCCAAGCACGTGCAACAACTTATGGAAGAGAACCACTTGCGTTGGGATAGCCTCGGCGAGTTCTGCGCGCTCGGAGAGAGCCTTCAGTTCCTCGCAGATGCACGTTCTAATGAGAAGGCCCGCGTTCTAGGCCAGGCGGTTGATGCGGCCACTCAAGGTATCCTAGACGATAACCGCTCACCGTCTCGTAAGGTGGGTGAACCTGACAACCGCAACAGCCACTACTGGTTCGCGCGCTACTGGGCCGAAGCACTGGCTGTACAAAACAGCGATGCGGATCTCGCCGCACACTTCGCCCCAATCGCCAAAGCATTGGCCGACGGTGAAACAGCAATTCTGTCAGAACTCGCAAACGCCCAAGGCCCTACAGTTGACTTGGGTGGCTACTATCACGGCAATGCGGCCAAAACCACAACCGTTATGCGCCCCTCCGCGACGCTCAACGCGATCATCGGCTAAACGACTCCGGGCCGCGCGCAACATTTCTCGCGCGGTCTCGGCTTCTTTGGTCTCCAAATACCTCAGGGGAGGCTCAGCTTGCTGAGACGGGGGCAGCGCTCCTTCTTAAGCGACGCCCGACTGTGGCAATCTGCGCGCAACACCCGCGCTCAAAAACAGCATCAGCGACGCGATCAGAAGACAAAGTTCCAAGCCACCGCTTTGATATGCGATCCCGGACAATAGCGTTCCCAGCAATCGTCCCGCCGCGTTGGCCATATAATAAAATCCCACATCCATGCTAACACGCGCGTTCGTGCTGAAACTTAAGATCAAAAAAGAATGCCGCGCAGAGTTAAGTGCAAAACCAAACCCAAATACAAACAGGCCGATGACCACGAGAGGCATAACTGTGCTATTGCTGAACAAAAGCACGATCGCCAGAATTAGGGGCACAAACGCCAAGGTCATTGCCAATTCAAAAGCGCTTTGCACAGGCAAGCGCGCAAGAATTTTCGGTGCACTCCCTTGCACTATCCCATAGGCAACCACCCAAAGCGCCATGAAACTACCAATCATAAAGAAGGCCGCTTTGTTGCCCGCATCTGACCCGTCAGACCATACGCCATAGAAGTAAAGCGGGACGCCTACGACGAACCATACATCTCGGGCCGAAAACAGAAAAACCCGAGCGAGACTTAGCCAATTCACCGCCTCGCTTGTAGAAAAGACCGCGCTGAACTTTGCACCCTTCATCCCAGACGGCAGCCCAGACGGCATGCGCCACACGACCAGCGTGAGGAGAAAACCAAGCGCACAGGCCATTCCAAGAACAGCCCCTTCAAATCCAAACACCGCCAGCAAAGCACCACCCAAAAAGAAACCCAAACCTTTAATCACATTCTTTGATCCAGTCAGCACAGCTACCCACTGGAAAAGCGTGCTATCCTCAGACGGGGCGAGCAATTTTACCGCGGATTTACTGCTCATCTTGGTGAGATCTTTGGCGATGCCAGACACGCCTTGCGCGCACATCACGAAGGCGACGGAGATAGCAATGCTCCAACTCGGGTCGAGTTGTGTTAACGCTAAGAGCGCAACAATCTGCAAACCAAGGCCTGCATAAAGCGTTGTGGTTAAACCGAAACGCACAGCCAACCAGCCCGCGCAAAGATTGGTCACCATCCCCGCAACTTCATAGAGCACAAAGAGATAGGCGAGTTGGACAGACGAGAAACCAAGCCCATGAAAATGCAACAAAACCAGCATCCGCAGGGCACCGTCCGTCAGCATGAAAGCCCAATAGGCTCCAGTGACGACTAGATAGGCTGCAAAGCCTGTTGGCCGTGTCACAACGCCTCGCCAACCATACGCGCGACATCGATAAGACGGTTCGCATAGCCCCATTCATTGTCATACCACGCGTAGACTTTAACCTGTGTACCGTTCACGACCATGGTAGAAGGCGCGTCAATGATCGTGCTGCGCGGATCGTTCACGTAATCGGCAGACACCAACGGGCGGGTTTCATATCCCAGAATGCCTGCCAGCTCCGCCTCTGAGGCGGCTTTGAACAGCGCGTTCACTTCGGCTTCGCTCGTTGCGCGCTCCACTTCAAAAACGCAGTCGGTGATGGACGCATTGAGTAAGGGCACGCGTACTGCGTGGCCGTTCAGTTTGCCAGTCAGTTCAGGATAGATCAGCGTGATCGCCGTGGCTGAGCCCGTTGTCGTGGGGATCAGGGAATTCAAAGCAGACCGCGCACGCCGCAAATCCTTGGCGGGACGATCCACGATTGTTTGTGTGTTAGTGACATCATGGATCGAAGTGATTGAGCCATGTTTGATCCCCAGGTTTTCATGGATCACTTTCACCACGGGCGCGAGGCAATTCGTTGTGCAAGACGCCGCCGTAATGATTTTTTGCGTGCTTGCATCGTAATCTTGGTTGTTGACGCCATAAACGATGTTAGCCGCATTTCCGTCTTTGACAGGGGCAGAGACGACAACTTTCTTCACACCTGCTTTGAAGTAGGGTGCGAGCTTCGCTTCGGTCTTAAACGCGCCTGTGCAATCGATCACAACGTCGACACCGTTTAGCGGCAGCTCTTCAAGGTTTCGCGTATTGCAAAGCGGAAGCGTTGTTCCGTTGATGCTTATCGTATCTTCATCATAGCTGAATTCAGCATTCCAACGCCCATGAACAGTATCAAACTCCAGTAGATGCGCATGCATTTCTGGATCGCCCACAGCGTCATTGAGAAAAGCGATTTTAGCGCCACTTTCAACAAGCGGCCGCAGAGCGAGTTTTCCGATTCGGCCAAGGCCATTTATTGCATATGTTGTCATGAGAACTCCTTTAGAACTCGAATGTAACAGGTAAATGACGGTGCGTGATATCATGCACCTTGCTGGGATTCATCAGTTCTTAAACATGATCTTCCACAAAAGGCGCATGTCTAATTATACACGCCCCCACATTCGCGGTGCGACGGTCTTCTTCACTGTAGGCCTACGCCTCCAAGGCTCTGATACGCTCTTGCGCGAAGTTCACCTGTTGCGCAGCGCAGTCGCACGCACACTTCGTGAACGACCCGTCACTGTGAGTGCGTGGGTGGTTCTGCCCGATCACATGCATTGCATCTGGACTTTGCCGGAAGGCGATTGTGATTACTCTACTCGATGGCGGATTATCAAATCTCGCTTCTCGCGCAATCTGGCGAAAGTACCGCTACGCGCGAGCGACACTAAACGCCAAGAGCGCGGCATTTGGAACCAACGGTTTTGGGAACATCATATCCGCTCAAAGGCCGACTACGGTTCACATATGGAGCATTGCTGGCTGGACCCAGTGCGGCACGGGTTTGTGAGCAAACCTGAACACTGGAAATATACATCATTTGCGAAGTTGCGACGCGCGTCAGCGTAAGGTGCGTGGCACCACGCACCTTACCTATCGACCTAAGGCTTCACGTAGGCAAAGCCATCTTCTTGAAGTTCGATCAACCGTACGACACCCGAAGGCACCATATTGGCTTCGTCCAGCAGAGCGATATCTTCACCCTTCTTTGCAGACATCTTTCGATGCGTGTTACCACAAGCTGCAAAGCTCAGATTGTCCATTTCTAGTGACATCGTCGCGATACGATCTGCAACAGGCGATTTACCATCAATCAGCATGTTCAAGCCCGGACCGTATGTAACCACCTCAACTTCAACGGTATCCCCTTTCGAATGATAGTAGTTCGTTAAGTTCTGCACATTGTTGAGCGCAATATTCATAACCGCTGGGTCGTTCTCGTTCACGTGAACCGCAACCTTGTGTACGATTCCTTCAGCAAACAAAGTTCCTGCACTAAGCGATATTGCGATCGCCATTCCAAACACTGTTTTCATTGATAGTCCTCCCGTGAGGACTGCAAGCCTAAGCGAACATGTCTGATCGAATCAAGCGCGCACCAAATCAGCTATCCATCTTGAGAGCGGAAATAAACGCTTCTTGTGGGATATCGACCTTGCCGAATTGACGCATCTTCTTCTTACCCGCTTTTTGCTTTTCAAGCAGCTTCTTCTTACGCGTCGCATCACCACCATAACACTTAGCGGTTACGTCCTTACGCATCGCAGACAAAGTCTCCCGCGCAATGACTTTTCCGCCAATCGCCGCCTGAATAGGGATCTTGAACATATGGCGTGGGATCAAGTCTTTCAGCTTTTCAACCATCGCTCGTCCGCGCATCTCTGCACGATCACGGTGCACCATGGTTGAAAGCGCATCTACAGGTTCATCATTCACGAGGATCGACATTTTCACTAGATGATCCTGACGATAGCCCGTCATTTGATAGTCAAACGACGCGTAGCCTTTGGTCACCGATTTCAACCGATCATAGAAATCAAACACTACTTCGTTCAGAGGCAAATCATATACCACCATCGCACGCGTGCCTGCGTAGGTCAGGTCTTCCTGAATGCCACGACGGTCTTGGCACAGTTTTAAAACATCGCCCAGATACTCGTCAGGTACGAGAATAGTTGCTTTGATCCGTGGTTCTTGCATGTGATCCACGAACGTCAGATCAGGCATATCTGCAGGGTTATGCAACTCCTGCATCGTGCCGTCTTTCATGTGAATGTGATAAATCACAGACGGCGCAGTCGTGATAAGCTCGATGTTATACTCGCGCTCGATCCGGTCTCGGATAACTTCCAAATGCAACAAGCCAAGGAAACCACAGCGAAAACCAAAACCCAAAGCCGCAGATGTTTCCATCTCGAAAGAGAAGCTCGCATCATTTAAAGCAAGCTTATCGATCGCATCGCGCAAATCTTCGAACTCAGCACTGTCCACAGGGAACAACCCACAGAACACAACAGGCTGCGCAGGTTTAAAGCCCGGCAAAGCTTCGTCCGTGCCCTTTTTCTCATGGGTGATCGTATCACCTACCCGCGTATCACGGACCTGCTTGATGGAGGCGGTCAAGAACCCCATCTCGCCCGGTCCAAGCTCTGCAATCTCTTCACGTTGCGGTTTAAACACACCGATGCGATCCACATGATGCACAGACCCGTTGGAGAGCATCTTGATCCGCTCGCCCTTTTTCAGCACGCCATCAATGATGCGCACCAGAACGATTACGCCCAGATATGCGTCGTACCAACTGTCTACCAGCATCGCCTTTAGCGGCGCATCGCGCTCGCCAACGGGTGCCGGAAGGCGGGTAACAATTGCTTCCAAAGTCTCGCGAATGCCTTGTCCCGTTTTAGCAGACACCTTAATAGCATCTGTCGCATCAAGGCCAATTACATCTTCTATCTGCTCCGCCACGCGGTCACAATCAGAGGCGGGCAGATCTATCTTGTTAAGGATCGAGACAATTTCATGATCCGCATCCATCGCGTGATAGACGTTAGCCAAAGTCTGCGCTTCCACCCCTTGCGAGCTATCAACGACGAGCAAAGATCCCTCTACCGCGCGCATAGACCGTGACACCTCATAAGCGAAATCCACGTGACCAGGTGTGTCGATCAGATTAAGCACATAATTTTCACCATCATCTGCCTTATAGTCGATCCGAACCGTGTTCGCCTTGATAGTAATCCCGCGCTCGCGTTCGATATCCATGCTGTCGAGCATTTGCTCTTGCATGTCGCGATCTTTCACAGTGCCCGTCTCTTGAATAAGGCGATCAGCCAAGGTGGATTTCCCGTGGTCAATATGCGCCACGATGGAGAAATTACGGATTTTGTTCAGCTCTGTCATGAGTGGGATATGAGTTGGTTTTGCGACTTGGTCAAGGTGGCGAATGCGCCACGCATGCCTACCAAATTTAGCAAGGCTTCGCCTTGCAAGCACGTGAATTGAATCTTCATTGTTTTTGCACTAAATCTGAGAAGAGAGTAATCGGCATGTGAGCCAACGGGCAAAAGAACCGCAACCATGCCGGAAAAGAGGCAAAGACTATGAAACACATCATTTTGTCGCTCGCTTTGGCGGGCGTACTAGCACCTATGGTTCCCGCTCCACTTGAAGCTGGCACAATCACGCGCGCTTGCATGAAATCAGATCGCAAAGCTGCGAATCGCAGGTTATGCGCGTGCATTCAAAGAGCGGCGCGCAAAACCCTGAGCTCCTCTGACCAGCGAATGGCGGCATCCTTCTTTAAAGACCCGCATCGCAGTCAGGGGATCCGTCAATCAGATCGCTCTAGTCACGAGACGTTTTGGAAGCGCTACAAAAGATTCGGCGAACGCGCAAAACAGATGTGCTCTTAAGATTAGGGAAAATAGATCGCCACGTCGTCTGTTTGCCAAAACGCGTATTTACCCATGACATCCTGAAACGCAGACGAGTCTAAAAAGCGCGCGAGCCATGCGTGCAACCGCTCCCATGGCTGCGCATCAAAAAGCGTTTTGTCGATGAAAGCAAATTGGCGCACGAAGGGTAAAATCGCAAAATCTGCAAGGGTTGGCCGATCAAACACCCATTCCCCCATCGAAGCATTCAAATCACTTAGCTGGTGATGTGCCATCGCTCGTTGCTCTAAAGGGTCCAGTTCAGGATGTCGCACAGCGTACTTTGTGCGATCCAATGCATATTTAAACGGCCCATCGAACTGCTCGATCAACCGCCAACCCACCTCCGGCATATCCAACCACCCCTGCGGGTCATTGCGCGTTAAGGCCCAAATCATAATATCGAGGCTCTCATCGATGACGCCATCATCGGCCGCCAAACACGGCACGGTGCCGCTACTGGAAACTTGCAAAAACGCAGGGTGTTTCTCTTTCAAGCTAATTTCTCGAAGCTCGACACGCACGCCGGACATCGCCACCGCCAAGCGTGCGCGAATTGCATAAGGGCATCGACGAAACGAGTATAGAATTGGATAGTCGTCGCTCATTTCGCTCCCCTAAAGTACAACGCCCCGCTTCATCTTTCCAAATAAACTTTGGGGGAGCGCCAAAGGCGCGGGGGCAATGCCCCCTCACCGCTTAATGATCCATATTGCCATGCTTCATTGCGCCATGATCCTGACGCTCAAGATCAACAGGGATCTGAACTACCATGTCTCCGGCCTGCTCGAACGTCAACGTGACCTCAACGCTCTCGCCTTGGATCATGTCTTCGGTCAGTCCCATGAACATCACATGATCGCCACCCCGTGACAGACCGTGCATGCCACCTGCGGGGATCACAAACCCCTCTTCAACGTGCATCATCTTCATGACTCCTTCGCCCATATCCATGTGCGTGTGCAGCTCAACCTTTTTTGCCACATCCGATGCGGCAGAAATCAAACGGTCGTCAGTGTCTGAATGGTTCATGATCTGCATGAAGGCCGCACCTGATTTCGCTCCCTTCATAGACGTGCGCACATAGGCGTCTTTGATCATAATGCTGTCCGCAAACGCGGGGGTGGCGAAGGTGGTGACCGCAAGTGCGGCAATGAGTTTAGTAGTAAAAGACATCGCGTCTCTCCTTTACTGATTTGATTACGAGAGAAAAATTTGAATCAGATCAAGTTAGGAGGACCCCGCGCGCTTGGGGTGCCAAACTTCAAAATCACGCAAGACCGAGCAAGATCATCCGTCCGCTCTTTAAACCAAACACTCGAAGATACAGGATCGATTTCCGACGGTGTCAAAGCAACAATAAGGGACAACGCATACTCAGGACAAATCTGTGGCGCGCCAGTCGGCTCACCTTGTTCATCCACGTAGACCATCATTGGGCCAGTGCCGGTGCAAATCACCATTTGGCCAGTCGCATCCGTCATCGTGCGCGCAACTGCTGCGCTTTGCGCGGTCAGCACAATCAGCGCCACGAGGCTGAAACTAAGGATATGAGCAAATCGCTTCATCAAGCCAGACTTAATGCGACAGCACACGGTCTTCAACGGACAAAAAGAAGCGCCCCGCAGCGTAAGCCACGGGGCGCAAAACTTTAACAAGGCTCGAAGGATTTAGGCGGCTGCCTGTGCTTTCGCGATCTCTTTTTTCACTTTCAACGCGCTGTCAGACAATTCGCTGTCCTTGGACTTAGCGAAAAACTGATCCAAACCACCGCGGTGGTCAACAGTGCGCAATGCAGCAGCACAGATCTTGAGCTTAATGCCGCGACCCAGAATCTCGGACTGAAGCGTCACATCATTCAAGTTTGGCAAAAACCGACGGCGTGTGCGGTTCTTAGCGTGGCTTACGTTGTTGCCCGTCATCGGGCCTTTTCCGGTCAATTCGCAACGGCGCGACATGGGCATATCCTCGTGTTCATTTGGTGCTAAGCGAACCCTAGCATGCAAAATTGGGCGAAGCTTTCGCTAACGCGTGTAAATCTCTTGGCCGCTCTTAGGGGGATATCAGATAGGCGTCAAGCGATTCACCATCCCTCAGGCGGCTTACATGCGCTCTTGTGTGTATTTTTTCAACTCAGCCCGCGCAACTTGACGGCGATGCACTGCATCCGGCCCATCAGCAAAGCGCAAGGCACGCTGCCATGTCCATGCCATCGCAAGCGGCGTGTCCTGCGAAATCCCTTGCGCGCCAAACATTTGCACCGCTTGGTCAATCACTTTGAGCGCCATATTCGGGGCCACAACCTTGATCTGCGAAATATAGGGGGCGGCGGCGCGGCCATCGCCCTTATCCATCATCCAAGCCGCTTTTAGACACATCAAACGCGCTTGTTCGATCTCCATGCGGCACTCTGCGATGATATCGAAATTCGCGCCTAACTGCGCCAATGGTTTGCCAAAAGCCTCGCGCTCCAGCGAGCGTTTGCACATCATTTCAAGCGCTGATTCCGCTTGGCCGATAGAGCGCATGCAATGGTGAATACGCCCTGGCCCCAGCCGACCTTGCGCAATTTCAAATCCACGACCTTCGCCCAGCAACAGGTTCTCAACTGGCACGCGCACATCGGTAAATCGAATATGCATATGTCCGTGCGGCGCATCATCGTGGCCGTAAACCTGCATAGGGCGCAACACTTCGATACCAGCACTCTCGGCATCCACAACAATCATCGAATGGCGCTGGTGTTTGGGTGCATCCGCCGCACCCGTATTTACCATAACGATGTAGACCTTACACCGCGGGTCGCCTGCCCCGCTGGCCCACCATTTTTCACCGTTCAACACGTACTCATTCCCATCGCGCACGCACGACAGCGAAATGTTGGTCGCATCAGAACTGGCAACATCCGGCTCCGTCATCAAATAAGCAGAGCGGATCTCACCCGCCAAAAGTGGCGTTAACCACCGCTCGCGCAGCGCATCCGTGCCATAGCGTTCAAAGACTTCCATGTTGCCAGTATCAGGCGCAGAGCAATTAAACACCTCTGCCCCAAGCGGGGTGCGGCCCATTTCTTCGGCGAAATAGGCATAGTCTACTGTGGATAGGCCAAACCCGCGCTCACTATCCGTTAGCCAGAAATTCCAAAGACCCGCAGCCTTTGCTTTGGCCTTCAACCCCTCGAGGATCTCCGCTTGCCGCGCCGTGTAAGTCCAGCGATCATCCTTGCCGATCTCCGCGTGATATTCGTCTTCGAGCGGCATCACCTCATCACGAATCATTTCGCGCACGCGCTGCAAAAGCGGTGCATGCACCTCGTTCAAGCCTAGGTTCATGCTCATATCGGCGGCATCCTTTCGCAAGGTAACAGTTGTGGGTTTGTCGAAAGGATTGCTTACTAAGGGGAAGCTTGTCCATGCCCACTGACGGAACGTAACGCGATGCACACTTATGATCACGACGACCTACAACGCTATTTGCAAGAGCATCTGGAGGATTTCGGCCCTCTAAAAAGCGTTGAAAAGTTTTCAGATGGGCAGTCCAATCCGACATATTTGCTAAGCTCGGGTGCGTCGAAATATGTTCTGCGCGCGAAACCACCAGGGAAATTGTTGAAATCGGCCCATGCGGTTGATCGTGAATTCCGCGTCATGCAAGCCCTAGCGGGCACGAACGTACCTGTTCCAAAGATGTTGCACCTCTCGGGCGATGACAGCCCGATGGGCACGCAGTTCTTCGTGATGGAGTATCTCGACGGTCGCATCTTCTGGGACCCCGCTTTGCCAGAGCTCGCCCTGCATGATCGCGCCGCGATTTATGACGCGATGAACGCCACTTTGGCAGCGCTGCATTCGGTTGATCCTGCGAACATCGGACTTAGCGATTACGGCAAACCGGGCAATTATTTTGAGCGACAAGTATCGCGGTGGGGCCAGCAATACAAAGCGGCGGAAACCCATGCCCTCGACGATGCGGATTACGTAATGGACTGGCTAACCGCCAATATGCCCGACGATGACGGGGCCAGCGCAATTGTGCATGGCGATTACCGCATCGACAATATGATCTACGCGAAAGACAGCCCCCAGATCCTCGCGCTGCTTGATTGGGAGCTGAGCACGCTTGGCCACCCCCTCGCCGATCTGGCCTATCAATGCATGCATTGGCGTTTGCCGAATGCGGCGGAGTTCAAGGGGCTCGCAGGCATGGATCGCGCGGCAATAGGGCTTCCGACAGAAGAAGAATATGTGACGAGATACTGTGACAGACGCGGCACGCAAGTCCCTGACAATTGGAACTTTTATCTGGTGTTTTCCTACTTTCGCTTTCTCGCGATTGTGCAGGGCGTGCTGAAACGCGCACGGGATGGGAATGCGTCAAACCCCAAGAACAACGATATGATTGCAGGGTTTGTCGCACTGCTCGCACGGGATGCGCGCAAGCTCACCTAACGAAACAGCAAGTCCTGCATCTGTTTCGCGGCTAAGGCGGATGTCACATCCCCGCGCGCAACTGCATCGCCCAAATCCGACATCGTATCACGCAGCGGTCCAACCTTGGTGAGCCGCGAAAGCAGGGCTTGGCGCACGTCCTCTTCAAACCAGAACCGTGCTTGCTCTGCGCGCGCACGATCAAAGAAACAGTGTTCGCGCCGCCATGCGATCAATGTGCTCATTTCATCCCATGCGGTTTGCAACCCGTTCTCTTCCAACGCGGACACCGCCAAAGCCTTGGGGAAATCCTCTGGATCTTGCGCGCGTTTGCGAAGAAGCCGCAAAGCCCCTGCATAATCCGCCATCGTGCGTGTGGCCGCAGGTTTCAAATCGCCGTCCGCCTTATTGATCAAGATCAGATCCGCCATTTCCATGATGCCGCGTTTCACGCCCTGCAACTCGTCCCCACCTGCTGGGGCCAGTAAAAGCACAAACAAATCCGCCATTTGCGCCACCATCGTTTCGGACTGACCAACCCCAACGGTTTCGATCAAGACCACATCGAACCCAGCCGCCTCACACACGGCCACCGCCTCGCGCGATCGGCGCGCAACACCGCCCAAATGCGTTTGAGAGGGGGAAGGTCGAATAAACGCTTCAGGCACACGCGACAAACGATCCATGCGCGTCTTATCCCCAAGGATGGACCCGCCCGAACGGGTCGAACTGGGATCAACCGCAAGCACAGCCACACGCATACCCTGCGCAATCAAGCTCATCCCGAAGCTTTCAATGAAGGTCGATTTACCGACACCAGGCGTTCCAGACAGACCGATACGCAGGGCTTGTCGTCCGCCCAATGATAGCAGTTCCAGCAGTTCGGCCGCTTGCGCACGATGATCTGCACGCGCACTTTCAACCAGCGTGATCGCACGCGCCAAAGCACGTCTTTCACCTAACTGGACAGACTGTGCAAGCGCGTGAATATCCATAATGGGACCTTCCGAAAATTGATTGGCCTTTTTTCAACGAGCATGCAGGCGTTGTCTAGCCCCGCGCTTTGAACGATAAATGAAACATGCAAACCAAATTGCCCATTGATGCTGTCCTTCCTGAGTTGCTAAGTGCGCTCAAGTCCCATGGCATCGCAGTTCTGCAAGCGCCCCCCGGTGCAGGCAAAACTACGCGAGTGCCTTTGGCCGTCTTGGAGGCAGAGCTAGCCCGCGGCAAAATTATCATGCTCGAACCCCGTCGTTTGGCAGCACGTGCGGCGGCGGAGCGGCTTGCAAGTCAGATTGGGGAAATGGTCGGTGAAACAGTGGGCTACGCCATGCGCGGCGCACGCAAATCCGGCCCCAACACACGGATCGAAGTCGTCACCGAGGGCATTCTCACCCGCATGATCCAAACCAATCCTGAACTCGCAGGCATCAGCACCGTTATCTTTGACGAATTTCATGAACGCTCCCTCAATGCGGATCTTGGCCTTGCGCTTTGTATCGAGTGTCGCACGGCCCTGCGCGAGGATCTCAGCCTTATTGTTATGTCCGCCACGCTTGACGCAGCCCCTGTTGCGGCCCTCCTGGGGGACGCCCCTGTGATCACCTCCAAAGGGCGCATTTATCCTGTAGAGCCTATTTTTCTCGCACGACCAACCCTTAAAGATCGCCACTTCGAAACGAACATGGCTGATCTGATCCTAACCGCGCTGAATGAAACTCAAGGCGGCATCCTTGCCTTCCTCCCTGGTGAGGGTGAAATTCGCAGGACCGAAGCGCTTTTGGCAAAAAACATCACCAAAGACGTCAATCTACGCCCCCTTTTTGGGGCCATGAAGTTCCAAGATCAACGTGCAGCGATCCAACCTGAAACAGAGGGACGCCGCAAAGTTGTGCTTGCTACGTCGATCGCTGAAACTTCGCTAACAATAGAAGATATTCGGGTAGTTGTGGACAGCGGCCTTGCGCGTCGCGCACGCTTTGATCCAGGCACAGGCATGTCGCGTCTTGTGACAGAACGCGCCTCGCGCGCAGAGGCGACCCAGCGCGCAGGCCGTGCAGGCCGTGTCGCGCCGGGCACCGCTTACAAACTTTGGGCAAAGGGCGAAAACGGCGCGTTGCCGGCTTTCGCCCCTGCTGAAATCGAAACCGCTGATCTGACAGGCCTGGCGTTGGAACTCGCGCTTTGGGGCGCGCCGCCTGAAGATCTACCGTTTCTCAGCCCGCCTGCCCCAATCGCGATGAAAGAAGCGCAGGGCCTTTTGCAAAGCCTTGGCGCATTGGACCTTGCGCGACGCATCACTGCGCATGGCAAAGCGCTTGCGCGACTTCCCCTACATCCACGCCTTGGCCACATGTTGGCCGACGCAGGTCCGCAATCGGCGGAACTGGCCGCGATCCTGAATGAACGCGACCCTATGGGGCGCAGTACAGGCAGCGATCTTTTGCTGCGCGTGCGCGCTTGGCGAGATGGCCGTGTCCCAAAAGACTATGCGAGTCGCGTCAAACAGGAAATCACCCGCCTTAAAAAGCTTGCGCCATCCACTCAAAGCGATCCTTTGAGCCTTGGTGCGATGGCCGCCCTCGCCTATCCGGATCGCATCGGACAAAGACGCAAAGGCGATGTGCCGCGCTATATTCTGTCAGGCGGCAAAGGCGCTGTGATGGAGCCCAGCGATGTTTTGGGCAATGCGCCCTACATCATTGTCACCGACACGGACGGCAATCCGCGCGAAGCCCGCATTCGCCAGGCTGTCCAGATCGAGCTTAGCGAAATTCGCGCGCTTTGTGACGATCAAATCAGCTGGATTGATGAATGTGCGTGGTCCAAGCGCGACAAGCGCGTGATTGCTTATCGCCGCGAAAAACTTGGGGCGCTGGTCCTCGACGAACGGCTTTGGAAAGATGCGCCTAAAGAGACAATCGCGCAGGCTATGCTTGAGGGAGTGCGCGCGCTCGGGATAAGCCTGTCACCCGCTGAAGAACGTTTTCGCACGCGCGTCGCATTGCTGCATAGCGCGGGAGAAGACTTACCTGACATGTCTGACGACAGCCTGCTTTCATCCGCGCAGGAGTGGCTATTGCCTTATCTTGGTGGGATCAAAACCGCGACCCAATTCAAAGCGCTCAATCTGCTTGAGCCTTTGAAATCCTTGCTGAGCTGGGAGCAATTACAACGCCTTGAACAGGCCGCGCCATCACATGTGGAAACGCCTTTGGGGCGGCGGGTTGCAGTAAATTATGAATACGGCACGCCTGAAATAGAGCTGCGTTTGCAAGAAATGTTTGGCACGGTTGTGCATCCGATTGTTGCCGGCCAAGCACTGCGCGTGACGCTTTTGTCGCCAGCTGGGCGGCCTGTGCAAACCACTACGGATATTCCCACGTTTTGGGATACATCCTACGCCGATGTGCGCAAGGATATGCGCGGGCGTTATCCGCGTCATCCTTGGCCAGAAAATCCTCGCGAGGCAAATCCAACCCTGCGTGCAAAGCAGCGTTCGCGCTGAAAGTTGAACATTTTCAATGTTCTGTTAGAGTTGTCATCATAAAAACAAAAAGTGGGTGGCAGGGTAAAATGGTTAACATGCTTAAAAAGGCTTGGACTGAAGTGGTGAAGCCGATGGTCCAACGACCGGATCGGGTTCAAGTGGCTGCAATTTGCTTCCAAGGTACGGGCGCAGATCGCAAAGTGCTATTGATCACCAGTCGCGACACCAAACGTTGGATTTTGCCAAAAGGGTGGCCCATTGACGGGCTGGAAGCAAATGCTGCTGCGGCGCAAGAAGCTTGGGAAGAAGCGGGCGTTAAGGCTGCGAACATCAATCCTGAGCCACTTGGCTCTTACGATTATGATAAGCGCATGGACGGCGGCGGAATCGTATCCTGCGCAACACAGGTTTTCGCGGTCGAAGTGGATCACCTCGAAGATAGTTTTCCGGAGGCGCACGAGCGCACACGCAAGTGGGTAAAACCAACGGAAGCTGCAGAAATGGTGGACGAACCTGGCTTGCAAGCAATTCTAAAGCAGTTTTGATCACGGCGAATCTTTCATAAAAGCAGCATCTTGCGTAATGAATCACTTGTCTTGAATCGATTTCGCAATTAACCGCTTTGCATCATTATAGTTTGCAAAAGAGATCGAAAATGGCGGAGAACCCCTTAGGCAGCCAGTGGAAAACACTGGACCGCGATCTTAATCGGATTGGTCAACTTGAAATGGCGACCAATTACGTGGCCCGCCCTATGGTCGGCCTCGGTATTGCCTTTGCCTTCATTCTTTTGGCGTTTCTTATTGCCGTTATCTGGTTCGGGGGCACCGAAGGTTCCCTGATCGTCGCTGCTGCCGCTGCTGTTGGTGCCTATATGGCGATCAACATTGGTGCGAATGACGTCGCAAACAATATGGGCCCCGCTGTTGGCGCGAACGCATTGACCATGGGTGGCGCGATTGCGATTGCCGCTGTGTGCGAAAGCGCAGGCGCACTTTTGGCAGGTGGTGATGTGGTTTCGACCATCTCCAAGGGAATTATCGACACGAAAGCGGTAGAAGACGGCCAAGTCTTTATGTGGGCCATGATGGCCGCGCTGATCAGTTCCGCGCTTTGGGTCAACCTTGCGACCTATGTCGGCGCACCGGTTTCCACGACGCATTCTGTGGTCGGCGGTGTCATGGGCGCGGGCATTGCAGCCGCTGGCATGGCGGCCGTGAATTGGCCAACCATGGGCACAATCGCTGCAAGCTGGGTGATTTCACCCGTCTTGGGCGGCCTAATCGCTGCCATGTTCCTTGCCTTGATAAAACACAAGATCATCTATCGCGAAGATAAAATCGCAGCAGCCCGTGTTTGGGTGCCGATTCTTGTCGGGATCATGGCGGGCGTATTTGCGACCTATTTGGCGATGAAAGGCCTCAAGCGGATCGTCAAAATTGACCTGCAGACAGCGCTTCTCGTCGGAGCCGCGATAGGTGTGGCGACTTATTTCATCACTAAGCCTTTGATCCTCAAGCAGTCACAGGGTCTCGAAAATCGCAACAAATCGCTCAAAGTTCTATTCGGCATTCCTTTGGTGTTCTCTGCAGCCCTCCTGAGTTTCGCACATGGTGCCAACGATGTTGCGAACGCGGTTGGTCCGCTGGCAGCGATTGTACATGCCTCGGAGTTTGGCGACTTTTCATCCAAAGTCGCGATCCCGATGTGGGTGATGATCATTGGTGCCTTTGGTATCTCTTTCGGCCTGTTTCTCTTTGGCCCCAAACTCATCCGCATGGTGGGGAGCCAGATTACGAAACTGAACCCGATGCGAGCCTATTGTGTTGCTTTGTCGGCCGCGATCACTGTGATTGTGGCAAGCTGGTTGGGCCTTCCCGTTAGCTCTACACACATCGCGGTTGGTGGCATTTTTGGTGTTGGATTCTATCGTGAATGGCATATGGAACGCCGTTTGCGAGGTCTGAAGGGCCCCGTGCCTGCAGCGAAAACCATCGCCCCGATTGAGCGTCGTCGTCGCAAGCTCGTGCGTCGCTCGCACTTTATGACCATCGTTGCGGCTTGGGTAATCACCGTACCAGCAGCCGCTTTGATGTCAGCGGGTATCTTCAGCGTCCTATATTGGTTCGCGATCTAAGCGCGATCCCCCCCGAAGCACCAAATACAGCTTTGAAATGCGCCCTTTCTGGTTAAGCTAGGGTGAATTTTTGCCCTTGTCTTCAAGCCCCACCGCTCCGTGTGCGCATGCGCTGCAATCGCGCTTATCGGCGCTTTAACTGCGTGTAATTCTGTTGATAGCGGCACCAGTGGCGCAAACCTAAGTCCTAATTACGAGCGCCTCGCTAGCGAAGCGAAGAAAACAGCGTTGAAGGATGTCGCAATCAAGCTGCAAGCGGTCCCCACAAACGCCACGCTCAGCACCTCCTCGGGCACGATATTGCACAGCACAGGCGCTACCACGATCAACGACAGTACCTACAAGCTGGTTGATCCTGAAGGCTATACCGCAAACGGGTTGTTGACGGATGGGACCTCGACACTCATGTCGACCCTAGCGCAAGGCTTCACAAGAAATTATGACTATGTGTGCGCCTATCCTCATTCGTATTTCGTAAACACCGTGCCTTATGTGGCGTCGTGACAGCAACGGCAGATATGCCCAGCACAGGCAGCGCTGTCTTCAATGGCGAAGCGCAAGCAAGCTATTTCAACACCACCAGCAATTTTGATCTTGATGAAAGAAATTCAAAGGTCACCGCGAATTTTGCTGGTGACACAGTTAATGTCGAGGTGGACAGCTTCACGATCACCAACCGCGAGACCAAAGTCTCCGCAAATGTTGGTTTCAACTGCGTGAAGATTAGCGGGATGCGGGTGTTTGGTAATCAGTTCTCAGGTGACACAATCACGACTGAACGCAATGGCACAGCAGTTTAAATCATCAAAGATGACACACAGCAAAGTGCGATTGGTCGCTTCTTCGGCCTGACAACGACGGCATTCCTGACCAAGTTAGCGGGATTGATCACCTTAAAGGTGATGATGGCACGCTGACAACGATCTTTATTGCCGATTGATCGCCGTCTTTGGGCTATTTACCAAGGCACCATCGCATGATCGCCTTTTGCGCATGAAGCCGGTTCTCGGCCTCATCAAAGATCACCGAATTCAGCCCGTCCATGACAGCGCTCGTTGCTTCTTCCTCACGGTGTGCTGGCAGGCAATGCATGAACAACGCGTCCGGTTTGGCGTGTGACATCAGCTCTTCATTCACTTGATAAGGACGCAGCATATTGTGGCGGCGTTCCTTAGCAGATTGGCTGTCATGCATCGACACCCATGTATCCGCAACAACAAGATCCGCGTTTTCGACGGCCTTTTGCGCATCGCGTTCGATACTAACGCTGACACCTGCGTTACGGGCAAGACCGATGAATTCGTCCTCAGGGTCAAGCTGTTTGGGCCCCGTGAAAACCATATCAAACCCGAACTTCCCTGCTGCGTGTAAGAAAGAGGCGCAGACGTTGTTGCCATCGCCGCACCACACAACTTTTTTGCCTTTGATCGGTCCACGATGTTCTTCAAACGTCATCACATCCGCCATGATTTGGCAGGGGTGCGTGCGGTCCGTCAGACCGTTGATCACAGGCACATCCGCGTATTCGGCCATCTCAAGCAAGACACTTTCATCAAAGGTGCGGATCATGATCAGATCAACATAGCGCGACAGAACGCGGGCTGTGTCAGCGATTGTTTCACCGTGCCCAAGCTGCATATCAGAGCCGGAGAGCACCATCGTTTCCCCACCCATCTGACGCACACCAACATCAAAGGAAACGCGCGTGCGCGTGGAGGGTTTTTCAAAGATCAAAGCAACCATGTGGCCCGCAAGCGGTTGATCCGCGTCAAGTGTCGCCTTGGGCAATCCAACGCGTGCGTCCTTCATACGGCGCGCATTGGTGATAATACCCGAGAGCGCGGAAGTGTCTGTTTTGTGAATGTCTAGGAAATGGTTCATGTGGTTATACTTTTTGCTAGATTCGGTGCAAGGGGCCAGCCCCTCGCACTCCCCGAGATATTTAAGGACCAAAGAAACTGTTAAGCTTTCTCGATTTGGGAGGCGGTAGCGCTTAGACGTTTGACCGCTTCAGAAATATCGTCTTCCGTTATGTTGAGAGCAGGAAGCAGGCGGATTACATTATCAGCGGCAGGGACTGTGATGACCTCATTGTCGTAGCCTGCATTCACGATATCGATGTTGGTTGCCTTACATTTGAGACCAAGCATCAGGCCCACACCTCGCGCGCTTTCAAACACATCTGGGTGTTGCGCGATAAGCCCTTCTAGACTTTGGCGCAGCGCCCCTGCACGACGTGAGATATCCATTAGGAAATCAGGATCGGCAACTGTTTCAAGAACAGCGCAGCCCACCGCGCAGCCCAATGGGTTACCGCCGTATGTGGAGCCATGCGTGCCCGCAGTCATACCGCTTGCTGCGTTTTCTGTCGCAAGGACCGCGCCGAGCGGGAAGCCACCGCCAATGCCTTTCGCAACCATCATGATATCAGGTTCAATCCCTGACCATTCATGTGCAAACAGCTTGCCTGTGCGACCCACACCACATTGTACCTCGTCCAGAATCAAGAGAATACCGTGTTCGTCACACAGATCGCGGAGGCCTTTCAGACATTGATCGGGTAGAAGGCGAATACCACCTTCACCTTGCACGGGTTCGATCATAATCGCAGCAGTTTGATCTGTGATGGCCGCTGTCAGGGCCTCATGATCGTTCCAAGGCAGATGTTTGAAGCCACCAAGCAGAGGCCCAAACCCCTTGGTCATCTTTTCAGAGCCCGCCGCCGCAATACCTGCAGAGGAGCGCCCATGAAAAGAGCCTTCGAATGTAATGATTTCAACCCGCTCCGGCGCACCTTTTTCATACCAGTATTTACGCACCATCTTCACCGCCAACTCGCAGCTTTCCGTGCCAGAGTTGGTGAAAAAGACGGTATCCGCGAATGTCAGCTCTACCAACATATCTGCCAGCTTTTGCTGTTGCGGAATTTGGTAGAGATTAGACACATGCCAGAGCGCATTCGCTTGATCCTTTAGTGCCGCGACCAAAGTCGGGTGTGCGTGGCCAAGTGCGTTCACCGCAATGCCCGCGCCAAGATCAAGAAAACGTCGCCCGTCCGCTTCGATAAGCCAGCTGCCCTCCCCTTTGACGAAAGACATGGGTGCACGTGAATAAGTCGGCAAAACAGAAGGGATCATGGAAGTATCCTTGGAAGTCAGAAGCCCCGTGAGTGCCTGAGCGGCAGGGCCAAGTCAATATTTTGGATGAAGCATTAAAGTTTGAGCCGTCATGCAAGGCTTGATCACACGCAGTTAAGCGCGGCGCATGTGTCTTCGGAGACCTTTATTAGCGATGGAGATCATTCCTTTTCCAAACAGCCGCCGCAGCATTACGCACGCCCATTTGTGTCGTATGTTAAATGGTAGCTTGCACGGCGTCGGTTTTGCGATCAGATCTTGGCGTATGAGCACCCTGCCCGAAACCAACCCGCGCCTTGCTATTGTGCTGATGATTTGCGCGACCGCTTTCATCGCTGCGACCACGTTACTGGCCAAGGCGCTCGGCACTGGCACGTTAGGGGAGCCGCTGTATCCCTTGCAAATCACGCATGCTAGATTTTTGTTTGCGGCGCTGACGCTTGGCACTGCTGCGCTGATCATGCGACCCAAGTTTGGCGCAGTGAATGTGAAACTGCACATGGTGCGCACGCTGTGTGGTGCGGCGGGCGTCACGCTGATGTTTGCGTCAGCTGCCTATATTCCCTTGTCGGATGCGACTGCGATTAGCTTTCTCAACCCTATTTTTGCGATGATTTTTGCGATTTTTCTACTGGGTGAGAAGGTCGGCATAGTGCGGTGGAGCGCGGCAGGCATTGCAATGATCGGTGCTCTCATTCTTTTGCGGCCCGGATCAGGGACAATCGCGCCCGGCGCGTTGCTGGCGCTTGGGGCGGCCTTGATTTTGGGGCTGGAAGTCATCTTCATCAAACGCCTGTCAAAACGCGAAGCGCCGTTTCAAATCTTGCTTGTGAACAATGCGATTGGCTTAGTGATCGCCACGCTCGCCGTGGTCTTTGTGTGGCAAGCACCAACGATAATGCAATGGCTCGCCTTGGCGGGAGTCGGAAGCCTTATGGCTGCCGCGCAAACCTGTTTTTTGAACTCACTCGCGCGCGCGGATGCGTCGTTTGTCGTGCCATTCGGCTACGGCACACTCTTGTTCGCAACCCTCTATGACGCCGCGATTTTTGGCGTCATTCCGACATCAGTGTCGCTTCTTGGTGCAGGTATTATCGTCGCAGGTGCAGCTCTATTGGCGTGGCGCGAAACAAGGCTTGCTAAGGCTTAAGGCGATATCCTGTGCGGAACATTTGCCACGCGATCCCTGCTACGATCAGGACTGAAACAGTACAAATCAACATGCCAGACCACGGGTTGCTGTCAGACACGCCAATCACCGCATAGCGCAGTCCATCGATCAAATAGAAAATCGGGTTGAAATATGTGATCTCTTGCAAGATCGGCGGCAAAACCGTGGCGGAATAAAACGTGCCCGAGAGCATGGCGAGCGGTGTCACGATGAAATTCGTGATTGCCGCCATTTGATCGAACTTGTTGGCGAACACCCCTGCGATGATGCCAAGCCCACCTAGAAACGCGGAGCCAAGCACAACAAAGATTAACGCCATGATCGGATGTTGTACGCCAATGCCAAGGAACAAGAGCAAGCCCAGCCCAATCGCTATCGCAACAAATACACCACGCCCGATTCCGCCTGCGAGATATCCAATCACCATCTCAAGCGGCGACAAAGGCGGCATCAACGTATCGACAATGTTACCTTGCACTTTTGAGATCACGATCGAAGAGGTCACGTTTGCGAAGGCATTTTGGATGACAGTCATCATCAAAATACCCGGTGCGATGAAAGTGATGAAAGACACGCCCATTACCTCGCCACGCCGCGGGCCGACGGCGAGGTTGAAAATCAGCAACAAAAGCCCAGCTGTAACAAGCGGGGCCAGCAGGGTCTGTGTCCAAACCGCAAGAAAGCGACGGGTTTCGCGATGGATCAAAGTTTGTAAGCCTAACCAGTTCACACGCCCAAAACGGCGCGCGCCCATCTGCGGTGTGTCCAATGCGTTGTTTTGTGTCATAGGTGGCTAAAGCCTTTTGGCAGTGATTCGTCTGACTTGTATCTCAGGCGAGGCTGATTAGAATAGAGACAAACATCAAGATACCTAAAGCGGCACCAATGCGGGCCGATTTTTTCAATAAGGAAGCCGCAATGTCCTGGACAGATGAACGCGTTGAGACCCTAAAAAAGATGTGGGGCGAAGGCCAATCCGCAAGCCAAATCGCTAAAGAGCTGGGTGGCGTGACGCGCAATGCTGTGATCGGCAAAGTGCACCGTCTCGGCCTGTCGAACCGCACGACAACAAGTACCACAAAAGCAGACGCAAAACCAAAAGCTGCGAAGGCGGAGCCGAAACAGAAGGCCGCGCCAAAGGCAGATGCAGCTCCTAAAGCTGTGACACCGATTGCAGAGCCGATGACGCCGACGCCGCCACCCTCTCGTGCGAGGCGCGCGATTATTCCCGCAGGCCAACCTTTGCCACCGCAGCCGTCTGCGAACGAGATCAGCCCAGAAGCACTCGCCAAGGTTTCTGAGGTTGAGAAAAAGTCAAAGAAGATCAGCTTGATGGAATTGACTGAGCGCACATGCAAATGGCCCGTAGGCGATCCTGCAACGGATGACTTCTGGTTTTGCGGATTGCCCGTGAAAGCCGGCAAGCCTTATTGCGAAGCCCATGTTGGCGTGGCGTTCCAGCCGATGTCAGCACGCCGCGATCGTCGCCGATGATTAGAAGTAGAGTACAGTCGCGCTGTGTGCTGACACACAGCGCGACCTAAGCTCAGACCTGCGGGATAACGCGCAGGCCCAGTTCCATCATCTGATCGCTCATCGGCTCTGAGGGCGCGTTCATCATCAGATCTTCAGCGCGCTGGTTCATTGGGAACATAATAACTTCGCGAATATTTGCTTCGTCCGCCAGCAACATCACAATCCGATCGATTCCCGCAGCGCAGCCACCGTGGGGTGGAGCACCGTATTGAAACGCGTTCACCATGCCGCCAAAACGCTTTTCGACTTCGTCCTTACCATAACCCGCAAGCTCAAACGCTTTGAACATGATGTCAGGCTGGTGGTTTCGGATAGCTCCCGAAATCAGCTCATAGCCATTGCACGCAAGGTCATACTGATACCCAAGCACATCGAGAGGATCACCATTCAGCGCCTCGAGTCCGCCCTGAGGCATCGAAAACGGATTGTGCGAGAAATCAATCTTGCCTGTCTCTTCATCCGCTTCATACATTGGGAAATCGACGATCCAAGCGAAGGCGAAACGATCTTCGTCAATCAACTTCAACGCTTGGCCAATCTCGTTACGCGCACGACCAGCTACGCTTTCAAACGCGCTTGGCTTACCGCCGAGGAAGAACGCGGCATCACCGACGCCCAGACCCAATTGTTGGCGGATCGCCTCTGTGCGCTCAGGTCCGATGTTCTTGGCCAACGGTCCTGCCGCCTCCATACCCTCACCCTGATCGCGCCAGAAGATATAGCCCATACCGGGCAGACCCTCTTTCTGAGCAAACGCATTCATGCGGTCACAGAACTTGCGTGACCCACCTGTCGGCGCTGGGATCGCACGGATCTCTGTACCGTCTTGCTCCAACAATTTCGCGAAGATCGCAAAACCGGAGCCAGCAAAATGCTCGGATACAACCTGCATTTTGATCGGGTTGCGCAGGTCGGGCTTGTCGGAGCCATACCAAAGTGCCGCGTCTTTGTAGGAAATTTGCTCCCAAGTTTGGTCAACCTTACGGCCACCACCGAACTCTTCAAAGATGCCACCAACCACAGGTTGGATTGTGTTGAAAACGTCTTCCTGCTCCACAAAGCTCATCTCAAGGTCGAGCTGGTAGAAATCAGTGGGCGAGCGATCTGCGCGCGGATCTTCATCACGGAAACACGGCGCGATCTGGAAATACTTGTCGAAACCAGAGACCATGATCAGCTGTTTGAACTGCTGCGGTGCCTGCGGAAGCGCATAAAATTTACCAGGGTGCTGACGAGACGGCACAAGAAAATCGCGCGCGCCTTCAGGGCTGGATGCCGTGATGATCGGCGTTTGGTATTCGCGGAACTGGCGATCCCACATACGACGGCGCATCGACGCGACAACGTCTGAACGCAAAGTCATGTTACGCTGCAATTTCTCACGGCGCAAATCGAGGTAGCGATATTTAAGGCGCGTTTCCTCTGGATACTCTTGCTCACCAAAAACCATCAGTGGCAATTCAGACGCGGCGCCCAGCACTTCGATATCGCGAATGAACACTTCAACTTCACCCGTTGGGATCTTCGGGTTTACTAAGCTATCATCACGCACCATCACATTGCCATCGATGCGGATACACCACTCAGAGCGCACTTTTTCGATCTCAGCAAACACAGGGCTATCCGGGTCGGCCATGACTTGCGTGATACCGTAATGATCGCGCAGATCGATAAACAGCAAACCACCGTGATCGCGCACACGGTGTACCCAACCAGAGAGGCGCACGTTTTCGCCTACGTTGGATTTGTTCAGGTCGGCGCAAGAATGGCTACGATAGGCGTGCATGGCAAAGTTCCTTCGGAAAGGGCTATAAGTTTGGGCCGATACACCGCGCGTGGGCGCGAAAGTCAAGGGATGCTTGTGTGCAAGCTCATATGCCCCTTGAACCTGCGCCTGTCCTGTCTATAACCCACGACAATTTGCACGCTGCCGCGACTCAGGGGTTTGCGCCCTTTTAGTGCGCGCTGAAAAAAGAGGTCTGCCATGCCCAAACGTACTGATATCTCATCTATCATGATCATCGGCGCGGGGCCAATTGTCATCGGGCAAGCCTGCGAATTCGACTACTCCGGCGCACAGGCTTGCAAAGCTCTGCGCGAAGAAGGTTACCGCGTCATATTGGTGAATTCGAACCCTGCGACGATTATGACTGACCCAGGTCTTGCGGATGCGACCTATATCGAACCGATCACGCCTGAAATTATCGCTAAGATCATCGAAAAAGAACGCCCAGATGCGTTGCTGCCAACCATGGGTGGTCAAACGGGTCTGAACACATCCCTCGCACTTGAAGAAATGGGCGTACTTGAGAAATTCAACGTTGAAATGATCGGTGCAAAACGCGAAGCCATTGAAATGGCTGAAGATCGCAAGCTGTTCCGCGAAGCCATGGACCGTCTTGGCATCGAGAACCCGAAAGCCACAATTGTTACTGCGCCAACGGATGAAAACGGCAAAGCCGACCTGAATGAAGGTGTGCGCCTTGCTCTCGAAGACCTTGAGGAAATCGGCTTACCCGCAATTATCAGACCTGCCTTTACCATGGGCGGCACAGGCGGCGGCGTTGCATATAACCGCGAAGATTACGAATTCTTCTGCCGCTCTGGCATGGATGCCTCACCGGTTAACCAAATTCTCGTCGATCAATCCCTGCTCGGTTGGAAAGAATTCGAGATGGAAGTTGTGCGCGACACAGCCGACAACGCCATCATCGTGTGCGCGATTGAAAATATCGACCCTATGGGCGTGCACACGGGCGATTCGATCACAGTCGCCCCTGCCCTGACGCTGTCGGATAAAGAATACCAAGTGATGCGCAACCACTCCATCGCGGTTCTGCGCGAGATTGGTGTCGAAACAGGCGGTTCCAACGTGCAATGGGCAGTGAACCCGGCGGATGGACGCATGGTCGTTATTGAGATGAACCCACGCGTGTCACGTTCCTCGGCACTTGCCTCCAAAGCAACGGGCTTCCCGATTGCAAAGATCGCAGCGAAACTAGCGGTTGGCTACACGCTGGATGAGTTGGACAACGACATCACCAAAGTGACCCCCGCCTCGTTCGAGCCAACTATCGACTATGTCGTCACCAAAATCCCAAAATTCGCGTTTGAAAAATTCCCAGGCTCCGAGCCTTACCTCACCACAGCGATGAAGTCCGTCGGCGAAACTATGGCGATTGGTCGTACAATCCACGAGAGTTTACAAAAGGCACTCACCTCAATGGAGAGCGATCTCACAGGTTTCGACGAGATCGAGATCGAAGGCGCGCCAGAGAAATCCGCAGTTATAAAAGCCATTTCCAAGCAAACCCCGGACCGCATGCGCACTATCGCGCAGGCGATGCGTCACGGGCTTACGGACGATGAAATCCACGGCGTTACGATGTTTGACCCATGGTTCTTGGCGCGTATCCGCGAGATTGTTGATGCGGAAGCTGGCGTGCGCGCCAATGGCCTTCCAAGCGACGAGGCAGGTTTGCGTCACCTCAAAATGATGGGCTTCACGGATGCGCGCCTTGCTAATCTGACAGGCTTCAAAGAAAAAGACGTGCGCAAAGCGCGTCACACAGTTGGTGTAAAAGCCGTGTTCAAGCGCATCGACACATGCGCCGCGGAATTCGAGGCGCAAACGCCCTACATGTACTCAACCTATGAAGCGCCTGCATTCGGCGAAGTAGAGTGCGAAGCGCGTCCCTCTGATCGTAAGAAGGTGGTCATTTTGGGTGGTGGTCCAAACCGAATCGGTCAGGGTATCGAGTTCGATTACTGCTGCTGTCACGCTTGCTACGCGCTGACGGACGCAGGCTATGAGACGATTATGATCAACTGCAACCCCGAAACGGTTTCGACAGACTACGATACCTCTGATCGCCTTTATTTCGAACCTTTGACGTTCGAACACGTGATGGAAATCCTGCGCGTAGAACTAGAAGATGGCACGCTTCATGGCGTCATCGTTCAGTTCGGCGGGCAAACACCACTTAAACTGGCAAACGCACTCGAAGCAGAAGGTATTCCAATCCTCGGCACCACCCCTGACGCAATCGACCTCGCCGAAGATCGTGAGCGTTTTCAAGCTCTTGTGAATCAATTGAACCTGAAGCAACCCAAAAACGGTATCGCCTCTACAGACGCAGAAGCGCTCAGCATTGCAGAAGAAATCGGCTTCCCACTGGTCATTCGCCCATCCTACGTCTTGGGTGGCCGCGCGATGGAGATTGTGCGTGATATGGCGCAGTTGGAGCGCTACATCGCTGAAGCCGTGGTCGTTTCCGGCGACAGCCCAGTTTTGCTTGATAGCTACCTCTCTGGCGCGGTTGAGCTAGATGTGGACGCGCTCTGCGATGGCAAAGAGGTCCATGTCACAGGCATCATGCAGCATATCGAAGAGGCGGGCGTTCACTCCGGTGATAGCGCCTGTTCCTTGCCGCCTTATGCCTTGGCTGATGACGTCATCAAGCGCATTGAAGAACAAACACACGCACTGGCTTTGGCCCTCAATGTGGTCGGCCTGATGAACGTGCAGTTCGCGATCAAAGACGATGAAATCTACCTGATCGAGGTCAATCCGCGGGCCTCGCGCACAGTGCCTTTCGTCGCTAAAGCCACCGATTCAGCCATTGCCTCTATCGCTGCGCGCTTGATGGCGGGTGAGCCGCTTAGCAACTTCCCAAAGCGCGGTGCTTATCCAACCGATGCGATCCCCGGCTCGCAACCTATGCCGGATCAAATGACCTTGGCGGATTACAAAATGCCATGGTTCTCTGTGAAAGAGGCGGTTCTGCCCTTCGCGCGATTCCCCGGTGTCGACACCATCCTCGGCCCTGAAATGCGCTCTACGGGCGAAGTCATGGGCTGGGACACATCCTTCGCGCGCGCCTTCCTCAAAGCACAAATGGGCGCGGGCGTGACATTGCCAAGCAGTGGAAAAGTATTCGTGTCGATCCGCGATGACGACAAGACCAACAAAACCTTAGAAGCGGCGCAAAAGCTTGCGGCACTTGAATTTACGTTCACAGCAACCCGCGGCACGCAAAGCTGGCTGTCTGCGGCAGGCATTACATGTGAGGTGGTCAACAAAGTCTATGAAGGACGTCCGAACATCGTCGACAACCTGAAGAACGATGAGATTGCATTGGTGATCAACACCACGGAGGGCGCGCAAGCGGTGGAAGACAGCCGCGAAATCCGCTCTGTCGCGCTTTATGGCAAGATCCCTTATTTCACGACAGCGGCCGGCGCACAGGCCGCCGCCCTCGCAATCGAAGCGCAAGTAAGCGATGATCTGGCGGTCATGTCGTTGCAGGGTGTTGGCTAGGTCCATTAAAAAACCAGCGGTGGGGATATCCTCAGCGCCGGTTAAAGTCACTTAAACTTCAGATCGCGCATCAACTCGAAAGGCGCGTAATCTCTTGTTTAAGTTGAAGTTTCTGTTTTTTGAGCTCTGCGATGTGAAGATCTTGCGTACCAGGGGCGCGTTGTGCGGCCTCCACTTCGGCAGACAGATTGGAGTGTTTCTTCTTCAGTTGTTCCAGATGCGAACTCAAGCTCATCGAGGTCCTCCTAAGGTTAGATGTGCAAATCCATAGCAGCACAGAAAGATTCCTGTGTCACGCTGCAGTTGCATCATCTGATAAGCAAAGGGTTAAATTTCGCAGGTTTAGATAGTTCCACCAAAGGCTAAACCGGCACCACGGCGCAGGACCGCTTCGATTATCTCATTGTAATTTTTAGAATTTTCATCGTGACGTGGGCCCACATGCATCACAATTGGGGCATGTAAGCAAAAATCTGCCCGTCCCAATTTTTTTCCCCGCACCAGTACCAAATGAGCCGCACGCCCTCTGCGCGCGCAAAGCGGCTGCACCTCGATAGAGCCAAGATGCGCGTGAACCGCTGATAGCAAGTCCGCCAAACGATCTGCGCGCTGCACAAAATGCGCCTGCCCTTTCGGGGCCAAACGCTTGGACGCAACAGCGACCCATTTCTTCAAGGGCGTGTCTCCACCGAGCCCAGTTTCACGCCCTTTGTCTTGCGCAGGGACACTGTGCGCGCGGTCGTAATAAGGAGGATTTGCAAACACATGATCAAAGCGCTGGTCAAGAACTTCGAACGGAAGCGCATTAATGTCTGCGTGCACAACGTTTAGATCAAGCCCGTTGCGCTCCGCATTGCGGCACGCCAGATCTGCATAGTTTTCTTGAAGCTCGACGCCCATCTGCGTCAATCCCGCCACACGCCACGCCAGACAGAGGGAGGCCACACCGCCCCCACACCCCAGTTCCAACACCGTCTCTCCCATTTTCGCGGGAATGCTCGCGGCCAGCAAAACCGGATCAACGCCACCACGATACCCCTTCAAGGGCTGGGCGATCTTCACTAAACCACCAAGGAAGTCATCGACACTCAGATCGGCATCGTCAAAACGATCACTGATGGGGGAGTTCAACTTCATTGTCCGACAGTATCCGCATTACGCGATCATAGTCACGTTCCGCGACCATCACACGGCGCGGCAAAATGCCTATGGAGCCTTCGAGAACGCTCATATTTACGTCTAACTCAAACATCGGTATACCCGCCTCGTCAAGGAGGGCACGAACCAAGGCCGTCAGGGTTATATCATTGGTGCGCATCAATTCTTGCATACCAAACGACCTAAGCGCGGTGCCTTCAAATGTCGAGAGCAGGAACGAGAGTGTGATGAATTTGGACGAGAATTCAATAAAACCGCATGATGCTATGGCTGCCTATTTGGCCGATGATTTTGACGCGGTGAATGTGTTGATTCGGCAGCGTATGGCTTCTGAGCATGCGCCCCGCATTCCAGAAGTCACGGCGCATTTGGTCGAGGCTGGCGGCAAACGTTTGCGTCCTATGCTCACGCTCGCCACGGCGCATTTGTGTGGCTACGACGGTCTCTATCATGTGCATCTGGCCGCGGCGGTTGAGTTTATTCACACGGCGACGTTACTGCACGATGATGTAGTTGATGAAAGTGGCCAGCGTCGTGGTCGCCCGACAGCGAACCTCTTGTGGGACAACAAGTCTTCGGTTCTTGTGGGTGATTATCTCTTTTCGCGAGCGTTCCAATTGATGGTTGAAACCGGCTCCATGCGGGTACTCGACATCCTCGCAAATGCATCTGCCACGATCGCGGAGGGAGAAGTTTTGCAGCTGACGGCCTCGCAGGATCTGTCCACGACGGAAGCCATCTATCTTCAGGTGGTGCGCGGCAAAACTGCAGCGCTTTTCTCAGCGGCGACAGAGGTTGGTGGCGTGATCGCAGGCACAGATGAAGCCCATGTGAAAGCCCTGTTCGATTACGGGGATGCCTTGGGCATCGCCTTCCAAATTGTGGACGATCTGCTGGATATGTCGGGGGATGCAGGTGCAATCGGTAAAAACATCGGCGATGATTTTCGCGAGAAAAAATTGACCTTGCCGTTGATCAAAGCGATTGCAAAAGCCGACACGGAAGAGCGTGCATTTTGGGAACGCACAATTGAAAAGGGCCGTCAGGAAGATGGTGATCTGGAAACGGCGATTGCCCTGCTTCACAAGCACGGTGCGCTGGATGATACTCGTGATGAAGCGCTAGCATGGGCAGAAAAAGCGGTCAGCGCGATAGATCACCTGCCCGCACATCCCGTGCGCGAAATGCTGCGTGATTTAGCGGACTACGTAGTGGCCCGGATCAACTAAACGTCGTCGCGACAACCCACCAATTTGGGTGCTCTGCATGGATTTGTGCGGCCAATATCTCTGCCTGCTTTGCACTTTCGCAAAGCCCAAAACAGGTAGCGCCAGATCCTGACATACGCGCAAACAAAGACGGTTGTAACGCATCTAAAGCTTGCTCAATCACAGGTGCCGATTTACTCGCAGGCGCTTGCAAATCGTTGCGTTGCATTGCGCACCAAGTCGCAAAATCGCGCGCGTCACGCCACTCTGGTATCGCACTCAGACCTGTATTATTTTTATTTTCTAATGCTTTGAAGACTAGGGGTGTTTCGACCGCGACGCCTGGATTGACCATTACAGCCCAAAGCGGAGGAAGCGGCGGAATGAGGGATAGATCTTCGCCAACTCCGCGCATGCGCAGCGCGATCGGGGCGAGACACACAGGCACATCGGCCCCCAATTGCTCTACATTGTCTGGGATCGGCAGATCCCAAAGCTCTGCCAACGCAAGCAGGGCAGCCGCTGCATCCGCTGATCCACCCCCGATGCCAGCCGCATTCGGCAGGTTCTTCGTCAGGGTTATAGTTGCACCTTCTGGATGTTCGAAAAGCTTCGCGGCTTTCAGTACCAAATTGCGCCCATCTGTTGGAACACCTTCACTTAACAGGCCATCAACATGCAGGCTCAGATGATTTGCAGGTGCGACATTCAACACATCCCCAACATCCGCAAAGCAGACCAGACTGTCCAATAGGTGATAGCCGTCCGCACGCTGACCCGTAACATGTAAACACAGATTTATCTTCGCGCGCGCGTGCCGCGCGATTACTTTAGCCGTCATCAGCCAGTCTAAGGGGGTCCACGCCCTCTTCTTCCAGCACTTGATCAAGACCAACTTCCAATTTTCGACGTATCCGATCTGGATCAGCTTCTTGGCTGGCATCGCCAAAATCGACGAAGGAAAGAGCGCGCTTCCATTGGAATTTTGCTTCTAGAAAGCGACCAGCAGACCAGTACACATCGCCCAAATGGTCGTTCACAATCGGATCAATAGGCATCAATTCTGTTGCGCGCTCCATTGGGGCGACGGCTTCATCATAACGCCCCAAACGGAACAGGACCCAGCCCAAACTATCGACGATATAGCCACTGTCAGGACGCGCAGCGACGGCGCGCTCGATCATGTCCAGCGCCTCATCAAGCTTCACCTGCTTTTCGACCAACGAGTACCCAAGATAATTCAACACCTGGGGCTGCTCCGGGTTCAATTCCAACGCTTTGCGGAAGTCTGCCTCGGACTCTTCCCATTTATTCAAACGCTCATATGAGATACCGCGCGCGTAGTAGATGAACCATTGGCCGTTCACCTCCTCTTCATACTGCGCGAGCGCTGTGTCATAAGCCCCTACGGCCTCTTCAAAGCGCTCCATCTGGCGAAAAGCGTCCCCAAGTGAGGAATGCACCATCGCAAGGCTGCTGTGGGTTTGTACGAGATTTTCAAGCACTTCAATCGCTGCATCCGGCTTACCACTACGTCGCAATGCTTCCGCGCGTCCAAGTTCCGCGGCATAAAATGCAGGATCGTCACGTCTGACTTTCTTGTAGGTTTGCGTTGCCAGTTCAAACCGCTCCATCTGTTCAAGCAAGCCCGCTGAAAGCAGGGTCGCATCTGAATGGATGGGATTTAGATACTCCGCAACGCGGGTATAGAGCAGCGTGTAATCTGCGCTTGCTTCATTGCGCAGAGCACTTCCAACGGTAAAGAACACCTCGGCCATGCCGTCGCGCGCAGTTTTCACTTGAGTGAAAGAAAGCTTCTCGCCCTCCGCAAGCGTCGCACGCATGCTTTGGAGCTTTGGATCAAGATCAGAGCCAAAAGATTGATCAAACATACTCAGAGCTTCGTCCGTGCGATCCAGCAGGCTAAGCACTTCGATATGGGCAATGGCACCGCGTCGGGTTTGACCCAACGCACCTGCTTCTTGCATGGCAAATATCGCGTCAGATCCTTTAAAATCACCAACCATCGCTAGGGCCAACGCCTTGTGATAGAGCGCAAATCCTTGTAGCCCGCGTGCCTCACTGACTTTGTCAAAATTGCTCAGAGCTGCAGTGACTTCGCCGATCCCGACTTGTGCCCAAGAGCGTAGCAGACCATCCACTAGGGGCCCGACACCCTGGTTTTCAAGAATGCGCGCAAGCACATCAGGATAGTTTTCTTCACCTGCTTTTTGCGCCAAAATGGCCATTTGCGCCACTTGACTGTTTTGCCCATCCGCAAGCAATTTATTACCTACGACGGCCGCTCGATCAATGTCACCAAGCGCAAGCAACGCAAAACTCGCGTTTTCCAGAATTTCAGGGTTAGATGGATCCCGTGCTAAAGCTTGTGTGTAATACCGCGCAGCTGCGTCATAGTCTCCCGTGACCGCCGCAGATCGCGCTGCAAGATAGGAGCCAGCGGGTTCCGCAGCAAGCGGCATTCCGAGAATGGCAAGAACCGCGGCAAAGCTAATTTGCCTTAAAATGCGTATGGGCACGTGGCATGCTCCTTTATGTGAACTGCTTTATCCGAAGCTAGGGCGTCGTCTCGTGTAAAGCAATATTTGCACACAATATGGTGAGTGCAAGATGTGTATTTTTTTGTGTATCGCGCCATTCACTTGCAAGCCATGAAAAAGAAAGGTGGTGCACATGCATGCACCACCTTCCAGAACATTTGAAAATGGTAGCCTCAAATTGCAGCGCACACATAATAACAAAGTGGGCGTGCGCCGCTTCACTCACATTTACAACCTTTAGTCGTTTTGCGCTTTTTTCGAAGTCCATCTGCGTGTAACCCTGCGTTTTTTTGGGTCCTTTCGACACCGGTGATGATCTGGGTTTTGGGATCGCGTCGTCTTTTGGTCCGTCACGATCAGCGACGTTGGCGTCATTATGGAATTTTGTATCACCGCAGCTATCGAGAGCCGTTGGTTGCGCGCACTCCCATCACTCTTTCAGGTTGCCATAGGCTCGGCCATCGACAGCGTGCCAGGAAAGCCATTTGTGGTCACTTTGAACAAAGTGTTCCGGCCAGACCATTTGATTGATGCGGGCTTTCCCGTGATCTCACTACAAGTCACAATAATGGCCACTTTAATCGCAAACCTTGCCCATCTTGTGGCCTCTCGCGGCGGAATGTCCGCATCGGAAGAACCAAGCGAGACACCTCTGAAAGAGGTGCCCCCGATAGCACTTCAAACCGCACGACTCGCACAGCGCTTGCCAACTCGTTTGCGCGAGGGCCAGATCATTCCCATGCCCATGCAGGATCACTACGTGAACGTTACGACCACCTTGGGAAGCGAGATGATCCTGATGCACATGGCCGATGCGATTGATCTGCTAGATGGCATCGTAGGTGTTTAAACCCATCACTCTCATTGGGCCGCACAGGCCCACTCAAACGGGCTGACCCGCGTTACACGTCGCCATACGCTCACACTGTCTGATGGCAGCTCAATCCCCGTGAACAGCAGTTACAGAAATGCTGTCGAGCAGCTGTTAAACGAAAAAGGGCAGGACTAAGCCTGCCCTGTCATTAAGAAACAGCCCAAATCACATGTTCGGATAATTTGGCCCGTCGCCCCCTTGAGGTGTGACCCATGTGATGTTCTGGCTTGGATCCTTGATATCGCAAGTCTTACAATGCACGCAGTTCTGGAAGTTGATGACAAACTTCTCGTCAACGACTTCGTAAACGCCAGCAGGGCAATAACGTTGAGCAGGCTCCGCATATTTCGGCATGTTGATAGACATCGGGACAGACGGATCAGTCAGCTGTAGATGCGCTGGCTGGCTTTCTTCATGGTTAGTAAAGCTGAACGCGACATTAGTGAGGCGATCAAAGCTGAGCGTGCCGTCCGGCTTTGGATAATCAATCGGTTCATGCTTGCTGGCGTCTTCAGTAGAATCAGCGTCAGTCTTGCCGTGCTTCAAAGTCCCGAATGGCGAGACCTTGAAGATCGTTTGGAACCACATATCAAAACCGCCAAACACCATTCCACCCAGCGGACCAAAGCGTGCATTCAAAGGCGCAACATTGCGCACTTTCTTTAGATCCTGACCGACAACGCCCTTTTTCAAGGACGCCGTGTAATCCTCGAGCCTATCGCCAGAGCGGCCTGCTTCAATTGCCGCGAACGCCGCTTCCGCAGCTTCAATTCCAGAATGCATTGCGTTGTGATTGCCCTTGATGCGTGGCAAATTCACAAGCCCTGCAGAACACCCAAGCAAAACGCCCCCGGGGAAGGCTACTTCTGGAATTGACTGGATACCGCCCTTCGTCACCGCACGCGCACCATAAGAAACCCGCTTACCGCCTTTCAGCAGCTCCGCAACTTTCGGGTGATGCTTGAAGCGCTGGAACTCCATGTAGGGGAACATGTAGGGGTTTTTGTAGTTCAGATCGATGATGTATCCGACGTAAACCTGATTGTTATCGAGGTGATAGATAAACGAACCGCCACCATTCTTGAAACCAACAGGCCAACCCAATGTGTGGGTCACTTCGCCCTCATTGTGCTTTTCGGGATCGACTTCCCAGATCTCCTTCATGCCGATGCCAAACTTGGCAACATCACAACCTGAATCCAATGTAAATTTCTCGATCACTTCTTTGCTGAGCGATCCGCGCACGCCTTCAGACAGGAACATGTACTTACCACTCAAAACCATACCAGGCTCATAAGAAGGGCCGGGGGTGCCATCGGCGTTCTTGCCAAACTCGCCCGCGACAACACCGCTGAGTTCGCCGTTTTCACCGTAGATGAGTTCGGAACAAGCCATGCCAGGGAAAATTTCTACACCCAATGCTTCAGCCTGCTCGGCCATCCAGCGGCATACGTTTCCCATGGAAACGATGTAGTTTCCGTGGTTGTTCATCAAAGGCGGCAAGATGAAGTTAGGAATGCGGATCTGGCCCGCTTCACCCAACACGTAAAAATTGTCTTCTTTGACAGGCACATTCAACGGCGCGCCTTTTTCTTTCCAATCCGGGAACAAACGGCTCAAACCTGATGGATCCAGAACTGCGCCAGACAGAATATGCGCACCCACTTCGGAGCCCTTTTCAAGAACAACGACCTCCAAATCGGCGTTTAATTGCTTCAGACGGATCGCCGCGGACAGGCCCGCAGGGCCAGCGCCCACAATCACAACGTCGTACTCCATCGCTTCGCGTTCGACCTTGGACATGATGGCTCCTCTCGTGAGCATAAAATAAAGTTGTTTTGAGGCCTAGCAAGCCATGCCTAATGTGGTCAATCGCGACGATGCGTAAATCGCTTCGAAAGGTGCGAAAAACCATACTCGTCGCACGAATGCGCACTAAATTGCATCATGTCTTGCAATTCCCCATACGCTCGGGGCACTCTCGGACTCGAAAAGAGTAAGATCCACAGCGCCGGCACGTCCGGTGCTTTTTTTGTGTATCAAGAACGTAGAGAACGGCGGGATTGCCCATGGAAAAGATACCGATGACCAGATCGGGACACACAGCGGTTGAAGTTGAGTTAAAAAACCTCAAAACTGTTGAACGCCCTGCAATTATTGCGGCCATCGCAGAAGCACGTGAACACGGCGATTTGTCTGAGAACGCCGAATATCATTCCGCACGCGAGAAACACAGCTTCATCGAGGGCCGTGTGAAATTGCTAGAAGGCATTTTGTCTTTAGCTGCTGTCATTGACCCCACGACGCTGAACGGCACGATCAAGTTTGGCGCAACGATCACTTTGGTGGACGAAGACACCGACGAAGAAAAGACTTGGCAGATTGTGGGCGAGCACGAGGCAAATGTGGAGGCAGGATTGCTCAATATCAAATCCCCGATCGCGCGCGCTTTGATCGGTAAGGACGAAGGTGATAGCGTAGAAGTGCGAACCCCCGGTGGCAGCAAGTCCTATGAAGTTCTAAAGATCGAATATATCTAGACCAACGCCAAATTAAGCGCGAAAGAACTGAGCATGGCTGACGGCTCTGACGGAAAATCAACCCCTTTGGGTATCTACGACCGCCCTCGCAAATCCCTGATCACGGGGATCGAGATGATCGCGATTGCGCTCAGCCTTATGTGGTTGTTGGGCGCTGCGATCTTTTTCATCATGCTCCCCAGAGAAGCCGCGCCCGAGGGCACCGTAGGCTTGCGTTTCTTGATGACAATGCTTGCTATCTTTATGCCCGTTGCGATGATTTGGGTGGCAGCGACTGCTGCGCGTTCCAGCCGTGTGATGCGTGAAGAAAGCCAGCGTTTACAAGCCGCTATCGACGGCATTAGCCAAGCTTACGTCGCGCAAAACCAAGGCCGTAACATGGCCGCGGAGCCCTCTGTGAACCGCAAGCTCGATGAAATTTCCGCTGTGCAGCGCAAGACCGAAACGACCCTCGCGACCTTCTCGACCAAGCGCGATACATCCCCTGTTGGTAAGCCTACACCGATCGAGCCAGCCAGCGCAGACCCGTCCGAGCAACCCAGCCTCGCGCTTGGCACGCAAGCCGCCGAGATAGAGCCACCGCTTGAGCGCGAAGCACTTATTCGCGCCTTGAACTTCCCCGAAGACGCGGAAGACAAAGCTGGCTTTGATGCACTGCGCAAAGCGTTGAAAGACCGCAAAGCTGCGCAGTTGATCCAAGCCGCGCAGGACGTTCTAACCCTGCTTAGCCAAGATGGTATTTACATGGACGACCTGCGCCCAGATGCGGCGCGCCCTGAAGTTTGGCGTAGTTTTGCTGCAGGCGAACGGGGTCGCGCAATTGCCGCTCTTGGAGGGATCAGAGATAGCTCTTCTCTCGCACTATCTGCCGCGCGCATGAAGCAAGACACGATCTTTCGCGATGCTGCGCACCACTTTCTGCGCCGCTTTGATAAAAGCTTTTCCGAGTTTGAAAAAATCGCATCGAATTCTGAAATTGCAGCCCTGTCCGGCACACGCACAGCACGCGCCTTCATGCTTTTGGGCCGCGTTGCAGGCACGTTTGACTAAGCTGGTTTCGCTATAAATTCGGTCAGAGATAGGGTGTTGCCACAAGGATCTTTGAACCAAGCGATGTTGTTGCCATCAGGCGTCGTCCATATTCCCAATGCGTCCTGATCCATCTGCCCAAACGTCAGAAACTCAACGCCTTTGGAAATTAGATTTCTGATATCTTCCAAAATATTAATGACTTCCCAACCATGCACCGTATGTACGGTCGGAACCAGATCCGCAACAATCTGAATACGCAGCGTATTTTCGCCGTCTTTGAACACCAAGGCGAAAGGCAATGTTTCGACCAGATCAAGACCTAGGATATCACGTTAAAAAACCGTCGCCGCTTCAGACTGTTGTGTAGCCACGAATGAGACGAGTTTTCGGGTTTGCATCATCTCACAACTCTTTCAAAACAGATCGTAAGGAATGTAGCGCACAAGCGTGTCTTGCGTGATTTCAACCTTGCCATCGGGCAGCTCGACCAAACCCTCAGCCCAGCTTAATCCACTGATCCGGCCAGAACCTTCAGACGCGAACGTTGCCACACGCCCCTCACGGATACGCGCGCGCAAGAATTCGCGGCGCCCTGCCTTTTTGCGTTTTTCAAAAGCGGCGGGCACCATAAACCCTTGCCGTTCTGTCCAGCCCACGCCTGCTAATGCATTCAAAGCAGGCCGCGCGAAAATCAAGGTGCAAACCAGTGCAGCGACAGGATTTCCCGGCAATCCGAAGACAGGCACCCCGCCCCACATGCCCAGTGCCAAGGGTCGTCCTGGTTTCAATGCAATGCGCCACATCGCGAGCGAACCCGTCTCTTGCAAAAGCGCGGACATGTGATCTTCATCCCCCGCAGACGCCCCACCGGATGTCAGGATCGCATCACAGGATTGTGCAGCCTCATCCAGCATATCGGACAAAACCACGCGCGCATCGGGGGCTTTGCCAAGATCAATCGCCTCAAACCCCCAACGGCGCAATTGAGCAAGTAACATGGGACGGTTCGCATCATAGATCTGACCAGCTTCAGCAATCTCACCTGCCTCGACCAGCTCGTCCCCCGTGGACAAGACGCCAACCTTGAGTGTGCGAAACACTTGCACCTGCGCCACGCCAACTGCGCTGAGCAGCGCTGTATCTGCAGGTGTTAAACGGCGACCTAAGTGCAAGATCGTCTCTCTGCATTGCACGTCCTCGCCACCTTTGCGTGCATTGCTACCTGCTTTGATAGGACCATTGAATGCTATAGCTAGCCCATCGCTGTTCACGTCTTCTTCCAGTACGACCGTGTCGACCCCAACTGGCAGTGCTGCCCCAGTCAAAATACGCAAAGCCGATCCTTGAGGAACAGAGTCAGAAAACGGAACCCCCGCCGCGGCACGACCTTGAACAAGAGGCAGTTCGTAAGGACCATCGCCTTGCAATGCCGCATGTGCAAAGCCATATCCGTCCACCGCAGAATTTGCGTCTGGCGGGTGCGCGCGCATAGCAACAACGTCGCGTGCTAGGATCAAACCAAAGGCTTCTGACACCGCACAGCTTTGCTCTGGCGCGACGGTCTTGAGTCTGTCGCGCAACATCGACAGGGCTGTGTCCACTGGGGTCCAATCCACCCCCGGAGGCAATGCGAAGCAATCATTAGTGAGCTTGGGTGCGGTGAGTTTAGCCATCCCGCATTCCCAAATCAGCCATTATAAAATCTGCGATCTCACCTGTCGCGTTAAGATCAAACACAGGGCGGTCTACCTCAAGCGCGCAATCAGCTGCAAATGCACGCACGGTGTCATCGGCGATCAATGGATTGCCAGTCTCGCTCCGGTGCGCTTCAATCTTAGCGTGCGCGTCACGCTTGTACCCCTCGACCAGAACCAGATCGACGGGCACAAGCTTGCTGAGCAGCTCTTCTAAGGTCGGCTCATCCTCCTTGCTGAGTTCATGCATCAAGGCAAAGCGATTGCGCGAGGCTAGCAAGACTTCGCGGGCGCCAGCTGCACGGTGGCGATAGCTATCTTTGCCAGCATGGTCCACATCAAAGCTATGGTGCGCGTGCTTGACGGTCGACACAGACAAGCCCCGCGCTGTCATCTCGCTGACGAGGCGCTCCATCAGGCCGGTTTTGCCTGCATTCTTCCAACCAACAATGCCGTAGATATTCATATAAGCCTCTCTGCGCGCGCAAAATCTTCAGGGGTGTTCACGTTGAAAAACGGATCAAACGGCGTGTTTGGAAACATCGCTTCGCGGCCGCCGTGCTGATCGCTCCAAAGCACGACTTTGCGCAAGCCACCATTCAATGCGGCACGCAAATCATCGCGCAACGCGACGGGCCAAAGGCCAAACGTCGGATGCCTATTGCGCCCGCGCTCGCTATCCGGCGTCGCCGCGAGGACCAAAGGATGCGCCATTCCATCCGCTTCAAACATCAGGCGCGGTACGAGATCACAAGGAAAGAACGGCGTATCAGCGGCCGCTGTCACAATGGTGTCCGCACCTAGCGTTGCCGCCCAATCAAGCCCCGCCAGAACCCCCGCCAAAGGACCGACGAACCCCTCAATACTATCGGGGAGAACAGGCAACCCCGTATCCTCAAAACGCGCCGCATCACCATTCGCGTTCAGCGCAATGCCGGCGACCTGCGGCTCCAAACGCTCAATCACGTGATCAAGCAGACTACGCCCGTCAAGCAACAAACGCCCTTTGTCACCACCGCCCATACGCCGCGCCTGTCCGCCTGCGAGAATTACGCCAACAGGTTGTTTCATGAAGCTTTCCGTCCACTCTTCTTCGGCTCATCCTTGATCTGTGCGAGATCCGCGTCCCACACGACACGCTCAGCTCCAGCCAAACACTGAAACCGCTTGCCACGCATGCGCCCAATCAGAGTCAGCCCAACTTGCTGTGCCAATTCAACACCCCACGCCGTAAAGCCAGAGCGCGAGACAAGCACAGGAACCCCCATATGCGCGCATTTGATCACCATTTCCGACGTCAAACGCCCCGTTGTGTAGAGGATCTTATCACCCGCACGCGCACTGTTTTGCATCATCCAACCCGAGAC
>Ga0206129_10000369_pt1 | contig 72893 bp, 55 predicted proteins | sample Helgoland_Spring_8_FD_148616 | JGI IMG/M metagenome (GOLD analysis project Ga0206129, IMG submission 148616) | Pelagic subsurface seawater microbial communities from Kabeltonne, Helgoland, North Sea - Helgoland_Spring_Bloom_20160502_2 | ecosystem: Environmental > Aquatic > Marine > Epipelagic ... | reverse complement strand
CTCAGGTGGTTGCATCGTAGCAAAAGACACGAAAAGAATACTATTACAACAACGTGCCGCATCTGGATCATATGCTAGACATTGGGGATTTTGGGGCGGTAAAGTAGAGCAAGATGAAAATGTTTCGCAAGCATTGCTACGTGAACTCCGTGAAGAAATAGATTTAGATATCGAAAATAGGGTAGAAAAAATATACCCACTAGACCAGTACCATTCGAGAGATAAGAAGTTTAGCTACTATACATTTGTTATAATTGTAGATGCAGAGTTTCTCCCAAAATTAAATACAGAAAGTGGAGGATACGCATGGATTGATAGCGGACATTTCCCAAAACCCATGCACCCAGGCACCAGGGACACACTATTCAAAAAGAACAAATTAAAGCAGATTAAAAATATTATATTATCCCTATAAATACTATAGAGAGAATAAAGGAGGCAGCATGTGTCAAAAGGCATCATTGATTTCAAGAAGCAAAAGTTCATCCGTGACTGCAAAGAATACCTAAAGACAGGTGTTATTGCGGATAGCCTTCGTATTGGTATCAATAACACAACTCCTGGCCACTTAGAATATCTTAAATCTGGACTAACATCAGACGAGAAAAAAGTAATTGATACTGCTATAGAGCGTATCAAACAAAAATACGTGCGTGACATAACAAACAACCGACAAAAGATGAATATGGTTGCTATGGCCGCTCTTGAAAATTTAAGCACAATAGATAGTAGATTTGAAATAAAAGAAGTTATGGAAAGATACAGAGAAAGTATCAATCCAGTAAAAGCATTATACTACGACTTACAAGAAATTATGTTCCTTTATGATGGTAAAGCAAAAAAAGATCATCACAAGTTCTTAATCGAAAAGTTTAACACTAGTGAAAGTTTCGAAGAAATATTACTTGCGGTTGACAGAGACATAGAAGACTTGCGCAAATGTAAAGATCATCTTAGAAATATACGAGATGAGTATAGCCTACCGGGCACAAGTGAGTATAGCAGGCGTGTGATTGATTTACACAATGAGATGGAACAGTGGAAGAAACTATTCAAAAAGTTTCCCGAATGGGTAGTCGAAAACAAGTCAGACGAACACAAGTCTTGGCTGTCATCTACGTTAAGTAAATTCTTTAGTAACGATTAATCCTCTGCTAGAAATTCACTAAACATAATCATTAACTGCTGTTCATCGAATTTTATATGAGTGTCTGCGTCAAGTAATGTTTGAAAATCTTCAATCGTATCACATTCAAATATAACACATGGTGCCTTAGGCATGCCAGTCTTAAATGCAACTACTGCACTATGATGTCCGTCCCAAATTATATACTCTCCGTTAAAAAGTGCAACACATACTGGATGGTGTACTCCAGGATGAAATGATTCTATAATATCAACTGCATGTTCGGGATTAAAACTTTCACGTTGCTTATCAGTTATAACTAACTTTTCCCATGGAACATATTCCATTCGATGCTTTAAATTTAATGGATTAGTTGTGTGGGCTATGTCATATCGTTCTAGGTTATCTAAGAACGATTCAGTTTTTAGTTGTACTGTTTTTTGATTGTTATAATATTTTATTTCCATAAACATATTTATAAACAAAAAAAGGGAGCGTTGCCGCTCCCTTTCTCTGAGTGTTTCTGATAAGAATTACTTACCTACTTTTACTTCTACGAAACCGTCTACTGCATCTGCAATAGCGATACCAACGTATGCTGTCATACGTGGGTCTGCGTCTTCGTTTGTCCAAGCTGTAGCTGTACCTGAAACGTCTGATGCAACAAGGATGTCGCCTTTCTTAACGTCACCTGTTACTTTAACTGGAACACGACCTTGTAGAGCAATGAATGGGTGTGTTTCATTGTTACCTGCTTCGGCATTCATAGCAACCGCTGGACGTAGTGATACTACACCTGCAACTGAACGCTGTGCGAATGCTGATGACGCTGTTACTTCTGCTTCACCGCCGAATACTACAACTGTACCTTCTGCGTATGGAGCATCTGCTGCATAACGTTCTGCAAGGTCAGCATACTTAGCGTATGTTGCTGTACCGTTGAACATTCCTGATGCTGTTACGTTATACCATGTTGGTGAATCACTTGTACGAACATGCTGATTCATTGTATCTGCATAACCGTTGTCTGTGAAACGACCATCTAGGTCAACTGTCACTGAACCACTGTTACGTGATAGTGTTAGAACACCATTGCCTGTGTCGAATGACGCACCTGTTAGGTATGTGTTTGAGTTAGCATCTGATGTTGTTACTGATTCTGATGTACCGTCACCTTTGTGGATTGTGATTGTATCATTTGAAACTGTAATCGCATCTGTTGCACGTAGTGCTTGTGAAGATGTTTTTGCTACTTTTCCTGCAATGTTGTTGTTAACAGTTGTAGCAAAGTTTGCATCATCACCTAGTGCTGCTGCTAGTTCGTTTAGTGTGTTTAGTGTTGACGGCGCTGAATCTGCTAGAGCCGCAATAGATGAATCAACATATGAACGTGTTGAGATACGTGTTTCGTCTACTTTGATTGTGTTACCTGAATCTGAGAACGTTAGACCTGTTGATGCCATGCCGCCCATTAGATCACGGAAAACTTCTTGTGCTGTTGAACCAAGTGTTAAACCGTTATTTAGGTATAGGTGACCGTCTACATCAACACGTGATGCCGTTGTACCGGAATACCATGATGTTGTATCTGAACGACCAAGCGTTACGTCTTTTGTGAACGCTGTATCTTTTGTGATCCAGTTATCAAACAAGTCTGATGAGGCATCGTTAACTTCTGCGTCACCATCGATTGTTGAAATTTTGTTTGCTAGAATTGAAACGTTACGTTCTAGGTCTGCCATACGGCGAAGGTTTGATTTTGATGCGCCAAATACGATGTCATCTGCGGAAATATCTGCATCTGAAAGAATTGGTTCCATCTCACCTTTTGTGTTAACTTTAAACTTGAAGTTTTTATAGTCATCATCTGACGTTGATGCTAGGTTTGAAACATTGTTCCATTTACCATCACTTGTTGATAGGGTAGCGGCTGCGGCTTTTTTTTCTTTCCAAAGGTCTTTAAGTGATTTACTTGAACCACCAATTTTAAATTTACGTGACATTTTTTGTCTCCTTTAAGGGTTATCTAATTCGAAGGGATCTCTCATCCCCATGTCTTGTTAAGACAGTTGGGGGGAATGTTCAAACCCCCCAACTTTGATTAGATTATAGTTTAATTGTTACTACTTCTAGTTCATCATCTTCTGCTAGGATACCTGTTGAAATTGTTAGGTTAGCAGTTGTTGATGCTGTATCTACTGAGAACTCGCCTGGACGTAGCATCTGACGGTTTAGATAAACCGTATACGATACTGCACCTTCTAGCTCATTGAAGTCAAAAGTAACTGCGCCAGTGCCGTTGTTTGTAGCTACTGTTGCGTTTACTGTTTGTGTCGCTGAGTGAGAGTGTGTAAATGCTGTTTCAACTGCCGCTACTGCACGTGCGTCTGTGAAGTATTGGTTTGAACCTTCTGATAGATCAGATGTTGATTTAGCTGAAAGGTTTAGGTTTGTACCAGTTGCGTTTGCAACACGTGCGTCTGCTCTTGCGTCAGTGTAATATAGATTAGTTGTACCTTCAGTAATTTCATCAGTATTGTCTTTACCTGCTACCGCTGTTGAGATAGCTGATGTATATGCTGATGTAATTGCAGTTTCACGTGTATCTGTATACGCTTTAGCGTCTACTTCTGCTTGGTCCGCATATGACTGGTAAGCAGTTGTGATTGCTGTTTCACGTGTATCTGTATACGCCTTCGCATCTTTTTCTGCTTTTGCTACTGAGCCTATTACCGTATCTGCGCCTTCAAGAGTGTCTAAACGACCATCTAATGCTGTATCAGCACTTGCTCTTGATGATGCTTCTGTTGACACAATACCATCTGCATATGTTTTCGCATCTGCTTCTGCTTGGTCTGCGTATGCATTTGCTGCTGCCGCACGTACCACGTCTTTTGCTTCTGCTGATGCGATTGCATCTGCTTCTGCTTGATCCGCATATGCGTTTGCTGCTGTTGCACGTACTACATCTTTTGCTTCTGCCGCTGCGATTGCATCTGCTTCTGCTTGGTCTGCGTATGCATTTGCTGCTGCCGCACGTACCACGTCCTTTGCTTCTGCTGATGCGATTGCATCTGCTTCTGCTTGGTCTGCGTATGATTGTGCATCTGCTTGTGCTTTTGCTACTGATCCAGTACCTGAGCCTTCAATAGTATCTAAGCGACCACTTAGTGCTGTGTCTGCTGCGGCACGTGTTGTGATTTCAGTACCCAGTGCTGTGTCGTTTGTTGTATCAACTGAGTTGATAAATGTAACGATTTCTGCAAATGTATCTTTGTCTGCACTTGATGCAGATAAGATAGCGTCAACGCGACCTTTTTGTACATCTGAATATGACTGATAAGCAGTTGTGATAGCTGTTTCACGTGTATCTGTATATGCTTTTGCATCTGCTTCCGCTTGGTCTGCGTATGCATTTGCTGATGCAATTGCATCTGCTTCTGCTGTATCAGCATATGATTGGTAAGCAGTTGTGATTGCTGTTTCACGTGTATCTGTATATGCTTTAGCGTCTACTTCTGCTTGGTCTGCGTATGCATTTGCTGATGCAATTGCATCTGCTTCTGCTGTATCAGCATATGACTGGTAAGCAGTTGTGATAGCTGTTTCACGTGTATCTGTATACGCTTTAGCGTCTACTTCTGCTTGATCCGCATATGCGTTTGCTGATGCAATTGCATCTGCTTCTGCTGTATCAGCATATGCTTTCGCATCTACTAGTGCTTGGTCTGCTTTAGTAGTTGCGTCTAATGCCGCTGATGCTGCACGTACCACGTCTTTTGCTTCTGCTGATGCGATTGCATCTGCTTCTGCTTGATCCGCATATGCGTTTGCTGCTGTTGCACGTACTACATCTTTTGCTTCTGCTGATGCGATTGCATCTGCTTCTGCTTGGTCTGCATATGATTGTGCATCTGCTTGTGCTTTTGCTACTGATCCAGTACCTGTGCCTTCGATTGTATTTAAACGATTGCCAAGTGCTGTATCTGCTGATGCACGTGTCGATGCTTCATTGTTGATATTTGTTTGCAGTGTACTATCTGCTGATGTACGATTAGCAATTTCAGTACCTAGTGCTGAATCATTTGTCGTATCTACAGAGTTTACTAGTGAAACGATTTCTGCAAACGTATCGGCATCTGATGTTGATGCTGACATAATCGCATCGATACGTGATTTTTCAGTATTGATGTTTGTTTGAAGTGTGCTATCTGCCGCTTCGTATGCAGTTGTGATAGCTGTTTCACGTGTATCTGTATACGCTTTAGCGTCTGCTTCTGCTTGGTCTGCGTATGCATTTGCTGCAGCTGCACGTACCACGTCTTTTGCTTCTGCCGATGCGATTGCGTCTGCTTCTGCTTGGTCTGCGTATGCATTTGCTGCTGTTGCACGTACTACATCTTTTGCTTCTGCTGATGCTACCGCATCTGCTTCTGCTTGGTCTGCGTATGCATTTGCTGCTGTTGCACGTACTACATCTTTTGCTTCTGCCGCTGCGATTGCGTCTACTTCTGCTTGGTCTGCGTATGCATTTGCTGATGCTACCGCATCTGCTTCTGCTTGGTCCGCATATGACTGGTAAGCAGTTGTGATAGCTGTTTCACGTGTATCTGTATACGCTTTAGCGTCTACTTCTGCTTGATCCGCATATGCGTTTGCTGCTGCCGCACGTACTACGTCTTTTGCTTCCGCTGATGCGATTGCATCTGCTTCTGCTTTTGCTACTGAACCAGTACCAGTACCTTCAACAGTATCTAAACGACCAGCAAGTGCTGTATCTGCTGATGCACGTGTTGATGCTTCATTGTCGATATTTGTTTGTAGTGTTGTATCTGCTGATGCACGTGTTGATGCTTCATTGTCGATATTTGTTTGTAGTGTTGTATCTGCTGATGCACGGTTAGCAATTTCACCGGCTAGTACTGAGTCATTTGTTGCATCTACTGAGTTAACAAGAGATACTACTTCTGCGAACGTATCTGCATCTGTTGTTGAAGCTGACATAATTGCATCAATACGTGACTTTTCAGTATTGATTGCTGACGATAGTGACGAGTCTGCTGCTTGGTATGCAGTTGTGATTGCTGTTTCACGTGTGTCTGTATACGCTTTAGCATCCGCTTCTGCTTGGTCTGCGTATGCATTTGCTGCAGCTGCACGTACCACGTCTTTAGCTTCTGCCTCTGCGATTGCATCTGCTTCTGCTTGGTCTGCTTTAGTAGTTGCGTCTAATGCCGCTGCTGTCGCACGTACTACGTCTTTTGCTTCTGCTGATGCTACCGCATCTGCTTCTGCTTGATCCGCATATGCGTTTGCTGCTGTTGCACGTACTACATCTTTTGCTTCTGCCTCTGCGATTGCATCTGCTTCTGCTTGGTCTGTATATGCGTTTGCTGCTGCCGCACGTACTACATCTTTAGCTTCTGCCGATGCGATTGCATCTGCTTCTGCTTGGTCTGCGTATGCGTTTGCTGCTGCTGCACGTACTACGTCTTTTGCTTCTGCTGATGCTACCGCATCTGCTTCTGCTGTATCAGCATATGATTGGTAAGCAGTTGTGATAGCTGTTTCACGTGTATCAGTATATGCGTTTGCATCTGCTTCTGCTTGGTCTGCATATGCATTTGCTGCTGCCGCACGTACTACATCTTTAGCTTCTGCTGATGCAATTGCATCTGCTTCTGCTTTAGCTACAGAACCTGTACCTGAGCCTTCAATAGTATCTAAACGACCACTTAGTGCTGTATCTGCTGCGGCACGTGTAGTAATTTCAGTACCTAGTGCTGTATCATTAGTTGTGTCAACTGAGTTAACAAATGTAACGATTTCTGCAAACGTATCTTTGTCTGCACTTGATGCTGATAGGATAGCATCGACACGTGCTTTTTGTACATCTGAATATGACTGATAAGCAGTTGTGATAGCTGTTTCACGACCATCTGTGTAAGCATTTGCTGATGCAATTGCATCTGCTTCTGCTGTATCTGCATATGTTTTAGCGTCTACTAGTGCTTGGTCTGCTTTAGTAGTTGCGTCTAATGCCGCTGCTGCCGCACGTACTACGTCTTTTGCTTCCGCTGATGCGATTGCATCTGCTTCTGCTTGGTCTGCGTATGCATTTGCTGCTGTTGCACGTACTACATCTTTAGCTTCTGCCGATGCGATTGCATCTGCTTCTGCTTGGTCTGCGTATGCGTTTGCTGATGCTACCGCATCTGCTTCTGCTTGGTCCGCATATGACTGGTATGCTGATGTAATTGCAGTTTCACGTGTATCAGTATATGCGTTTGCATCTGCTTCTGCTTGGTCTGCATATGCATTTGCTGCTGTTGCACGTACTACGTCTTTTGCTTCCGCTGATGCGATTGCATCTGCTTCTGCTTGGTCTGCGTATGCATTTGCTGCTGCTGCACGTACCACGTCTTTTGCTTCTGCTGATGCAACTGCATCTGCTTCTGCTTGGTCTGCGTATGCGTTTGCTGATGCTACCGCATCTGCTTCTGCTTGGTCTGTATATGCGTTTGCTGATGCTACCGCATCTGCTTCTGCTTGGTCTGTATATGCGTTTGCTGATGCGATTGCATCTGCTTCTGCTTGGTCTGCGTATGCATTTGCTGCTACAGCACGTGCTTGATCTTTTGCTTCTGCTGATGCAACTGCATCTGATCCTGTCGTATCTGCATATGACTGGTATGCTGATGTAATTGCAGTTTCACGTGTGTCTGTGTATGTGTTTGCTGCTGCTGTTGCATCTACTTCTGCTTGGTCTGCATATGCATTTACTGCCGCCTCACGTGATGGTGTGAAGTAGCGGTTTGTACCTGTTTCTGCTAGGTCATCAGTATCATGATTTAATAATGAAGAGACTGTACCAGTTACATCACCCGTTAGGTCACCAATAAAGTTAGCCGCTTTAAAGTCTTCTGCGCCTACACTCCAACGGTCGTTTGTTTCGTCCCAAAGTAGCTGAACGTTTAGATCATCGCCGCGTTCTACTTCGATACCACCTGATTGTGATGCGGCACCTAGAGTATTTGAATTTAGTAGAAGAATGTTATCTGCTAGTTCAATTGTCTCTGAGTTAACTGTTGTTACTGTACCTGTAACTGTTAGTGAACCACCAACTGTAACATCGCCTGAGAAGTCACCTGTTGTTGCGTCAACTGCTAGTGTGCCGCCTGACAGACCAGATGAGATTGCTGAATCAACATATGTTTTGTTTGCTGAATCTGCGCCGTCTACCGGTGCTGAAACGTTTTTGATACGATTTGAATTCATATCTAGGTGATCGCCAAAATGTAGATCGCCTGTTAGTGCATTTACTTCACCATTTACAGAAATACCTGATGCTGATGAAAGTTGTAGAGTACCAGTACCTGTTGTTTCAATTTTTAGGTTTTGGTTGATATCAGTTGTAATGTTGATTGTACCAGCATTGTCTTCGATAACTTTTTTACCGTTAACATAAAGTGAGCCAGGACCAACATACACATCGCGCCACATATGTGTCATTGAACCTAGATCATATGTAATGTTTGCTGATGGAATGATGTGACCTGTCATACCTAGGTCACCTGTGATTGAAACATCATCCGAGAATGATGCAGTTGAAGTTACTGCTAGTGTTCCACCAATAGTCACATTTGATGTAAATGAACCTGATGAAGCCGTTGACGCAGCACCTTCACGTGCTAGTGGAAAACCACCTGTTGTTGAGCCGTCGTGTACGACAAGAGTTTTCTTGTCTGTATCAACTGTAACCTCACCCAGAAGACCTGTGAAAGAGTTATGTTGAGTAGTATTACCACGGCGGAATTGGATTGCATATGCAGCCATATTATTTCTCCCGTCTATATATAAATCGATTTGTTATAGACAACACTGGAATAGGGGATCAGCATTATCTAATAGTATTTATCGTAAACACCATTTGAGTTTAATTTATAGTTAATTTATAAACGTATTATAACACTAAACAACCGCAACTTCAACCATTTTTCTACCGTCATCTAAATTAGTTTCGAGTGCTTTAGCAAGTACAGCTAGACCTAAATCTCGTTTGCCTACTGATTTCGCAAAGCCTGGAGTTGATGATGTCACTAACAAATCACCCTTTGTTACTGGTCCAATTACCTGACAAGGGACTCGACCTTTAAGGGCAACATATGGGTGAGTTTGTGAATTACCTGCTGCTGAATTCATTTTAAGTGCAGGTGAACCAGATATAATACCAGCTACAGAAACATCCATTTCATCTACTGTTGTTGTGATTTCTGCTTCACCGCCATATATAACAACAGTGCCGACTGTATACGGAGCATCGGACGCATAGCGTTCTGCAAGGTCAGCAAACGTAGCTTCAATTTCATGTCCATAAATAGTACGCCATTGGTTAGTTGTACTACCCAAGTCATATTGATTATCTGCATTAACAAGAATTGAACCGCTCATTGTGCCACCAGTCAGTGACAAATCGTTATCTGCTACTGAGCCTACAATTTGGTAACCAACATGTCGAACCAGAATTATCTGTCCTGCAGGTGGGGTCGTTGTAAATGTAATCGTAGAGCCGGTAACTGAATAATCTGAACCTGGCATCTGAGTGACACCGTTCATAGTTACGATTACTGCATCTGCATTTCCTGGTGTTGCGCTTAGGTTGAATGTAGCATTTGTATTGTCACCAGTCAGAACATCTTTTGTTACTGCGGGCACGTTTGAAATATTATCGAAATGTACGTTTGCATCACCAGATGTTGCTAAGTCTGTTCTTAAAACATCAACACGTGTATCCGCTCTCGCTTCGGTATAATATAAGTTTGTACCTTCAGGCAACTCACTGGTTGTATGTTCTGTTAAATTAAAATGCACAACACCAGTGCCACTATTATAAGTCAAGTCACCAGTTGCACTTATTGCGCCTCGACCGCGCGGGATTGTCCAATAAAGATTTGTTATACCTTCAGACAGGTCATCTGAATCTTTTCCTTCAAATGCATCATTAAAGCGCGTATCTGTCCAATATAAGTTACTAAAACCTTCTGATAGGTCATCAGTCACATGATTGGAAATATCTGTGATTTGACCAGTAACATTACCAATTACATTACCTTGTAAATCTCCTAAGAACGTACCACTAGTGAATAAGTTCTCAGCACCCAGTGACCAATAATCACTGCCTTCATTCCACAAGAATGACACATTTAAGTCAGTACCACGTTCAATTTCAATACCACCTGATTGTGTTGGTACTCCAGTTTCATTTGAGTTTAATAGAAGAATATTATCCGCAAGATTTATTGTTTCAGTATTTACAACTGTATATGCGCCAGTAACTGTTAGATTACCAGTTAAAACCATATTCGCAAACTGCACGTCAGCAGCTATACCAACGTCTTGTCCAATTGAGATTTCGCCAGTCGTATTGTTATAAATTACCCCAGTTCCGCCAGTTAGCGTCTGTCTAATATCTGATGTAGAAACACCTTGATGTGAAATCACGCCAGTATTTTCATCAAACGAGAAGGTATCAAACTCACTTGTGTCTACTACAGTTAACGCTTCTCTAACACGTGCATCTGTATAATAAAGATTCGTTGAACCTTCTGTTAAATCATCTGTTGTGTTCTGTGATAAATCAAAGCCGCCTGTTGGTGTTGCAGAAATAGTGATAGTATTAGCATTGTCATCATAAACAATATTAGTATTGGTGCCTGCTACTAGTGCTGATGCAACTGCATCTTGCGCACGTTCATCAGTGAAGTATAAGTTTGTTGCACCTTCAGAAAGATTATCAGTAGTATTATTTGAAAAATCATCTTCGATGCCATCGATTGTTATTGTTCCAGCAGTATCGTTATAAGTTAATGTAATATTATTACCAGCGACTAGTAGGTCTGCGACACGGTCATCGACACGTTCATTTGTATGGTACAGGTTACTTGCGCCTTCAAGTAAATCATCTGTAGTATTACCTGTTAAACCATTTGCATTTATTGTAAACGTGCCAGCAATATCATCGTACTGCATAGTGATATTTGTACCTGGAGTCATCAATGCAGCAACTCTGTCATCTACTCTTTCATCTGTAAAATATAGATTTGTTCCTTCTACCAGATTTGTAGTTGTATAGTTTGTAAGAACGTTAGTGATGTTTGTACCATCACCTGAAATATTTGTTGCTGAAATGTTACCTTCTGCTGTTAAATTATCTACAAGCATAGATGCTGAATTATAAGACGCATGTGCTATGTTAATATTCGAACTGTCGCTTGGCTCAACAGTATAACTATCAAAGATTTTAAATACACCGTCTGATGCATCTCTGAATAAACCACTGTGTGCGTATGTTCCGTCATCGTATGCACCTACCCAACCTAAGTCTGCGTTAACATGCGCATGTCCATATGATTCACCACCTGATACATATGTATCTGTGACTGAGCTTGTAATAGTAAATGATGTGGCATCTGCCGCAGTAACTATACCATCTTCAATGTTAAAGCTACTTGGATTTACACCCGTAATATCAACTGTATAACCTAAACTATATGTATTGTCCGCAGTATATGTTACTGTTGTGCCATTACCGACGGCACCAGTGATTGTCGTTTCTCCGCCTTCGTTAAGGTATAATAAGTTTTCATTGATACGTGTTGTTTCGGAGAATACAGTAGTCGTTGTACCAGATACAGTTAAGTTGCCGTCAATAATAACATTGTTAGTTGCATTAATATCATTGAATACCACGTTACTTGAAGGAGATACATCCTGTCCGATTGAGATTTCCCCATTTGAAATAGAAACGCCGGTTCCGGCTGAGAAATGGGCGCGGACTTCATTTGCTGATGGGCCGGTATATGTGATAATACCGTTTGAATATGTAAGAGAACCGTCTCCACTTAAATCAGTGACACTAATTGCATCGTGTACTCTTTGATCTGTAAAGTACAGGTTGAGCGTACCTTCAGAAAGATTATCTGTAGTTTTTAGTCCAAGTGCAGTATTAAATCTAGCATCTGTATAATAAAGATTTCCTGCACCTTCATTTATATTATCTGTGTCTAAAACCACTGCTCCGGTCTGAGTGTTTACACTTGTAACCGCTCCGCTTGCATTCAAGTTAAGTTGGTTCGTACCATCTACATACGAGACTGAGATATTAGTGTGATTTCCTCGTAGGATTAAACCCGCTACAATATCTTCAACATCCTCTGTTACAAGTTTATCTTCAAATTGTAGAGTGTTACCTGCACCAACTGCTAAAATTTGCCCTTCAAATGCACTAGTTGTATCTAGTTTGGATAACGAAACACTGTTATCTTCTAGTACAAACTTGCTTACCTTTGTTATACTCATTAGTTCTCAACCTTTATGTTTTTAATACACATTCAACAAGTTTTTCACCTGCGTCCGTATTTGTTTCTAGTGCAATACCAACAATGTGGGCACCGTTATATTGTTTACCTGCGGTACCATTCTCATATACAAAAACAGCTTCGCCTTTTTTAATTTTACCTACAACTCTAACTGGTACTCGACCTTTAAGAGCTAGTGCCTGCCCATCACATTCTTCGTTCATTAAGAATGCTGGATTCTCAGAAATTACTCCAATCGGATATCCCAATGTTTGAACTGGACAAGTTTCGTAGTCATCTGATGACGAAACCATCATAACAGTTCCCACCGGATGTTCAATTTCTGTTGTATATTTTTCTGCAAGGTCAGCATATTTTGCTGTAGTCGCAGTGCCGTGAAAGTTAGTAGCAGTTACATCAACAAAATTAGGGGAGTCAGTTGTTGCTACACCCTGATTCATTGCATCCGCATTTACGTTATCAGTGTAGCGACCATCTAAGTCAACCGTTACTGTATTCGTATCATTTTTAGTAAGAGTCAGTACACCATTTGTTGTATTAAATGAAGCACTTGACAAATATGTACCACTTGTATTAATCGTAATATTTGATGATCCATCAAACGATGCCGAGCCAGTAACATCACCTGATAATGTAATAGTACGTGCAGTCGCCAATGAACTTGCTGTTGACGCATTACCATTTAATGGTCCGTGAAATGTTTCTGCTTGTAGCGGTGCAAGACTAAAACTTGCATGTGCAATATCTATAGATTGCCCAGGTTCTGGTGTGTAACCGTCAAATGCTTTAAATATACCGTCAGTTGCATCTCTAAACATACCGGCATGTCTATATGTACCGTCATTATAATTGCCTGCCCAACCCAAGTCAGGATTAGTAATAGTAGATCCATCGTTTAGATAAATCATATTATCTTCAATTACAAGTTCTGTTGCGTTAACTGTTACTGTAGTACCTTCAACTGTTAGATTACCATTGACTATTAAATCATGTACTGTAATATCGTTAGTCGTAGAATTACCGCGTGTAGTTACACTGTCGAGCGTATCGGTCTCTGCGAATGTGCCTGTAAGTTGATAGCGCCCATCTAAATCAACAGTCAAATCATTTAGTGTTCCAGTTCTACCTAAGGTAAGAAGACCAGTTGATGTAGAAAATGTTAAGCTGTTAACATAATCATTTGTATCAGTAAATGATGTGATATAACCATATGTAGAGTGATCTCCCCATCCATAAGCTGTATTCCAATGTGATATTTCAGTTGATGTAATAGCTTTTACATACCCTGGAACAGTAGGATCTGTCTCTGTGAATGATGTTAGATAGCCAACTAGCGAATGATCTCCCCATCCATATGCTGTATCCCACTCTGTGATTTTTGTATTAGTAATATTATAAACAGGATGCGCCTGAAATATAGGATCTGTCTCGGTGAATGATGTTAGATATCCAACTAGTGAATGATCTCCCCATCCATATGCTGTATCCCAATTAGCTATATTAGATCCAGATATTGATTTTACATGTGTTGGAACTGTTGGGTCTGTCTCGGTGAATGATGTTAGATATCCAACTAGTGAATGATCTCCCCATCCATAAGCTGTATTCCAATTAGCTATATTAGATCCAGATATTGATTTTACATGTGTTGGAACTGTTGGGTCTGTTTCAGTAAATGATGTTAGATAGCCACTATCATTTGTAAATGAACTTATAAGCGTAGGAATAACAGGACCAGTATAACTCACATTAAGAGTTCCACCAGAACCTAACGTAATAGTTCCACCGCCTGTTAAATCTCCTCCAACATTTAGTGTGAACTGAGTATCACCTTCTACTGCCGTACCTGCTGTTGTTCCGAATACACTATTGTGCAAATTAGTATTCTGTACAGTAGATGCACCTAAAATATATGAATTAATATTTGTAGTCATTACATCATACTCACAAATACTTCGACTATTCCTTCACCTGTTCCCGGCTTTGCTTCAATTGCTTTGCCAATTACAGTACCAATCATTGGAACACCCAGTGATGTTTTAGCGTACCCAGGTCTATCTGATGTTACCAACAGGTCTCCCTTTTCGACTTTGCCGATTACTTTGCATGGCACTCTGCCTTTAAGAGCAATATAAGGATGCGTCTGTGAATTACCTGCTGCTGAATTCATTTTAAGTGCTGGATCAGTTGAAACGATACCAACTACTTTAGTATCTGCTATCATCGTAGTTGTTGTAATTTCTGCTTCGCCGCCAAATACTAGAACAGTACCTGGTTCATAAGGAGCATCTGCTGAATATCTCTCTGCAAGGTCAGCGTATGTTGCTTCTACTGTATGTCCATAAATTACATTCCATTGTTCTGTCGCTGTTCCCAAATCGTATGTCGCATCTTGTGATGGCGAAATTGAACCTGCTACTGTGTTGTTAGCATCATTTACCATATGGTTTGTTGGTATTGCGGCTGATGTAATGTAGTTTGCATCGTTTGTGAATGCGCTTACGTTTGTCGGAACTGTTGGGATAGTAGGCGTATTAGTAAAGTTTGCATAATCTAAGTAATAAGATCCTGCAAATGTATTCAATGTATCTGCATCTGCAACAGTTGATGCAACTGTGTTACTTGCCATCTTAATTATATTCATAACAGAACTTAGTGCGAGTGGCGCTGATAGTGTCAATGTATTACCAGCCATCGTGTATGATGTTGTTGGTTCTTGTACTACACCATCAATGTAGACTAGGACTTGCCAATCTTGCGATACAGTATAAGGAAGTACAAACTGACTAACAGAACCAGTGCCAGTAAACGTATTGAATTCTAAATTATTAATTTTAACTGCTGTATCTACAACAATATTATCGCCGTCTGTTGAAACAGTTAAGTCTAAGTTAGGACCTGATGAAAGTGTTCTAAATGCTGCTTGTGTGGTGTTAGTAGTATCAAGAATTTGTTCACCAGTGCCTATATTTGTAGCATCAAAACTAATTTCAAAAGTATTTGCAGGGTCAGTGTATGTAGCAGAAATACCATACGATGCGTCAAATAGATTACTAATTCTATCATCAACACGCTCATCTGTGTAATATAAGTTTGTGCCTTCAGCTAAGTCTGTTGTTGTATAGTTTGTAAGAACATTAGTGATATTTGTACCGTCACCATAGATGTCAGTAAAGTATGCTTGCACTGGATTAGTGTCACCAATTACAGTACCGTTGATATTGCCGCCAGTTATATTGACATTAGAAGAAATAAGCGGCCCAGTGATACTTGTATTTGCAAGAATTGTATCTGCTTCAATATTACCGGAATAGAATGTTTCTCCAAATGTTGTCCATCTGTCATTCGTTTCGTCCCAACCGAACTTGACATTTCCGTCTACATCTCTCTGAATTTCAATACCAACATCGTCTGATGCTGAACCAGTATGTTCACTATTAAGTAACATAAATGGATCTGATATTTCAGTATTGATTGTATTAACTGATGTTGTCGTACCATCAACTATCAGATTGCCTTTAATAACTAAGGTGCCATTTCTTGATTCGATAATAGCATCTTCTGTACCATTATCAAATAGAACTTTCTCACCTCTTAGAAATAATCGGTCGTCAAATTTTATTTGTTCTGCCATGTTATTCTTCCAAACTTAGATTGTGTTATGTCTATTTATCAGATTTAACTTAGAACATAAAAAAACCCGGGAGTTTCCTCCCGGGTTAATATTAGTAATCGTTTAAGTAAAACTTATACGAATGCTAGGTTTGCAACTTCGATTTTTGAAACGTAATCTGCTGCGTTACCTAGTGATGATGCTGTGTTTGTTAGCTCAACGTAACCGTAACGAGTCATGAATGACACTACTGGTTCGAATGACTGTGGATCCACAACAACGCCTGATGACATTAGCGGTACGTATGGGCAATAGAATGCTGCTGCATCGATTTCGCCTGAGCCTTTATAGCCTAGTAGAACTGGTGCTGCGTCATTTGCATATGTGTTTACATATACGCGCATTGTGCCGTTTAGTGTGCCTACGAACTTTGTGTTTGTTGGCGCTTCGAATGTACCTTCTGTTGTACGTGCGAAAGCTGATGTAGTTGCTGACTGTAGCACTGTTAGTGCTGCTGGTGAAACAACTGCCCAGTTTGCTGCACCGCGACGTGTGCGCTGTGCTACTAGGTTAGCTTGTTGGTTGATTAGAGTTGCTAGAACTGCATGACGATCACCTACGAATGTTGGTGTACCAGTAAACTGTGTGTTTGTCATGTCGAAAGTCGCACCAGTTGTCGCTAGATTTTCTAGTGAACCTAGAACTTCTTGGTCGATTTCTGCTGTGATTTCCATAGCAAGTGCTGCCATGATTTCTGCTTCTACGTCTAGACCGTGCATTGCGTTAGCGTCTTGTGCCGCTTCGAATGTCCAACGTGCTGATAGCTTACGTGTTTTTGCTTCAACAGTTTGCTTCATTACTTGGATTGACATACGGTTACCCGCTGTACCTTCCATTGCTGCTGTTGCTGCTGGTGCCGAGCCGTTTGCGCCTGAGTATGACTTAGCAATATCGAATGGTGATAGAGCTTCTTGGCCTGCTGTTACGCCTGCTGCGTTGTCTGCATAACGTACACGTAGTGTGTGAATCTGACCCACTGGACCAGTCATTGGCTGTACGCCGATGATTTCGTTTGCAATAACTGTTGGCATTACACGACGGATAACTGGTAGGATCACTTTGTTTAGTGTCGCAATGTTACCTGCTTGTGTTGCGCCTGCTGTTGCTGATTCTGCAAGAGCTACTTTTGTGTTGTTTAGTACTGATGACATTACGTCACGTTTTGTGCCTTCTAGACCTTCTAGTAGCGCATCACGTGTGTTGTCCCAGTTGTTACCTTCAAAAAGATTTTCCATCTGTTTGATTCTCCTGTGTTCTGGTTAATTACTTTAGACCGGCTAGTTTTCTTAGCACGACTATATCAGCATCGTCACCTGTTGACTGTGTTGTTTCTTTTACAACGCGGTCACCAGTGTGTTCTGTAACTTTGCTTTCTGTTAGGGTTTTTGTTTCCGCTTGCGCTGAAACTGATTCATTTAAAACAGCTGGTAGATATTTCTTAAAAGCTGTTTTTAAATTAGTTGTTTTCACTGATTCAAGTAAGTCTGACATTACTTCACGCTTTTGACCAGCAAGTGGTGATAGTAGTTCGTCTAGTTTCGCTTTGCGATTCATACGATCTTCCATTACGCGCTTTGCTTTTTGCGCTGTAGCAATATCTGCTTCTTTAGCAGTAATCACTGCTTCTAATTCTGCAACTTTGTTAGCAGTTTCGTTTAGCTTTTTGTTCACTTTAGCTACTTCTGTGCCTTCATTTAATTGTGATGACATGAATTCACCTGCGAATGCTTCAAACAACTTACGACCAAATTCGTTTTCTTTAGCCGCTGTGATGTCCTCTTTAAGCATTGCGATTTCTGAACGTAGAGCATTAGAGATTGTGTTCTCTACTAGCTCTGCTGAACGCTTGACAAATGATTCTTTTGTTTTGTTAAGAAGTTGTTTGCCTTCTGCTACCATGCGTACTTTAGTTTCTACTAATTCACGCTTGTCGTTATGGAATTCTGCAAGTTCACGTGAAAGTTGCTTCACTACAAACGATTTTGTCGTTTCTAGATTTTCAGCTACTTTTGCACGGTCAGCTTGTAGTTCCTTAACTTCTGCTGCAAGTTGAGAAGTAATGAATTTTTCAAGGATTTTAGCGTGTTCAGAAATTGCTTTCTTATACGCAACTCGTTCTGCGATTAGAGATTCACGGTCTGACTTAAACTCAGTCATCTCAGCTTGGATTGCTGTAGTTAGCATATTATCCATTGCTTCAACGATAACACCTTTGTCATGTTCAAACTTTTGTGCGAATTCTTCACGCAACTCGGCTGTAATTTCCTCTCTTGCTTCATTTAGTTTTGCTTCCATAGCCTCTTTAATAGCCGCACCAGCTTCTTCGCTTAGTGCGCCGGACTCTAGAAGGTTAGCAAGGATTTCTGTTGCCATTGTTGCTTCTCCTGTTTACAGTTTAAGTTCACGAATGAACTTTACTATTTCTTCTGACAAGTACTTCTGTGCCGCCTTGTCGTGTTGAACACTCTGTGCAAGCTGCCAAGTTTGATAGCCGCCCTTCATGTTCATTAATCCTTCGTAGATAGCCTTTGGATATGCTTCTGGAGCACTAGGCTGAGCTACGATATCTACAGTTACAATCTCAAAGTTACTCACGTTACCATCATTGCCAACTTCACCTGAACCACGAGACGAGACACCCAATGTAGCGCCTGATTCGATTAGTGTTCTGATGATGTTGCCCATTGGTGTAGGAACAATTTTAAGTTTACCATAGCCGTTCGGTCCGTCCATCCACATATTTTCAATAATATGGGACACACGGTCAACGTTAACTGTTAATTCTGGTGGATGATCACATTCACCTAGAACAGGGAAGCCTTCAGAGATTTTTTTCTGAACGCTTTCTACTGCTCTTGAGATTTCTGAAACCGGGTAAACACGCTGGTTAGCATTCTTAACGCCACCTTGGACGAAAATGCCTTCCATAAACATGTTTTTTCCACCGTCTTCACCTTCGACAATGCGGGTTTTAACGCCTGCTTGACTGTGTGAAAATCTTTCAATAAGAACGGTCATTGGTTTCTCCAAATAGAATTTAGTTTACGATGTGATTGACTTGTTATTCACGCCGTTATCACCTGGCTTTGCCGCTTGATTTGACATTGCTGGTGATTTTGAGTTACCTGATACGTTTACATTCTTTGTATTCATATCTTTTGGTGCGTCACCTTTGCCGCCTGATGTGTTACCATCATTCGCTTTTACTGGTGCTGCATTTGAATCATCGCCTGGGCGCTTTGGATTTGCATTAACTGTTGATGATGTGTTATCACCGTTGTCGCCTGCTGATGCTGACACTGGAGTTACGTACTCATTTAGGTCTTCATCTTCTTCTGCGTCATCTTCTGATTCTTCTAGGTCAAGTTCTTCACCTTCTTCTAGGTCTTCGTCTTCTGACTCGTCTAGTTCTAGTTCAAATGACTCTTCCATTTCGTCTTCCGCATCCATATCGTCTGCTTCGTCTTCCATGTCATCGTCTTCACCTGACATAATTTTTTCGAATTCTGCTTCTAGTTCTGCAAGTGCTGACTCTAGGTCATCTACACGTGCTTCAACGCCTTCGTCTTCTGCTTCAGCATCGTCATCCATTTCTAGATCATCGATTGCTTCTTCATCTTCCATTTCGTCTTCGTCATAGAATTCTTCGTTTTCGATTTCTGATGCATCATCTTCTAGTTCTGATGCTTCGTCTTCTAGCTCAACGATATCGTCTGACTCGTCTAGTTCCTCAAGTTCTTCTTCTACTACTTCATCACTTTCGTTCAGTAGTTCCTCGTGGATCTGACGAGCATTTTCTACGATAAAATCGTGCAGTAGCTCTTCCGCTGCTTCACGCTCCTCGTTGATAAGAAGTTCTAGTACTTGTTCTAGCTTGCTTGACATATTAATGTCTCCTTATCTAAAAAGCCACTGCTTTCTGTGGCGGTTGTAGAAACACTCTTTGTTTCAAAAGTATTTATAGGCAAAGATAGTGTATAATAGGGAAATGCAAAAAAACGGCTACTTTTGAGCCGTTTCATTGTCGTAGAGATATTTAGTATGTGACGTATATAGTAAAACTTACTACTTAATATGAATTAAAGCTCCATATCCCCGCCGCCATCGTCACCTGAGCCTTTGTATTGGCGTTGTACCTGCTGTGATTTAATACCTTCTTGGTACTTACGATACTCACGTATTTTACGCAACTTTGCTAGGTGGATAAGAGTTAGACGATCCTTACGTGTATCATCTATCTCTCTACTATTATGATTATCCTCGTCAGGAGAATAGTTTTCTGTTAGGTCTGAATATCTCATAGTAGTATTTATACTTCTTCGTCTGTTTCTGCGTTTTCTGCACCAGATATCGGTGAACCGTCATCTGTATCATCTTGATCAGTTTCATCGAAGTCAAAATCATCGCCCCCACCTAAGTCATCAGGAGAAGGAGCTGCCCCGACACCTTTAAGATTGTCACTTGCTCCTGCAAGTTCATCGGTGTCGCCGTTTTCTTGGCGCCATAGCTTTTCATTTTCTAGGATCTCATCTTCTGTTAGTCCTAAGAAACGCTGTAGTGCAAAACGTTTACTAATATAGTCCGCACCTTCGATACTTGAGAATACATTCATAGCAACTTGGTCTACTTCTGCTTGACGGAACTTGCCGAAGTTCTGAGGAGTATTAAATTGTAATGAGAAACGCGAACTTTCTACTTGTACGCCGCGATTTTTACAGAACATCTTAAACTCGTTGTCTAGTTGTTCAACAATAAGTGCTTGTAAACGCTCACAAAACTTTGTAAATCTAAATTCAGCAATCATTGCTGTACCTACACGACCATCATTAACTGTTGCTCCGCCGTCATCCATACCACCTAAGTATGAAGCTGGAACACGCAAACCACGTAATAACTTGTCATTGAAGTATTTCAAATCATCGATTTGTCCTAAGTTCTCACCGCCTGGTAGTGTTTCAACTTTAGAACCACGACCTTCTGCTGTTTGTGCAAAGAAGTAATCTTCCATAATTGATAGTGGATTGTAAGCACTATCAGTAACAGTTTGTCCGCCACCAGTCTTACTTGGAATACGTCTTTGATGAATTTCATTCTTAATACGCTCTAGGTGCGCACGTGCTTTGTGTGTTGGCATGTTACCAACATCAATATAGAACACTCTACGTTCTGGCGCACGTTGTACACGATATATTAGAATAGCGTCTTCTAGTAGTTCTTTTTGTTTATATACTTTAAAGATTGGTTCAAGAATAGAAGTACCAAAAGGCCAGAAGCCATCGATACCTTCATTCAATGAAATGTGAATAACGTGTGCCGCATCTACTGGCGTAGATGATTGGTCGTTTGCGAAACGTGAGCCGCCTGCCGAACCACCAGTATAACCTTGAGTAGTATTACTATTCAAGTTAGGCATACCTGATGCACCTGCACCTGTTTGTGTAAGTTTGTTTGCATCGGCAGTGATATTCATACTTTCCATATTGATATCAATATCTTTGATATAATATGCTTCTACTTTCTTGCCTTTGCCTTCGTTGACAACTACTTTATCTACTTTAGCAGGATCGACCCAAAATAGTTTATATGTTTCTGGATCACGAACAAAGATTTGGTCACCGTACTTAATGGCATTTCGGAAGATACGGAAAACACGTTTGTTCATTTCGTTAACTGAACACCACTGTCGTAGTGTACGCTGTAGAACATCATTCTCAGATTCAGTTGGATCTTCTGGGAAGTCAAACTTAAATGGCAACCTAGAGTTTTCATCTTGTAGTGTTGAAAATTCAGCAATAATATCCAATGCCGCATTCACTTCACTATCTAAGTCCATTTGGTCGTACTGCCCATAACGTTGCACACGGTTTGGTTGTCCCTGATAAACTTCAGGTAACCAACTGCTATAACGCTTATTGGATGCTTCCGATCCTTGATTAGACGATGACGAGTCTCGTTGTGGGAGACCATCGTATGTTTTAAAGTATTTTTTCCAAGTTGCCATTTTTATATCCTGTATTTTTTATATTAACATGTTTTTGAGTACATGTCAACTCTTTTAATTACTAATTAACGCTTGTAGTAGTTGATTCATAGTAGCTTGTAATGCTCTCTGTTGTACTCTGTCTTCTTCGGATGCTCCTACCCAATCAAATGCACTTCTACCAGAATCCTCACCTATTGAAGTAATAAGTTTATTTAATGTTTCGTCATTTATTAGTTTGTTCTCACTCATCTGTGTAGTAAGTGATACAATCATTTGTCTTTCTTCGGCAGTAAATGAATCACCTTCACGTTCAAAACCAATAGTATCTAACAACCCTGCACCATTTCCATTCAACAATTGATTAAACGCATTTCTTGTAAAATCAGTACCCAACGTATTGTTTCCATTTTGCAGTATGTTTGATAGTAATGCATCTGCGGTATCATCTTTAGTGAGCATTGTTCCGCCACCAAGCAGTTCAAAGCCTTCACGATTTCGCATCTGGTCGCCAAACACATCCTGGCTTCCTTGCTGTTCTAAAATAGCAGGATCGTAATTAATTATTTCGCCTTCTCTTACAAAGTTTTCTAGTCCTGACCCTCTGAGTAGTGACTGTGCTTGTTCTGGATTAGTTTCACTAAGTTTGTCTATTTCATCAAATAAAGCACGTTGTGACATTTTTAATCTAAATTCATTATTTTGAGACGGGTCTGCTTCGAAACGTGATTGTGCTTCTTCTACATTATCTAATTGTTTTAATATAGGTGCAGAAATAGCTTCTAAACTTGTTGCGCCAAATGTTTGTTCAACAACTTGTCTCATTCGCTTAACATTCGCTAATGAGTCTGCACTGTCTTTACTTAGAGATCCTAAACCGTCACCAGCTAAGCCTACAACACCAGATGCTAGATCAGTCACAAGTGCTTGTAATCCGGTAGTTGCATTTGTCAATATATCTGCATGTTGTGCGATTGCTGTGCCAGCACCTTCTATTTCTCCTGCAAGTTGTATATTAGCAGTATTGAGTCTACCTAAATTCTGTTCTAAGTCCGCATTCTCAATAAATGCATTATTCACTCCTTGGAGTGCTAACTCAAATTGTCTACTTGCTTCTATTGATCCAAGAACTGCTTTATCATCGCCGGATAATGCAGTGAAGCCTGCATTTGCATCCTCTACCGTACCTAGTAACCTAGCAAGTGATGCAATCATTGCCTGTCCTGCTTGGTCACCACTTAGTAACAATTCTCTACTAGTACTATCTATTGCTGCCTGAAAATCTCCACGTGATCCTGCTAAAGCACTTTGGAACCCACTTACCCCACCTTGTTCAGTTGATGTTGCAAGTTGCTCAACTAATGGCATAATAGATGCAGTAATCGGACTTGACATTAAATCTGCGAACTGTGATGTCATTTGGAATTCGCCCTGTGATCCTGCAGCAAGTCTCATAGCAAGTGCTTCGCCTATTGGACTATCCATACCACCTGCCATACCAACGACTTCTTGTACTTGTGCCGCTCTCTGCGGATCCATAGTAGCAAGTAATGAAGCAATGTCTGTTCTTCCAAGTGTATCAGCAATCATCTTTGCCGCATCTTCCATATTAATTTTCATAACATTAGATGTAGATACTACAGTACTCATGAAGTCGTCCATGTTAGTACGTAACTGTTGACCGTTCATTCTGTCAAGCATACCAAGGTTGCGAACACTATCAAGATATGTACCTGCCACATTCGCTACTTCACCAAACTCCATACCAAATTTACGCATCATATCAGCGCCACCTTCACCTGCATATGCAAGTGAGTTTACAAATTCAAGAGAACTTTTTACACCAAGTACACCAACTGAATTTGCGAAACGCTGTGTAAACTCTGCGGCTTCACCAAGAGTAAAGTTATTTTCTCTTACTGTTGCGGCAAATGAAGTTAAACTTGCTTGTGAAGATGATAATCCTGCAGCAAGTCCACTTTGTCGTAGCTCTTGTGCAAAGTTAAATCTATCTTGTGCTTGCGCTTTCATATATGCATTGATTCCAGTTACTGCGGAGGCAACACCGGTAACAGCTTTAGCAAGTGGCCCAGCAAATTTACCTACACCTTTAAGTGCTACACCAAAGCCTTCCAACTTTGCCATAATGCCAGAAGAATCAGAAGACATTCCTTCTTTCATCAACTCTTGCATTCTCCTATCGTTCTTCATTTCTTCACGAAATTGCTTTGCAGAAAGTTGAGTACGTTCAACAGAAGCGATTAGAAGTTTCTTGAAAAGGCTTGTTTGCTTCTTGTCTTCTTCTAATGCGGTGTCATCTTGCTTTCTATTTTTCTTATCGTTATTATCATTTTGCTTTTTAAGTGCGTCTGTAGCTTTTCTATTATTGCGTAACTCTCGCTGTATTTCTTTGTATTCACTTTGAGAGATTTTTTGTCCAGCAGCTTGCGCACTCAGTAGTCGTACCATCTGAGCGAAAGCATTACTATGCTTGCCTGCTTCTTGCATAATTCCTTTTTGCGTTGCTTCGGTAGCAAAGTCTGGAAAACTTCGGTCATTACCAAAACCCTGAATAATTACGTCTTCTGCCATATCAATCTCTCTCTTTTCAGTTATATTCGTAGTTTATAATAGAGTAAATAACTATGAACATAAATAGAATGTATCGTTGTATTTATCAAGAGGCGAAAAAATGAACACAAACCCACTAGCAAAGTATTTCAGAAAACCAGGGATTTATATAAAACTGCCGACAGGTGGCAAATTTAATCCAGAATGGGGCACCACACTATTAGAAGAAGTTGGTGTATTGCCAATGACCGCAGTAGATGAAATTACTATGAAAAACCCAGATGAGCTTCTTAATGGTGAAGCACTAATCAATATAGCAAAAAGTTGTTGTCCGGATATTCCAAATCCCAGAACAATGTGCAATATTGATATGGAAGCATTGTATCTTGCTATTCAATATGCAACGTATGGACGTGAACTAACACATGCACACAAATGTACAAATTGTGAAGAAGTTAGTGACTTCAATATTGATATAAATTATATCTTGAACAAGTTCCCAGATATTGAACATGTTACGCCAGTTGAATTTGATGAAGTTAAAATTCATATTCGTCCACCAAGCGTAGAAGCGATTACGCGCCTAGCACTAATTGATGTTGAACAAAAACGAATCGTTCAACACATTCAGAATAGCGTAGCGAATGAAGACGATGAGGAAACTGATGAGGCAGAACTAGCAAGACGATTCTATGGCAGTTTTAGGAAGATCGCTGAACATAATGTAGATTTGTTAGCAAATACAATAAGTTACATTGAAACTCCAGAAGGAAATGTAAACGATTATGATTCGATTATGGAGTTCCTCAGTAACATTCCAACAACGGTTGTAGACGAAATTGATACTAAAGTCAAGGAACTATCTAAAAAGCCCAAGGATGCAACAACATTTGAGTTTGTTTGTCCAGAATGTGAACATAAAGGCGAGGTTGCTCTGGAGGTCAACCCTGTAAATTTTTTCACAGCTGGTTAATTACAGCAACGCCAGCGCAGATCCAAGAAAAAACAGAAAAATACAAAAAAGAGCTTGACAGCATACACAAAAATATGTTAAAGTTAACTTGGTATATGAGAGGTGGGGTAAGTATTTCTGAACTCCATGATATGCCAGTTGGGCACATTGCTCACATTAATGATATTATAAAAGACAACTATGAAATGAGTAAACAGGCCGGTGTGCCAATACTCTAATGCTAATATAAATAACTCAGGCTCTATTGAAAACTATTACAAAGCTAATATAAAACTAACACATAGCACACAAGGCTAATACACAATGACAAATGCTAATATATCAGACATAGTGGAACTGTTAGTTGGGTTGCCAACTCGGGATTGAATCTGCCAGTATTTAAAGATACTGTTGCCGTTGGACTAGTAGGGATGAATTCCTGCAATCTTCTCGTTAACCACACATACAAGTATTCTAATTACAACAGCCACGGCTCTAAAGGTGCGTGGTTGACCAGTTTAATAATATAACCGATGATAGGCTACTATAGCACTATCGACTTACATAATGTTCTGTCTGTTTAGACATTGTGAGGTGCCGTTGGGTCGAAAGACGCAGTACTGAGTGAAGGGGGAATCGCCAACCGACCCCGTAGTTTCTGGCTACTAGCTCATAAACAGAGGCGATGAAGCTATGGCATGTATCCATAATTTTTTGCAATTGTCCTGGCAACAGGGCAATTGTGGCTCAGCCGCAGGCATATATAAATAAGATTAATAATATAACCATAATGATATTATATTATAATCTATTAATAGAAATACTGATTAAATCGGTTGAGCGAAAGCGAAATGAGATTTATGAAAGTATTAGGTCTTTAGACCTTAAAGGATACAAACAATACATAATGAGTGAATGGACATATAATAACGAAATAGTTAATGAATTACCGGATGATGTTGAGGGATTTGTGTATCTGATTACAAATCTTACAAATAACAGGAAATATGTAGGTAAGAAATTAGCGAAGTTTAAAACCACAAAGCCACCTCTAAAGGGGCGTAAGAACAAACGGCGTGGATTTAAAGAAAGCGATTGGCGTACATATTGGGGTTCTTCTGACCATCTTAATGCAGATGTAGCAGAACTAGGAGAAGACAAGTTTTCCAGAGAGATACTTCACTATTGTCCGAGTCGTGGTGCTTTAAGTTATATGGAGGCACGGGAACAATTTGAACGCCGTGTATTAGAAACTGATGAATACTATAACGGTATCATCAATGTTCGAATAGGCAGTTCGAAAGTTCTTACTGAATATTTGGAAAATTATAGAAAGAAGTTATGATTTCTTCTTAGTGGCTCTTGCTTTTTTAGCAGGGGCTTTTTTTGTGGTTTTAGCTTTGGTAACACGTTTCTTTTTCGCTGGCTTTTGATCTGTGTGCATATCATACCAGTTCCATCGTTTGATTAATGGACCTACAGCGGCTTCAACTTGTGATTCATTCCACTTGAATACTTGCTTTACGTCTTCATAAAGTTTATCTTTGTCATCGATTACACGCATCATGCTTATAATCTGCTTATCTATTTGAATCCAGTTCAAAATAACCACCATCTGTAAATACCAATAACATCAATCGGTACGTATATTACGCTACTCATAATAATACCTGGGTATTTGTTTATATACGCAAACATCCCCATCATACTATCTTTAACGAAAAAAAGACACATAGCCCAAAAGACCCATGTGTCCCCAATGTTTAATGACACTATCAAAGCCGCCGTACAACCGGTAACCATTTGTGCCCATTCTAGAAATTTACTCGTACTTACCATACGAGTATTTAGCTAGTCTTCTTTTTTCTTTTTCGGAAAAGCTGGCTTACGAAATTTGTATTTCATATCCTTTGCTTCGGTGAATTCACCTTCTTCGATCTTTTTAATCTTGCCGCCTTTTTTAAGAAACTTTTCAATTTCTTTTTTCATTTCATCAGTTTCTTCGTCGGTCTTTCTTGGTAGATTTCCAGTTACACTCATAATCTTTATCCCTTCTATTAAAAAACCCGATGCATCAGAGATGCACCGGGTTGTTTCATGCTCTGTGTTGAAACAATAAAGAAGATCCGATAGTTGAGAGAGGTTGAGAGGAGACACTTCACTTCTTTATTAATACTAATATAGCAGTTTCAACACCACATGTCAAGTGTTAAATTACATATTGTTCTTTTTTTCTTGAATTTCTGCTCGGCGCGCCTTTGTAAGTTTACCAAGTTCACCCAATGCTTTTCTAGCACGGGCTGCGGCAGCCTTTACGCCCTTAGTTTCAAATGCTTCTGACTCTTTCAAGTATACAGCCATTTGTTCTTCAATTTGTTCGCTTACTGTCATATTATTTCTCCTAAATGACTAAATCTAATTCAACACCGGGTTCTAGTGTCTCTGTTTCTTGTGCGAATGTAGTGAACCCATTTTCTTTTACTACATTCAATACATCACTAACACGTCCTTGAAGTTCATCACGGTGTGAAACTAAGAAGACTGAACGTCCACTGTCTCGTACCATTTTCTTTAGAATTGCAAGTGATGCTTCGACACCATTAGTGTCCATACCTGAATCAATCAATTCGTCAACAAACATACAGTTGATTGTTGAATAGAGTGATTCGAATATATCACGGAACGCCCAAGACAGCCCTAAGATCAATCTGTTACGTTCGCCTCGTGATAAGTTATCAAAGTCTAGGTCTCTGCCTAGTTCTGTGATTTCTACAGTCAAGTCACTTTGGAACTTGACTTCATGTGGTAGACCAAGTTTATCTAGATAACGTTCTAGTCTCTTGTTCAAGAATGACAAGTTCTGGTCAATAATCTTTTTACGAATGAAACTATCTTTGTTGGTTAGTAGTTTCATTAAGAAGTCCTGATGTTCACGGAAAGATATAAGGGTATTCATGTGTGAGTAATCAAGTTCTTCAAGTGAACTTTCACGCATTTCTTTAATCTGATCCTCATAAGGGTCTTCTGCTTTTTTCTTTTGTTCAATTTGTTCTTCTAATAGACGAACTGAGTTTTGATGCTCATATGCATCGTTAACTGAATCGTAGAACACTACAGGCTTATCACCAAGTTCACCAATAGAAGAAACTATTTTCATGTGTTCTTCTAGTTGTGTACTATTAGCAGTAATCTGCATTGATGCTTCTTGCTTTTGTTCTTCTTTTGCAGAGAGGATACTTTCTTGTTTATCATCGTGCATTTCTTGACCGCAAGCATAGCAAGTGTGTTCTTTTAGTAACTTGATTTCGTTTTCAAGTTTAGAGATAACTTTTTCTTGTTTTGTATCGTCTGCTTCAATACTGTTAATCCAACGTACCGCTTCATCTAAACGAGTTTTCTTTTCATTATACTCTAATAGTAGAGCTTGGTTCTTAATCTCTTCATCAATATTTATATGAGAAAGCGAATCAAGTGCAGAAGATAAGGTTTTAACCTCACTATCATGCTTTTCAGTCCAGATACGTTGTCTACGTTCAATATCTTTGATAGATTTTAGAATACGTGAGTTAGCATCTTCGATAGCTTTCAAACGATATTCTTCGTCTTTGATTTGTTCCTTAGTAGCTTTAACTTCATCTTTTAAGTTATCTGCTTTTCTAGAAAGTTCAGTGATACCAAGGAGTTCTTCGATAATCTCACGTTGATCATTAGGCCTCATTGACAAGAATGGGTCAGTATATGTGTTTAGTGCAACAATGTGCTTAAACATATTATGTGAAATGCCAATAATTGAATCAACTTCAATTTGCGTTTGTCGCATTTCACCTTGCGCTTCATCTTGTGTTTCATTAATATCAATGCCATCACGCATCAATCTAAAAACGTTAGGAGAGCGACCACGTTCAATGCGATACTCATTACCATTATATTCGAAATCAGAAGTGACTAACATTCCTTTACCGTTAGTCTTATTGATTAGGTTATTCTTTTTGATATTTGTAAGTGCATTACCGTATAGAGCATACGATAGAGCATTGATAAGAGTAGTCTTACCAGTGCCATTACGGGAACCATCACCACCCAAGTCTAGGTTATTACCTAATACTAGTGATAGTGAATCTCTTTCTAAATCGATGGCTTGAGTGACGTTGCCGACACTCATGAAGTTTCGGATTGTTATATTCTTTAGTTTTAGCAACCAACTTACCTCTCTCTTGCATAAGCTCCAGACTGTACTGGATCTAAACTAATTTCATTAATATTAACATATTCTGGTTGATTAAGCAACCATAAAATTATCTCTGCGATGTATTCAACATCGATTAAAGCCCGGTCCGGGTGCTTTTTCATCACACTCGGCGTTGTTAAACTACCCGGCGATAACAGTGTAGTTTTTATATTAGATCCGCCCATTGTCATATAAGTCAAATCGCGGTTGTAATCACGTAACGCTTTCTTTTCGGTTGGGTATCTCCAAGTCCTACCACGTACACCTGTATCAGCAGTTGATCCCATATGAATGAACTGTGATTTAACTTGTGCTAAATTTGCAGCATTGTACATTTGTTCAGCAATCATGATTTGGTGAAATTTCCACATAGCAGAGTTATTAATGAATACATTAAAATTATTCATTACGTAGTGATTTGCAAGTCGTACCTGATCTTCATTCTTATCTAAACTCCACCCTGTTGCGCGACTTGCACATTCGTACACATAACCATTGTCATCAAACATGTTGCATATGGCTTGACAAAGACCGTAATCTCTGTTACCGGTAATCAAAATTTTCTTCATAATAATCTCTTTTAAAGGTTGTTGTATATTTCAATCAATACGTTTCTATCATACGTTCCGTCTAGTGCTGATAACTGTGCAACAACAATTTGATCTATTGTTTCAAAGTGAATTTCAGCACCAACGTCTTCGGTATGTTCATCATTCTTAACAGGAACGAGAGTTAAATCTCGTAAATCATATGTTTCAATGAATGTATCTTTTATGAAGTTTGCTTCTTCATATGAGATATCAATATCTAGTGAAATCTTCGCTGTTGTTTTTGGAAGTAAGAACTTGGCTGGATCATCTAGCAACTGAGATAGACGGATAGTTTTATATTTAGGAGCATCTGGCCAAGCAAAGAATTCAGGTTCTTTGTCCCACTCTAGATACATCCAGCCTCGTTCATCGTCCCACGCATCTGAAAAGTTGTGTGGGAATGCGTTACCTGTGTAGATAACGTTTCCTTTAACTTGTCTAGTATGAAAGTGTCCAGTGAACACATAGTCTTGGTTCTTAAACATATTCATTTTAAGTCCACCGTGGTCTGGCATTTCCACCATAGCATTCAGCTTAAATGTTGGAAGTTCATAATGACCAAACATGTATTTTGATTTAATCTTTGGAACCTTCTTCCATTCATCGCCTACTAGCCAACTGACAAGTGCAACATCACCTTCAATCATTGTATCTTCTACAAGTATGATGTTGTCAAATTCTTTAGCAAATTCTATACTACTGATTTCTCGGCTTTCACGATAAAACAAATCGTGATTTCCCTTAATCATGTACACTTTGTCAAATGCTTTGCTTAGTTTACGTAGACCTTCAAGACTATATTTCATAGTAGAAATATTCAAACTTGCACGATTATGGTGCCAATCACCGCCAAAGATACATGTTTCGCATCCTTTAGCTTTAGCTTGTTCGATGAACCAGTCCACAAATGCACTACAGTCTTCATTGTGAAGTCGTGCATTGTTTCTCATACCGTAATGTATGTCTGTAAAGAACGCAAGTTTGTTGAATAGATTAGTCATCGTCTGCATAAATCTCTTTGATTGTTTCAGTTGGGATAGAAGCGTCTGTAATTTTAGTCTTAATGACTCTCTGCCAACGCTCACTCGATTTCATTTCATGTTCAAGTTGACGTGTCCACGATGGAGCTTGTCCGCTATTTTCTAACAAGTCATCACGGATACCTTGATTTTTCTTTTCAATGTTTAGTACTCTAGTAAATGAGTTATTAACTGCCGCAGTATAATATGCAAACGGATTATCTGACTTAGCTTCATTAAACTGTAGACCAATCTGTGTCAACTGTAGCAATGCTTGTCCACGCATTTCATCAATGTATGTGTAACCACGCCAGTTGGCACGTTGTGAATAACGTTCTACTAGTTTGATGTACATGTTAGCAAGTGTTGCTGTTACACGACCAGTAATGATATCAAACTCTTTAGTTTTTTTATTAAAGTGTGAGATGCCAACTTCACGAATATCATTGCCATCAATTACATAATGTTTGAATGGTGGGAACGGAAGTTTTACTTTATGATCTGCTACTGTCTTTGGGTTTGCTTTACGTCCAGGTTCATCTGGAATATGTTCAAACGTCATAACACGAAATACAAGTTCGTCTTGTGCAAATGAATCATGGTCTACAGCGAAGTTAGCTTGCTTCATCTTCGTGTCTGTATTTAAATCCCATGCTTCTTTTTGAATGCGATTTGCACGATTTTCACGTGCTACTGCTTCCAGTTCACGGATTTCAGCGGCAACATCCAATTCACCTGCAACGTTATCAATGATAACATCAAACTGATGATGTTTATCACGGTCTTCAAACCACGAGAAATTTGATTTAGAGATATGGATCTGTTTCAGCATATCTTTATTGTTTAAATATTTTTGTACTCTACGAGCCATTATGGTATTCTCCTAAATATTATTAATATTATACATCCTAAGTGATGCATTGTCAAGTGTTAAGTGCGTATATTATTCAACGATAAATACTGATAACAATATCTAGGAGATTATGATGTCTAATCCATATGCATCTACACAGAATGTTTTTATCACAGATCCGAGTGGGAGACTTGGTAGCTCAGGTATGACTACCTTTAACTTCCCATACACTCCGACTGTAACAAGTATTTCAAGTGCTAACTATAGTTCTTACGATCCTGCACATTCGAACTTTCAGCAACGTGCGTTTGAAATGTCTGCTAATACAGAACTTACACTTGCGGCACCGATTGTAATTGAGAATGAAGAACAGGCACGACATATACTAGCTGGGATGCAATACTTTCGTGGTGCAATGAAAATGAACTTTGGTAAAAACGATCCTGATAAAGGACTCCCGCCGCCTGTTCTGCGATTTACAGCGCACGGTGTTTACAAGAATGTACCAGTACTTATCAGAGATTTTACATACAACCTAGATGCAGATGTTGATTACATTGAAGTAGACGATTTTAGACTACCAGTAACAAGTACTTTTGTTTTGAGTATGACAACTACATACTCTCCGAAGAACGTAAGAGAAAACTTTACAATTGGAAGTTATTTGAGTGGTGGATTAAGGAGCAGCGGTTATGTATAAGTCACATTCGCCTTGGAGCAAGACAAGTATACTATATGGTAAAGTACTTGATATTCAGACAAAGCGTAACTTGTTTAGAGATCCTCTTGACGAATACGTTTCTATTCCACAACAGTTTGATAAACGTCCTGACTTATTCAGTTTTGAAAAGTATGGCACTGCTAAGTATTGGTGGATATTTGCACAACGTAACCCAGATGATATCATTGATCCTATTGATGACTTTACTGCTGGAAAAAAGATATATGTTCCAAGTAGAACAAACATAGATAAGATGAGATAAAATGACAAACACTGTTGATTTAATTGCACAATATGAAGGATACAGTGCTACCCCATACTGGGACCACGGACAATGGTCTATTGGTTATGGGTCATATGCTGGCAGTAGAGATAGAAATAACCCACCTAATATCACAGTATCACGTAGTGAAGCAAGAACTAAGTTACAGCAACAACTTGGTAAATATGAAGCGAGTGTTGACAAGTACGACAGTACTTATAATTGGACACCAGCTGAACGTCAAGCAATGACTAGTTTTGCATATAACATCGGTAGTCTTGCCCAAGTAACAGCAAATGGCACTAGATCAAAAGAAGAAGTCGCTCAAGCTATGTTATTATATAACAAAGCTAGTGGACAGACTGTTCCAGGTCTAGTAGACAGACGAAACGCAGAATATGCGATATTCACTGGCGGTGAAGCTCCAGCGACCCCTACTGCTCCCCCACCACAATACAGTGGCCCAGGATCAACGTCTGGTACTGGTGGAAGTGATGCTCCTTTGCCAAATGCAGAACCAGGGACAAATTTTAACGTAGCAGGAAGTCTAAGTGATATTGTAACTCAAATGGAAAATGCAGGAGAGTGGTGGGAAAACGCACTTGATGAATATCAAAACTATACCTATCACTTAGAATTGTTTGTTGTTAAGCAACAGGATGCAGTTGAGTTTTTAATGAATGAAGCGCAAGATTTGGATTCTATTATTTCAAACAGTTGGCCAGGTAGTGATATTCAGTATATTACTATTGCAGAAACAGGTGTAACAACAGAATTTAATATTCAAGATTTAGAAATACAATCTTTGGGTGCAGGTTCGAGTAGTGTGTCTAGACTAGCTGGTACTGCAACAAAATTATCATTCTCTATTGTTCAAGTTGGTAACACAAGTTTAAATGATAATCTTATGAATGCCGCACTACTTTCAGGTTACGCAAGTATCGCAGAGGCAAAGTATTTCTTAAAGGTAAACTTTAAAGGTTACAGTGATGATGGTGTCACTATCAGAAGTGAAAATCAAAATCTAACTAAAGTTTTCCCATTCGTTATTTCAAATGTAGGCGATGTTCCATCTAGTACAGATGCTAGAGGAACTATTACTACAATCGACGGTACTATTACGCCAGACTATGCAGTTAGTCGTAGTGTTAACCTTATTCAACATAATTTTGAGTTTGATATTAAAGAAACACTAAAAGAAACGATAGAAGAATTCTTTTCAAAGTTAAATGAAAATATACAAAAGAATGATTTCAGTACAGACAATGCCGCCGAGAATCAGTATATTCACACATACGAATTTGAATTTGATAATGACTTTATGACTGAATTTGGCGAGTCTAAAATGAATGGAGACGACCCTAATGTCGGCGGCGCAGCAAGAAATCAAGTTGCTACTAGAACTGGTTCTGTTAATATATCACAACAAACTGGAGTTATAACTCCCGGATTAAGTGTTATAGATGTGTTATACGACATATGCATTCAATCTATTGATATCAGAACTGAACTTACTACTGAAAAAGATACGTTTACTAAAACAGTTTCAATTTTACCAGATGCTTCTCCTAAACCAAACGGATTGAATCCACTAAGTGGGGAAGCTGGACATAATGTAAAATATTTCATTACAACTAAGAATCAAATTGTAGTACAGAACAATTATGATAATGCAAACAAGATAACAAACGCTGCTAAAATGGTAAAAGAGATTTTTGATAGACAACAATGTAAGAAGATATATTATTACCAGTATACTGGACTTAATGACCAAATCTTAGATTTGAATATTAGTTTAAATCGACAACTGATTAAAGCATATAACTTACCAAAAGATGACGCATTTGCACAACGCTTCATTGAAGGTAACGAACAAATTATACAAGATTTAAATCCTCGTGCAAGAGCAAAATTAGAAGAACTACAATCGCAATTGTCTGTACTAGAGGGCGACCGAACATCAGCAAATGAGAATTTAGATTCTATTCGTTCACAAGTAGAAAATTCTAGCGAAGAATTAACTAACGCAATAGTTATTGGTCAGAGAGATGCATTACTTGCACAAGGAGTCCCTCCAGAAATTGCTAGACAAACTGCTGCCGCATTACGTGATAAACCGTTGCAAGCACAATTACAAGCGGCGCAACAGTATGACCCTGACGTTCTGAATACAACAAGCGAAGAACGTGAAAAATATAATAAGTTATTGGAACGCTATAACTCTGCGGAAACTGGAGTTAACAGAGTAGATACTTCACTGCGTAATATTGAAAGACAAGTTGACGAAGTTACGATGCAAGCACTTGGTGCTAATTTTTCAGCATACACGAATTCACAAGTGAGTGATATATCTGAAAACTTCTCTGGTATCGCCGGACAGTTAAGTAATAGTAATCAAATTATTATGGAAGAATTAGATGATGATTTAATATCAACTTTAACTACTCAACAGTTAGAAGATATTGTAGAAGCATTATTGGTTAACCCAGTGATATTCAAACGTGGCGTTTTGCCTTATCTGACAGAAAAGAATAATATAAGAATTTATACTTCGTCTAATGAGAAAGAAGTTGACCTAGCAAAAGAAAAGTTTTACGAGGCTGTAAATATGGACATCAGTATGGAACAGCTAAAGTTAACTATCAAAGGTGACCCGTATTGGATTGATACATACTTGACACCTAAGACTGCAAAAGAATTATTTGGTAACAGTAATGCTATCGATACATATCGTAGTCATCCAACATCTATTAATGGAGCGAACTATGTTACTATTGTAAGTAACAAAGCGGCAGGCGTAGATGAAAATGACAACACAAAGATAGCAAATCTAGTAACAATGTTATATGCAGTTAGAAATGTAACAAGTTCGTTTAGTAATGGACAGTTTGTTCAGCAGCTTGATATGATTAGAATACCTGTTCCAGATAGTTTCCTACCAGTCAACCCATTCTTTAGTACATCATCTGTTGATTTAGATGAAGAAACTGTCATGGGACAAATAGTATACGATCCGGATGCTGCTGATCCTAGAGGCAGAGAGCAAACGCCATCGCCAGTTACTGCGCCAGTCGTTGTTCCAAGAGCAGAACTACCCAACCCTAACGAGTTACCTATAGGTGCAGGTTCGACCGCAGTGATAGATCCCGACGGTAATGTAGGTTTGTTATTAGACCCTGATGGTGCACCAAATGCAAATTCTTCACTACGTTCTCTTACTAATAATTTACTTGAAAATGACGGTATACCAACAGCAGAACAAGCAGAACAATTTAATAAAACAAAAAGTCAAGTTGAATATTATTGTGCGCAGGGAAATGAGTCTTCGTGTATTGAATTGCAATCTGTTAATAATACTATAGATAAAATGATTGTTCAGAATATTGCAGGCGAACCTCCATACGATAATGCGCAAATAGTTAACGACATAAATGAAAGTGGCATAGAAGTAACACCAGAAGGTATTTCTATCATACAGGAAAGTATGAAAGCCAATGGACATGAAACATTTAATGCAGATGATATTGATGGTATAACACAAGCTGAGGTAGATGCGTACACCCAAAAAGTAGATGATGATGCGGCATCGTTTTATGTTGGTACGAATGGAATTGTAGAGAACCCATCAGATGGTACTGTCTCGGCTGATATGATTGATATATCAGGAGACAACAATCCGTATACGTCTAGAGGTTCAAGATTGCGTGTTACGTCTGATAGCACTAGTACTGGGTTTAGAAGCGTGAATTCAGAAATACCAAAAGATACACTGACTCCTATTGAATATGAAAAAGCACAACGTATACAGAGTGAACTTAAACAAAAGCTACAAGCTACACCACTAAGTAAAATGACAGAACAAGAATACCGAGAAGTCAAAGAGTTAGAACGCGGTGTCAATGGTATGGTCGAAGCAGCGACCACTGGAGAACGTGGTGAACAGAATGTACAGTTCAAAGAACAAAGACGTGATAGACAAATTGTTGAATTGGAAGAACAAGAAGCTGAAATTCAAGGTGACCTAGATAGTTGGTATTGGACATCTGCGGCACGTAAAGAAGATGAAGAAAAATTAGCAGAAGTACAGAAACAACTAGAAGAAAAGCGTAATGAGGAATATTAATAATGTCAATAAGTAACCAAAATGCAAATAGTTTAGCGGGAGCTTTAAGACGTGAACGTAAGCACGGACAATCTCCCATACTATCGAATATTGAAAGTGGTATTTTTATCGCTATTACTACTGGTGAACCAGACCCAGAAGGTAGAGGCAGAGTTAGTGCATATGTTCCCAAATTGGGCGGAACGCCTGAAGAACCAATGTACTTTCAATATGCCGCACCGTTCGGCGGTAGTAATGCTGGAGGGTCTTATGGGATGTTCGCCGCACCATCAGATGCTGGCGTCTCTATTATGGTTTTCTTTGCAGACAATGGTGAATTATCTAGAGGTTACTGGTTTGCAGTAGCACAGGAAGTTCCTGATGTTGTTGCAGGTGGTGCTTCCGGACAAGCGAAACCAGATGGAACAGGACAAGGCGAAGGGGTACACAAGGATGTGCCATCAGCAAAATCAACTCCTGCATCTGTTAGCGATAGAAATGAAAACGCAGAAGATGAAATAGAAAATAGTGATAGAAATGTCAACGTAGCACAGCAAGGTATATACGCTGATAGTGTTAGAGGACAAAGTACTGCATCGCCACAACGTGATGCAAGTTACGAAAATCCACAACACTCTAAAGTATTCGGAATGAAAACGCCCGGTAATAACGCACTAACAATGGATGATGGATCTGTTGCGCCAGATGGCACAGTTCACCCAAATCAAATTAGATTACAAACAGGTTCAGGTGCAAGTATTATTCTAGACGGTACTAATGATACAATTTATATGATTAATTCAAGTGGATCCGGCTGGGTAGAAATTGGTGCAACTGGTGAGATAATGGCGTACGCTCAAGGTTCTATCTCAATGAGAGCAGAAAAAGACTTTAATATCCGAGCTGATAAGAACATCAATATGGAAGCTGGAGAGAATGTACACATAAAAGCAGGCAATGATTATCATCTAAACACTGCCGATCAAATACATTTAAAGAGTGGGGGGTCACAATTCTACGATAGTGCTGGATCAAATCATACTAAAGTAAGAAGTAACATGTATGTTTCTACAGGTGGGATATTACATCTTAACGGACCACAAGCAGCACAATCACCAGGTATGACTACAATATCACATGCTGATATTCAGAATTTAGAAAGCACACAATTAGATGACAGTATTGTATCATCCCTGCCATCTCATGAACCAATGACACGTAATAATGTCCCACCTAGCGCAGGTGCACAACCAGGAAGTACAGCATCAGAAATTGCTCCTAACCCGAATAGTGCAGAAGAACAACTTGACGTAGCCGATATCGAAGATGTTATCGATGATGGAGAAGGTGGCTCACTTGAATATAGAAACCAAGGTGCGACTCGTAGACTTAAAGTTGTACCAGCACTTGAAAGAATTCTACTATCAGCAGCAAACGCAACAAACTTACATGTTGTTATTTTCTCTGGAGGACAAGATCATACTACAGGTACAGTTGGATCAAATAGACATGACCACGGGTATGCGGCAGATGTTTGGTTGTATGAAGGTAGGGGCGGAAGAAGAATAAGTATGACACGTGACACTACAATAGCGGCACAGTTTGCTCAAGCAGCAAGAAGTGCAGGTGCACTATCTATTGGAGCTGGAGCTGGCTATATGGACGGAGTAGGCATGCACGTTGATATATCTCCTGGTGCTACAATACCAGTAGCTTCTGCAAGATATTGGGGGACAGGCAGTAGGGCTGCTGGCGCTCCGAGTTGGTTAAGGACTATTATGGCATGATATATGATAAGAAAAAAGGCTCACTGCTAAATTATATTCAACTACCACTACATGTTGTAACACCTAATGGAACGTACTTGGGTATTGGTTACGATTTTGATATACCAAAGTATATATTATCGCATGTACGTGTAGTAACTTACCCGGTCACAGATTTGATTTTTTCTAAAATGAGCAAAGATGTTATTATCAATAACAGTGAACCATTGTTAAAAATAACAGATGGTAAAATAGGCTACGGGTATCAGATTAGTGATGTAGAAATAAAGTACGGTTATATAACTGTTGCATCGAAACGTATCGACATAACACAAGGTACTATTTCACCTGCGTCTGCAAGACTTATATTAGAGAGACAGCTAAGAAACATCGGTAATGTTCTAGAACAATTTGTTAGAGAACCATTATCACAAACACAGTTCGATGCACTATTGCATTATTTTTACTATATCGGAGTTGACAAAATTGAAACTAGTTCAGTCATTGAACTAATTAACATGAAACGTTGGTATGATATTACAGATGAAATGCAAACTAATATAAAAAGAAATAGCGGCAAAGTAGATGAATACCTTGCCGCCATAAAAATTAGAAGTGCTAAAATATGGAGTTATGTTCCTGGCTTTTAAGCTGGGCGCTCCTCAATCATCATATCTGCTAGACCATATTCTACTGCTTGTTCAGCAGATAGGAATGTATCAAACTTCATAGTCGCTGATAGGTCTTCGAATGTTTTTCCAGCAGTATTGTGCTTCACATATAATTCAGTCAATCGTTTATTGATATTCTTTGATTCCTCGAAGTGACGAATATTATCTTCCATTTCAAGTTCCTGTACATAAACAGACCCACCAGTGCCTCGAGTACCTGAGCTAACACGGTGTACCATTGTACGAGAATTCGGTAGAACATAACGTTTACCTGACGCACCAGCTTGTGCTAGAAATGAACCCATAGAACATGCTTGTCCAATAACAGTTGTAGATACATCCGGCTTGATGAACTGCATTGTGTCGTAGATAGCAAGACCCGAGGTTACAGCACCTCCCGGCGAATTGATATAAAAGTGAATATCTTTATCTGGGTTTTCTGCTTCCAAGAATAGCAATTGTGCGCAAAGCAAGTCTGCTTGGTAATCGTTAACTTCGCCAGTTAAGAAAATTACACGTTCTTTGAGAAGACGTGAAAAGATATCATAACTTCGTTCACCATTAGCTGACTGGTCAACGACCATTGGGACTAGATTTGGCATTAAAACTTCCTTGTGTTAGTGTAAACTTTTGTAGTTGACATATTTTCGATTTGTGCTTTAAGAGAATCGTTCTCTTCCAGAAGTTCTTTCACACGTTCATATTGTGCGTAAAGTGACTTTGTTAGGTCAGCGATCTCAATGCGTAACATATCAGCTTCGCTTGATGATACCAAAGGCTTTGTTTCTTCCCACATGATCCAATCACGTGAATACGTATCTGAGTAATTATATGTTACATCAATTGGTGAAACTTCTGTATTAAACTCATCGAATGAAATCATCGAGTCAACTTTGAACCCATCGTACTCTGTTTCCACAAATTCAAAATCTACGTTCACATCATATTCTGAGTAGTCTAGCCCATCCAGCGCGAACAGTTCCATTTGTTCTTCTTGCATTACAATCTCTTTCATTTTACCCATTTCGAGTCTCCTAATCATTATGTTAATAGTATAGTAGTAATTTATTCTGTTGTCAAGCGTTAATTTTACTTTTTATCGCCGGTAATATAAAGTCACGTATCATTTCTTCATTGATAGAGTCATTGAAGTGTACATGGTCGCATAGAATTTCTTCTTCACTGTATCTACTTATGTAATATTCGTGTGCATTTGGGTATTTGTCGAACTTAACATCAGTGTCTACGTGTTCTCTAAAATCAAATGATTTTTGCCAAGTAATAACACCTATGTTCAACATCTTACACAGTTTTATTGCTTGTTGACAATCTAAAATACCCCAAAACTCAAACGCATTTTCATTATATGCTATTTGTTCTTGCACACGTTTCCAAATATCAAATTCTCGTTTTGATCCAAACGTATCATAGTTGATTGGTTGTGTGATGCCTCGGACATGTTCCCAGATAGATGCACTATCTTTATATACATCGCTTGATACATTTGTCAAGTCGTAATCTTGTGATTTTACATTAAGCATAGAACGATTATTTACGAGTTCCATCAAAATGAAATCTACATCATGTTTTTCTTTCAAGTACACGATTTTGTCAAGGTATAATTCAGTTCCCTTACCAGAACATGCGCTATTATGATATGAGTATTCTGGTAGATATTTCACTAACCATGACTCAAATGGAGCAGCAAGATTGTTTTCACCTGTCTCTGAGTTATGGTGACATCCTACTGAAAAACTTGATCCTAATATCCCTATATTCATGTATATATTTATGTTCGTAGTTTATACGTTGATAAATACTCTTAATCGAATAAACTACAGAGAGAATAACATGAACAATATTAGATTTTCAGGTTTTAGCACAAAGAATAAAAGTGCTATTAATCATGTCTTAACAGGCAAAGACCTTGTTATTGAAGACTTGATGAACCATATTATGACTCGCAAAGGTGAGCGTGTAATGATGCCTACATATGGTAGCATTATTCATGAACTAATATTTGAACCGTTAACTCCTGCAATCAAAGATATTATTGAAGAAGATATCACAGCAATTATTGACGAAGACCCTAGAGTCAACTTAGATAATATTGATGTATCAGATACAGACCATACCATAAACGTAGAACTTACAGTATCAATCGTAAACGAAGATGAACCTGTGATCCTACAAATAGATTTAGAGAGAGAATAACATGAGTCAAGAAAGAGTTGACAATTTATTTGCAAGTGAAAGCTGGACAGCAGTTTATACAGCGTTTACAAATGTAAGTTTAAAAGCATACGACTTTGATACTATCAGAGCCGCACTAGTTGATTATGTTGCGACAACATACCCAGATAAGTTTAATGACTTTATCGCAAGTTCAGAATTTATTGCAATTTTAGATTTGGTTGCATATCTAGGACATTCATTGTCATTTAGACTTGATATGAACACACGCGAAAACTTCTTAGATACAGCAGAACGCCGTGAAAGTGTTCTACGTATGGCTAAGACGTTGGGATATAATAAGACGCGTCCGACAAACGCACGTGGCTTCTTAAAAATTACAAGTATTACAACAGATCAACCAATTGCAGATAACGAAGGTAACTCTCTAGCCAATCGCACAATCAATTGGAATGACTCTAACAATACTGACTGGTATGAAAACTTTATTGACGTTATCAATGCCGCGCTTGCATCATCTTCAAAAATTCAAGACCCAATGGCAAGTATGGTAGTTGCTGGTGTTGAGAATTATCTTTATGAACTTAATGAAACAGATGCGTCACGTGCAGTATCATTTTCTTTTGAAGCTCCAGTCTCTGGTAAGAATAGAAGATTTGAAGCAGTGCGTACTGCATTCACAGATGATAAAATTCTTGAAGCAGAGCCAATTGAAACAAAGAAGTTTACAATCGTAAACAGAAATGACAATCTAGGCCCAGCAAGTGATAGAACAGGCTTCTTTGTTTATGCAAAGACTGGTACACTACAGTTTGAAAACTTTTCATACAGTACAAAAATCTCAAATCTTATCGAAACAGTTGCGACTAATAATATTTCAAACACCGATGTTTGGGTACAACGTGTAGATAATACTAACACATATTCATCTAGTGTAACAAAAGTAGACAACGATACAAGAGAAACAGCAGTCTATAATTCACTTCGTAACGGTAACGGTGATATCGTAAGCGTTAACACAATCAATAACAATGCAATTGAATTGCATTATGGCGATGGTGTATTTGGTAATGCTGCAAGTGGTAACTATCGTGTTTGGTATCGTGTAACAGATAATGAAAACTATAGAGTAGACAGAAATGACGTTAAAGAAAAAACAATTTCTATTCCATACACTGGCGCAGACAAAAAGAACTATCGCTTAGTTCTTACTCTTTCGTCTACCCGTGACTTCTCTGAAAACTTTGCAGCAGAATCATACACAAGTGTAAGACGCATTGCGCCGCGCTCATACTATGCACAAGATAGAATGGTGAACGCACAAGATTATAACGTTCTTCCGCTATCACTTGGTTCAAATATCGTATCAAAAGTAAAAGCAGTAAACACAACATACGCAGGTAATTCACGTTACTTTGAAATGGACGATGTTACAGGACATCATTCTAATATCAGTATTACTGGCACAGATGGTTCTGTGTATATGGACGATGATGCTGTTACCATGAACTTACGTTTCAACAGACAGAATGGTAACGCTACTGATTTTATCAGAAACGAAATTGCAAAAGCAATTAGACACCCAAGTTTAGTAAATCTTTTCTATTCCGCAAACAAAACAAACACTGACGCGGTTATTGATTTAACTCTAGCACCAGAGATGTTTGATATCGACCCAACAGACCCTAAAGTTATTGTTCCTCGTATTACTATGATTAATGGTATACGCTCTGGTGACTTTGTTAAACTTGTTGGTGATAGCGAAACAGAGTATTGGACAAGAATGAATTATAGTTCGAGTTCACCAGTATCTAACCTCAATAACTTTGAAGTTACAGATATTATTCCAGAATTATCAGGACAGATAGAAGCTATTGTTAGAGGTTATAGAACACGTTTTGAAGACACTGAAATCACAGATATTAAATCTCAAAAGATTGAAGACCTTTCAGTGTCATCATTTATTATCAAATATGTATTTGATGGAGTGAAGTGGGGATGGGAAATTCATGATGAGACTACTGAACTTGTTCCTGGAACAGATGTATTCTTAGAACTATCATATAACCCTGGCATCAGAGATAATGAAGCAGAATATTCAGTAAGTTTCACTGGTAAGAAAATTGTATTTGAAAGTAATGATCAAGTTAAATTTTATTATGGCAATAATGAAATGGTTGTTGACAATGAAACTAATTTAGCAGAGCGCGACCAGCTTTTAATTAACTACTACGATGTACAAGCTGATTCAGTTGCAATAGACAACTTACAATCAGATTCAGTTGCAATTGGTTACACTCCAATTTCTAATTACATACCAGACGGCAATGGAGCAACGTTTGATGCGGTATATCAATATACTGGTGCAAAGGAAACATTAGAATTTATCAATGGTCACCCAGGTCAAATTGTACACAGAAGTACACAACATTACTTGGTATCTCCGCTAGGTATAGAATATCCAATTACTCCTGAACTAGACGTAAACGGCGATGTTCCAATTATCGGAGAAGAACCTCAATATATAATCTCATTTGATATCGCAGATACTTCTGGGTTTATTGGTGAATCTAGTATAGTAGAAAGTGACGTAGATGTTGAAGACAGTAATGAGTTCATTTATCCTGCTCTAGCAGTTAATGTCGAAACAGTAGACGCCGCAAACGTTGCATCTACATCTTCTACAGTGACGTTGAGTTCAGCAGATTTACTTGATACAGGATTCAAGGGAACACCGAGTGCATCATATTTCTCAGACGCAAGTGATAGTGCGAACTTTATTTGGGTAGACCAAAACGAACTTCCAGAAGGTGAAACAATTGATACGGCAGAAGACCCAATGCGTGGAGTACAGACCGAGTATTTCACTACAGTGAACGGCAACATGTATGAGTTTGAATTTCCAAGAAACGATGGTTGGGGAATTGACTTAAATGATAACGATGTTAAATGGAAGCAGTTAGCATATGGTAAAATCGTTTTTAATTCTACAACAGTTTTATCAGAAGAAGGTATCTTAGTTCAGATGCCAAACGGCACATTCATTTCTAATGAACATTGGGATATGGAAGTAGATGCATCAACATATACGATTACATTCTGGACATATGATCCTGGTGAAGGATCATTACTTGACGTAAGTATTGCAGGCGTAGGTATCGCAGATTTATCAACGTTCTCAGTTAAAGTTGAAGCAGTAGTAGATGTTACATATAGAACTAATGTAAAAGTACAATCATATAAAGATGTACAAAGTTACGTGTATGGTAAATTTATTACCGATGCAGGTTATACAGATTATTCAAAAGTTAAAGTGTTGCATATGGATTCAGAGAAGGATCCTCACGGAATTCTTAATGTATTCAATGGTGAAGTTGTATCATATATCATACTTGAAGATTACACTTATGATGACGTTACTTACGAAAAAGTATCAAGTCGTGCAATTGCAGCAACGGATACAGAAGCACTACCGTCTACTGCTATTATTTGGTATAACCCAGAGACAAATGTTTGGAAACGTAAGATTTCAGGAATCTGGACACCTAGTTTTGAGTATGGTTTGGTAAATGAAGATGGCACTGAAATTGATTATAACAACGTTCATTATCGTGTTGTTATGGGACGTAGTTACGTTGAAGATACGTTTATGAGTTTCCGATGGGATCATTATGCCGATGTAGATAAGAGAATTGACCCGAGTACAAGCAACATCATTGATATGTATGTTCTTACGTCAGACTACGTTAGAAACATCAACGAGTGGATTGCTAATGGGTTCAGTGATGTTATCCCAGCATCTCCTAACAATTTTGAACTTCGCAAGATTATGGAATCTATTGAAGACAAGGCAGCTATCGGCGATCACGTAAGTTATATCCCGGTAAAGTTTAAAATGTTATTTGGTGATTATGCAGATGCAGAAAATCAAGCAGTATTTAAAGTTATTGCTAAACGTGGCACAGCATACACTAACAGTGAAATTAAAAGTGTAGTTGCTAAAAAAGTTAATGAATATTTTAATTTAGATAACTGGGATTTTGGGGATCAATTCTACTTCTCTGAACTAGCAGCATATCTACACCAAGAACTTTCAGATTATATTTCAAGTGTTGTGATTACTCCAAAATATTCAGGAAATGATTTTAAGAACTTGCTAAGTATTAATTGTGAACCGCATGAGATTTTCTTGAGCGTAGTAACATCAAAAGATGTAAAAATAATTTCATCAATTGCAGACAATGAATTAACAGGTGAATAAGAATGGCGAATAAAATATATAACTTTCTCCCAGCACACTTACGCAATAGTGAACTAGAAAGTATCTTTGATGCTACACTAGAACGTGCGTTCTCTAAAGGATCAATGCAAAAAGAAAAAGCATTCCTTGGTAGAAAAGAGAAAGGTATTTACAGTGACAAAGATGTTTATATGTCTTTCCCTGAACATTTGTTTCAGCGTGACAATTACGGACTAGAACCTGTATTTTCAAATACTCAAATAAACGATAACATATACTATGATGATTTGCTAAATGCAATGTTCAATAAAGGTATGTTGACAAATGACCACAGAAGATTGTTTAAGTCAACATCTTTTACAGTTAGTCTACCGATTGATGCGGACAAGTTTGCGAACTGGAGTTTATATTATTGGGTACGTCCCGGGTTCTTTGTAAACGGATTACAAGGTAGCGATAATAAACATTACGTTACTGTTGAAAACTCTACTGGTAACTGGTGGGGCGAAAACAACGCATGGTACCACTATGATGACATTCGTGAGTTCATTACGAGCGACAACAAACAATATATCGAACAAGCTACTCGTCCTATTATTGAATTTGATGCAAGACTAACAATTGCAAATGCTAGTGTAACAGAATGGGAAGTCCCTAAATTCGTATCAGACGACGGCGATAATACTTACAGTATTTTTGAGTATGTTGTAAATGATAACTTCCCACTTGACATTGAATTGGGATTTGCTCCTAAAGTTAAAGCTGGAGATTATCATAGTGAATATGTATTCAGAATAGATTTGCCACAAGGAATAAAGTTTGAGCTTGACAGTTCATTTGTTGACTTGTATACTGAATGTGATTTCAATTACAGAAACTTACGCCATGAAGTTGGCACTGGTGAAGTGGATCGTGTAGAACTTACACAACCAGCACTAAGTGCAAATGACATTGATGTATATGTAGATGGTATCAAACAAATCGGTAACTATACATATTCAAACAGTGCAGTCGAATTTGATAGCACAGTAGAAGGTTATGTATACATTGACTATGCTACCGCAGATAATGTTGTAGTAGATGGCGATTTTGTATGGCAGCGTATTGATCCAGCAATCGAATACAATACAGATAACGAATATCACAATCTTAAAGAAATGACGTACTCAACAGTCTATGAACATATGATTAGATTGATTGAAACGACAGATGGACTAACTGGCGAAGCGAATGGTGTAAACAATTATAGACAGATTGGTGATAACACAGATAAGACACGCTTCAATAATTTGGGCAGTGTGTTAGTTCGTAATTCTATCGATATTAAGAAAGCATATTTTGCAGTAACACGTGATGACTATGATCCAGTTAAGTCTGTTGAATTCTTAGCATCAGCTTATAGCAATTATAAAAATAAATTAGTAACCGTTGTAAGAGATATACTAGAAGATACTAGCAGTGATACGAAAACGACAACCGAAATTTTAGAACAAGCAATTGCAGAAATATCTCTAGCAAAACGTTCAAGTATTAGTGTATTTGACGGAACTGGTATGGTTAATTTCGGTAACAATCTAAGTCACTATACATTAGGCGAAATTGATATTGCTGTTGGTTCTCGTTTTCAACCGATCCCGGATAACATGATTGCAGACGTTATTGATACAGAAAAACTTTCTGTGTATCTTAACGGTGTTCTACAAAAGAATATTACAGATTATGAACTTCAAGGTAGCGAAGTAGTATTTACTGAATACACAGCGCAAGCAACTGACATCATACAGATACGATATTTTGAAAAACTTGCTGACACATTCATCCCACCCAGTTCAACTAAGTTAGATATCAATGCTTTGTATGTTCCGAGACGTGTAACTGATATTGAATACACACCTACAACTGAAATGATTGTAGGACACGATGGTTCTGTTACTCCAGCATGGGGCGATAGAACAGATGACATTCTATTAGAATTCGAAACTCTCATATACAATAGACTTGCCCCATCTGTATCAGATAACACTATCAATCATTTTGATTACGGTATATACCGTGATGCAACAGTCGAATATTCAATCGCAGAGAAAAAATATATACAGTATCCATTCTTTAAGAAGTGGATGATTAGAAACAATATCGATAATCTATACAATGATACATTCGATCCAGACAACTGGAAGACATGGAACTATCGTTCTATTAACGAACAATCACCTGGGCATTGGCGCGGCATCATGCAATATGTATATGGTACCGATAACCCAGTAGTTGAGCCGTGGGTAGCAGTTGGTCTATCACAAAAGCCAGATAACTTTGATGCATTGTATGGTAGCGACTACACTCAGATTTCATTTTGGGAAAATCTAAAATCGGCTCGTCAGAAAGACTGGCCAGTACCAGTAGATAGTTACGGTCAGATTGCTACTATGAATGATTTGTTTTTCAGCGGAGCAATCACAGCCGCAGAAATTTCAACTATGGATCAAGATTGGGAATTCGGAGACGGATCACCTGTTGAGATGGCATGGAGACGCAGTAGTGAATATGCATTTGCAGAATTCTTACTAATGATTTTGACTAAGCCGTTTGAAGTGCTAGATAACTATGCGACACAAGTAGATAATATCATTTCATACTATCATGCACGTGAAGGATTCAGTACGTCTTCTATCACAGCACAGCGTGAGCAATATGAATTTAAATTAGGTTCAAAGCTAGGTGGGTTTGTTAATAACTTCAAACTACTATCAGAAAATTCGGGACTGTCTAATAGTCACTATACCGACATTCCTAGTGACAATTACGACTTATTTGTACATGCTGGTGAGCCTAATCGTTCAGAAAGTTTTTCTGCAATTGTTATCGAAAAAGTTTCTACAGATGTAGCATACCCAACATACGATATGAATTCTACTGCAACATACAATGCAGGAGACGTTGTCCTAAACCCATACGACCACAAATATTATAAACGTAAAACAACTGGTGAGAGTGCAAAAGAAACTGCAAACTCAATAAAGTTTGATTATGCGATGTGGACGTTGATATCACAGCCTAAGACACGTGAATTTGGCTATCGTATTCACGGTTATGATGATTACAATCCGATGTTCTTTACTTTAGATTGGGATAAGACCAGCAAGAGAAAAGTATGGTCAACAGATGGAGATCAAGCTAATATTAATGTTTGGACGAGTGGCGAGTACTACAGACAAGATAGTTATACAGTTTACAATAATAAGCCGTATGTTTCATTATTAAATCACACAGCTAGTTCACTATTCGACAATGATATTAAAAACTGGAAGCTACTTCCAGAATGGCCTAGAGTAAACAAAGTAGAAGCTAATGGCTATCGTGAAACTTTACTTGACCAAATTAAAACTTATAACTACGGTGACATTCTTAGTACACGTGATGAAGTAGCACATTTAATGGTAGGATATCAAGCGTATCTTAAAGCAATCGGTTGGGACTTTACGGATGTAGATGAAGACAATCGTGTTGTTGACTTTGAAAGACTGTTAGAAAAATTCTTAGACTGGAGTGCAGAAGTACATCAACCAGGCGATTTCATTACGCTAACTCCGATATTATTAAGCGGTTCATTTGAAGCTCCTTACGGTGTTGCAACTGTAGGTAGAGAAACAAATAAGAACTACTATCGTGTAGTAGATGAAAATGGTAGACAACTTCCAGACACAGACATTAAATTTAATTCAGATGGTTCAAAGATTACTTGGGAAAGTACGACACCAGTTTACGGTATTAAACTTGATGTAGCAGATATTGAACAAGCATTTGTTGTTGATAGAGTAGACAGTTACGGTGATGTAATTTACGATCCATTCTCACATAACAGAAACCTACGTATGATTGTAGATTGTAACAGAACAACAGATTGGGACGGCACACTTGCAGCAGATGGTTACATTGTGTATGAGAATGAACTTGTTCCTAACTTAGAAACAATGGTAGGTGAGACACGTTACTACAGAGATACAATCGTAGACCAAAGTCTAAAGAACATCAACAACCTAAAATCAAATCAAATTGGATATTCGCCAAGAACATATCTTACTAATCATGGTGTAGAGCGTGAGTCTCAGTTAGAATTCTACAAAGGGTTCTTAGCTGGTAAATCTACAGTTTCAAGTATCAATAGAATTATTAACTTCAATTCCAACTTTGAAGACTTGAAGCACCGTGATATATGGGCTATTAAGATTGCTGACTATGGTAAACTTGATAATAATCTATCAGTTTCTTCTACTGTCAATACAATTGATATCGTAAGCGACCCACATGTTGTCCACTTTAATATGGATAATAAAATGCCAACAGTTGAGTTTGGTAAACGAGTAGCAATCAAAACTGCTGGTTATGTTGACCCATCAGACGTAAATTATGTTGTGCAAGATTCAGATACACTGGAAACTTCTACACTTCCATACTATGAAGGTGACCTTGCATGGGTAAGATTTGATGAAGAACGTGATTGGGATGTTAAGAGACTTAGTGAAGTTGCTGAAATTAACTTTATTAGCGAAACATCTGATGGTCAATTGAAAGTTGCGCTAACAAATGAAGTTAGTACAAGTGAAACAGTTTATCTTAAAATCATTAATGGCAACGTAGACCCAGAAATCCAAGGTAACTATTATCTTGTGAGTGATGGAACACGTATATCAAACGGTGTTAATGTTTACGAATACTTAGTGTTCGACCAGACATATGAACCGCTTGTTGTTGAGATTGACACAACAACAGATAACTCAGTTTATATTCCAACATCCGGGACAATCGGAGTTGAAGCGATCAGTTATGTTTCTAACCCTACTATTCTTTCTGGTGATACTCTTGTTATCGACGGCGAAATATTTACATATGTGCCAGGAACAGGTGGAACAAGTACAGGTATATCTATTGGTGGTAGTACTGCTACAGCAGACCCAATTGTAAGTGAAGGCGAACAAGTTCGTATCGTTGTGTACGGAGATGATGGTCTAATTGCAAATACAAATACACTTGTGACATTTAGCGGAACTAATGCAACAGCAACACAGACTGTAACGAGTTTAGCAGGTGATAAGATTGATATTAATGGCGAAACAATTACCATCGACTACAGTGCTACTCAAAGTATACGTGCAGAAAGTACTGCAACGGTAACAACAGATTTAACCACTGGTGAGACTTTAGTTATAGATTCTAATGGAAATAATGATAATGTTACGATTAGAGATATCGAAGTTGTTGGTTCTATTGAATATCCTACAATTACGGAAACGAAATCTATTAGAATTAATGGTGTAACAGTTACTTTTACTGTACCTGGACCAGTAACTGGTTCGGATAGTGAGGAAATACAAACAGGGGTCGCAACCGATGTTAGTAGTATAACCCTTACAACTGATATGACTAACTTTTTACCGGGTGATATTACAGTAGACAACGGAGTAGATACGCCATACGTATTAACCACTAGTGCATACACATACGCAAACGATGTAATTACATTCAATACTCCCATCGCAGATGGACAAGTAGATGATGACGGTGATCCGTTAACTCCTGATGTAGACCAAGATGGTCTTGTGGATATAACAGTTGAACTTGTAGCACAACCAGTAGCACAGTTTTTAAGTACCCAGGATATCATTGATGAAATAAATTCAACCGGCGCACCAGTAACTGCTTCAATTGACGTTTCTAATTTTGTTATGCTTATTAGTTCTACAGCACAGCTTACGATGACAGGTAATGCATTACTTGACATTGGCTTTGGTTCTAGTTCTATCATTGAGAGTAAACTTGCAAATTTAGCCGATGACTTAAATTCATTAACATACTTAGATTCATACATATCGGGTGATATATTAATTATTGAAACAGACGAAGATGAACTTACGTTATCTGGTTCAGCGTTTAATGACTTGGGATTCCCATCAAATACATTTGAGACTAATTCTAACCCAACGGCGTCTAGTGTTGCACAGCAGATAAATTCACTTAACATTCCTAACATTAGTGCGTCAGTATCAGTTGGTAGATTAAAAATATCTTCAAATTCAGCTAACATAATTATTGAAGAAAATGTGTCTACGCCAGGATCGATGTTGCGTATTGGATTTTCACAAACATCAGTAGAAGTTAATTCTATTGATAGTATTATTACAGACTTGAATTCAGCACTAAGTGACTTGTTGGGAACATCAGCACAAGAATTTGACAGACGTGTTCTAATCGCAAGTGATGAGAGTAGTATCGTTCTAAGTGATATCACTGGTAATGCGTGGAATGATTTAGGAATAGCAGTAGGAACTTATAGCAATACAAATACATTAAGTTCTAGCGCAGCAGAGTTCCAAGAACAAATCAACGATGCGTCTGATAATGTTACAGTTAATATTTCAAGTGACGGTAGAATGATTTTCACAAGTGAAAATAACACAATGACATTCTCTGGTACAACGCAAGCGATGCTTGATAAGATTGGATTATCAAATGAATATACAAGTGTTACCAGTAACGCAGACTTCAAAGTTATGCGCTGGAAGTCTGTTCGCTTTACTCCTAGATACAATGGTGATGATTTCGATGAGTTCTATGCAGAACTTGGACTAAACTATACAAGTTTAATTTGGGCAGACGAATATTTAAATTCTGGTTGGGCAGTTCTAAACCGTAATGAATATGGTACACTTCATATTTTAAATAGACGTGCTAAGCCAGTAAATACAGACTACGTAAATCGCATAGTTGCAAAATCTGGTGACGAGTTCTATGATTATCAATTGTTTGATCCAATCAACTTTAAGATTGCAGGGTCAATTGCTAAAGATATTGACTATGTAGACTGGAATGACCCTGCAAAATATGATGTTACACTGAATAGTGATTTATGGTTATCACAATCGTTGGGTAAAATCTGGTGGGATACTAATCTAACACGTTATTATAGATATGACGATTATGGTGATGCAAATGGCAACATCGATATTGATTATGCAAAACGTTTCTGGGGCAAGATTGTGCCAGGATCAGAAGTAGTAGTGAAGCAGTGGGTAACAAGTGAAAAACTCCCAGACGGAGTTTCACAATTCAATACAGAAACATATTTTGATAGCATCAAAAATAAAACTGTAACGAAGTATTACTACTGGATTGCAACTGGCGATGAAGCAAGATATGCAAAAGAGTTCTCAGTTGAAGAAATTTCAATGATGATTGCTTCGCCAACAACTGTAAACAAATTCTTCCCAGTAGATGGTGACACTGTTATCGTTTCTAATAATGCGAATATATTAACATCAGATACGATTACATATTCAATTGAGTATAATGTAGATGATAATAGAGAAACACATCACACTGATTGGGAACTAGTTTCTCGTAAATCAAGCGCACCATTAGAAGATATATTCTTACAAGACTTTAAGAATTCTATTGCGAATAGTGAAATTTCTCACTATGAACAGTTTGAAGTATCTGCGACAGATATAACTTCTACTGGTGTGGCATTCTCATATGATTGGATTGGTGACAATTCACTGACACATAATGATATCGTAGTCACCGTCAATAATGTAATCGTATCAAATAATGATTTCGTTATTAACGTTGATGAAGTGACAATACTTTCAGCAGTAGATATACTAGAAGATGACGTGGTACGTGTGTATCATGTTTCTGAATACGATAGTTGGTTTGCAAATATCACAGACGCTAGAGATAACTTTGCAAGTACTGTTCTTTCTACACTGTCCAAGAGAATGATTGCAACTGACTTCCCAATGTACAACGACTACATTGCATTAAATCACGGCGTATTTGCAACAACTAATTGGTATCATGCAGAAGAATACGAAACTATAGATACATTTGAATATCTATCACGTACTCGTAACATCGACATGATTGCGTTACATAACAGCGGAGTATCATCATTCAAAGTTGAACTACCAGATGGCGATGAGTACTATTTCCCAGTCAACGGCGAGATTAGATTAGTACACAAAACTAATTCAGTTCTTGATTTAGATTTCAGTATTACAGAGTTAACAGTTCCAGAAACTGTGCGTCTAACTGCTAATCAGCTTAGTGTACAATTGCATGAACTAATGAATATGATTTATAAGTATGCAGAAGTTTCTGAAATTAAAACAATATTCTTTGATATGATTGAATATATGTACACAGAAAGAACACATCCGGAATGGATATTCAAGACTAGTTATATCGACTTGACAATGTTTAATAAACCATTACGTCAATATGCTATCTATCAGCGTGATACATATCAGGATACAATCGATTATGTTATGGAAACAAAACCATATCACACAAAGATTAGAACAACAGAACGTATCTATCCTACAGATGAAACAGCAGACCTGACAGTTGATGCATTGCATCACATGCATATTACAAAATACTTTGGTGAACATAGTAGATTTGAACTTAATGGGATCGATGGCGGCGATGAAGAAGTAACAGATACAAGTTTATTTGAACCACTGGTAGACGGCGAGTATCTGGGTGGTAAGTTCCTACGCAATGATATTGGATATACATACAGTGCAGATGGATTTGATACTGGTGAATTTAGTGCATCAGCGAGAGACGCTTCAATCGTAACAGTAGATACATTTACAGATGAGACAAGGACGACACTTGACAGAAAAGAGTTTTACGTGTATGATAAATTTGGAAGAGGATATCATATTCCTGTAACAGACAGTGGTACAATTTCATCATTCGATGGCGAAACTCTAGTTGTTAACCAAGCATCTAAATTCAAAGCGGCAAAATCTAAAACTATACGTTTAGTTGCCGTCGAGGATGCAAATGGAAACGTAGAGTTTATGGTGTATGATAGCAAATCTACAAATAATCTGAGAATTTCAGAGCGTGGGGTGTACAATGGCGTTGCTACAAGTGTAGATAATGGCAATACAATTTATGTATTGGGCGCACCTGATCAGATTTATTCTCATGAGGACACATAAGAAAAGACATATCAGTTAAAATGATAAATATACTTAGAATTTGAAAAGAGAGATACGAATGTTTAACGAAGATATTAAATCACAAGTTATCGGCACACTTAAAATCTTTGATAAAGATAGTGGTGACATTCTTGTACAAAAGAGAAATGCCATTCACCCAGGTAATATGGCATATGTACTTGCAAGTGCATTAGCGGGATCCGCAGTTGATGTGAATACTGGCGGCACTGCACCTTTTGTAAATTGGATGGCATTCGGTAACGGTGGTAGTAGTTCAACTACAACACTTTCATATCGCTCTCCTAGAGTATTTGGTATTTACGACCAACTACCTATCACTTCAAGTAATTCAACATTATACGCTAAAAAGTATCAACAAAGAACAGAGAACACAGTCTACTTCCCAGGTCAAGACATGGGAGAGGGCGAAATTGTTCCTGATAATACATCAAAGATTAATTTTAGAGTAGAAATGGATCATCAGCAATATGCTGATATGAATAACGAAACAGTTCCAGAAAACGATTCAACAGTATCAAAGACTTTCACGTTTGATGAAATTGCACTACTATCTGGCAATTTGATTACTGATACAAACGATTGGTCGGATTTGGACGAGGATAAAACATTGATGCTAACACATGTGACTTTCCATCCAGTGTTACTATCGGCGAATAGAACAATCGTAATCGATTATACGGTTACAATACAAATTAATTAAGAAAGAATCCGGAAAATCTTTCTTGGTTTTTAAAGGCGTAAGCCAACTAAACGACTAGTCAACTTAGGAGCAAAAATATGGCTGTAGGAGATACAATTAATGCAAATGACCCATTTGCAAGCCTACGTACCAAAATGAACACTATTCTTAACGGAACCGGTGTAGCAGGTGGTTACAACCAAGGTCACACAATTGCTGCTAACCCAAGTACAGGTGATTTAATCGATGATGCATACTTCGATTCACTTTACTCGGCAGCAGCAAAAATTTCAAACTATTATAATATTACAAACCCATTTACAGCAGTAAATGCAGGCACAGTCGTTGCATGGTCACACTATGCGGGCGCCGCGGCAACATTTGAAAGCGATATTAACACACGTTTCAACTCACCATGGAGCTATTCATCAGGTTGGGACACAACAACTGCAACAGAAACAACGCAAACTGTTTCAAACTGGAACGGCACACGTGATACAGTAACGAAAGTAGCTTTCGGTTCAACAACTAATATGCATGCCTGGTTCGCTGCTGGCGGTGAAATTCGCGTTTCAATGTCACACGATGATCCAACAGGTAACCAACAAGGCACTTCATGGGAACAACTTACAGGTGAAATGGGAACATATCGTTTCTCGGTTCGTGCGACAGATTCAACTAACATTGATACATCAACACGTAAGAAGTACTCAGACTTAACATCATCAAACGCTTATGTAAAACGTGAGTATGCAGACGACGGTGATTATTCATCAAACTATGCAGACATTTCAGCTTACATTTCTGGTTCAGACCTTTACATCACAGTACGTCTAGTAGACGCACACGTTGCACGTACTGGTTCAGGCTCTGGTTATGGCGGTGCTTGGTCTTGGACTGGTGCAGATAGCGTGGCAGGTACATCAACTGTAAATGTTTCTTCACTAAAATTATCGAATGCAAGTGGTTCGGTGGTATTGACTAACCCAACATGTACAGTAACAAATACATTATAAAATAATACACTGAGGACAAATTAAATGGCACCACAAAGTTACTATCTGGGAGGCAAAATCAGGGCATCTGATTTCAACGGTTTCGCAAATGATATTAATGAGATTGTTGGATTAGGGGCAGGTGATTCGGGTTATGGCCAATCACAGCTACTGGTAACTCTTGTGACCGCTGGTTCAAAAGTACGGGCGGCGAATTGGGATGAACTATTAACATCTATTAAGTTCGCCGCTCAACACCAATCAACAGCTATTAATATTCCGGCTAGTACTAGTGACTCAGATTTCCCAGCACCAAACAAAATCATTCAGTTAATTCCAGACCTAGAAAATGATATTACTAGTGTTCGTGCTAATAAACTAAACTACGACATCTCTTTGATGACGCTTGAGACAAACAAAATTTCGTCATCAAAGACATTCGTAGATCCTGGATCAACAGGTAATCATTGGGATAATTCAAATAACCCACAAAATTACGAATTCAAAACTACATTCTCAGATACAGATGCAATGCGTAACTTCTTTAACTCAGGTGGTGAAATTCGTATATCAACTGAATTAACAGGTTATGATATATCACATGCACAAAGTGATGCATGGGCGGATTTATTAACAGATATTGCAACTGTTAAATTATCAAATAATTCTACAGAAAGTTCAGCAAGTGTTGGTACTCCGGGTGTAGGATTTACTGGTCTAACTGCAACATATGCGCTTGTGTATACAAAAGGTGGCATTGGTGATTATGTACAAAACCAACTTAATGTGTATGCGAAAACAAATGGTTCTGCGATTGATGTTAAGATTGAATACAATGATGGTCACGTATCTGATACAGGTACATGGACAAATGACGGTGGTGGCACTTGGACAGGCACTGACTATACAGAAGGCACACTTACTGTAACGATTGATCAACAACGTGCAGATGATAATGATGTATCTGGATTAGGTGTTGTTACTCCAACTCCGACATATTCTCATATTTCTGAACTTTAACACTTGACATTTCTCTAATATTTCTATATAATAGAAGTAATATTAGGAGAATAACCATGTCAAACGAAACTATCAATTCCTCTAGTGCTGAACAAGAACGTCTTGCTAAAGCACTGGACTTTTCAAACACAATGCAAACATTTAACTTGGCTAAGAATAATCTTAAAGTCAAGACACAAAACCTATTGTCACACAGCACTAATGGCGGTACATTCCGCGTATCACAGGAGCTTATTGCTTTTGTAAATATGGCTGTTGTATCTGGTAAGACAAGTCTAATTTTATTGGACAAGAATGATATTCCAATCCAAATTGATGACACTGAAAAGTTTTTAGAAGATATTAGCAGTCTTTACTTCGAAGTAATCAATGAGTACTACAATGACTATCAAAAATTGCGTAGTTCACGCAAGATTGAAAAGGTACTTGAAATCTAATGCGCGGTATTATTCTTTTTGCAAGAAATAATGGTTACGTTGATTATGTGAAGATTGCATGTGCAAGTGCTGGTTATGCTAGGAAAAATCTTAGTGAATTTGACGAAATTTGTCTCGTTACAGATAGCGCCTCGGCAGATGAACATCCGGAACTAATCAAGCAATATTTTGATAGAACTATTATTTCAGATAACTTTCAACCAGAGAATACTAGACTGTTCAAAGATACTGCGAACAGTCCTGAGTATGCATCCTTTAAAAATATGGGACGCAGTGAAGTATATGAACTTTCACCATATGAAGAAACATTGGTCATTGACTGTGATTACTTTATAATGAGTGACACACTTGACCAGGTATGGGGAAGCGAGAATGACTTCATGATTAATTATCAATATAGGGACATTGCTGGTAGACATGGCGGTAATGTTTCCTATATTGATGATTTTACTATTCCAATGTGTTGGGCGACTGTGTTCTTCTTTAGAAAGAGCGAGTTCGCAGAAAACTTGTTCAATCTAATCACACATATCAAGTACAACTACAAATACTATTATGCTCTATACAATTGCTCTGGTAATCTGTTTAGAAACGATTTTGCATTTGCAATTGCATTGCACATGTTAAACGGAAATGTAGCATTTAGTGCGCCGTCACTTCCTATAGACTATCTTAACAACTCGTTTGACTTAGATGATATCTTTAGGGTAAATAGTGCGAATGATGTTATCATGTATTGTGCTAAAGCAGAAACAATCGAAGAACACTTGTTGTCCCGCTTCACTAATACAGATTTACATATTATGAATAAACGTGCGATTGAACGTAATGTTGATATGATGTTAGAACTAGGAGAAACACTATGAGTAAAGGTTACATTGTAATTGCTCAGAATAATAATGAGTTTGACTACCTAGAAATGACATATGCTCTAGCACTTAGTTTAAAAGCCACACAGCAAGAGAACGCAATTTGTGTATGCGTAGATGAACACACTAAGAGTTTAGTACAAGATAAACACCGTAAAGTCTTTGACCATATTGTAGATATTCCTTGGAATGATGATGCTGGTACAGATAATTGGAAGATTCATAATAAGTGGAAGTACATTCACATGTCTCCGTTTGATGAAACGATTATCTTGGATAGTGATATGGTGTTTACACACAGCGTGGATCATTGGTGGGATTATCTAGCTACTAAAGACGTATGGTGTTGTACAAACGTAAAAACATTTCGCGGCGAAGATGTAGTAGATGACTTCTACCGTAAGAAGTTTACAGAACTAGAACTGCCAGACGTATACAGCAACTTTTCGTATTTTAAAAAGACACAACCTGCATATGAGTTTTTCCGTATGATTGAACTTATTATGACACATTGGAATGTTTACTACGATAAGTTTCTTAAAGGTATCGGTCAGAATTGGATGAGTGCTGATATGGCATATGCTCTTGCGATTAAACTACTTGACATTGAAGAAGTTGTGTGCGATTATGATATTAAGGATGTTCCTACATTCGTTCATATGAAATCACATGTTCAGAATATTGAAAGAGCAAAGATTGATAACATCTGGACAAAGAGTATCCCAAGTGAATTAGCAGACAATCTTGAAGTTCGTATCGGTAACTTTGTTCAGAACCTTCCAGTACACTATGTACAGAAAGAATGGATGACACAAGAAAAGATTGCGACTTACGAAAAGGCAGTGTTATGATTACAAGTACATTAGAAGAAAATAGAACAAACAGATATGTATACTTTGATGACACTGGTACCATAACAAGTATCAGTGGAAGAACAGATGACACTGATAACATGTATGCGATATTTGAACTAGATGATATTCTTCCGTTTATCGATGGTACATATAAGTTTTCAGATTATACTGTAAAGCGTAGTGACAATCCATTGATATATGATATTGTAAAGCGTAAAGTTAATATTAAGCAACGTAGTGCAGAGAACCAAATATCAAAGATTGTAGAAATTGATGGTGCTGATATCAATATAGAAATGACAGATGATGCTGTTGTTATCAGTGCAAGTGATGACCTAGTAGCACGTTCAAACGTAGACAAGAACCAATCAGTTGTAGTTGCTGGAACTGATTCACATCCTTTCTTTATTACACACAAAGATAAACCAGAGTTCCTGATTAGTATGCAAATGATTAAGTTTAGTGATTTGCTGAGTGGTGAAAAAGTAACAATTAACTACGACTATAAATACGATATAAGTATTTACACTCGTAAGTATTTTGATAGTTATTCGTTAAGGAGAGCATAAGAATGAAACTAGAAATTGGTGAACTAGATATCTTTTATCTAAGTTACGATGAACCAAATAAAGAGAAACACTGGGCAGACTTGCTACAGAAGTTTCCATTTGCAAAACGTGTAGATGGCGTTAAAGGTTTTGATAATGCGCACAAGGAATGTGCGAGACAAAGTGATACAGACAGATTTATTACTATCGACGGTGATAACATCGTAGATGAAAAGTTCTTTGATATTGAACTTACGTTCCCAGAAGACACTGACTTAGCTAACTCGGTTATCTCATGGTCAGCGAAGAACGTTGTGAACGGACTTGTTTATGGCAACGGCGGAATTAAATGCTGGCCAGTACAACTTGTACTTGATATGAAGACACATGAAAATGCAGAAGATGAAACAAAAAAGGTTGACTTCTGTTGGGACTTGAACTATATTCAGATGAACAATGTGTACTCACTCGTATATAATGCAGGATCACCGTTCCAAGCATTCCGTGCTGGTTATCGTGAAGGTGCTAAAATGTCACTTGATGAAGGTAAGAAAGTTCCTGTAGAAGACTTTAAGAAACGTATCTGGCCTAAGAACTATGAGCGTTTAATTACATGGTGTAACATTGGTTCTGATGTAGAGAACGGCATCTGGGCATTATTCGGCGCACGTCTTGGTTGCTATGATATCAATCTTAACCCTGATTTCGTACTAGAAAACATTTCTAGCTATGATTGGTTCAAAGAGTATTTCGAAAACGAAGTCTTCCCACCATTTAAAGGCGGTGAAATGAAATGCGAAAACACAAAAGTAGAATGGGACTATGATAAGTTGTTTGATGAATGTTTGCGTATCGGTGATATCTTAGTTGATAAGATTGGTATGGAACTATGTGATCCAACTCCAGAAGTAGCAGCATTTTTCAAGCGAGTATACTCAAATCCCCCAAGAGTAAAGAATCCATTAGCAACAGAAAAAACCACTGGTTGGAGCGGACATTAAATGTCAAATTATGATGACGATGCAGTAAGCACACGTCAAAAGCTAAATTCTATTTCACCATCTATGTGTATGGCAAAGTGGTTGCAAGTAAGTTTGCATCTGCCGCAAGGCCGTACACATAGTTGTTATCATCCACCTACACATGCTATTCCGTTAGATGAACTGAAAAAAGATGTAGGTGCATTACACAATACAACATTTAAGATGCAAGAGCGTAAGCAAATGTTGCAGGGTGAACGTCCTGAAGGTTGTCAGTATTGTTGGAATGTAGAAGATGCACCGAATGCCCCGGAAGGTGGTCGTCTAAGTGATAGACACTATCGCAGTAGTGAGTGGTGGGTCAAAGAAGCATGGGACGAAGTAGTAAACAATCCTTGGGATCACAAGATAACACCGCGATACGTTGAAGTAAATTTCAATCAAGCATGTAATCTAAAGTGTTCTTATTGTTCTCCGCATCTATCTACTGCATGGGAAGATGATGTTAAGAAACATGGTGGCTTTAGATTTGCTAACGGTACTGGGCATAATGATATTGATTATCTACGTAAGACTGGTATGATGCCACTTGAAGTAGCACGTAAAGATAATCCTTATATTGAAGCATTTTGGAAATGGTTTCCAGAAGTGTACAACGAATTGAAAGTATTCCGAATGACAGGTGGTGAACCTCTTATGGATAAGAATACATTCAAAGTATTAGATTATGTCAATGAAAATCCAAACGCATTCTTAGACTTGAGTATTACGTCAAACATGGCGCCTCCTCAACCAGCGTTAATGGATAAGTTCATTGAGAAAATACAGAAATTAGAAGAAGTCCGCGTTTGGGAAGATCCAGAACGTTTCAACCCAGATAGCGGAAATCATTGGTATGTCGCACCAGCATGTAAGCATTTTAGTTTATATGTTAGTGTTGATAGTGTCGGGAAGCAGGCTGAATATCTTCGTGATGGCCTTGATTTTGATACGATGTATGAAAATTGCCGTCGAGTATTGTCTGAAACAGATGGTACAGAGATTTCGTTTATTAACACTTTTACTCTCCTTAGTATACCAAATTTACGTGGGTTCTTAGATATGATTCTAAAGTTGCGCGAAGAATTTGGGTATGAAAATCAAGAAGACAAAGTTATTCAGCCTCCCGACCGAAATGGATTTAAGCATCCAAAATTTGTGCGCAAGAAACGTCAACGTGTTTGGTTTGATATTCCTTACTTACGTTATCCAGACTGGATGACAATTCAACTAGCAGATCCAATCATGCTTGATACTATTCAAAGCAATATCGATTACATGAAAGCAAATGTTCTACCAAATGATTTGTATGGACGTAAGTATACTGGATTTAAGAACTATGAAGTCTTAAAACTTGAGCGTGATTTGGCTTGGGCAAAAGAAGGACTAAATATGAGTGACGCAGAATTAAGTGATAAGTTAATTCGTTTCTACGAATACTTTACACAGTATGATAAGCGTAGGGGACTAAATTTCTTAGAAACATTCCCTGAAATGACAGACTTTTGGAATGAAGCTAAAGAAGAATACGAGGTAAAATATGGCGCGTGACAACAAGAATGGGGAAACCCTTCATCAGTATAAAGAACGTATAATTGATACCAAGAGCGCAAGCTATTGTGGTGCAAAATGGTATAATGCAACTATTTGGTTGGGTCATGGGCAAACTACAAGTTGTCATCACCCACCTGGACACTGGATTCCAGTCGAAGAACTAAAAGACAATCCTTCTGCAATTCATAATACTATGCATAAGAAGAAGATGCGTAAGATGATGCAAGAGGGCGAACGTCCTAGTGAATGCGAATACTGTTGGAAAGTAGAAGATATGGGCAAAGACCATATCTCTGACCGCGTATTCAAAACTGAAATCTTCAGCAATGAAGACCTTGACAAGAGTATGGAAATGCCATGGGATTCCAATGTACCGTTGCGTACACTTGAAATCTCATTTGATAGAGCATGTAATCTAAAGTGTACTTACTGTAATCCAGCATTCTCAACTGCATGGGTTAAAGACATCAATGATTATGGCGCATATCAAAATATTCAGTCTGATGGGCGCGGCCACTTTATGGACACTGCTCCGTGGGCAGAACCTACAACAAAGAAAGCAGAAGACAATCCATTCATTCAAGCGTTTCATACATGGTGGGAAAGTGATTTAGCAGACAGTCTAGAAGAAATTCGTATTACTGGTGGCGAACCCATCATGCATACGGGTACTTGGAAGTTGTTTGATTGGTTTGAAAAGAACCCAGATCGTGGTCGTAATATGCGATTTGCTATTAATAGTAACTTGTCACCAGAAACTCCTAAAGTACTAGACAAGTTGATTGAAAAGTCTTGGTATGTTCCTAACTTTGAAATCTACACTTCTATGGAAGCAACAAAAGATCAAGCTGAGTATATACGTGACGGTTTGGATTATGACAAATGGATGAATAGTATCCATCGTGTTCTTAAAGAATCTAATGTACAGAAACTACATATGATGATGACAATCAATTCGTTGTGCTTAAATAGCATCACTGAATTTATGGATGAAATAGTTGAACTACGTGAAGAATACGGACCACGTGCTCCTTCGCTTACATTGAACATTCTACGATTCCCAAGTTTTCAGAGTGCCGCGATTTTACCAGAACATCTTAAAAAATACTACAAAGACAAATTGACTTCATGGCTTTTTCTTAATAGTAAAAAAATATTCGAACATGAACGCGCAAGTGTACGCAGACTGATCGACTATCTTGATATTGTTAAAACACCACATAAGAACACAGCAGATCAAGGTAAATTGTACAACGACTTTAAGGCATTCTTTTCACAGTTTGATGTAAGACGTAATAAGAGTTTCGCTGAAACCTTTAAAGGTCCGATGGCTGATTGGTATAACACACTTGAGGCAGAAGTCCCCACCGCTGAACAAATAAAGTCTAAGACATTTATTCTTGAAAATGCACCACGTGGGCTTGATCCTGCTACGACTGAAGAGTATGGTAGCGGAGATGACGCACACGAACAGAAAATAAAAGTAGGTGGGTGGGATACGGAGACTGATGCCCTCGGAGGAATTATAGTTGACTAAACGAATCGTACCAATCTGGAAAGATGATGCAAGTTGTGCTGAAGAAAGTGAAAACAAAACTTTCTGTATGGCACCGTGGTCACATACTTATATCTCGCCACAAGGTGAACGTAGAATGTGTTGTGCATCACGTGAAGAACACTCTTTTCAAAAGCAGTATATCGATGCATCAAATGATTCAAAGTATGGGGAAGTAACAGATTCTAAAACTGACGTTGATGACTTTAATCCAACAACGCTAGAAGAACATTGGAACTCTCCTTACATGCGTGACATTCGTAAGAAGCTAATGGCAGGAGAGCGCATTCCACAATGTGATGTGTGTAATGATGACACTCTATCACTAAGTTCGTATCGCAAATGGTTCACAGGTGTACTATTCAAAGATAAGATACAAGAAGCATTTGATAAGACAGATGATGATGGGCGTACAGAAATGCCAGTAATTTCCTTTGACTATCGTTATTCAAACTTGTGCAACTTCAAGTGTCGTATGTGCGGTGAGCAATTATCAAGTGCATGGGAAGCTGAAAAGAAGAAACACGACATGTGGAGTATTGAAAATCAGCCCTTTATGCAACCTACTGTTAAACAGAAAATGCAAAAGTTTCAGAAAGACGTTGCTGAACCTGAGTTCAAGAAAGCAATTAGTGACGGCATAGTAGAAGAAATCTATTGGGTCGGCGGCGAACCTCTTATGTATGATATGCATTGGTGGGCATTAGAAGAAATGGTAAACAACGGTTCTGCAAAGAACTGTTATTTGCGTTATAATTCTAATCTATCACGTGTAGACTTCAAAGGTAAAAATCTATTTGATTATCTACCACAGTTTAAAGACTGGTTAATGTGCGCATCTATCGATGGTACTGGTGATATTGTAGAGTTTATTCGTAAGGGTATCGTATGGGAAGAATGGCTAGATAACTTCAAGCAAGGACTGGCAGCACCTGGTGGTAAGCATAAAATGCTATTTGACTTGACTATCACAGGTCCAGGCATGTTCTCATTAAAAGATTTGTTTGACTTATCACTAGAATTAGATGTGCGCATGGAAACAAAAATCATGTTTGCATTTCATGCTGATATTGTTATGTCACCGTTTGCGTGGCCACGTCATATTCTTGACAGAAAAATTGATGAGTTATTAGCATATATGGAACCACGTGGTACACAAAAGCAAGAGACACTTATTAACACTCTACATGAAATGAAGAAACGTCCGACATTTGCAGAACAATGGCCAGATACACACGAACAAGAGTTTAAGAATGGTAAAGGATATCAAGATAGACTTGACCAGATTAGACAAGAACAATATCGGCTAGAAGATATTTACAAATTAGATACAGAACTGTATCTTTGGTGGAGACGATTTGATGGAAGAAAATAAATCAGGAAGAATGTTCCCTATTCAGAATGAGGCAGCGTGTGCGTTAAAATGGAGTTGGTTAACATTATATCTAAGTCTTGACCAAATCAATATGTGTCACCGAACCGGCGGATTTAATCTATCGCCGGACGATAATTTTAAAGATTTTAACAAGCATCCGAAATTAGTTGAAGAACGCAAGCGCATGGTTGATGGGAAGTGGCCTAAGGACAGTTGCCAATACTGCAAACGTGTCGAAGATTCCGGCGGCAAGAGTGAAAGACAGGTTTTCACTCCGATGAATAATTGGAATCCGCATGAAATTATGTATTCTGAAAACAACGAATTACAAGACGAAGTGACTCCTACCTGTGTTGAGGTATACTTTAAGAATACATGTAATCTAGCATGTACATATTGCACACCGCAATTTAGTAGTAAAATTGAAGCAGAGATTAAAAAGTATGGTCCTGCTAGTAAGTACTATAGTCTTGATGGTAATTTCTCAAGTTCAAATAGATACGAAAAGCGCAAGGGTGAGTTCTGGGAATGGATGCACGAACATTCACACAAAATTAAAATGTTTCATATTTTAGGTGGCGAACCACTGTATCAGAAAGAAGAGTTCGAGGAATGTTTATCATTCTTTGAAGAATCGGAGAATGATAATTCTAATATCGGTATAAAGATGTTTAGTAATTTGATGCATAAACCTCGCCTGTTCAAACAGAAACTTGCAAGGATTCAAAAAATGATCGCTACTGGGAAAATTGACAATTGGATTGTTGTATGTAGTATTGATGCATGGGGACCTGAACAAGAATATTCACGTTACGGGATAGACTTGGAGCAATGGGAAGAGAACTTCAATACACTAATGGAATTAGATGGCATTACAGTTCAAGTACATAGTACAATTTGTCCGCTGACCACGCCTACTAATTGGGAATTACGACAAAAAGTATTGGACTATCAACTACGTTACGATAAAGAGATTGAACAAAGCTGGAACATTATTCAAAACCCACCATTTTTAGATCCAACTAAGTTTGGAAGTTACGTGTTACCGGACTTGCAAAAACTAATAGATTTGGTTAACCCCGATACTAAAGAATTTGATATGTTAACGGGATATTATAAAGCAATCGAAAGTAATGAACCTGATTTAGAAATGTTACGAGAATTCGTTTCATACTCCGACAAGATGGATCAACGTAGAAACTTAGATTGGAGAGCGGTATACCCTGAGTTATCTGCGTATGTACACGGGCAAATAGATAATGACTGATACATTCTGCCCATTACTATTTCAACACCTAGCGACACATCCTCATGGGGGTGTGACGCATTGCTGTATTGCGGATCACAGACAAGCACTTAGTAGTGCGAAAGATGGTGATCGACGTTATTATAATCTCAACAGAGATACCGTATTCGAAACGATGAATAGCGAGTCATTCCGCAAAGCAAGAGTACAAGTACTTGATGGAAAGAAGCCTAAGGCATGTATGCGTTGTTACTCGGAAGAAGCAAAAGGTATGCAAAGCAAACGGTTAGAAGAGATTAAGAACTATCCTGAGTACACTGTAGGAGTCGCTAGGGACGCCACTGACGATACTGGCTACATGAAAGATGTACAACTCGATTTCGTTGAGCTTAGATTAGGTAATGTTTGCAATGTTGCATGTCGTACTTGTAATCCAGCATCATCATCTAAATGGCGTAACGATTACGACAAACTACAAAGCAGTACAACATTCAAACTCACAAGCTATGACACGATGGAAGGCTTTAGATGGCCTGAACGTGAAGAGTTCTGGAATGACTTACTACAGCATTGCGACAGAGTAAAGACATTCTATATTAATGGTGGAGAACCAACACTAATCAAAGAACACTTTAAGTTCTTAGAGCGTTTAGTTGATATGGGTAAAACAGATATCAAACTGTGGTACAATATCAACATGACGCTAATGAGTGAAGAAGTGATAGAGTTATGGAGAAAGTTCGATCATGTGAAGATTAGTTGTAGCATCGACGACCTAGGTGATAGAAATCATTACATTCGATACCCAACTAAATGGGACACTGTTATGAAGAACTTCTTACGTATTAAGGAAGAAGACTTTGAAATTGATGTAACGCAAACTGTATCATGGATGAACTACTCTACTCTAGGAGACTTTTATAACTTCTTCCATAGAGAACATGGAGTATGGGTTCATCATAACTATGTGTATGATCCAGACATTCTATCCCCTGCAGCATTACCTAAAGCTATGCGTGATAGCATACATGAACGATTTAGTAATGTATTTGAAGATTACAAATTAAAAGAATTTAAAAACATGTTCGGTGGACCTGATAAACCAGAGAAATGGGAACAAGCAAAAGAATACACTCGTAACTTAGATACGATACGTAACCAAGTTATCGGCGATTATTTACCAGAATTTAAGAGGATACATTAATTATGTATACATATGACAGACTACAACATTTGGACTTAGAAGTGAGCAGCTTGTGTAACGCATTATGTCCGGTTTGTAACAGACGACAATCCGGCGGTATAAAGAATCCGATGTTTACAGAAACGTATGTTACGTTAGAACAATACAAAAAATGGTTCCCAGTTGAATTAATCTCTAGATTATTTTCTATTTCTTTCTGTGGTAATTATGGCGATGCGATGACAAACCCAGAATTGATTTCAATTCTAGAGTACACAAAGGAATTGAATCCAAACATCAAAGTGACTATGAATACTAATGCAAGTGGACGTAATGAAAAGTTCTGGCAGGATTTAGGTAGGCTTGTCGGTAGTAACGGGCATGTTACTTTTAGTATCGATGGGTTAGAAGATACGAACCATATCTATCGTCGTGGGACTCACTGGCATAAGATTATGTCCGCAGCCAAAAATTATATAGGGGCTGGCGGAACTGCACGTTGGGATTATTTAGTATTCAAGCACAATCAACATCAAGTTACTGAAGCAGAGGCACTAGCTAAAGAAATGGGGTTTGATCACTTCTTTCATAAAAAGGCACTCGGATTTGTCAATAGTGATACGGATAGAGTGGCTACTCCGGCAATGCATGTGTTTAATGAAACTGGACAGTTAGATTATGTACTTGAACCTCCAATGGAAGGTCGCTGGCAAAATAATGTCATCAAGGATTATATTAGTAAGACAACGTTTAACAAGGTTGACGGCGAGGATGTAGAATCGAAACACGCATTAAAAACTTTTAAGTTAGAGGAACATAGGCCTAAGTATATTCCGAAGCCATTTAAAATGGATAACACTAGACCATTGACCCAATGGGAAAAAGATTTAGGTTCTACAAAAATTGATTGTCTAGTTTTGAAATCCGATAGTTTCTTTGTCAGTAGTGAAGGATTAGTATGGCCCTGTTGCTTCACTGCAAGCAAGTATTATGCATATGATAATGAAGAAACATCACAATTAAAATCGTTTATCAATGATTATGGTAAAGATAAAATTTCTCTTCGCCATGTTACACTGAAAGATATAATTGATGGTCCAATGTTCCAAGAAAAATATGTCGAAAACTTTAACGATAACAATGTAAGAAATAAACGCTTACGCACTTGTTCAATTTTCTGTGGAAAAGATACTAATGCAGAAATGCAAAGTACGTGGGACAGTGTTAAGACTAAGTATCACACGTAGATAATCTATTTGCTATCTACTAAGTAATTAGGCCATACCCAAGTTCCTTCTTCTTTTCTATAAATTCTCGCCTCAGCTTTTGTTGAAACTGCGTTGATGTCAAGTTTGATGCAATGTCGGTGTAGTGCATTTTCTTGTATACTATTTGGTGTATCTAAAGTTGTAAATATTGCATTGATTTGCGATGATATATTTTTTGTTAAGTTTGTTTTAAACTCTTCAACAAAACCTCCGTACATAACCGTCCACCAATCATTCAGAATCGGAGTTCCTGATTTTATTTCTATAGAAGGAACACCAATACATCTGTTACCGACAGCACATGCCTTAAAATGGTTTATTAGCGAAAATTCAAAAAATCTATGATGGCTTTCGGTCTGTTCGAATATTATATCTGGTCTGATTCTGATGACTATATCATATTCTACTCCGCTATTAATAACCTGGTCCAGTACCCGTTCGGTGCTATACCATTGGCCAATAGTCGCTCGTCCAGTACTTGGAATAGCCGGATCAACTCGTGCGTTTACATATTCATTATTGCTAAAATACAAACTAGATAATTTATCTAGTACGTTTGAAGGCTCAATGTGTAGTTGTTTCGGTCTAAATGCCTTTATAAATTTGTCAAAATGTGTGTTAGCATCAACTTGGGTTTCTTTAACAAATTCTTCATATGTATCTGAAATTTTAGTATTACTTTGGTTATCCCAAAAATGAGCATACACGTCAAAAGTGCAAGTTTCCGAAGAATCTCTTAGTATCCTTAACCATTGTTCGATAATCATATCATTGTCTATGCCTCTCGGCTGTCCAAAAAATGCTAATGCTATCTTCATTATTGACTCCTCAATGCTAATGATCGTTTTTGCGCTTCATGTGCGATTTCCAAATCATATAATTCGTCAAACGACATTTCTTTAGTTGCGCCAGGTCTTACGACCGCTAATCCCATACTGGATTCTTTAGAAGACATCTTCTGATTAATAATAATATCTTGTACTGCGTTTTCATTGAGTACTGTCTTGTTGTTCATTATTTTTGCACGAACCAAACTAATATATTTTTGATCAAAGTTTGCGGTATAACTCTTAAATGCACCAGCCGCCCCAAACCACATATGATCAGTAGCGCATTGCATGCCCCGCCAGATACTTAAAGAATTAAAGAATATAGTATCTCCGTGTTCATGTTTCATTGGGTTAACACACCATTGGTTAACACGGGCATCAGTATCTCGGTAATGAGTGTTCGATACCAAATCATAACGCCAACGCACAATGACATCATATTTTATTCCAACTTCTCTTTCATACTCACAAAGCAAATCTAATGCCCGGCTAGTACTATAAAATTGACCTAATAGACTGAAATAGTAATTCCAATCAGAGAACTTGAGAGTGCTATCACTGTCAAAAGCCGCCCAACCACATCCTAAAAATTTGTCATGTACAACATTGGTTGTCTCATTTTTGTATTCTGGGTGATAAATTGTATCAAAAATTTCTTCTAATTTGTCATAACTTTCTATAATGGATTTTTTTGGATTAATAAGGCTAATAGTGTCCATGAGTTTGCCTTGATCATGCATCTGCAAATCAGAAAATCTTTCGTCAGTTGTTTTCATATTATTCCATGGTGAAAAATTAACAACTGAGTCCCACGTATGGCAGAAATAGTCTACATCTACTCCCGGCAAGTCAAATTCTTTTTTTAGAAATTCTGTCGTTACGTCAAAATTTCTAACCTGTCCCATTAATAATACGCCAATTTTCATTCATTTCACCTCTTGATAAATATACACATATAGTTATATACATAGTTATTTATCTACCAAAGGATTTGTCAAATGAAACGAGAACGTATTGAAAACTTTACAAGAGGGTGGTTCATAGGAAACTTTGAACCTGCAATTTTAAAAACTGAAGAATTTGAAGTTGGATTTCAAATTCACAAGAAAGAAGATACACCAGAGAAACATTATCAGGAGTTATCTACTGAGTACAATCTGTTGCTTGTTGGCAGTTTAATTGCAAACGGAGAAACATTAGGACCAGGTGACATATTCATATTTGATCCTAAGGAAGTAACGATTGTAGAGTTGTTAGAAGAATGTCATATCGTATGCGTTAAAACACCTAGCTTAGGATTTAACGATAAGGTAGTAGTTGAGTGAAAGTATTATGTATAGGTGATAGTTGGACATGGGGCGCTGAATTATGGGACCGTTCTATTTGTACAGAAGAAGAAGCTATAACAAAATACGGTCCGGATTTTACTGTAAAGTGTGAAAAAAATCATGCGTATGTAGACACTCATCGGTGGTCAACTATACTATCTCTTAGCGGTGAATACCAGGTAGAAAATCTAAGTCAGTCTGGCGTGTCTAATAGGCAAATATTAGAAATATTACATGATCGCTTGACAATGGATACTACTATTGATATAATAATTCTAGCATGGACCTCACAATTTAGAGCATCCAACAGGCGTTGTGATTGGGAGTTAGAAACCAATACACATGATCGTTTTGTGTCTGTGACAAAAACATTGGCAGATGATGAATTTATAGATACATTTTATAATGAATTATGCACTGCACATTGGTTAGCTAAAGATATCCCAATCATCAATGTTAATGCATTCTATGATAATAAAGTTCATAATAGTGTTGATCGAATGGTTTTTGCTGATAGAACATTACTTGACGTTGCAACCGACGGAAAAATAAAGGACATTTCATCATCAGATTGGCACTGGCATGCGAATTCTAGATACGACCTGAGTGATTTTAATCTCAAGAGGTCGGGACACCCAGATGAAACTGGACATAAATTAATTGCGCAATATATTGATGCATGTATTAAAGAGTATAAATAAGTACATACATAACTAACAGAGGTAAATATGAACGATTCGTATAGAGTGACATATCATGTCGAAAGCATTGATATA
>Ga0206129_10000366_pt1 | contig 73251 bp, 74 predicted proteins | sample Helgoland_Spring_8_FD_148616 | JGI IMG/M metagenome (GOLD analysis project Ga0206129, IMG submission 148616) | Pelagic subsurface seawater microbial communities from Kabeltonne, Helgoland, North Sea - Helgoland_Spring_Bloom_20160502_2 | ecosystem: Environmental > Aquatic > Marine > Epipelagic ... | reverse complement strand
CTGCAATCTCTACACACCTCAGGAATGCTGGAACTACTTCAAAGCAACAGGATGCGTTGCAAAATAAGCGCCCGACGCTCTAATTCAGCAACCTGCTGGAGGATGCGGTGCGACCAAGGCGGGAGTTCCGGTCCGTCCAGGGGGCGCACACTCGGGGGGCGACGGAGGCCGGCGCGGCAGCGGCCCGCCCGCCCGCCGCTTTTGCCGCGCCGTGGCCAACCCTTAAGTCTGGCCTGATGGCAAGCGGTGGCCTAGTTTGTAGGCAGACAGAGTCTCGATCAGCGGAGGTGTGCCATGCCATCCGATCCTGCCCCAGACCTCGCCGCCGCCGAAGCCCGCTTCCAGGCGCGCATCGATGCGGAGGAGAAGATCGAGCCGAAGGACTGGATGCCGGAGGGCTACCGCAAGACCCTGGTCCGCCAAATCAGCCAGCACGCCCATTCCGAGTATGTCGGCATGCTGCCGGAGGGCAACTGGCTGACGCGCGCGCCGACGCTCCAGCGCAAGGCCGTGTTGATGGCCAAGATCCAGGACGAGGCCGGCCACGCGCTCTATCTCTATTCCGCGGCGGAAACCCTGGGCGCGAGCCGGGACGGGATGTACCGCGACCTGCTTTCGGGCAGGGCGAAATATTCCAGCATCTTCAACTATCCGACCCTCACCTGGGCCGATATCGGCGCCATCGGCTGGCTGGTGGACGGTGCCGCCATCACCAACCAGGTGCCGCTCTGCCGCTGCTCGTACGGTCCCTATGCCCGCGCTATGGTGCGGGTCTGCAAGGAGGAGAGCTTCCACCAGCGCCAGGGTTATCAGATCATGTTGGCGCTGGCGCGCGGCGCGCCGCAGCAGAAGGCCATGGCGCAGGATGCGCTGAACCGCTGGTGGTGGCCAAGCATTGCCATGTTTGGGCCGCCGGACGGCGAATCCAGGCACTCGGTCCAAAACACCGCCTGGAAGATCAAGCGCCACTCCAACGACGAGTTGCGCCAGCGCTTCATCGATATGACCGTGCCGCAGGCGGATTTCCTGGGCCTCCGCATTCCGGACGACGAATTGCGCTTCGACGCAGAAACCGGCCACTACGAACACGGACCAATCGATTGGGATGACTTCTGGGCCGTGGTGAAGGGCGAGGGCCAGTGCAATGCCGACCGGATCGCCGCCCGGCAGCAGGCCCATGACGAGGGCGCCTGGGTGCGGGAGGCAGCGATGGCCTATGCGGAAAAACGGGCCGCGCGCCAGGCGGCAGCGAAGGTGGCGGCAGAATGACGGACACGACGACCGGAACAGAATGGCCGCTCTGGGAAGTGTTCATCCGCGCTCGCGGCGGCCTCGACCACCGGCATTGCGGCTCGCTGCGCGCGCCGGATGCGGAAATGGCGCTGATGAACGCGCGCGACGCCTACACCCGGCGGGGAGAGGGCCATTCCATCTGGGTGGTGAAGGCCGCCGACATCCACGCCTCCAACCCGGACGACAAGGGCAGCTTCTACGACCCCGCCGACGACAAGGTCTACCGCCACCCCAGCTTCTACCGATTGCCGGATGAAGTGGACCGGATGTAGGCGATGGCCGGCGAACTCTTCACCTACACCCTGCGTCTCGGCGACTCGGCACTGATCCTGGCCCAGCGGCTGGCCGAATGGACCGGCCATGCGCCGATCCTGGAGGAGGACATGGCCCTCGCCAATCTGGGGCTGGACCTGCTGGGCCAGGCCCGCTCCTTTCTGACCTATGCCGGCGAGATCGAGGGCAAGGGGCGGGGCGAGGACGACCTCGCCTTTCATCGCGACGCCTGGGAATTCCGCAACGTCACGCTCGCCGAACTGCCGAATGGCGACTTCGCCCAGACCATGGCCCGTCACCTGCTGTTTGCGGGCTGGTACGAACTGGTGCTGCAGGGCCTGACCCGCTCGACCGACGAACGCCTCGCCGCCATCGCCGAAAAGGGTGTGAAGGAGATGGCCTATCACTGGCGCCACGCCGCCGAATGGACCATCCGCCTCGGCGACGGCACGGAGGAAAGCCATCGTCGGATGCAGGCGGGGCTTGAGGCGGTTTGGGGGCACATGCCGGAACTGTTCGCCGCCGACGCGGTGGACGAGGCCATGCTGGCGGCCGGTATCGGCGCAGACCTGGCCGCCATCCGGCCGATATGGGACGCCCGCGTGGATGCGGTACTGGCCGAAGCCACCCTTGGCCGGCCGCAAGGGCGCGTCCGCTCGAACGGCAAGCAGGGCGTGCATTCGGAATATTTGGGTCACATTTTGGCCGAGATGCAGTTCCTGCAACGCGCCTATCCGGGGATGGAGTGGTGAGCGCTGCCTCCGCCATGGCCTCGCTCGACGAAGCCCGGGTCTGGCGGGTGCTCGCCGAGGTCGGCGATCCGGAGCTGCCGTTCCTCTCGGTGATCGACCTCGGCATCGTCCGCGGCGTTTCGCTGGCCGAACGCACCGTCACCATCACGCCAACCTATTCCGGCTGCCCGGCGACCGCAGTCATCGGTCTCTCCATCGCGGGCAAGCTGGCGGCGAACGGGCTGGATTTCCGGGTGGATACCCGCCTCTCCCCCGCCTGGACCACCGACTGGATCACGCCGGAAGGCCGGGAGAAGCTGCGTGCCCACGGCATCGCGCCGCCGCCGCGCGCCTCTGCCGACAGGCACGCACTGTTCCCCGAGCCGCTCGCCGTCGCCTGTCCCCGCTGCGGCAGCCTGGATACCGAGCGGCTGAGTGCGTTCGGCGCGACCGCCTGCAAGGCCATGCACCGCTGCCGCTCCTGCTCCGAACCGTTCGAGGCGTTCAAGTGTCTGTAGGCGCGCCCGCGATTCACCGCCTCACCATCGCCGAAATCCGCCGGGAAGCTCCGGACGCGGTCGCCGTGCGGTTCGACCTGCCGGAGGGCCTGGCGGCAACCTATGCCTATACCGCCGGCCAGTACCTGACCCTCTGCCGCGACTTCGCCGGCGAGGAGGTGCGCCGCTGCTACTCGCTCTGCCGCCGGTCGGGCTGCAACGGCCTTTGGGTCGGCGTGCGGGAGGAGAAGGGCGGTCGCTTTTCCGGCTGGCTGAACCGAGAGGCCAAACCCGGTGACACGCTCGACGTGATGACGCCGGACGGCCGCTTCACACTCTCGCCCGCCCCCGATGGCCCGCCGCGGGAGATCCTTTGCGTCGCTGCCGGCAGCGGCATCACGCCGGTCCTCGCCATTCTGGAGGCTCTGCTGGCGGACGAGCCGCAGAGCAGCGCCACCCTGATCTACGCCAATCGCGATTCCGCTCATATCATGTTCCGCGAACAGGTGGAGGACCTGAAGGACCGTTATCTGGATCGCTTCCGCGTCTTCCATGTGCTGAGCCGCGAGCCGGCGGAGGTGGATCTGCTGGCCGGGCGCATCGACGCCGCCAAGTGTGAGGCATTTTTCGCAGCCACGGGCGCCGTGCCCGCCGCCGGCATCGCCGCCGCCTATCTCTGCGGGCCGGAGGCGATGATGGATCTGGTGGCGGAGCGCCTGGCGGCCCACGGCCTCGACCGCGCCCGCATCCGCCGCGAACTGTTCCTGAACGCCAGCAGCCCACCACCCGCCAGCGCTGCTGCGCAACCGCGGGAGCCCGTGCCGGAAGGCGCGGGGATCACCGTCATTTTGGACGGCCGCCGCCGCCGCTTCGTCTTCGATCCGGCCCAACCCAGCATCCTGGACGCCGCCCGCGCCGCCGGTGCCGACGTGCCCTATGCCTGCAAGGCCGGCGTCTGCGCCACCTGCCGCGGCCAGTTGGTGGAGGGTGAAGTCGCGATGGCGCGCAACCACGCGCTCGACCCGGACGAGCTGGAGCGCGGCTTCGTGCTCACCTGCCAGGCGCGGCCCACAACGGACCGCGTGACCATCGACTACGACCGCCGCTGAGGCCCTCGTCTCAGCCGATACGCCGCCGGTTGTTCCAGGCGATGAGGCCTGCGGCGATCAGGCAGGGGCCGACAACCAGGCCATAGAGCAGCGGCGCGGTTGCCGGCGTGCGCGTGATGATGCTGCGCATGAGGAAAGAGACGAGCAGGATGCCCGTGCACAAGACAAAGGCCACGCCAACCCGCCAGATCTGACCCCGCCGGTTGAAGGGGCCGACCAGCATGGTTGCGACGGTGACCAGGGTGATGACCGCGACGAACAGGGCCGTGGCTATGCGGTAGTGCCCCTCCGCCCGCAATTCCCGCATTCGGGCCTCGCCAACATCGTCAGCGCTCAGGCGGAACAGCTCGGCCATGCTGTGCTCTTCCACCTCCCGGCCCCGGTTCGACAGCTTGGCCGCGAAAACGGACAGGTCCAGCGTGTAATGCTCGAAATACAGGATGTTGGTATGGCCGGTTTCCCGGTCGTAGTGCTGGATGTTGCCGTTGCGCAAGACCAGCTTCGGGCCTTCGGGCGTTTCGTTGAGCGCGCCGTATTCCGCCATCCAGGTCTGGGTTTTGGCGGGGTTGCGCTCGTCGTGGAACAGAATGCCCCGCAGCACGTTCTTGCCGACCTGCTCGCGCACATAGAACATCATGCCGGCCCGCACCGTGTTGAATTTCCCCGGTTGAATGGCGAGGCTCGCCAGATCGTGGCGTTGCAGGAACTGCGCCTCCTTGAACGCCCGAACGGCCGAGGGCGCCAGATAAAAGGTCATGAGGCCGTTGGCGACGGCAAACAGCAGGCCGACCAGCAGCGCCGGGCGCGCCAGCGCCCAATCGCTGAGACCCGTCGCCCGCATCACCACCAACTCGCTATCCTGTTGGGCCCGATAATAGGCAAAGATCAGCGCCAGGCAGAGCGACAATGGCACCAGAACCGGCAGCAGGCGTGGCATAGCCAGCAGAACCAGCCACAGGAAGGCGGACAATCCGCTGCCGCTGCTCAGGATTTTGAGCAGCGGCAATGCGCTCCACAAAATCGCGATCATGGCGAACAGCAATGTGATCAGCACGGTTGCGATCACAATCTGCCGCGCCAAATAGCCGGTGGTAAGTGAGAGAAGCCTGGGCATAAGTCTCCCTATAGGCGATGCTTGCGCCGATGGCGAGGCGACGATGCTGCGCCCAGCGTATTTTGTTGGCGCTGGCATCCGTCGCAGCCCGAAGACCGATCCGGATGACAGGAGGGCTTGGCCCGATGAAAATAGCATTTCTGGAACCCGCCGCCCCCGCCGGCGATGCCATTGTCGTCGCCGTCGCCGAAGACAAGGCATTGAGCCCATCGGCGGAGGCGCTGGACCAGGCCACCGGCGGCGCGGTGCGCAAGGCGATTGCCGCCTCGCGCTTCACCGGCAAGGCACGGCAATTCCTCGACATCGTCGCGCCGAACGGCGTCAATGCCGGGCGCATCGTGCTCGCGGGCCTCGGCAAGCCGGCCGACGCCAACGCCAAGGCCTGGCAGGATTGGGCCGGCGCGGCCTACGGTCAGGTCGCCAACAGCGGTGCTGCATCGCTGACGCTGATGGTGGATGCCATGGACGGCCCGCTTTCGGCCGCCGCCGCCGCGGCCAATGCCGCCTTCGGCATCGACCTCGCCTCCTACCGATTCGACCGCTACCGCACCAAGGAAAAGCCGGAGCAGAAACCGAGCCTGACCGAAACCTCGGTCATGTGTGCCGATGCCGCTGCCGCCGAAGCCGCCCACAAGCCGATGGCCGAAGTCGCCGCCGGTGTCTGCCTTGCCCGCGACCTGGTGAGCGAGCCCGCCAATATCCTCTACCCCGAAAGCCTGGCCCAGCGCTGCACCGAACTGGCCTCCCAAGGCGTCGATGTGGAAGTCATGGACGAGGCCCGGCTCGAATCCATCGGCATGCACACCCTGCTGGCGGTCGGCCAGGGCAGCGCCCGCGACAGCCGCGTCGTGGTCATGCGCTGGCTCGGCGCCGATGATGAGGATGCCGCACCCATCGCGCTTGTCGGCAAGGGCGTGACCTTCGATACCGGTGGCATTTCGCTGAAGCCCGCCGGCGGCATGGAGGACATGAAGTGGGATATGGGCGGCTCCGCCGCGGTGATCGGTGCCATGCGCGCGCTCGCCGGCCGCAACGCCAAGGCAAACGTCATTGGCATTGTCGGCTTGGTGGAGAACATGCCGTCGTCCAATGCCCAGCGCCCCGGCGATGTCGTCACCTCGCTATCCGGCCAGACGGTGGAGGTCATCAACACCGACGCCGAGGGCCGGCTGGTGCTTTGCGACCTGCTGACCTACGTGCAACGCACCTACAAACCGGCAGCCATCGTCGATCTGGCGACGCTGACCGGCGCGATCATCGTCAGCCTCGGCCATCATCATGGCGGCCTGTTCGCCAGCGATGACGGCCTGGCCGAGGGCCTGTCCGCCGCCGGCAAAGAAGTGGGAGAGCCGGTCTGGCGCATGCCCTTGGGCGAGGAATACGACAAGGCGCTGAAGTCCGACATTGCCGACATGAAGAACGTCGGCGGCCGCGACGGCGGCTCGATCACGGCGGCGCAGTTCCTGAAGCGTTTCGTCGAGAACGGCACGCCCTGGGCACATCTGGATATCGCCGGCATGGCCTGGGGCAAGGAGGCGAAGCCGACCGTGCCCAAGGGCGGAACCGGATATGGCGTCCGCCTGCTCGACCAACTGGTCGCCGACCGGTTCGAGCATCGCTGAGCCGGCTTCGGTTGCAGGCCCAGAGCCCCGTGGACGTGCATTTCCGCAACTTGGCGAGCAAGCCGCTTGAGCGCTGGTTGCCGGCGCTCGCCGCCGAACTGCACGGTCAGGGCCTGCGCCTCGTCATCCGCGTCGGCTCGGAGCCGCGGCTGCGCGCGCTGGACCAGGCGCTCTGGACCTACGATCCGGCTTCCTTCCTGCCGCACGCCGCCGCCGGCGACGGCCAGGAAGCGCGCCAGCCAGTCCTCCTGACCATGGCGGCGGAGGCACCGAACGGCGCCTCTGTCGTGCTGGCCGTGGACGATTGCAGCGCCGCGCCGGAGGAAGGATTCGAGCGTTTGGATTACTTCTTCGACCGCAACGATGCCGCCGGCCGCGATGCCGCCCGCGCCCGCTGGCGCGAGTGGCGGGAGCGCGGTATCGAGCCGGTTTACTGGGAAGCCGATACCCAGGGCTGGCGCCGCGCGGGTTAGTCGCGCTGCCGTGTGTTGCCGCCCGCGCCGCCGCTGGCTATAGAGCGCGCGCCTTAACAGATATGACGGAGCCAGATTTCCATGGCCAAAGAGCGTACTCTTTCGATCATCAAGCCGGACGCGACCCGGCGGAACCTCACCGGCAAGATCAACGCCCGGTTCGAGGAATCCGGCCTGCGCATCGTCGCGCAAAAGCGCCTGCAGCTGACCCGCGCCCAGGCCGAAGGCTTCTATGCCGTCCACAGCGAGCGTCCGTTCTTCAACGACCTCTGCACCTTCATGACCTCCGGCCCGGTGGTGGTGCAGGTCCTGGAAGGCGACAACGCGGTCGCCGAAAACCGCCGCATCATGGGCGCCACCAACCCGGCCAATGCCGACGAGGGCACGATCCGCAAGGATTTCGGCGAGTCCATCGAAGCCAACTCCGTCCACGGCTCCGACAGTGAGGAGAATGCGGCCATCGAGATCGCCTATTTCTTCTCCCAGTTGGAACTGGTCGGCTGACGGGCCGTCTGCGGGACCGAACGCAGACCGCCCCGGCCATAACGGCCGGGGCGTTTTTCGTGTCAGCGCCGGGCTGCCATCACTCTGGCCTGTAGTCGACGATGGTGTGGTGCTGCTCTCCCAGGCCTTCGATGCCGCAGCGCATGATATCGCCCGGCTGCATGTAGCGCGGCGTCGGCTTGGCGCCGTGGCCGACGCCGGCGGGCGTGCCGGTGGCCAGCACATCGCCCGGCAGGAAGGTCATGAACTGCGAGAGGTAGGAGATGCAGCGCGCGACGCCGAAAACCAGGTTGGCGGTCGTGCCGTCCTGGTGGCGCACGCCGTTGACCTCGCACCAGATTTTCAGATTGTCTGGGTTCGCCACCGTATCCGCCATCACCAGCCAGGGGCCGAGCGGCGCGAACGTGTCCGCGCTCTTCCCCTTGGTCGAACCGCCGCCGTGCTCCATCTGGAAGGCGCGTTCGGAGACGTCGTTGAAGGTGGCGTAGCCGGCCACGTATTTAAGGGCGTCAGCCTCCGCGACATAGCGGCAGGTGGAACCGAACACGATGGCCAGTTCGATCTCGTGGTCCAGTTTCCGGCTGTTTTTCGGACGGATGATCGGGTCGTTCGGCCCGCAGAGGGAATTGATCGCCTTGTTGAAAATCTGCGGCTCGTCCGGCGCTGCCTTGCCGACCTCCTCGGCGTGGTCCTTGTAGTTCAGGCCGATGCAGATCATCTTGCCGATGCCGCTGACCGGCGGCCCCAGGCGCGGGTTGCCGGGCACCAGCGGCAGGGTTTTCGGCTCGATGGAGCGCAGTATGTCCAGCGCAATCGGGTCGAGCTGGTCCGGCGTGACGTCGGTGATGACGTAGGACAGATCGCGAAGCTGTCCCGCGTCATCCAGCATGCCCGGCTTTTCTGCGCCGGGCTCTCCGTAACGGACGAGGCGCATGGGGTTTCCTCAAGGCGTTGGGTTCGGTGGCCCGAAGGCGGTTGAGCGTCGAAGTCTACCCTGGCCCTGGTCCGAACCGCAATTGCCCAGCACCGGCGGTTCCGTGCTAGAGTGCACCCCCTGAACGCCCCCGATCCGCCGATCCGAGAGGTTACGCTCTCCCATGATCCCCACTGCCCTGGATGCCTGCGAAGTTACCGTTCTGGTCGACAACGTGCTGGATATCCTCTCGACCGCGCCCAGCTATGTGACCAGCGAGACCGCCAATGTCCGAAAGGCCGGCGCGACCATGCAGGCGGGCCAGTGCCTCTGCTGCGCCCAATGGGGCTTGTCGTTGATCGTCAAGGCGAAAAGCGCCGACGGCGAAAGCACGCTGCTGTTCGACTCCGGCCCCGAAGGCTACGGAGTCGAGCGCAATGGCGACCGGCTCGGCGTCGATTTCGGCGCCATCGACGGCGCCGTGTTCAGCCACGGCCATTGGGACCATGTGGGCGGCATGACCACGGCGCTCCGCCTGATGGCGGAGGCCAAGGGGCACAAGAACACGCCTGTGTTCGTGAACGAGGGCATGTTCGTCTCCCGCGGCGCTTCGCAGCCGGATGGCAGCGTGTTCCCGCACGAGCCCGTGCCCTCGCCGGAGGCGCTGGCGGAGGCGGGCGGCCGGGTGGTGCTGGACGATAATCCACGCCTCCTCCTGAGCGACCGCTTCTATCAGAGCGGCGAAATCCCACGTGTTTCCGGTTATGAGCAGGGGCTGAAAGGCCAGGTGGTGCTGAAACCGGACGGCTCCTGGGAGCCGGACGAACTGCTGATGGAGGAGCGCTTCATCGCCGTTCATCTAAAGGACAGGGGCATGCTGGTGTTCAGCGCCTGCTCCCACGCCGGCATTGTCAACGTGCTGCGCCATGCCCGCGCGGTGTTCGACCCGATCCCGATCTATGGCGTCATGGGTGGTTTTCACCTTTCCGGCCCCTATCCGGAGAGCATCATGCCGCAGACGGTGGCGGACATGAAGGCCATCGACCCGGAACTGGTCATCCCCGGCCATTGCACCGGATTCCGGGCCGTGCACAAGCTGATCGAAACCTTCGGCCCGGAGCGCGTCGTGCCCTCCGCCGTCGGCCGGACCTTCAACTTCGCCGGCGGGCCGAGACGGTAGGGACGGCCCCATGTCGGCAGCCGCCGTGGCCGATCCGAAAGCGCCAGAGCTTGGGCACCGGATCATGGCCGGCTTCATCGGCAATGTTGTCGAGTGGTATGACTTTGCCCTCTACGGCTATCTGGCCGGCGTCATCCGCCACCTATCTCGTTGAAACCGCGCCAGACGGCAAACGCGGCGTCATCGGCAGTTGGGCGAATATTGGCTCTATGGCTGGCTCGCTGTCGGGCGTCGGCGCGGCGGCGCTGGTCACCAACCTGTTCGATGCGCAGACATTGGGCGACTGGGCCTGGCGGCTACCCTTCTTCGGCGGCGCGCTGCTGGGGATAGCTGCCATTCTGATCCGCCGGAACCTGCACACTTCCGAGCATTTTCGGCAGCATCACGATGCTCGCGACCGGACCTCGCCCCTGCTCTCCGCCTTCACGACGAACCGGCGGGAGATGCTGCTGGCGCTGGCTTTCGCCGCCGCTTATGGCACCTGTTTCTATATCGCGTTCGTGTTTTTGCCGGAGTGGCTCTCCAGTCAGGGCCTGATGGACCGTGGCACGGCGCTTGCGATCAATACCGGCCTGACCTTCCTGGTGATCCCGCTTATGCCGCTCGCCGCCATCGTCGGCGACCGCATCGTGCCGCGCAAGACCTGGATCGCGCTGGCATTGCTGGTGCTCGCAACTGCCGTGCCAGACTGGCTCGTCGATTCGGCCTGCCTCGGTCAAAAGGGCGTGGAAGCGACGGCGATGACGCCGGGGAAGTCTCTCCTGTCGGGCCTTTCATGCACAGGTGGGACTGAACCTATCGGCTCACCCGCGTGAGTTTGCGGGGCCTGACCTCGGCAGGGTGCTCCAGGCCGCCGACGTGGACGATATAGCGGTCGGCCGGAACGGTCTGGGGCGGGTCGCCGGTCAGGCCGGTGGCAACGAGTTCGCCTGCTTGCGTCACGACCCGGAACGGGGAGGCCGTCGCGCGCAGCAGGGCGGCGCTGAGCTCATCGGCATTGGCGGCTTCGAAATAAGCGCCGCCGCCGGCGGCGGCCCAGGCCTCGAACGAGCGGGCGAGGGCCGGGTCGCCGATGGCGTAGCCGACAATGTTGACGCGCACGTCCACGCCACCGGCGCGCAGCGCCTCGATGGCCGCGCCGGGATCGCCGCCGCAGGTTTCCTCGCCGTCGGTGATCAGGATCAGCACGCGAGAGCCCCTGGCCCCGGCCAGGTCGCTGGCGGCGAGCGCCACCGACTCGGCGATGGGGGTTCTGGCGCGGTTGACGGCGGTGATGGTGGCAATCACGGCGGCAGCCCTGGCCGGATCGTGCGGGCCGAGCGGCAGTTCCAGGTCGGTTCGGCAGGCCTTGGCCTCCCGGTTGCCGAAGACGCGGAGGGCGAAGCCGGTGCCGGGCGGAATGGTCTCGGTGACGAGGCCGGTCAGCACCCGCTTGGCGATGGCGATCCGCCGCTCACCGTCCTGGCGTTGCAGCATGCTGCCGGAGGCGTCCAGGATCACCCCGACGGCATCGTTGGGTCCCAGGATGGCGGCGGGGGCGAGCGGCACCTCGATCTGGCCGGGGTCGAGCGGGGCGGGGGTGACGGTGATCGCCCGCCGCGCCAGTTCCTTGCCGCCGCGGGTGCGATAGACCAGCTCGTAGGGGCCGGGCGCTTCCGGCGCGCGCATGGCAACGGCAGGCTCGGCCGGGTCGATATAGCGGTAGTGGCGGCTGTCGCTCTCGCCCGGTTGGGCGAGGACGATGCGGTCGCCCTGGTTGCCGTCGCCCTGCCAGGCAGCCTCGAACAGCAGCAGGGCGGGCACTTCGGCGGGCGCTTCGATCGCCATCGCAACCGGCAGGATTTCGACCGGCGCGCGCCCGATCACGCGGCCGCCGGAGAGGTAGACCACGTCGTAGCCGCCCGGCTCCTCGAACGCGCGGAGCGTGACGCGGCCATCCTTGGCATTGCCGGTATAGGCATAGCTGGCCGGGCTGATCGGCTCGCCGTCGCGCGCGGCGAAGGTGATGCGGTCGCCCTGGTTGTCCGGCCCGTCGAAGGCGACGGCGAGGCGCGACCCGGCGGTGACTTCGGCCGGCAGGTCGAGGGTCGCTGCGATGCTGCCGACGGCGATGGGCGCGCGGGCAATCACGGTCTTGCCGGTGACGTAGACGATGTCATAGCGGCCCGTGTCCGGCGGCGCTTTCAACATAACCGTGCCGTCCTTGCTGTTGCCGGTATAGGCGTAGCTGGCGCCGCGAATGGGCGCGCCGCCGGGCTCGGCGAAGGTCACGCGGTCGTTGCGGCTGTTCGGGCCATCCCAGGTGACGGTCACCGCCGCGCCCGCATCTGTTTGCGGCGGTGCGCTGAGGGTTGCGGTGGCAGGCTCGACGCGCAGCGGCTGGGAGACCCGGTCCTCGCCTTTGAATTTCAGGACCAGAACGTAGTCGCCCGGCGCTTCGGGGGCTTCGACGGGCTGAGGGTTTTTCAGGGTATAGGCATAGGCGGCGCGGCGCGCCTTCGGCCCCGTGGGGCGGATTTCGATAATGCCGCCCTTCGGCGCGGGCGCGGTCCAGCCGACGGGAACGGTGGCGCGCATCGTGACCGTGGCGGGCGCGTCCAGGGCGAATTCCTGGGCAGCGGCCTGGGGGAGGGGGGCGGCGGTCAGGAATAGGACGGCCAGAAGGGGCAATAATCTGCGCATGCTTTCATCATCCATTGCAACGTCCACCGGGCACCAAGCGTTGCTCACGCCGGGAACGGGCAGATTGTAACGGGCAGATTACCGAAAGGCGGCAAATATCCAAGAGGTGGCGGTGATGGATTGGCGTTACGGTGCCGGAAAAGCGCCGGGCGCCGGCTTGGGGCGCTGCCCGCCGCAGGAGCGGTTCGAAGTCGTGGAAGCCGTCGCCCGCGGCATCCCCTGCGCGAGGCTGGTGCGGGAATTTGAGGAGGGCAGGGGCATTCCGCCCGTGCCCAAAATCTTCCGGAACGGCCAGCGGTTTGACAAGGGTTCTGAATGTTCAGTTTTCCGACGGTTCCGCCGTCGGTCTTGAGGAGCCGGAAACGGCCTGTTTCGGTGACAAAAATCTTTCGCGGCCATCTTGAAACCGCCGTTTGGCGCGCCCTTATCTGATCCGAGACGCCCAAATGGGGTTTCACGGATACTCACGAAGGTTCGGCTAATACAGCGGACCATTGATTGTTCGCCTTAATGGGAACGGCCGGGTCTAGGAGTTTGTTTGATCGCCGTAAATTGGCGAGCCTTTGGTTATGTCCGTCCTCCATGGGCGTTTCAAGCTGACGCGACAGCCGTCGCGCCTTGAATCCGCAGATGTATGGAGGCGAGAAATGCTCTATCCTACCTACGCAAGCCGCAGCGATCCGTTCGCAATGATGCGTTCGATGATGCGCGGCGCCGACCGGTTCTCTTCGAGCCGGATGGCTCAACCCGTCTTTCCCGCTGTGAATATCTGGCAGGGCGAAGACGCTGTTGCAATCACGGCAGAATTGCCCGGCGTCGATCCGGCGGACATCGACATTTCCGTCAAAGACAACATGCTGACGATCACCGGTGAACGCAAAGCGCCCCAGGCGCCCGAAGGTGCCCGCTGGCACCGCAACGAACGCGGCTACGGCAAGTTTTCCCGCACAATTCAACTGCCCTATCCGGCCTCTAACGACAATATCGAGGCCCGGATGACGAACGGCGTTCTGCGCATCGTGGTCGGGCGTCCCGAAGAGGACAAGCCGAAGAAGATCGAAATCAGGGCTGCCTGAAAGGAGGATTGAGCCATGGCGAATGACATGAACCCAACCGTTGACAAGACCGAAGCCGAGGCTCCGGAAACCACCGCCGGCGGGCGGATCTACCGGCCGCTGACGGATATTGCGGAGACCGAGGATGGCGTGACGCTGATGCTCGAAATGCCCGGCGTTTCGGCCGAGAACGTGGATGTCACGCTCGAAAAGCGGGTGCTGACGATCCGCGGCAAGGTGGAAGCAACCAGTTCTGATAAGCTGCAACTGGCCTATGCCGAATACGGCGAGGGCGACTACGAGCGGTCGTTCACCCTCTCCGACGACTTCGATCCCGAAAAGATCGGGGCGTCGGTCTCGAACGGTGTGCTGACCTTGACCCTGCCGCGCGTGGCCGAGGCGCAGCCCAAGAAGATCGCTGTGACGGCGTCCTGAACCGGCGCCGCCACACCGAAAAATACAGGAGTGCCGATCATGCAGATCAAGGATCTGATCCCCTGGGCGCGCAAGGAACACGAGCCCGAACCGAAGGGCGGCGACAGCAATCCCGTCGCCTCGCTCCAGCGCGACATGAACCATGTGTTCGAGAACTTCTGGAACCGGATCAACGATATCGACTGGCCATGGGCCGGCGGCGAGGCAAAGTCCGACGTCGTCGAAATGGACAATGCCATCGAGGTTTCGATCGAACTGCCCGGCATGGAGATGAAGGACATCGAAGTGGCGGTGAGCGATGACGTGCTGACCATCAAGGGCGAGAAGAAGATCGAGCGGCAGGAGGAGAAGAAGGGCTATTACCTCTCCGAGCGCAGCTATGGCGCGGTCTACCGCACGATCCCGCTGCCGCCCGGCGTCGATGGCGAAAAGGCCGAGGCCCATTTCAAGAATGGCGTCCTGACGATCAAGTTGCCGCAGACGCCGGAAGCCCAGGCCAAGGTCAAGCGTATCGAAGTCAAGGGTGGCTGACGAAGGCGTAATGCGCCGCCGCGGATCATCCCGGCGGCGCTGTCTTTCGGGGAGATGAAACATGCTGCGCCGCGGTGCGGCCAACCACCTCGCCGTATTGGCGCGAGCGTTTAGAGACCCTGGCGGGGCGTTACAGCGCCACGGACCGAAACCGGTAGAAGACCATGAACACCGACCCGTATGAAACGCTTGGCGTTTCGAAAACCGCGACACAGGACGAGATCAAGAAGGCGTACCGCAAGCTCGTCAAAAGCCTGCATCCCGATCTGCACCCCGATGACCCTGAAAAACAGGACCGGTTCAAGGCCGTCTCGTTAGCCTACGACATTCTGGGCGACCCCGAGAAGCGCCGGCGCTTCGACGCAGGCGAGATCGACGCCAGCGGGCAGGAACGGCAGGAACGCCAATATTACCACCACTACGCCGGTCAGGACGCCGGGCGCCGTTACGACCCCGGGCCGGGTTTCGATACGGGGGCGGGGGATGAGGATATCTCCGATATTTTCGCGCAATTCTTCGGCGCGCGCGGCGGCGGCCCCGGGCGGGGCGGATACCATCGGGAATTCCACGCCCGCGGTCAGGACCTGCGCTATCATCTCGATGTCGATTTCCTGGAAGCCGTCAACGGCGCGAAACGCCGTGTCACCATGCCGGACGGGAACAGCATCGATATTGCGATTCCGGCTGGCCTGAAGGACGGCCAGACGCTCCGCCTGCGCGGCAAAGGCGCTCCGGGGATCGGAGAGGGCGGGCCGGGCGACGCGATGGTGACCGTTTCGGTGCGTCCGCATCCGGTGTTCACCCGTTCGGGCGACAATATCGAGATGGAGCTTCCGATCACCTTCGACGAAGCCGTTCTCGGCGCGAAGGTCGATGTGCCCACCGTGTCGGGGTCGGTCTCGATAACGGTGCCGAAAGGCGCCTCGTCGGGCCAGCGCTTGCGCCTTCGTGGCAAGGGCGTCAAGCCCGCCCGCGGCAAGGCTGGCGACCAGATATTGCAGTTGAAGATCGTTCTGCCCAGGCAGATCGAACCGGAAATGGAAGACATAGCGCGGCGCTGGCGGGAGTTGGCCGAATTCGACCCGCGGACCGAGTTGCGGAGGATGACATGAGCCTGACAGAGCAAATGGTCCTGACAGAGATCCGGCGGCTGACCCGGCGCGACCTGCGTCTGTGGATGCGCGAAGGATGGGTGCGCCCCGCCTTGAGCGAATCCGGCCCGGTTTTCGACGAGATCGACGTGGCCCGTCTGCGGCTTCTCTGCGACTTGCGCCAGGAAATGGCGGTGCCCCAGGATGCCATTCCGGTCGTGCTGACGCTGATCGACCGGCTTCACCAGACGCGGCGCGACCTGCGCATGCTGATGGAAGCGCTGGATGATCAGCCCGACGATATCCGGCGCGCGGTCGGCGCGCGTCTGCGCGTGCGGGCTGCGGGAAAAACCGCCGGCGGCAATGGCTGACCCTTACCGCGGCGGGGATTGCTGCTGCGTCCCCCCGGACGGACCATGAAGAAGAAGATCCGGACGGACCATGAAGAAGAAGATCCGGACGGACCATGAAAAAGAAGAGCCAGGACTGACCATGAAGAAAACGTGATGTCCGAAGACCTTGTCTCCTGGCATCCGATTCCCGCCACTCCTTGTTGCCGATATCACGGTGCCGGTCTTATGCCCGATCACGGCATGATCAGACCCCTGTTTCCATAATCCGGCGGTTCGATTCAGCCAATGGATGGGCACCATCTGCCGGCTGAATCGAACCGCCAGGCTTTCGTATTCGTCGCCTTCAGCAAAGCGGCTATGCCGTTCTTGGAAAAGCTGGAACGGCCCGGTATGCGTGCGCAAGCACAGACGTTTTCACTCGTGTCGACCGTTTTCGAACCTTCCGGGGCACATGTCGGGGGAACGGCTTCACCCCTTCAGCCGCTCCCCCGTTTCCTTGTCCTTCGCGACCACCCGTTCATAGCTGGGCAGGGCGGTCAGGCGGTCCCAGAAGGCTTGGACATTCCCCGGCAGGTCTTCGCCGACGTTACGGGCGTAGCCGCGCAGCACGTAACAGTTGCTCAGGTCCGCCGCGGTCATCGTATCGCCGGTGAGGTAGGGCCGGCCTTCCAAGGCCTGGTCCAGCGCCTCGACGCATTGGGTGGCGCGGCCCTTCATCTCGGCGACGACGGCGGGCAGTTCGGGGTTGAACTCGCGGCGGTGGTTGGTGATCTCGCCCAAAGGGCGCTGGAAGGTGGATTCGGAGAACCAAAGCCATTGCAGGAAATGGGCGTAAGCGGGTTCGTCCGCCGCCGGTTGCAGGCGGCCCTCGCCATGGCGCGCCAGCACGTACTGGATCATGGCGCAGGACTCGTGCATCCGCAGGGCGCCGTCGTCCATCACCGGCACCTTGCTGACCGGATGCATGGCGCGCCATTCCGGCGTGCGCCGGTACTCGGCCGAGAAGTCGACCGGCTGGATCTCGTAGGGAACGCCCAATTCCTCCAGAACCCACATGACGCGGAAACCGCGGGTGCCGGGGGAATGATAGATCTTCAGCATGGCGGGCGGTCCTTCCGGATGAAGCGGGACTCTGTGAAATCGAAGGCCGTCACGGTACCGCGCTCTGGCATCCATGGCCAGAGACTGCCATGGAACGCCGCGATCGCGCGGGGCAAAGCCTTGTTCTTGCAGGTCCAGCTCCGGTTCCGTCCGCATGGTACTCGGACAGGCGGGATTCTCCCGGCTGGCGGCAGCCTTGGTTTGGAGGGCTTCGCCTTGCGCCGACGCCAAGGCATGCGCGGCACGGGCGCCTGGCCGCTTCACCGCACCGCCAGCGGCTCCAACGCCTTGCGGATGGCGGCGGGGCTTTCGGGGCTTCGGGACGCGTTGGCAAAAAAATGGGCCGCACGAGGCGGCCCAAGTCAACAGGGAGGCGTCAAAGAAGCACCAGATGAAACCCTTCATCTGATGTTGTTAACTATGGGGGGGAATGGTTAACGCAGACCTAACGCTGTAAAGTTTTTTGCCGAATTTGCCGGACCTGCCATTCCGTCGCGGATTGGCACCGCGGCTGCGGTTTGCTAGAGCCCTCTGCATTCGCCCGCAGCAGGTCTGCCGCTCATGCTTTATGCCCTGCCGTTTCCGGCCATCGATCCGGTCGCGCTCGACCTGGGATTTTTCCAGGTGCGCTGGTACGCGCTGGCCTACATTGTCGGCCTGCTGCTGGCCTGGCGCTACCTGCTCTATCTCGGCCGCCTGCCGCCCCGCACCCTGGAGCGGGCCCATGCCGACGACCTGCTGGTGTGGATGGCGTTCGGCGTGATTCTGGGCGGGCGGCTCGGCTATGTGCTGTTCTACAAGCCGGGCTATTATCTCGCCAATCCGATGGATATTTTGCAGGTCTGGCAGGGTGGCATGGCGTTTCACGGTGGCCTGCTGGGCGTGCTGGTGGCCGGGCTCTGGTTCTGCCGCCAGCGCCGGCTCAGCCCCTGGCGGGTGGGTGACCTGATCGCGTGCTGCGGCCCTATCGGCCTGTTCCTTGGCCGTATCGCCAACTTCATCAATGGCGAATTGTATGGCCGCGTTACCGATGCCGGCATTGGCATGGTGTTCCCCGCTGGCGGCCCGCTGCCCCGCCATCCGAGCCAGCTTTACGAAGCCGCGTTGGAGGGGGTGGTGCTGTTCGTTATCCTGGGCGTGCTCGTCCACCGCGAATCGATCCGGCGCCGGCCTGGCCAGTTGATCGGTGTGTTCCTGGCGGGCTACGGCGTTGCCCGCAGCATTGCCGAGTTTTTCCGCGAGCCGGACGCGCATCTGGGCTTCATCTTCGGCCCTGTCACCATGGGGCAAATCCTGTCGCTGCCGATGATCGCAGCCGGCATTGCCATCATCCTCTATGCCCGCCGCCGCCCGGCACTGGCCGGCGCATGACCGGCCAGCCCCGCCCAATTGAGGCGCTCGCCCGGCGCATTATCGCGGCGCAGGGGCCGATTTCGCTGGCAGCCCTGATGCGCCTTGCCAATGCCGGCCTGCCCGAGAGTTACTACCAGGCGCAGCAGCCCTTCGGCAGCGGCGGCGATTTCGTCACCGCCCCGGAAATCAGCCAGATGTTCGGCGAATTGCTGGCGCTTGCGGTTGCCGACCAGTGGCAGCGCCTGGGCACGCCGATCGCGGCCGACGTGGCCGAACTCGGCCCTGGCCGCGGCCTGCTGATGGCGGATGCGCTCCGCATCTGGCAGCGCGCGGCACCGGGCTTTTATGGCGGTATCGCGGTCACGATGATCGAGGCCAGCCCGGCGCTGGCCCAGGCTCAGGCGGCGCGGCTGAAGGGCCACAGCCATTGCGTTACCTGGCAAAAGGATCTGCCTGCGCGCCAGGCGCCGCTGTTCCTGCTGGCCAATGAGTTCTTCGACGCCCTGCCGGTGCAGCAGTTCCTGCGCACCGCAGACGGCTGGCGCGAGCGCCTGATCGCCTGGGACGAGGCCCGCGGCTTTCACGACGCCCTTGGCCCATTGGTGACCGCAGACCGGATGCCGGCAGGCGATGTCTGGGAGCATTCGCCGGAGTCGCTCGCCTGGGCCGAGCGCATTGGCGCCCGTCTTGCCACCCACGGCGGCCTTGCCCTGATCGTCGACTACGAGAACCGGCCCGGCCAATCGAGCCTGCGTGGCATCGCCCGCCACCGCCGCGCCGCGCCGCTGGAGGGTCTGGGGCAGGTGGACCTCTCTGCCGGCGTCGATTTCCAGGCGCTCGCCGCCGCCGCCAGCGGCGCGGGGGCGATGGCGTATGGTCCGGTGGGGCAGGGGGCCTATCTGAAGGCGCTCGGCATCGAGGCGCGGCACGCCCAGCTTGCGACCCGCGCCAGCCTCGCGCAAAAGCGGGAGTTGGATACGGCGCTCTATCGCCTGACCGATGCCAATGCGATGGGCGAGAGCTTCCGCGTCCTGGCCCTCACCGGGCCGGACGATCCCGCGCCCGCCGGGTTCGATGCCCAGCGGTTCGATTCAACCAACGGGTGGCACCCATCCGTTGGTTGAATCGAACCACCGGATTATTGAAATAGCGGCCCGATCGAAACACTTGCCCTAGCAAGCGTTTCGATCGGACCGCCAGACAATCGGAAGGCGCTTTGCATGTACCTGACCGCCCCGCCGCTCGCAGCCCTGCCCGGCATCCACCACGCCTTCTTCAGCCGCGGCGAGGGGGAGAGCGGCGGCATCTACCGCGGCCTGAACTGCGGTTTCGGTTCGGCCGACGATGCGGAGACGGTGCGCGCCAACCGCGCCCGCGCCATGGCGGCCCTGGGCTTGCCGGCACAAGCCCTGGCGACGCCGCACCAGGTCCACAGCGCCCGCGCCCTGATCGCCCGCACGCCGGCGGATATTGCGGGCCAGCAGGTCGATGCCGTCGTCACCGATCGGCCCGGCCTGCCGGTCGGCGTGCTGACGGCAGACTGCGCGCCGGTGCTGCTCGCAGACCCGGAGGCGGGGGTGGTCGCCGCTGCCCATGCCGGCTGGCGCGGCGCCCGCTTCGGTGTGGTCGAGGCGGCGCTGGCGGCCATGGCCGGCCTGGGGGCGAGCCGCCGCCGCACCGTCGCCGCCATCGGCCCGACCATTGCGGCGGCCAGCTATGAGGTGGGCCCGGAATTCCCGGCGCACTTCCTTTCCGAGCGTGCGGCAAACGCCCGCTTCTTTCACCGCCCCGCCGGTGCGGCTCGCGCGCATTTCGACTTGCCGGGCTATCTGGCGGCGAAACTGCGTCGGCTGGAGGTGGAGCAGGTCTTCGACCTCGCCGCCGACACCGTCACCGACGCCGGCCGCTTCTTCAGCTACCGCCGCAGCGTGCTGAACCGAGAGCCGGACTATGGCCGCCTGCTCAGCGTGATCGCGCTGGCGGGGTAAGGCGGCGGGGCTGCCGTGCCCGGGCCGCTGCGATGGCCGGAACACATCCTCACTCCGCCCGCCCCCGCCGCCGAATCGCCTCGCCCAGGCCGAGCCGGTCGGCTTCTGCCAGCAGGCGTTGCCGCCAGGCGTCTGCTTCGAGGCGCAAGGCCTCGGCTTCGGCCTCCAGCCGCTGCCATTCGGCGGCAATGCGGGCAAGCTCTGCCGCTCTCTCTTGATCCCGTTCGCGCATGGCTCTACAAGTCATGCTCTTCTCCCAAAATCGCAAGTTGCAATGGAAGGAGCTGGGAACCGATGGCGATTCCCGCGACCATGACTGCTATCGAAATTCCGGTGCCTGGCGGGCCGGAAGCCCTTGTGCCCGGCACCCGCCCGGTGCCCGAACCGGCGCATGGCGAAGTGCTGGTGCGGGTTGCCGGTGCCGGCATCAACCGGGCCGACACGCTGCAACGCCAGGGCAAGTATCCGGTTCCGCCCGGTGCCACCGACATTCCCGGCCTGGAATGCTCCGGCGTCGTCGTCGCGCTTGGCCCAGGCTGCTCGCGCTGGCAGGTGGGCGACCGGGTCTGCGCCCTGCTCTCGGGCGGCGGCTATGCCGAATATGTCAACGTGCCGGAGCCGCAATGCATGCCGGTTCCGGCGGGCGTCGATCTGGTCGAGGCCGGGGGGTTGCCGGAGACCTTCTGCACCGTCTGGACCAACGTGTTCGAACGTTCCCGCCTGCAGCCGGGCGAGGTGTTTCTGATCCAGGGCGGCACCAGCGGCATCGGGGTCACCGCCATTCAATTGGCCAAGGCGTTTGGCTCGCCGGTGCTGGCCACGGCCGGGTCCGACGAGAAGTGCCAAGCCTGCATCGGCTTCGGCGCCGACCGCGCCATCAACTACAAGACCGAAGACTTCGTCGCCGTCGGCAAGGAATTCACGGATGGCCGCGGCGTCGATGTGATCCTGGATATGGTCGGTGGCTCCTACATTCAGCGCGAGTTGGAGGTGCTGGCTCGCGAAGGCCGGCTGTGCTTTGTCGCACTGATGGAAGGCACGCGCCCCGGCCAGGTCGATTTCGGCCTGGTGCACCGCAAGCACTTGACCGTGACTGGCTCCACCCTCCGCTCGCGTTCGGTGGCCGGCAAGGGCTCGATCTGCAGGGCTTTGGAGGCGAAGGCCTGGCCGCTGTTCGCTACCGGCGATTGCTGGCCCGTAACCCACACGCGCTTTGCCCTTGCCGACGCGGCCAAGGGACACGAACTGATGGAGTCGAGCCAGCATATCGGCAAGATTCTCCTTACCACCGATTTTTCCGGGTGATCCTGCCGGACCGCCCGCGAGGACGCGACATGAACCAACCGTTGATGCCCAAGGCCACCTGTGTGTGGCTGGTCGATAACACGGCGCTGACTTTCGAGCAGATCGGTGCCTTCTGCAACATGCACGCCCTCGAAGTGCAGGCGGTGGCTGATGGCGAGGTGGCGGTCGGCATTATCGGGCGCGATCCGATTGCCGCGGGCGAACTCACCCGCCAGGAAATCCAGCGCTGCGAGGCCGCCCCCTCCGCCCGGCTGAAAATGGCCAAATCCATCGTGCCGCGGGCGGCGGAGCGAACCAAGGGGCCGCGCTACACCGCCATGGCCAAGCGCCAGGACAAGCCCGACGGCATCGCCTGGCTGGTGCGCAACCATCCGGAACTGTCGGATGCGCAGGTGGGCAAGCTGCTGGGCACCACCAAGACCACCATCGCCACCGTGCGCGACCGCACCCACTGGAACAGCGCCAATATCAAGGCGCGCCACCCGGTGGACCTGGGCCTTTGCACCTATCTGGAGCTGAACGCCGCGGTCGAAGCGGCCCGTGCCAAGCTGTCGCCGGAAGAGCGCCTCGCCATCGAACAGCGCGAGCAGGAGCCGGCGGAAGAACAGAAGCCGGCGGCGGGCGCCGTGCCCAGCATCGCCGAACTGTTCGGCCGCATGGGCGGCGGCAGCGCCAGTGGCGAGGCGGCAGACGACTAACGGGTCGCCGGGCGGGGCTCGAAGCGCTCCACCTGGCCGCCACCCACGTTTGACCCCGGCTGCCAGCCAGGGGGCGCGCCCCGCGTATGGCTCCGGATGGCGTCCGGGATCGGTGGCGGCCGTTCCGTCACGGCCCTACCGCCGCGCCCGCTGCGCCAGCACCACAAGGCCCAGCAACAGCAGGGCCGGAAGATAGAATAGTTCCTTCGGCCAGCGGTCGGCCGGGGTCTGGATGCTGGCCACCTGCCAGTCGAAGTCGATGCCGGCTTTCTCCGCCGGGCCCTGAAAGGCGAGATCGTCGACCAGGGCCTGGTCGTTCTCCAGCCGCACGGCGATGCCGGCGTCGCGCATCAGCCGTTCGGCGCCCGGGCCGGGGTCGCCGAAGGTGAAGGTGACGGTGCGCTCGACCATGTTGCCGTCGAAATCTTCGCCCTTGACCACGACGCGCAGGTCGCCGCCGGGCGGCAAGGCCTCGGCAGCGGCCTCGATCCGGGCGCCCGGGCGGGTGTCGAACGGGGCCTGCCACTGGTCGAGCCAGTAACCGGGGCGGAACAGGGTAAAGGCGACCAGCGCCAGCGCCGCGCTCTCCCACAGGCGCGAGCGCACCAGGAACCAGCCTTGCGTCGCCGCCGCCACCAGCAGCATGGCGATCAGGGCGACGATGAAGACGAACACGCCCTCCAGCCAGCCCACATCGATCAGCAGCAGGTCGGTGTTGAAGATGAACAGGAAGGGCAGCAACACGGTGCGCAGCGAATAGAAAAAGGCCGTGAAGCCGGTCTTCAGCGGGTCGCCGCCGCTCACCGCCGCCGCGGCAAAGCTGGCGAGACCGACCGGCGGCGTGACGTCGGCCATGATGCCGAAATAGAACACGAACAGGTGCACGGCGATCAGCGGCACGATCAGGCCGTTCTGGGCGCCGACATCGACGATGACAAAGGCCATCAGCGAGGAAACGACGATATAGTTCGCCGTCGTCGGCAACCCCATGCCGAGGACGATGGACAGCACCGCCACCAGCAGCAGCATCACCATCAGCGAGCCGCCGGCCAGATACTCGATGAACTCGCCCATGACATAGTGGAAGCCGGTGAGCGAGATGGTGCCGACGATGATGCCGGCCACCGCCGTCGCAATAGCGATGGAGGTCATGTTGCGGGCGCCCGCGATCAGGCCGACGATCAGGTCCTGAAAACTCTCGCGGAACGCCTGTGCGATGCTGCGCCCAATGCTGCGGCCGCCGCGGAAAGCGGCTTTCAGCGGCTTTTGCGTGACCAGGATGGCGATCATCGCCACGGTCGCCCAGTAGGCGGAGAGGCCGGGCGAAAACCGCTCGATCATCAGGCACCAGACCAGCACCACCACAGGCAACAGGAAATAGAAGCCGGTGATCGCGGTGGGCAGGGTCTCCGGCAGGGCGCCGATGGGGGCGTCCGGATCGTCCAGTGCCAGGTCCGGCCGGCTGGCGGCCAGTGCCAGAAGGGCGAGATAGGCGGCAACGAACCCGGCCAGCACCACCCAGAACACCTCGCCGCCGAACACGCTCTTGGCCCAGTCGAGGCCGAAATAGAGTATGGCGCAGACCGCGCCAAAGCCGCCGAAACCGCCGAGAAAGCCCAGGGCCTTCGTGGTCAGGGGCCGGTCCGCACCCGGCTTGGGCAGGCCGGTCATGCCGGCTTTCAGCGCCTCCAGGTGAACGATGTAAAGCAGGGCGATATAGCTGATCAGCGCCGGCAACACCGCGTGGCGGATGACGTCGATATAGGAAACGCCGACATACTCCACCATCAGGAAGGCGGCTGCGCCCATCACCGGCGGCATCAACTGGCCGTTGACGCTGGACGAAACCTCGACCGCTCCCGCCTTCTCGCTGGTGAAGCCGACCCGCTTCATCAGCGGTATGGTAAAGGTGCCGGTGGTGACCGTGTTGGCGATGGAGGAGCCGCTGATCACGCCCGTCATGGCCGACGACAGCACCGCCGCTTTGGCCGGGCCGCCGCGCAGATGGCCGAGGAGCGCGAAGCTCACCTGCACGAAATAGTTGCCGGCGCCGGCCTTCTCCAACAGCGAGCCGAAGAGCACGAACAGGAAAATCATCGAGGCCGAAAGGCCGAGGGCAATGCCGAAAACGCCTTCGGTCTGCATCCAGAAATGCCACATGGCCTTGCCGTAGCTGGCGCCTTTCCACTGCACCACCTCCGGCAGCCAGCGCTGGTCGCCAAAAAACACGTAGGCGAGGAAAAACAGCGCCACCAGCACCATCGGCAATCCCAGGGCGCGGTAGGCGAACAGCAACAGCAGCACCAGGCCGATGGTCGACATCGCCAGGTCCGCCGTGGTCGGCAGGCCGGCGCGGTTGGCGATCTGGTCGGAGAACGCGACCATGTACATGCACGCCGCCACGCCGAGCGCCGCCAGCGCCCAGTCATAAAGCGGCACGTGCTGGCGCGGCGACCGGCTGGTCAGCGGGTAGGAGAGCGCCGCCAGCACCATGGCGAAGGAGAGATGGATGGAGCGCGCGGAGTCGCTGTTCAGGGTGACGTTCCAACCGGTCAGATCGGTCAAAAAGAAAGGAATGTTGGAGGCGTAGTAGATCTGGAACAGCGACCAGACCAGCGCAATTCCCGCCAACGCCTTCGCCTGCCAACCGAGCGGCTGACGGCCGCCGGTGTCGGTGGCGGCCACCAGTTGTTGGAGATCGACCTGTGCGGCGGGCGGGCTGGTCATGGCGGTGCCTATCCAATCTTACCGGCAAAATCGAAAAGACCCCGGCAGCCGGGCGGGCTATCCGGGGTCTCGGCCCGGCGCGCGCCCGGGAGGAGATCCCGGATCGGCAAAAACGGGCCGTCCGGGATGGGAAGGGCGGCGGGCACCCCTCTCGGCTACATCCAGCCGCGCTCCTTGTAATACTTCACCGCGCCGTCGTGCAGCGGGGCGGAGAGGCTGTCGCGGATCATCTCCTCCGGCTTCAGGTTGGCGAAGGCCGGGTGCAGGCGCTTGAAGTCGTCGAAATTGTCGAAGACGGCCTTGACCACCACATACACCACCTCTGCCGGCACCTGGGCGGAGGAAACGAAGGTGGCGCCCACGCCGAAGGTGGTCACGTCATCCGGGTTGCCGCTGTACATGCCGCCCGGAATCGTGGCCTTGCGGTAGAAGCTGTTGTCGGCGACCAACTTGTCGATGGCCGGTCCGGTCACATTGACCAGTTTGGCGTCGCAGCTCGACACGGTTTCCTGGGTCAGCGCAGACGGGTGGCCGACCAGCCAGAAATAGGCGTCGATCTTGTTGTCGCAAAGCGCCTGGCCGGTTTCGGCCGACTTCAACTCGGCGGCGAGCGCCAGATCGCTGCGGCCCCAGCCAAGCGCTTCTTCCAGCACCTCCCACGTGCCACGGGTGCCGCTGCCGGCATTGCCAATATTGACGCGCTTGCCCTTGGCATCCTGGATGGTCTTGATGCCGCTTTCGGCCCGGGCCAGCATGGTCACCGGCTCCGGATGCACGCTGAAGACGGCACGCAGGTCTTTGAACGCGCCTTGCTCGGCGAATTTCGACGTGCCGTGATAGGCGTGGTACTGCCAGTCGGATTGGGCCACGCCGAATTCCAACTCGCCCGTGCGCACGGTGTTGATGTTGTAGATCGAGCCGCCGGTACTCTCCGCCGAGCAGCGGATGCCGTGCGCCTTGCGGTTCTTGTTCACCATCCGGCAGATGGCGCCGCCGGTCGGGTAATAGACGCCGGTTACGCCACCCGTACCGATGGAGATGAACTGCTGCTGCGCATTGGCCGACAAGGCAAGGCCGCCCGCAAACGCCATCGCGGCAAATCCAAGAGTCCACTTCATGAGCCGTACTCCTTATAAATGCTTGCATTACCCTCACGCTGTCGAAGTGTAAGGGTTTTGGCCGCAAAACGATACCCTGCAACCTATGGGACAATAGCCGCATCCACCGCCTCGCCAAGCAGCGTGACCGCCAGTTCCAGCTCCCGGTCGCTGGCGTTGTAGGGTGGGGCCAGGCTGACATGGTCGCCGCGGACGCCGTCGATGGTGCCGCCCATGGGATAGCACAGCAGCCCGCGGGCCAGCGCCTCCTGCGCCAGGCGGGCGTTGCGTTTTTCGGCGGGGTCGAACACCGCTTTCGAGGCACGGTCGGCGACCAGTTCCAGGCTCCAGAAATAGCCGCGGCCGCGGATATCGCCGATATGGGCGTGGTTGCCGAAGCGGTCCTGTAACATCGCCTCCAACCGCGGCCCGTTGGTGGCGACCTGGTCGAGCAGCCCTTCCTCGCGCAGCACCTGCTGAACCGCCAGCGCGGCGGCGCAGCCGACCGGGTGGCCCATATAGGTGTGGCCGTGGGTGAACGCGCCGGAGCCCTGGCGGTAGGCCTCGACCACGCCGTGCGCGGCCAGCACGCAGCCGATCGGCTGCATGCCGCCGCCAAGGCCCTTGGCCATGACGATCAGGTCGGCGGCGACGCCTTCGTGGTCCATCGCATAGAGGGTGCCGCACCGGCCCATGCCGCTCATCACCTCGTCGGCGATGAGGAGGACGCCGTGGGCATCGCAGATTTCGCGGATGCGCCGGAAATAACCGGCCACGGCCGGCTGGCTGCCCAGCGTGGCGCCCACCACCGGCTCGGCGATGAAGGCTGCGACGCGGTCGGGGCCGAGGCGCTGGAGTTCCGTTTCCAACGCGTTCGCAACGCGCAGGCCATAGTCCGCCTCGTTCTCCCCATCCAGCCGGTCGCGGTAGGGATAGCAGGGGGCAATATGGCTGAAGGCGGCGGAAAGCAGCGGCGCATAGGGCGCGCGCCTGGCCATGTTGCCGCCGGCGGCGAGCGCCCCCAGCGTGTTGCCGTGATAGCTCTGGCGCCGGGCGACGATGTGCACACGCTCCGGCTCGCCCTTTTCCAGCCAGTATTGCCGGGCCATCTTGATGGCGCTCTCCACCGCTTCCGACCCGCCGGAGACGAAGAAGGCGCGGGCCATGTTCGCGGGGGCGTGGGCGATGATGTCGTCGCCCAACGCCTCCTGGGCGCTGTTGGTGAAAAAGCCGGTATGGGCATAGTCGAGCCGGCCGATCTGCTCGCGGATGACCTCTACCACCTTCGGATGGCTGTGGCCGAGGCAGGACACCGCGGCGCCGCCAGAGGCATCCAGATAGCGCTTGCCCTGGTTGTCGAAGATGAACGAGCCTTCCGCCGCGACGGCGACGAGGGGCGGCGCGACAAACGAGCGGGGGAAGACATGGCCGGACATGGAGCGGCACTCCTGAAAGCGAATGTCCGGCAAGCCTAGCGCGGCGCAGGCGGCTTCGCTATGGTCCCGGCGCACCCAACCCCCTGGCCGGAGCGTTCGCAGAGCGATGGACCTGAAAGAGCATATCCGCGGCATCCCGGATTTCCCGAAGCCGGGCATTCTGTTCTACGACATCTCCACCCTGCTGGCCGAGCCGAAAGCCTGGCGGCACACGGTCTACCAACTGGCCGCCCACCTGACGCCGTACGAGCCGGATGTGCTGGCCGGCATCGAAAGCCGGGGCTTTTTGGTGGCGGCACCGCTGGCGCTGGCGCTGGGCTGCGGCTTCACCATGGTGCGCAAGCAGGGCAAGCTGCCAGGCGAGACGGTCGGCTATTCCTACGACCTGGAATACGGCAGCGACACGATCGAAATTCAAAAGGATGCCGTGCATCCCGGCCAGCGCGTCGTCATCCTGGACGATCTGCTGGCGACCGGCGGCACCATGGCGGCAGCCGTCGAACTGTTCCGCAAGTGCGGGGTGGATGTGGTCGGCGCCGCCACCATCATCGAACTGACCTTCCTGGAAGGCCGCAAACGCTTTGACGTGCCGGTCACCACCCTGGTGCAATACGACAGTTGACGCCCATGCCCCCTGCCTATCCGGAGCGAGGGCTCCGCCGGAAACTGGCCGGCCTGGTGTGCGCGGCCTGGTTTCAACGGACGATCACCGCGCTGATCGTCATCAACGCCGTAACCCTGGGGCTGGAGACATCCGAGGCAGCGATGGCGGACTATGGTTCGCTACTGGTTGCCATCGACCGGGCCATTATCGCCGTGTTCACGGTGGAGGTGGCGCTGCGCATCGCCGCTTTCGGCCCCAGCTTCTTCCGCGGCGGCTGGAACTGGTTCGATTTCATCATTGTCGGCATTTCGCTGGTCCCGGCGGCCGGCAATCTGTCGGTGCTGCGGGCGCTGCGCATTCTGCGCGTGCTGCGCCTGATCTCGGTCGTGCCGCAAATGCGCACGGTGGTCACCGCGCTGCTCCAGGTGATCCCAGGCATGAGCACGGTGGCGCTGTTGCTGCTGCTGATCTTCTATATCGGCGCGGTGATGGCGACGAAGCTGTTCGGCGAAAGCTTCCCGGACTGGTTCGGCAGCATCGGCGAGAGCATGTATTCGCTGTTCCAGATCATGACGTTGGAGAGCTGGTCCATGGGCATTGTCCGGCCGGTGATGGAGACCTATCCGGCGGCATGGCTGTTCTTCGTGCCCTTTATCCTGGTGACCACGTTTGCGGTCCTGAACCTGTTCGTTGCCATCGTCGTCGACGCCATGCAGTCTGCCCACAAGGTGGAGGCCGAGGCGGTGGAGGCAGAAGCCCATGCCGAGCGCAAGGCCATTGTCGACGAGGTGCGAGGGCTGCGCCGGGAAATCGCGGAGTTGCGCAAGGAACTGCCGGCGCAAAGGCCCGCGGGCCCGAGCTGAGGTGCCAACATGCTGTCGCTGTTCAGTGCTGCGAAGACCTTCTCCGACCCCTGGATCGGCCATCGGCGCTGGAACGAGCGACACAGGCTGCACGCCAGGCGCATGCACCTGGCCGAGCGCACGGCAGAGGCGCGCCGCCTGGCCGCCCGCCTGGCTGGGGCGAGAAGCCGGGGGTGCGATGCGCTGGACCGCGATGGCTTTGCGGTCGTGCCGGATTTCCTGCCGCACGAAACCTTCCGCGCCGTTCTGGCAGAGGTCGAGACAGCGATGGACGCGGCCAGGATTGCCCATCCGATCCGCGAAAACCACCAAGCCGGGTTCGGAGCGAAACAACCCTTCCCCGGCGGCCTGGACCGCTGGGACGGGGGGACGCTGAACCGGTTCCTGACCCTTGACCGCAACACAATGCCGGTCACGAGCGCGGCGGTGCGCCTCCCGGCGCTCAGCGCACTGACCCGGCGGATTGTCGGGCTGCCGCATGCGGCCGCGAAAACCCAAGTGTATCTGACGGTCAGTGGCGACGAGGCGGCCAATCACGACATTCAGCGCGATCTTCACCGCGATACCTTTTTCAGTGCAATGAAGTTCTGGCTGTTCCTGCGCCCCGTGCGGGCGGTGGACGGCCCGTTCGTCTATGTCCCCGGCAGCCATCGCCTGACGCCCGAGCGCCTCGCCTGGGAGCAGGCGGAGGCCTGTCGGATTGTCGGGCGCGGCGGACGCGGGCCGAATGCGGGCGGCAGTTTCCGGATTGCGGCAGACGAAATCGGCCGGTTGGGCCTGCCCGATCCGGTGAGTTGCGCATGCGAGGCCAACACCCTGGTGATCGCCAACACGCTGGGCTTTCATGCCCGCGGCCAGGCAGAGCCGGGGCGCGAACGTCTGGCCCTTTATGGCTGGCGGCGCCCCTATCCGTTCGCACTGCTGGGGCGCTGAGCGGGCTCTGGTTGCAACCCGGAAAACGGTACTGGGTTACAGTTCGGTACGGCCGCGCCGGCGGCGGAAGGCGGTCCCGGCCTCCACCAGCCCCATCGGCATGGCTATCGCCGCCAAGCTTGCCGGCCCGAAAGCCGGCAGGCCAGCGAGGCACGGGACGGCCCGGCGCATGTTACTCCGCCGCCATCGGCTGGCGGGTGGCGGAAAGCTCGTCTTCCACCTTCCACTGCTTCACGACCGGCAGCACCTCTTTGATATAGAGCTCGATGCCGGCCTTGGCGTCGGGGAAGGGGATGCCGCCGAAGCGGAAGCTGGTGGCGAGCTCGAAATCGCCGACGATCTTCTTCCGCTCTTCCAGCATGCGCAGGATATTGTCCGGCGTGCCCCAGACGCTGGCCGACATGAAGCCGGAGATGATGCCGTCCATGCCGATTTCCTTCGCCGTGGCGATCTTGGCGGCGTAAGCGTCATAGCCCTTGACGGTCGCGAAATGGTCGCCCAGCAGTTCGTAATGGTCGAAATTCGACATGACGAACTTGCCCATCCAATCGCGCGCTTTCTCCTCGGCGCCATCCATGGTTGGGGTGCAGACGCAGAAGTCGGCCATCAGCGGCGGCGGCGCCTTGCGGTCATGCAGTTCCTGGAACAGCTTGCGGTGCTGCTCGATCGCCGGCAGGCGGCTTTCCCACGGCCGGTCGGAGAACATGACCATGCGCGCGCCGATCTTGGCCGCCGAGACGACCGAATCCTCGCTGGAGGCCACCGCATAAAGCCGGTTGCGGATCGGGAAACGCGGACGCGGGCGGATCTCCGCCTTCGGCTGCGGATAGTGCGGGCCGTCGTTTTCGATCCAGCCGGTCTCCAACGCCTCGACGATCATCTTCGCCGCCTCGTCGAAACGGGTGCGGCTCTCGTCCATGCTGGTGCGGAAGATGTTGAACTCCCGCCGGGCCAGGCCGCGGCCCATGCCGAAGCGCAGGCGGCCATTGGCGAAATGGTCCAGCATCGAAACCTTTTCCGCGACCCGCAGCGGGTCGTTCCAGGGCAGGATGACGGCGGCGGTGCCGACATCGATCTGGGGATACCTGGCCGCCAGATAGCTCATGAGCTGAAGGTTATCGGGGCAGAACGAATAGTCGTCGTCGTGATGCTCCACAGCCCAGAGGCAATCGAAGCCGCCTTCCGCCGCGATTTCCGCAATTGCCAATTCTTCGTCATAGCACTGCTGATCCGTCACGCCGGGCGGGCAGCCATAGGTGGCGAAGACCATTTGCAAACCGACATCCATGAGTTGGTTTCCTTATGACATGGAAGGGGTGTCGACTTTCGTCGCAGACACTCTAGGTTCGCCGCCGGGTGCGGATCAAGAGCGGATTGGCGCAGAAGCCGGCGGACAAGCGATGGCCAAGGGTGCTAGGGAAGGGAAAATACCCCCTTTGATCGCCAAGGAACCGCCGCGATGAAAACCCTGCGCGTCAACGACTACGACATGGCCTATCTCGACCTTGGCCCGGCCGGCAGCGGCCGCACGCCTCTGGTTTGCGTGCATGGCTCGCTGAACGACTTCCGCGCCTGGGTCGCGGTGATGGGCCCGCTGTCGGCCGGTCGCCGTCTCATCGTGCCCAGCCTGCGCCACTACTTTCCGGAACATTGGGATGGCCATGGCGGCCAGTTCACCATGGCCCAGCATGTGGACGACATGATCGCTTTCTTGGAGGGGTTGGGCGCCGGCCGCGTCGACCTGATCGGCCACAGCCGCGGCGGCCATCTGGCTTTTCGCCTGGCGCAGAAACGCCCGGACCTGATCCGCAAGCTGGTGCTGGCCGAACCGGGCGGTACGCTCGACGGCTCGCTGATGCCGGCGGAGGCCCAAGATCGGCCGCCCGGCGCCGGCTCGCGCGCGCATGTGGCGGAGGCATCGGAAAAGATCGCGGCGGGCGACCTGGACGGCGGCTTGCGTTCCTTCATCGACGGCATCAACGGCCCCGGTTCCTGGGACAAGCTGGCGGCCGCCGACCGGATGATGCGCGAAGACAACGCCTACACCCTGCTCGCCCAGGTGCACGAGGGCCGCCAGCCTTTCTCGAAGTCCGAGGCGGAGGCTTTGCCCGTTCCAACCCTGTTTGTCGGCGGAACGGACACCCCCGGCCTGCTGCCAATCGTGCTGCGGGCGCTGGCCGCACACGTGCCGGGGGCGAAGACCGCGATGATCGCCGACGCCGGCCACAACATGTTCCGCCAGCAACCGAAGGCGTTCTGTCAGGCTGTCCTGCCCTTTCTGGACGCCTAATGGTTCGATGCCGGCAGATGGTACCCATCCGTTGGCTGAACCGAACCGCCGGATTATTGAACCGGCGGTCCGATCGAAACGCTAGGGGAGGGCGCCTTGGGCCGATTGCCGTTCTGTCGGAACGGTCTCGGCCTCGGCAGCGCCGGCAACAGGCTGGCTTTCCAACAGGTGCTCGATGATTTGGCTCAGAAGGTCGGCGCGGTTGCGCGCGCCGGACTTGCGGTAAATCGCATTCAGATGCGCCTTGACCGTGCCTTCCGCGCTGCCGCGAATCCCGGCGATTTCGGCGATGGTGAGGCCCTTGATCAGCAGGGCGGCGACATCGCGCTCCGCAGCGGTCAGGCGCCAGGCATCGAGGAATGCCTCGATCACGTCCTGCACGGCGGCGGAGGCCTGGGCGACGCTGCGTTCCAACTGGGCCTTGCGCCGCAACAGGCCCAGCACATAACGCACCTCAAAGACGATGGCGGCCCAGAGCGAAACCGTGGCCACAAGCTCGACGGCCAAATGCCAGTGCGGGCCGCCGCCAGCCGGGTCGGTCAGCAGCAGGTCGTTGGCAATGTCCAGGGCAAACAGCGAGCCGCAGATCACCTGCGCCGCAATCAACAGCGCCAGGCTCCACGGCCATCTGCGCGAAACAGAACTCAGGATGGCCGAACGACCTTGGTTACGGGGCGGCAGAGATGTCCTTATAGCCCGTCACCATGGCGCGCGGAAGGTTGGTCCGGGTGCGGTGCGACTCAAAAAGCACGGCAGCAATGTGGGCGACGACCGATATCTCGGCCCAAGTGACGGCGGCCTCGTGAATTGCCTCCGGCCATTCCAGGCCCCAGAATGCATCCGTGGTCATCAGGTAACCGGAAACGGCAATGACGATCAGGGCCAACAGCAGGTTGTAGATCATCCACGCGCCAAGCGGCGTATGGCCGACATGCGGGCGTACCCGTCCGGCGACCATGTCGCCAGCCTGTTCCACCGCGCCGCCGATGCTGGGCGGAAAGCTGGAAAAGCGGGCGTAGCGGCTGCCGACGAACCCCCACAGGATGCGCGCCGCCACCAGGCCGGCAACGGTATAGCCGATCCAGATGTGCCACTGGCTTTCCTCGTCGAGGACAAACGCGTTCAGGGCAAAGCACACCACAAGCGACCAGTGGAACAGCCGCACGAACGGGTCCCAGACGGAAATGCGATAGGTCATGGCAACGATCCGGCCTTCGGGTCGGGGCGTGCGACGGCAAGGGCCGCCGCCGCACGGGAGGGGAGGATTAGTCGTCGACTTTGTCGCGGATGATTTCGAACTTCTCGTTCAGGTAGATTTCGCGACGCTTGCCGTCTTTGATGGCGTAGGCTTCGTAGCCGCCGTCCTCCATCTTGATCTTGCGCACGTCATAGCCCTGCGCCGTCAGTTGCTCGCGGATGCGTTGCTCGGCCTGGGCGTCCACGCGGCCATGGTCGCTGGCCAGCGCGCCGGCGGCGCTGAGGGAAAGGCTGGCCGCGAGAACGGCAATGGCAATCCGGTTCATGATGATCGGGTCTCCTGATTGGGGCTCGCAAAAATTGGGGCTCGCAAAAAGCGTTGCCGGTTCGGCCGCGCTTGCCATCCATCTGGGTTGCCGAGGGCCCCGCCACCATCCACCCGCAGTTCCAGTGCCTGGCCGACCAACCCGCGTTTGGCGGCCTATAACCTGGGTTTAGGGCCCTGAAAGGCCCGGTTGGTGGCGTCCGACGTCAATTTGTTCGTGACGCGCCTTGCACTTTCGCATTACCCTGGGCGCAACTCTGAATTATGGAGATCAGTTCATGCCCAAAGATTACGACCTGATCGTGCGCAATGGCACGGTCGTCGACGGCACCGGCGCCGCACCCTTTGTTGCTGACGTCGCCGTCAAGAACGGCAAGATCGCGGCGGTCGCCGCCAATCTCTCCGGCTCTGCCGAGAAGGAGATCGATGCCCAGGGCAAGCTGGTCACGCCCGGCTTCGTCGATATCCACACCCATTACGACGCCCAGGCGGTTTGGGACTCGCACCTCGCCCCGTCCTCGCTGCATGGCGTGACCACCGTGGTCATGGGCAATTGCGGCGTCGGCTTTGCGCCCTGCCGCCCGGAAGACCGCGAGAAGCTGATCGAGTTGATGGAAGGCGTGGAAGACATTCCCGGCGCCGTCATGCACGAGGGGCTGGAGTGGAAGTGGGAAAGCTTCCCCGAATATCTCGACGCCATCGAGGCCAAGCCGCACGACGTCGATATCTGCGCGCTGGTTCCGCACTCCGCCATCCGCGTGAACGTCATGGGCGCCCGCGCCACCGCGTTCGAGCCGGCGACCAAGGAAGACATCGCCAAGATGCGTGCCCTGACGGCGGAGGCGGTGAAGGCCGGCGCGTTCGGCGTCTCCACCAGCCGCACCACCAGCCACAAGACGCTGGCAGGCGAATACATCCCGACATTGCGCGTCTATGAGGACGAATTGATGGGCCTTGCCGAGGGCCTGAACGATGCCGGCAGCGGCTTCCTGGAAGCCGTCAGCGACTGGATCACCGACGCCACTCCCGACACGCAGAATGCGGAGCCCGACCCGGTCGAGGCGTTCGGCATCCTGAAGCGCGTTGCCCAGAACAGCGGCCGGCCGATGGTCTACACGCTCGCCCAGCGCAACAGCATTCCCCATGTCTTCGCCGACCTGCTGGAGATGAACCGCAAGGCGTACGAGGACGAGGGCGTCAATATCCGCCCGGTGTTCCCGCCGCGCGCCATCGGCATCCTGCTGGGCCTGCAGGCGAGCCAGACGCCCTTCAGCGGCTGCCCCACCTTCAAGACCCTGAACCATCTGCCGCTGGCAGAGAAGGTCGCCAAGCTGCGCGATCCGGAAATCCGGGCGAAAATCCTCAGCGAAGATCCGGTGAAGGAGAGCACCTTCCCGCTCATCCACCGTATGAGCTACGGCTACATGTTCCCGTTCGGCAACAAGGATTACCAGCCGCAGCAGGACCAGAGCGCCGAGGCCGCCGCCAAGCGCGAGGGCCGCACCGCGCCGGAAGTCGCCTATGACTGGCTGCTGGAAAACGACGGCAAGAACTTCATCTACATGCCGATCACCAACTATTCCGACTTCTCGCTGTCCGCGTCGGAGGCGCTGCTGGGCGAGAAGATGGCGATCATGGGGCTCGGCGACGGCGGTGCCCATACGGGCTTCATCCTGGATGCGGGCTTCCCCACCTGGCTGCTGACCCACTGGGGCAAGAATGAGCGCAAGTTCGCCATGCCGGAACTGGTGCGCCGCCTGACCAGCGACACCGCCGGTGCCGCCGGCCTCGGCGATCGCGGCCGCATCCGGGTTGGCCTGAAGGCGGACCTGAACGTGATCGACTGGGACGCGCTCGACTTCGAAGCGCCCTATGTCGTGCAGGATCTGCCCGCGGGTGGCAAGCGCCTGATGCAGGGCGCGAGCGGTTATGCCTATACCGTGGTCTCCGGTGAGGTGACGCACGAAAACGGCAAGCCCACCGGCAAGCTGCCCGGCCGCCTCGTTCGCGGCCAACGGCCCGAGCCGGAGCCCGTGGCGATGGCGGCGGAATAAGCCGTTAGGCTATTGCCCCTTCCCCCATCGGGGGAGGGGCGAAGCGCCCGTTATGCCGGACGGCAGACCCGTCAGAGGGCGGTAGCGGGTTAGCGTCTCAGCCCGGCCAAGCAGCGACCGGAACAGACAGCACGGGGGATGGCTTGGCGCAGGCCGGCGTAGCGGGGCCCGTCCGGTTCGGTCCATCGGGCCCGGCCGTCCTTCGCGGCGATCTTCCGCTCGCGCAACTGGCCTGCCCCGCGGTCGAACACTTCCGGCGCGGCCATTCACATGGCGTAGAGCGAGCCGGGGCCGTTCATCTGGACGCCGCCACCCGGCGGAAGGCATCAGGACGCCGCCACCCGGCGGAAGGTGTTGGTGATCGGGTAGCGGCGGTCGCGGCCGAAATTGCGGCTACTGATCTTGACGCCGGGCGGGGCCTGGCGGCGTTTGTATTCGGCGATGTCGAGCAGGCGCCAGATGCGCTTCACCGTTGCCTCGTCATGGCCGCGCGCCACCACTTCCTCCACCCGCATTTCGTTCTCGATAAAGCAGGAGAGGATGTCGTCCAGATGGTCGTAGGGCGGCAGCGAGTCCTCGTCCTTCTGGTCCGGGCGCAGTTCGGCCGATGGCGGCTTGGTGACGATGTTCCAGGGGATCACCACACCCTCCGCCCCCAGCGCGCTGGCGGGCCTGTGCTGGTTGCGCCAGCGGCTGATCTGGAAAACGGTGGTCTTGTAGATGTCTTTCAGCACGTTATAGCCGCCGCACATGTCGCCATAGAGCGTGGCATAGCCGACCGACATCTCCGACTTGTTGCCGGTGGACAGCACCATGTGGCCGAACTTGTTCGACAGCGCCATCAGGGTGATGCCGCGGGCGCGGGCCTGGATGTTCTCCTCGGTCGTATCCGCCTCGCAGCCGTCGAAGGCATCGCCCAGCATTTCGTCGAAGGCAGCCATGGCCGGGCCGATATTGATGCTGTCGTATTTCATGCCAAGCGCATCGACCACGCCCTGGGCGTCATCCAGGGATTCCTGGCTGGTATAGGGCGAGGGCATCATCACGCAATGCACCCGGTCCGCGCCCAGAGCATCCACGGCAATGGCGGCGGAGAGCGCGGAGTCGATGCCGCCGGACAGCCCGATCAGGACTCCCGGAAAGCCGTTCTTGTTGACATAGTCGCGCAGCGCCAGCATCGCCGCCTGATAGACCTGCTCCGCCCGGTCGCGATCCGGCACCAACTCGCCCTGGGCGCAGGCCCAGACGCCATCGTCGTTGCGGCTCCAGTCCGTCACCAGCACTTCTTCGCGCCAACTGTCCATCTGTACAGCCAGACTGCGGTCGGCGTTGACGATGAACGAGGCGCCGTCGAAGGCCAACTCGTCCTGGCCGCCCACCTGGTTGACATAGGCCAGCGGCAGGCCGCTTTCGCTGACCCGGGCCACGACATGGTTCAGGCGCACATCCGGCTTGTCCACCTCGAAGGGCGAGCCGTTCGGCACCAGCAGCAGTTCCGCGCCGGATTCCTCCAGGCATTCCACCACCGACTCGCTCCAGATGTCCTCGCAGATCGGTACGCCAATGCGGACGTCGCGGAAATTCACCGGCCCCGGCATCGGGCCGGGAGCGAACACCCGCTTTTCGTCGAAAACGCCATAGTTCGGCAGGTCCACCTTGAACCGGATCGCCTGGATCTCGCCGGCGTCGGCCAGCAGCACGGCGTTGTAGAGCTTGCCTTCGGTCACCCAGGGGGCGGTCAGCAGTATGGCGGGGCCGCCGTCGGCGGTTTCCCCGGCCAAAGCCTCGGCCGCCGCGCGGCAGGCATCCTGGAAGGCCGGTTTCAGCACCAAGTCTTCCGGCGGGTAGCCGGCCAACACCAGTTCGCCATAGACGACGAGGTCGGCGCCCTGTGCGGCCGCTTCGGCGCGGGCGGCGCGAACCTTGTCGGCATTGCCGGGAACGTCGCCCACGACCGGGTTGATCTGGGCAAGCGCAATGCGAAGACGGTCGGTCATGATGGTCTATTCCGCTCCATGGGCGGCGCGCTGGCGCAACAGGAACTCGCGGCCTACCTTTACCGAAGGCTTGCCGTCGTATTCGACAATATCGGCGGTGGCGTAGGTCTCGCCCCACCGGTCCGGCAGAAAAGAGCCGGTGCCGATCAGGTCCACCGGCGTGTTGGCAAGGGCGAAGGCCCGGCATTTGTCGACGCCGAAGCCGGAGGAGGCGACGATCTTGGCGGCGGGGAAGCCCGCCTCGTCCAGCTTCTCGCGCAGGTGCCAGACCGCGGCGGCAGAGACGCCGGTGCCGTTCAGGTGGCGCAGTTCCGCCTCGCTGCGGTACTGGCGGATGGCTTCGGGCGCGTTGCGGTCCAGAACGGCATAGGAACTCTGCACGTCCAGCCCCTCCACATAACGGCCGCCATGGGTATCGAGGCGGAAGGCCAGCTTGCCCTCTGCCGCCAGATGCGGGAACGCCCGGCAGACCGTCAGGGAATCGGTGACCTCGCGGCCGTAATAGTCCACCAGAACGGTCAGGTTCTCGTGCGGGTGGGTCTCGTGAAACATTTCCGCCGCGCGCAGGGTGGAGCCGGCATAGCCGATCAGCGCGTGCGGCATGGTGCCGAACCCGATGGGCTGGCCGAAATAGTGGGCGGTGGCGTCCGTCGCATTGCCGATAAAGCCGACCGCGCCGGCATCGCGTTTGGCGGCGGCCGAGCCGACGCTGGCGGCATAGGCCATCTGGTCGGCCATGTCGCTGCCGGCGCAGTGCCGCGCATCCATGGCCAGAAACGAGACCTTCGGCAGCGCCTTGCACATCTCGTAGGCGTTGTAGGCGGCAACGCAGGTGGCGCCCAGCTTTTGCAGATAAAGGGTTTCCAGGTCGACCAGGTGAACCAGCGAGCCGCTAAGATACATCAGCGGCTCGCCAGCGCCGATCCATTCGCCCTCGCCCCGGGTCAGTTCGATCTCGAACGCGACCCCGCGCCTGGCGGCGATGGCCTGCAACCAATCTGTGGCGATGCGGGGACAACTCACCACGGGGCGGCGCATGAACACCGCATAGGTGACCGGCACATCGCCGAAGCGGCCGACCACAGCCTTGCTTTTGCGGAAATAGGCGTCCGTGTAGCGCGGGACGTCATCCACATCCGGGCGAACGGCCGGGCCGGTCGCGGGCTGCAACTCACTCACCGGCAACCCCCGGCGGACTTAGGCGCGTGCCGCCATGGGCACGGTGCCGTAGCGGCGCTCTTCCTTCAACTGCTCGGCCAGCAGAAAGGCCAGTTCCAGCGACTGCGAGGCGTTGAGGCGCGGGTCGCAATGGGTGTGGTAGCGGTCGGCGAGCGTTTTCTCGCTGATCGCCTGTGCACCGCCCAGGCATTCGGTCACATTCTGGCCGGTCATCTCGATATGGACACCGCCCGGGTGCGTACCCTCGGCCCGGTGCACGGCAAAGAAGCCGCGCACTTCCGCCAGCACCCGCTCGAACGGGCGGGTCTTGAAATTGCCGGCGGTGATCGTGTTGCCGTGCATCGGATCGCAGGACCAAACCACCTTGCGACCCTCTTTCTCCACCGCGCGGATCAAAGGCGGCAGGTGCTCCTCCACCTTGTCGGAGCCCATGCGGGCGATCAGGGTCAGGCGGCCGGCCTCGTTCTGGGGGTTCAGCGTATCGATCAGGCGCAGCAGGTCGTCCGGCTCCAGCGACGGGCCGCATTTCAGACCGAGCGGGTTTTTGACGCCGCGCAGGAATTCCACATGGGCGCCGTCCACCTGGCGGGTGCGGTCGCCGATCCACAGCATGTGGGCAGAGCAATCGTACCAGTCGCCCGACGTGCTGTCGACGCGGGTCAGCGGCTCCTCATAGGGGAGCAGCAGCGCTTCATGGCTGGTGTAGAACGAGGTCTCGCGGATTTGCGGCGTCGTGGCGCTGGTCAGGCCGCAGGCGGCCATGAAGTCCAGCGTTTCGGACAGGCGGTCCGCCAATTCCTGGTAGCGTGCCGACTGCGAGCTCTGGCTGACGAAGTCCAGGTTCCACTGGTGCACCTTGTGCAGGTCGGCATAGCCGCCCTGGGCGAAGGCGCGCAGCAGGTTCAGCGTGGCGCTCGCCTGGGTGTAGCTCTGCACCATGCGCCGCGGGTCGGGCGTGCGCGACTCCTCGGTGAACTCCATGCCATTGATAATGTCGCCGCGATAGCTGGGCAGGGTCACGTCGCCCTGCGTCTCCACATCCGACGAGCGCGGCTTGGCATACTGGCCGGCCATACGCCCCACCTTCACCACCGGCATGGCGGCACCGTAGGTGAGGACGACAGCCATTTGCAGCAGCACGCGGAAGCTGTCGCGGATCTTGTCGGCGCTGAACTCGGCAAAGCTTTCGGCGCAATCGCCGCCCTGCAACAGGAAGGCCTTGCCGTCGGCGACCTCGGCCAGGGTGGATTTGAGATTGCGCGCCTCGCCGGCGAACACCAGCGGCGGCATGGCGCGCAGCGTGCTCTCCGCGGCGGCCAGCGCTTCGCCATCCGGATAGTCCGGCACCTGCCGAATCGGCTTCGTGCGCCAGCTCGCAGGGCTCCAGGACGTAGACATCGGGTTACTCTCTGACATGAACATTGCTACCAAGTCCCCTTCTATAGGACTCTCGCCGCCGCTTGACCAGTGGAGATACCGACACAGGCCGGGCCGCAAGATCGGCGAGGGCGACCGCGGGGGCTCAGCCGTCCGGCGGGCCTTTGAGTTCGACCGAGTTGCCGTCCGGGTCATGCAGGTAGAGCGACGGGCCATTGCCTTCGGCGCCGTATCGGGTCGCGACCTCGCCGCAACCGATACCGTGGCTGGCCAAATGGGCAGACAGGGCAGCCGGGTCGAACGGGTCGATGCGGATGGCGAAGTGGTCCATATTGCCCGTCCCCGCCACCTCGCCCGCGGCGCGCGGCACCAGGTCGATCAGCGAGGCGCCGGCGCGGAGCTGCACCAGCCCGATCCGCTCCACCCGCCGCTCCTCGCGGCAGCCGAGGACGTCCTCGTAAAAGCGGATGGCGCGCTCCATATCGGCGACGCGCAGGACCACATGATCCAGGCCTTTAAGCGAAAATCCCGTCGTCACCGGTTCACCTCTCTATCGGCGCTCGCCGTTGAAGCGTCACTCGCCATTGAAGCGTCACTCGCCATTGATAACGTCGCGCCAAAACGGATGGTCTTGGCGGTCCGATCGAAACGCTTGCTCCGGCAAGAGTTTCGTGAATCGGCCCACTATCTCAATAACCTAGTGGCTCCCCTGCTCATACAGTTGGACAGCCAGTTGGACAGCGGAGGCTGCCGCCAGCCTATCGTCCACCGCAACGCTTGTCGAGCGCAGCATGGCATGGTTGCAAAAGCTCAATGAGAAACTTCCGATCAGCAGCAGGATTTTGATCGAAATCGCGGCAGAGGTGCGCATGCGAAGGAAGTTCGGGTCGTGGATCATCTGCGAGACCCGGTCGGCGCTCGCCAGAAATCCGAACACGCCTGCAACGGTCAGGTCGAGGCGAGGAAGCTGGCGCTCCTAATCCGGTTCCGGCAGGCCTGCACCACCACGATCCTGTCCTGGCGCGCGATCATGCGCTCGACCCAGGCACGCCGCCATCGCCTCGCCCAGGCGATAACGGTTTTCTCCGGCTGGCGGCGGAGTTGCCAGAGGAAATGGGCGTGGTAGACGGCGAACAGAACCAGCGATCCGGCCAGGATCGACAGCACCGGTTTCGTCAGCAACGCCTTAGATCAACTCCTCCCGCCGGTCGTCGGTTTCGCCATAGCGCGAGAGCGCCGGCTGTTTCAAACCGTCGTAGAGGCTCTCGATCCGCTGGTTCAGGCGTTTGTTGTGCTGCTCGAACAGCGAGCGGCCTTCGCCGTCGCTCTCGACCAGGAAGGGGCCAAAATTCTCGACCCGCAGCACCCAGATCGCCTGGGCGATTCCCAACTCCTCCAGCCAGTGCACCGCCTCCACCTGCCGGATCCCACGGCCCAGCAAGGCGCCGGTGCCATAGCCCACCGTGGTCAGATAGCGCGCACCGCGGGGGACGAAGACGTTGCGGTAGTCCTCCTCCGTCATGCCGCCCTTGCCCAGAATGAGCAGGCAGTCGCTGGCCTCGAACCAGGCCGGAATCAGCGCGCCGAAGCGGAAGCTGGCGGTCGCGGTCACGGCGCCGATATTGAAGGTGCCGTCGTCGTTGACGCTCGCCGCGGGCGAGCAGTGGAACGAGACGTTGGTCAGGTCCTTCAGGCCCGCCGGCAACCCGTGGCCTTCTTGCAGCACCTTGCGGTAGACACCCTCGCGCGCGGTGTAGACGTGGCCATCCAGATAGACCACGTCGCCGAGTTCGAGCGGCTCCAGGTCTTCGCGCCGGACCGGGGTCTTCAGGCGGACTGTTTTGCGGCTTGCCGTTGCCATTTCACGTCATTCCGTCGGTGATAGGGGGTGAACCATTCGGGGTCGGTGCGATACTGCACCCGCCCGTCCGGGTAAAGCCGGGCCACGGCGCGGCGCGACGACAGGCAGAAGCAGTGCACGCTCATCGGCATGCCGCCCGTGTGGGTATAGCCGACCTCGATATGGCAATCGACCACCATGCTGGAGCCGACAAAGCCCATCGGCCCCATGCCGATATTGTTGCCCATCTCCATCAGTTCGAGTTCGAGTTCCGCGATCTTCGGGTCCGGGTTGCGGTCGCCCACGGTGCGCAGGCAGGCGGCCTGCTTGCCCAGCACCATGCAGGTGTCTTTGCTGCCGCCGAGCCCGATGCCGACAATCGCCGGCTGGCAGGCAAGGCCGCGCTTGCCGAAGGCGATCATGGCGTCCAGGAAAAACCGTTTGATGCCGTCCAGGCCGTCGCCCGGAAACAGCATGCGGTAGTCGGTGCCGAACAGGCCGCCCTTGTGCACGGTGGTGATGTCGATCCAGTCGGCGTCCGGCTCGAACGTGTATTCGATCTCCGGCGCGTTCAGGCCGACATTGTTGTTGTTGTCGTGGCGCCAGAGCGGATGCACCCGGTTGGGCCGCAAAGGGATGTCATGCGTTGCCTGGGCCAGGCCCGAGCGCAGCGCTTCCTCGACCGCCACCATGCCGCCCTCGACCTTGGCCTCGTTGCCGACCTTCACATAGAAGCGCGGCACGCCAGTATCGGCGCACATGGCGCGGGCGTCTTCCTTGGCCGCCTTGTAGTTGTCCAGCATGGCGCGCAGCACGAACGACGACAGGTCCTCGCTCTCCTCCGCCGCCATGGCCTCAAGCCCGGAGAGATAGTCCGACGGAATCTCGATCGCCGCGCGGCGGGTGAGTTCGTGGGCGGTGGCGTAGAGCGTGTCTTTGCGGATCATGGCGGTCGGGGTTACTCCGCAGCGTGAGGAAGGGCGGCCGTGGCGGCGGCAACGGCGGAATGCCGCTGGCCAGCTTGGTCTCTGGCAGGATGCCAGCTTGGTCTCTGGCGGGATGATCGTCAACGGCAACGCTTCGGGCGCGGCCTTGGCACCGCCGCCGCCGCCACGGCTCCTGAATGGTATTGGGCATTCGCGCGGCGAAGCGCCCGCCCTCAAACAGGGCGCGCACGGCCTGATCGTGCCTCGCTTCTTCCCTCGCATCTTCCCTTGCATCGGCGTCTCGGGCGTTGCAAACTTCCCGAAATCATTGTCAGGAGGCCCGCCATGAGCCATTGCATCGTCATCGTCCAGTTCGATCTGCCGAAGCGCAGCCACGAGCAGGCCGTCGCTTCGGGCACCGCGTCTGCCCCCACCTACCGCGCCCTCGCGCCGAAAGGCCTGATCCGCAAGGACTATCTGAACGGCGATGCCGGCGGTGGCGGCGTCTATCTCTGGGAAAGCCGCGCGGCGGCGGAGGCCTGGTACACAGACGACCTGCTCGCCAACCTGACGGAGCGGTTTGGCGTCAAGCCGCGGCTGACCTGGTACGACACCTATGTCACCGTCGATAATGCCAAGGGTGAAACCCGCGTCGATGGCGTCCCCCTCCGCGAGGCGGTTGCCGCCGAATAGGGCGATCGCCACCGCACGCGCCGTTCACCGCACGGGCCGGCCCCAGACGGTCGCCACCGGAGACCCGGCCCTGAATAGCCCCGGCGTGCCGGCCAGCGCGGTCTCGATCTCGAACGCATAACGTTGCATCGCGTCCCAGCCGGGGCCGCCATACGCCGCCGGCACCGGCCAGCCGCGCGCGTGAGCGCTGGCGGATGCCCTCCGGCAACCGCTTCCGCAGGAAGATGCGAACCTCCTGGCGGAAACCCTCCAGGTCCGGGGGCGGGCGAGCGTCCTGTGGCCATTCGCTCCGCTGGACGCAGCGCTTCGGTCGGCCGGCCCGGCGGCCGCCGTGGGGCCGCCGCTAAGGGGGCAGGGGCGTCAGTGCCCTTCCGGGATCTCCGCCAGTTCGATCAGCACGTTGCCGGTGGAGGCAGGGTCCAGAAAGACGATGCGGCTGCCACCATGGCCGGGCTTCGGCTCGTCGTTCAGCAGCTTGACGCCCTTGCCCTTCAGTTCGGCGACGGCGCCGTCGATATCCTCCACCTCGAAACAAAGATGCCAGAGGCTCTCGCCGGATTGCTCCATCCACTCGTTGACGGGGGAATCGGGGCCGGTGGCCTGCAGCAGTTCGATATAGGTCTGGCCGACGGGCAGCATGGCGAGCCTGGTCTCGCCGATCTGTTCCTCGTATTCCTGGCCGATCCCCAGCACATCGACCCAAGTCTCCCGGGCCTTGTCCATGTCGTTCACGGTGATGGCGACGTGTTCCAGGCGTTTGATTTTCATGAGAGGGCGCTTCCTCAATGCGGGGCTTTCGATAGCGTCGCACTCATGGTGCGGCTTGACAATAGCGGAAATGTTCACTATACGTTCGTGTTACAATCGCGATCTCCCTGCCTCTGCGGCAGAGCCCTGAATTGCCGATACCCGTTTTCGGGTTTGGCCCGATGCTGGGGAATGTTCACATTTGCTAACTTCGGGTGGGTTGCAATATAATGTATTGAAAAATCGAAACAAAAATCAGAAAACCCCGCAAACCTCGTCATTTTCCACGCCGTTCCCAAACCGGGCAGACCATCAGACCACCCCCGCCGGCCTCGGCCCGCCGGTGGCCCAGTCCAGCAGTTCGACCGTGTGCACCACCGGCACGCCGGCCTTGCCCGCCAGTTGGGTGATACAGCCGATATTGCCGGTGGCGACGATCTCCGGCCCGGTCGCGGCGATGTTGCCGAGCTTGCGGTCGCGCAGGCGCTCCGCGATCTCCGGTTGCAGCAGGTTGTAGGTGCCGGCGGAGCCGCAGCAGAGATGGCCCTCCGCCGGCTCGCTGACCTGAAAGCCCGCCGCGGCAAGCAACTCCTTCGGCTGGGTCCGCACCTTCTGGCCGTGCTGAAGCGAGCAGGCGGCGTGGTAGGTGACGCGCTGGCCGGTCTCGATCTGCCGGGGCGCGAGGCCGATTTCCGCCACGAATTCGGACACATCCTTGGCGAGCGCGCTGATCGCCGCCGCCTTCTCCGCATAGCCGGGGTCGAGGCGCAGCATGTGCCCGTAGTCCTTGACCGTGGTGCCGCAGCCGCTGGCGTTGATGACGATGGCGTGCAGGCCCTGGCCGCCGCCTTGCTCGGTCTCCGGCCACCAGGCGTCGATCATCGCCTTGGCCTGGGCGTGGGATTCGCCGTCCCGGCCCATATGGTGCACCAGCGAGCCGCAGCAGGTGGCGCTGGCCGGGAACACGACCTCCGCCCCGTGCCGGCGCAGCAGGCGCACGGTCGCGTCGTTGATGTTCGGCGCAATCGCCCGCTGGGCACAGCCGGGCAGGATCGCGACGCGGTGGTACCGGCGTCCATCGGCGGGGTACACCCCCGGCTCATCCGTCGGGGAGCGGCCGGCGGGCAGCGGCGCCAGCCGCACCATGGCCTTGAGGCGTGCCGGCAGCAGCGGAGCGAACGGTTTGGCCAGCGCGCCCAGCGCCAGCGCTGCCTTGAAGCGGCCGGGGTAGGGGATCAGCTTCGCCAGAACGCTCCGCAACGCCCGGTCGAACCAGGGCCGGCGGTAGGTCTTCTCCACATGCGCGCGGGCATGATCGACCAGATGCATATAGTGCACGCCGGAAGGGCAGGTGGTCATGCAGGCGAGGCACGAGAGGCAGCGGTCGATATGCTTGACCACGTCCGGCGTCGCGGGACGGTCGTTCTCCAGCATGTCCTTGATCAGGTAGATGCGGCCGCGCGGGCTGTCCAACTCGTCGCCCAACAGCACATAGGTCGGACAGGTCGCCGTGCAAAAACCGCAATGGACGCAATTGCGCAGGATCTTGTCCGCCTCCGCAATATCCGGATTGGCCTTTTGCGCTTCGGTGAAGTGGGTTTGCACTGCTCGCGACCTCTTGCTTCTGACGGAACGGCTGTCACTCGGCAGCGCCAACGCAACCCTGTAACAGCGACCATCGTTCTCATACGCCAACCGGCACCAGGCCGAAAATCGAAAAGGGAAACCGCCATCAAACCTCGAAGGCTGGAACACGACGATGAGCTGTGGGGCGATGGCAAGCCGGACAGCTTTTGGATCGATCCGGGCCACCCTGTCGACGCCGATCCTCCCGATACAACCCCCTCAACGGACGATGTTTGGATCGACGGTGTGATCGTCGCGGCCGGAAACGGTATCCGTTCAGGCAGAAGGGCAGGCTGGCGCCCAAAGCACCGCACACGACGGGCCAGCTTCCGACCCCCTGCCGGTGTAGACCGCCGTCTCCGACGACCACGATTTCCATAATCCGGTGGTTCGATTCGGCCAACGGATGGGTACCGTCTGTCGGCATCGAACCGCTGGCGCAGCCCCGCTCACGCCATTCCCTCCGGCGGCTTGCCGCCGAATTCGCGGGTGATCACGCGGGCGGTGCGCTGCACCATCTCCGCCAGTTCGCGGAAGCGCCGGTCCGTCACACGAGCCGCCGGGCCGGAAAGCGAGACGCCGGCGATGGCCTCGCGTGCCTCGTTGAAGATCGGGGCCGCGACACAGCGCAGACCGACCGCGTGTTCCTCGTCATCCAGGCCATAGCCGGCGACCCGTATGTTCGCCAGCGTTTTCAGGAACCGCTCTCGCCCGGTGATCGTGTTCGGCGTGAAGCGTTCCAGCTTCATCCGGTCCAGCAACGGTCGTTGCACCGTGGGGCTCATAAAAGCGAGCAGCACCTTGCCCACCGCTGACGAGTGCATCGGCACCCGTGCGCCCGGCGAAGCGAGCGCCCGCATCATCTGCCGGCATTCGATCTGGGCCAGATAGATGATCTGGCCGCCATCCTCCACTGCCAGATTGACGGTTTCGTCGCACTGTTCCATCAGCCCGCGCATATAGGGCCGGGCAACCTGCACCAGGTCGCGGGCGCGCAGGAACGAGTTGCCGACCGTGAACGCCTTGACGCCGACGAACCACAGGGTCCGCTCGCCATCGAAGCGCACAAAGCCTTCCTGTTGCAGGGTGGAGAGCAGCCGGTGCGCCGAGGAAACCGGCAGGCCGACGCGGTTGGCGACTTCGGTGAGCGTGATGCCGTCGCCGGCGTCGGCTACCTCCTGTAGCAGGCGAAGCGCCCGAACCAGGCTTTGCACCTGGCCCGAACGTTCCGCGCTGGACTTGGCCGGCTTGGGGTCAAGGGGGATGGCGTTCTCCATGGGCTTGCGGTCCTTTCGCTCCGCCTCAGGCCGCCGGAGCGAACTGCAGGTCGTATGCCGGAACGGTCAGGAATTCGCCCAACTCATCGGCCAGCACCATCTCCTCCAGCAGTCTTGCCGCCGGGCCGTAATGGCCGGCCTTGAAGCCGTCCTCGCCGTATTGCTGCTTCAGGCTGGCGATTTCGTTGGCGAAGCACTGCTTGATGAGCGCGTCGTCCACGACCTCTCCCGAATCCAGCTTCACACCGTGCTTGCGCCATTGCCAGAGTTGGGCGCGGCTGATTTCGGCGGTCGCGGCGTCTTCCATCAGATTGTGCAACGGCACCGCACCCAGGCCGCCGAGCCAGGCCGCGATATAGCCGATGCCGACATTGACGTTCATCTTCAGGCCGTCCATCGACTTCGGCCCGTCGCAGGGCTCGGTCAGTTCGGCGGCAGTGGCAACCTCGTCCCGCTGGCGGTCGACCTGGTTCGGCTGCGGCATGTGCTCGTCGAACACTTCCATGGCGACGCCGACCAGGCCCGGATGGGCGACCCAGGTGCCGTCATGGCCATCGGTCGCCTCGCGCTCCTTGTCGGCGCGGACCTTGGCGAACGCCGCCTCGTTCGCTGCCTCGTCGCCGCGGATCGGGATTTGCGCCGCCATGCCGCCCATCGCGAACGCGCCACGCTTGTGGCAGGTCTTGATCACGTGCAGCGAGTAGGCGCGCATGAACGGCACCGTCATGGTGACGGCGGCGCGGTCCGGCAGCACCTTGGACGGGTCGGCGCGGTGCTTTTTGATATAGCTGAAAATGTAGTCCCAGCGGCCGCAATTCAGGCCCGCCATGTGGTCCCGCAGTTCATAGATGATCTCTTCCGCGTGGAAGGTGGCGGGCAGCGTTTCGATCAGCACGGTCGCCTTGCAGGAGCCCTGCGGCACGCCCAGTTGGTCCTGCGCCCAGACAAACACGTCGTTCCAGAGCCGCGCCTCCAGATAGTGCTCCAGCTTGGCCAGGTAGAAATACGGGCCGGAGCCGTTGGCCAGCGCCTGTTTGGCATTGTGGAAGAAATAGAGGCCGAAATCGACCAGGCTGCCGCTCACCGGCTCGCCATCGACCAGAAGGTGCTTCTCGTCCAGATGCCAGCCGCGGGGGCGGACCAGCAGCGTGGCAAGCTCGCTGCCGAGCGCATAGTCCTTGCCATTGTTGGGGTCGTGAAAGCCGATCGTCTTCGCCACCGCGTCGCGCAGGTTGATCTGGCCCTCGACGATATTCCCCCAGGAAGGCGCGGTCGCGTCCTCCAGGCAGGCCATGTACATTTTGGCGCCGCTGTTCAGCGCGTTGATCACCATCTTGCGGTCGCACGGGCCGGTGATCTCCACCCGGCGGTCCTGCAGATCGGCCGGGATTGGCGCCACCCGCCAGTCCGCGGCGCGGATGTCGGCGGTTTCTGCCGGGAAGTCGAGCTTGGTCTTGCCGGCATCCAGGTCCGTTTGAAAGGCCTCGCGGGCGGCCAGCAACTCCTTGCGGCGGGGGTTGAACCGTTGGTGCAGGCCTTCGAGAAAGGCGAGGGCGTCTGCGGACAGGATTTCGGCGTAACCGGGCTTCGTCTCGCCCTTGATCTCGACAGCCATGACGGCCTCCAGCGATGTGCGGTTTCGGGCCGGGTTTCAGCAGCGGCGGCTTCCACAATCAAGGAGCCTTTTCGAATGGTGGAACACCGGCGGCGGCAAGCCCCTGCAGGGAATAGGCGGGGTCTCCCGTCACATCGGCTGCGACCCAGGCGGGCCAGTCGCTCGGCTTTGGGCCGGGGTCGTCCCTCGCGAGTTCGAGTTGGGCCAGCGTCAACCCGGCCAGCCGGCCGCGGTAGCGGTCCACCTGCCAGGTCCGGGCGCCGCTGCGGACCGTGTGCCGCACCAGTTCAACCAGCCGCTCGCCGCAATGCCGCAGCAGCGATTCGGCCTCCGCTGCATCCGACTCGCAGGTGAATTCGGCCCGCTCCAGCCCGTCGCCGCGAGCCGTGATGGTCAGGTGGGCGGTGCGGTCGTCCCGAAGCCGCACCTGCACCTCCACCTGTCCGTATTCGGCCAGCGTGCCGGCGCGGAGATGGGTCTTTGCAATGGCATCGGCACGCCAGCCATCCCCCTGTACCCGGTATTGGCGTTCGGTTTTTCCTGTCATGCGCCTGTTGCTGCCGAGGGCTTTTAAACATCCGGCGATCCGAATTACCCTTTCGTACCGCTTCCTCCTTCCTTTAGACTTTCCGGAGCGCAGAGGAAACCGAAAGAGTGCCCGCGCTTCCACTATTCGAAGGAAACGGCCATGCGAAGAATTCTGACAGCCACTGTGGTTTTGGCCACTTTGGCCGCGAGTCACGGCGCCGTCGCGCAAAAAACGGGCGGCGTGCTCAAACTCTACCACCGTGGCACGCCACCCAGCGCCTCGATCCACGAGGAAGCGACCATCTCCACCGTGGCGCCGTTCATGAGCGTTTACAACAACCTGGTGGTGTTCGATCCCCACGAGGACATCAACAGCCTGGACAGCATCATTCCCGACCTGGCCACCGAATGGGCGTGGAGCGATAACGGCACCAAGCTGACCTTCAAACTGCGCGAGGGCGTGACCTGGCACGACGGCAAGCCCTTCACCAGCGCCGACGTCAAATGCACCTGGGACCGCATCCAGGGCAAGGACACCAGCCGCGCCAACCGCTTTCAGAAGAACCCGCGCAAGTCGTGGTATTGGAACCTGGAGGAAGTCACCACGAATGGCGATTATGAGGCCACCTTCCACCTGACCCAGCGGCAGCCCTCGCTACTGGCGCTGCTGGCAGGCGGCCACTCCCCGGTCTATCCCTGTCATATCGATGCCAAGACCATGCGCACGGCGCCGATCGGCACCGGCCCGTTCAAGTTTGCCGAGATGAAGCAGAACGAGGTCGTCCGCCTCGTCAAGAACGAGAACTATTGGAAGCCGGGCCTGCCCTATCTGGATGGGCATGACTGGACCATTATCCGCAGCCGCTCCACCCGCGTTTTGGGCTTCATTGCGGGCGAGTTCGACATGACCTTTGACAGCGATGTCACCATCCCGTTGCTGAAGGACGTGAAGGAACAGGCGCCGGAGGCCATTTGTGAGTTGAACAATACGGGCGTCTACACCAACCTGATGTTGAATCGGGACTCGCCGCCGTTCGACAACCCGAAGGTCCGCGAAGCCCTGGCGCTCACCATCGACCGTGCCGCGTTCAACGAAATCCTGGGCGAGGGGCAGTTCACCCATGGCGGCGCCATGATGCCGCCGCCGGCGGGTGTTTGGGGCTTGCCGCCGGAGATGGTCGCCGGGCTGCCGGGCTATGGCCCCGATGTGGAGGCCGACCGCGCCGAAGGCCGCAAGCTGATGGAGAGCCTGGGCTACGGCCCGGATAACATGCTGACCGTCAAGGTGGCCACGCGCAACACCGCCACTTACCGGGACCCTGCGGTCATCCTCATCGATCACCTGAAGCACGTTTATGTGCAGGGCGAGTTGGAGGTGATCGAGACCGGCAACTGGTATGGCCGCATTGGCCGCAAGGACTACCAAGTCGCCCTGAACGTCACCGGCTTCGGCGTGGACGATCCGGATGTGAACTTTTTCGAGAACTATTCCTGCGGTTCGCAACGCAACTACACCGCCTACTGCAACCCGGAACTGAACGACCTGTTCAAAAAACAGGCTGCGACGTCCGATCTCGAAGAGCGCAAGAAACTGGTGTGGGAGATCGACAAGCAGTTGCAGCTCGACCACGCGCGCCCGGTTATCCACCACAACAAGGCGGCGCAGTGTTGGCACCCGTACGTGAAAAACGTCAACCGCCACAAAAACAGTATCTACAACAACTGGCGCATGGAGGACTGGTGGCTGGATAAGTAACCGGCCCCGGCTTTTGCTGCCAACGGTGGCGCTCGCAAGGGCGCCGCCGTTTTTTTTATGTGCCGGCGGCAGCGCGGGGAGCCAGAGGCGCCGCCGTCACCCCTCGCCCAGCCTCAACCCCCAGGCGCGGGAGGCGTAGCCGCTATCGACAATGTCGAACACCACACCATCGGGATCGCGGAACTTCACCTCCGTCGCGCCCTCGGGCGTGTCGGGCAGGCGCATGTGATACTTGCCACCGTTGGCTTCGATGGTCTGGGAGATGCCGTCGAGATCGTCTTCGACAAAGCCGATATGATGCAGGCCGTGGAAATCCTTGCCGCGCTCGTCGCCCGCCTGCCGGTCGGACTGGAACTTCAGGATGGCGAGGCTGACCGTGCCGTCGGTCAACAGAATCGCGATCGGCGAGACCATGGACCGCGTCATCCCAAACGTCTGTTCATAGAAACTGGCGGCCGCCTCCATGTCGGGCACGGTGATGGCGATGTGGCGAAGCTTGGCCATGGGAGAACTCCTCGGCTTGGCAGTTGTCCGTCGCAGCTAGCTTGAGAGCGAACCGGCGTCCGGTCAACGCCCCGAGACAGGCAACGCCCCAAGGCAGGCGCACGGAGAAGGGCGGCCGGGGCGCGCCCGCCGCCCGCCTCAGACGTTGAAGCGGAACAGCATCACGTCGCCATCCTGGACGCGGTAGTCGCGGCCTTCCTGGCGCATCTTGCCGGCCTCTTTCGCGCCGTTCTCGCCGTTGCAGGCGACGTAGTCGGCGTAGGAGATGGTCTCGGCGGCGATGAAGCCGCGCTGGAAGTCCGTGTGGATCGCGCCGGCGGCCTCCGGCGCGGTGGCGCCCCGGCGGACCGTCCAGGCGCGGGCCTCTTTCGGGCCGACAGTGAAGAAGGTCAACAGGCCCAGCAGGCTATAGCCGGCGCGGATCATGCGGGCGAGACCGGGTTCTTCCAGCCCCAGGCTTTCCAGGAATTCCGCCTGTTCGTCGTCGGGCAGGCAGGCGACTTCGGCCTCGATCGCGGCGGCGATGGTCACGGTGCCGGCACCCTGGCTGGCCGCCCATTCCTCCACCTTGGCAGAGAGCGCGTTGCCGGTGGCGGCATCGTCCTCGCCGACATTGCAGACATACATGACCGGCTTGTCGGTCAGCAGTTGCAGGCGTTTGACGGTTACCTGCTGTTCCTTCGAGAATTCGACCGAGCGGGCGGGCTTGCCATCGCGGAGCGCGGCGATCAGCGGTTCCATGACCGCGGCCTGCTCTTTCGCCTCCCGGTCATTGCCCTTGGCGCGCTTGGCGGCCTGGTCGAAGCGGCGCTCCAGACTCTCCAGGTCCGCCAGCATCAGTTCGGTCTCGATGGTTTCCGCGTCGCGCAGCGGATCGACGTCGCCTTCCACATGGGTGATGTCGTCATTCTCGAAGCAGCGCAGCACGTGGGCGATGGCATCGCACTCGCGGATATTGCCGAGGAACTGGTTGCCGAGCCCCTCTCCCTTCGAAGCGCCGCGGACAAGGCCGGCGATATCGACGAATTCCAGTTGGGTGTGGATCACCTTGGCCGACTTGGCGATGGCGGCGATCTTGTCCAGCCGCTCGTCCGGGACGGCGACGCGGCCGGTGTTCGGCTCGATGGTGCAGAAGGGATAGTTGGCCGATTCGGCGGCCTGTGTGGCGGTCAGTGCGTTGAACAGCGTCGACTTGCCGACATTCGGCAGGCCGACAATGCCGCAATTGAAACCCATGGGATGTGAAACTCCGAAACGCTTCGGGTGCCTTGCGGCCGCCTCAGAACATGCTTTCCAGAACCCGGTCCGGCGGCTTGTGGCCGTCGACGAAGGTCTTGATGTTAATGATCACCTTCTCGCCCATCTCGGCCCGTGCCTCCAGGGTGGAGGATGACATGTGCGGCAGCAGCACGCAGTTCTCCGACTTCAGCAGGGCCGGGTTCACGGTGGGTTCGTTTTCGTAGACGTCGAGGCCGACGCCGCCGATCTGCCCCGCCTCCAGCGCGCGCACCAGCGCTCCCTCGTCGATGACCTCGCCGCGCGAGGTGTTGACGATATGGGCGCTCGGCTGCAGCAGTTCCAGGCGCCGGGCGTTCAGCAGGTGATAGGTGGCCGGCGTGCGCGGGCAGTTGATCGAGATGATGTCCATGCGCGCCAGCATCTGGTCGAGGCTTTCCCAGTAGGTCGCCTCCAGTTCCGATTCCAGGTCCGGATCGACGCGGCGGCGGTTGTGATAGTGGATGGAGATGCCGAAGGCCCGCGCCCGCCGCGCAACGGCGGACCCGATCCGCCCCATACCGATAATGCCGAGGCGCTTGCCATAGACGCGCCGGCCCATCAGCAGCGTCGGCGCCCAGCCCTTCCACTCGCCCTTGCGCAGCAGGCGCTCGCCTTCGGACATGCGGCGGGGCACGGCCAGGATCAGGGCCATGGTCAGGTCGGCGGTGTCGCTGGTCAGCACGCCCGGCGTGTTGGTGACGGTCAGGCCGCGGGCGCGGGCGGTTTTCAGGTCGATATGATCGACGCCGGCGCCGAAATTCGCGAGCAGCTTCAGATTCGGCCCTGCCTGGGCCAGCACCTGCCGGTCGATCCGGTCGGTCAACGTCGGCACCAGCACGTCTGCGGTCTGTACCGCCTCGACCAATTGCTGGGTGGACATTGGCTCGTCGGTGGTGTTCAGACGGGTGTCGAACAACTCCATCAGCCGGGTCTCGACAGAGCCGGGCAGCTTGCGTGTGACAATGACGAGAGGTTTTTTCGGAGCCATTGCGGCAAACCTTTTCGATGGCGGCCGGACGGTCGTCAGGCGAAAGCGATGGGCAGCGGATAGCAGGCTCGCTCTGTCGTGTCTATGCCTTGGCCTGCTGCTGATGGCCTCTGCCTGGGGGCAAGGGCGGGTCGGCTCCGATACCGGCTGGCCTTTGCCGCGCTTCGTCTCCATCGACCGCAACGAGGCGAACCTGCGCGCGGGGCCGGGCCGGCACTACCCGATTCTGGCGGTGCTGCAATGGCGCGACATGCCGGTCAAGATCGTCGACGAGTACGATATCTGGCGCAAGGTGGAGCTGCATGACGGCTCCGGCGGCTGGCTGCACAAAGTGCTGCTGGACGGAACCCGCACCTTTCTGATCACCGGCAAGCCTGCTGTGCTGCGCGATGAGCCGGCGGCGGACGGGGCGGCGCTCGCCACCTTTCAGCCCGGGGTGATCGTGCGCCTGGAGCAATGCCCCGGCGCCTGGTGTGAAGTGCGCTATGGCCGCTACAGAGGCTGGGTGCCGCGCGATTCCGGCTGGGGTATGCTGGCGGGCGAAATGCTCGACTGACGGCAGTTCGGGCGCCGGCAGTTCGGGCGCCGGGCGAACCGTTGATCAAGCGGCATTACGGCGACCGTACGACGACCGTGGCAAGGCCGGGCGGATTGCCTGGGTCGCGTTCAACGATCCGCAAAAAAAGCGCAACGCCCTGGAGTTGGAGGGCGACCATATCGACGCCGCGGAAGGCTTCGGCATCGGCTATCAGGAGCGGCTGGTGCCGTGCGCCAATCTCGACTCGGCGGTCGGGAAATGGGTGGCTTCGCTGCTGCCGTGCGGCCCGCGGGCGGTGCGCATCCCGAAGCGCCCGATCATGGATTGGGGCCGTATGGGCGTCACCGGCGGCGCCCGCGCCGGCATTCAGGCCTATGCCGAAAGCGGCCGCACCGACGAACCGAACCGCCTGATGACGGCGTTCTTGAACCGGCGGTAATAGGGCCCGGACCCAAAGGCCCGGGGCCAAGGCTATTTGCCGGCCTTCGCCACGCTTTCCAATGTCGGCAGGTTGTAGCGGTCTTCCGGCTTCTCCCAGCCTTTCCAGACCGGCTTGCGCTTCTCCGCGAAGGCCGCGCGGCTTTCCATACGGTCGGAGAGGGCGCCATGCTGGTGCAGGGCGGCGGCCAGCTTGTGGCAGGGCTCTGCCGGGTTCGGGCGCACGGTCTTCATCATGTGCAGCGTGTTGACGCGTGCGGCGGGCGGCAGGGTCAACAGGTGCTCCGCCATCTTCATGGCTTCCGGCATCAGTTGGTCCGGCTCGACCAGGCGGTTCAGGAAGCCCAGTTCGTACATGCGTTCGGAGGTGATGCGGAAGGCGAAGGCCATCTCGGTAGCGATCGGGAAGGGCAGGTTGGCGACATGGCCATGGTTCCAGCCGCCCAGCATCCAGCGTTTGGCTTCCGACATCTCGAACAGCGTGCCTTTGACGGCAACGCGGAGGTCGGTTTTTTCCACCAGCATAAAGCCGCCGCCCATGGCGTAACCGTTAATGGCGCAAATCACCGGCTTGGTCAGCGTCTCCTTCATGAACGGGTCGGCCTTGGCGGTCGGCTTGGAGAAGCCGGGCTTGCCGGCCTGCAGCGCCTCCTTCATGTCCTCGCCCGCGCAGAAGCCGCGGCCGGATCCGGTGAAGATCGCGACCTCCAACTCCTTGGAATCCTCGAAATGGTTCCAGGCTTCGGAAAGCTCCGTCCGCAACTCGTTGTTCAGCGCGTTCAGCGCATCCGGGCGGTTCATGCGGATGACGAAGATCTCGCCATGCTGTTCGGTTTCGACGACGGCCATGGGCGGTATCCTTGTGGTTTTGGTGTCGGTTTGGGCTTGGCCGCCAGTGTAGCGCCGAGGCGGGCGAGCGCCAGAAGGCTTTGCGCGTGGCGGCAGGACGGAGGCCGTCCGCTATGCAAACCCCAGCGTCATTGTAAACCCCAGCGTCGTTGCAAACCCCAGCGTCGTTGCAAGGCGGAGCCGAAACAATCCATGGCGGCGGTCGGTGTGCCATGCCTTCCGCTGGATTGCTTCGTCGCCTCCGGCTCCTCGCAATGACGGGGGTTGGGGCGGCGTCATTGCGAGAGGGCCGGGGTGGCGGAGCGGCAAAAACGGAGGCTCCTACACCTCACCTGCCTGGATGGCGGCCCAGGCCTGGTCCAGCGTCTTGCCCATTTTCTCGACCATCTCGTCGATCTCCGCCGGTTTCACGATCAGCGGCGGCGTGAAGCCGATGCTGTCGTTCATGGCGCGGACGATCATGCCGTTCTCTTTGGCGAGATTGTCGATATAGGGGCCGACCTTGCGGGCCGGGTCGAAGGGCTTTTTGCTGGCCTTGTCCTCGACGACCTCGATGGCGGCGACCAGGCCGACGCCGCGCACCTCGCCCACCAGCGGATGGTCGCGGAACTGGCCGAGACCCTGCTGCATCAGCGGCGAGATTTTCTTGACGTGGCCGATCATGTCGATCTCGTCATAGATTTTCAGGGTCTCCACCGCGACCGCGGCCGAGACCGGGTGGCCGCCATAGGTGTAGCCGTGGCCGAAGGCCGGGCCGCCGTCCGCCGTGCCCTCGGCGATGCCCTGGTAGACCTGATCGCTGATCAGCACCGCCGAAATCGGCAGGTAGGAGGCCGATAGCGCCTTGGCGCAGACCAGAATGTCCGGCTGAATGTTGAAGGTCTCGGACCCCCACATGTTGCCGGTGCGCCCGAAGCCGCAGATCACCTCGTCGGCGATCATGAGGACGTCGTACGTCTTCAGCACCGCCTGAATTTTCTCGAAATAGGTCCTGGGCGGCACGATCACGCCGCCCGCGCCCATCACCGGCTCGGCGATGAAGGCGGCAACCGTTTCCGGCCCCTGGTCGACGATCATCTTTTCCAGATTGGCGGCGAGGCGGGTTGCGAAATCCTCCTCCGACTCGCCGTCTGCCGCATTTCGGTAGTGATGCGGCGTATCCGTGTGGAGAATGCCGGCGAGCGGCAGGTCGAAATACTTGTGCATGTTCGGCAGGCCGGTCAGCGAGGCCGCCGTGCGCGTCGTGCCGTGATACGCCTTCAGGCGGGAGATGATTTTCTTCTTTTCCGGCCGGCCGATGGCGTTGTTGTAGTAGTGCACCAGCTTGACCGCGGTGTCGTTCGCTTCCGACCCGCTGGACTGGAAGATCACCTTGGAGACGGTCTGCGGTGCCAATTCGACCAGCCGCTCCGCCAAATCGACAATCGGCGTGTGGGTCTTGTAGCTGAAGGTGTGGTAGTAGGGCAGTTCCAGCATTTGCTTGTAGGCGGCCTCCGCCAGCCGCTTCTCGGAGAAGCCGAGCGAGGCGCACCAGAGGCCGGCCATGGCCTCCAGATACTTCTTGCCTTCATGGTCATAGACATAGACGCCCTCACCCCGCGTCAGCACCAGCGATCCGGTCTCTTCGTGCTGGCGGAAATTGGTGTGGGGGTGGATATGATACTTGATATCCCGGGCGGTGGGGGAGTTGGGCATGAAGTTCATGGGGGAAGTCTCCATAGACGCGGTCTGGCCGGGTTGTCTCTCATTCAGAGTATCGCCATTCGCGCGTGCGGGATAGGGCGAAGGCGCGTCGGCGAAAGACGGTCGGTCCGGCCGGAAACCTGGCATTTTCCAAAAATCCCGCGGGAAGCGGTTGAGGGAGCGTTGGTGGGATGCGGCGACAATGCCTGGCGGGTGGAAGGCATGAAAGGATGACCGCCGATGTCCAAACCTTCCCTCTTCCCGCACGGGCAGAGTCCGCGCAGAGCCCCCTGGGCGGTGGCGGCGCTTGTCGCAGCCGGCCTGGCCCTGGCCCAGCCGGCCCAGGCCATGCCGTCCTATACGCTCTCGGCGCCGAACGGCGTTTGGGGCTCGCCCAATTGGAGCGAATCCGCCACCGTCTCGCTGAACGGGCAGAGCAGACGGGTCGGAGCCGGCCTGTTCCGGCTGCGCGCCGACGACGGCACCAACGCCGAATTCGACCTGCTGACCTTCTGCATCGAAGTCGCCCAGAGCCTGGTTCTGCCCGAGACCTTCCAGCAGACGGCGTTCGCGCCGGCAATGGCAGGGACGGTGAACGCGCTCTGGTCCAATGCCTTCGGCCAGGTCGCGAACGCGCAGACCGCGGCGGCGTTCCAATTGGCGCTTTGGGACCTGACCCATGACACCGACCTCAACCTGAGCACCGGCAGCCTGCAGGTGCAGGCGAACGGGTCGACCCTGGCTTTGGCCCAATCCTGGCTCGACAACATCGCCGGCAACACCTGGCAGGCGGATCCGACCGTGCTGGTCAGCCGGCTGGCGAGCCCGAACAGCCAGGACCAGCTGTTCGTCGAGCGCCGGGGGACGCCGGTGGGCGTGCCGGCCACCGGGCTGCTGATGGTGGGCGCGCTGGCCGGCCTGACGCTGTACCGGTGCCGCAAGTCGGCCTGACCGGGCCCGCAGACCCGGACGGCGGGCAAAAAAACGCCTCTCCCCGGCCGGGGAGAGGCGTTCTCGCGCTCGGTTGGGGTGCGGGCTGTTCGCCTATCCGTGGCGGCGCAGGCGAGTTGCGCCGAGGACGGCAAGGCCGGCGCCCACCAAGGCCAGCGCGCCGGGCTCGGACGCCGAGACGACGTTCACCTGGATTGCCACTTCGCCCAAGGTGGAGCGGAGGGCGAACGTGTATTCGCCCGGTGCGTTCGGGTCGAAGGGAGCGAAGGCCGGCGGGGTCAAGCCTGGCGCCGGCACGGTCAGGAAGCCGAAATTGGCGTTCTGCGAGCCTTCGATCGGGTTCAGCATGCCCGCCGCGCCGAGCGCGCCAAGCGCAATAGTGCCATGGTCGGCGTCGTCGGTGCCGGCGCCGGGATCCAGATCGTAGAGCAGGCTGGTGCCGAAATCGCCCATGGCGCTGCCGCCGCCATTGTCGATCACCTCGACGAAGAAGGCGAAGTTCCAGGTCGCACCGATGGTGCCGACCATGCTGCCGGGCGTGCCGTCATTGGCGCCCGCCCCGGCAGTGTAGGTGCCGGCCCCATCGTCCGCCAGCGCCGGATTGGAAAATCGTTGGTGAGCGGCCAGGCCCAGGATTAACTGGTCGCCGTTCATGGCCGTAAACGTGCCGAACGCCGAGCGGTCGGTTGGGATGCCCATGCCACCAAAGGTCACCGGCGTCGCGGTTGCGGTCTGAACGTCGCCGAACATGGGCGCGACCGGCGTTACGGGAGCCGCCATGGCCCCGGCGGCCGTCACGCAAAGAGCGGCCGCGGCCGCGAGGGTTGTACGCATCATGATTTTACTCTCCTGAAAGATGATTGGTTACTGAACCCTGCCCCGGCCCATTGCCGACACTCACTGCCAACACTGCAAATTGCAGTATAGGTTTTATAGAGGCGATGTATAGAATTTGGCAATACCTGAAAATGCAATGATCGGTTCGGCCGTGTCTAGAGTGTTGGTTTTTATCGAAAATCCTCCTCAGTTCAGACAGCGAATACAGGCCGTGCCGGCGGACTGATGGTTCGACGCGATGGCTTGCCCTCGGCTGCCGATACCGGCCGGCTTTTGGCGGCACCGCTATCCGATGAACCACCCGCCATCCCCCCGAAAGCCCCGCCGCCATGCCGTCCAAGCCCCTTCGCGTCGTCATCGCCATGATATCGGCGTTCTTATGCCGCGCCATGGGGCACAACCAATTTCGAGAAAGGCGGCAGGCATGTCAGGGAGTGGTTTGCCGCCCGCAACCAATTCGCTATCGTGTTCGATGAGCGCTTTAATGCGCGACCGAATCCGAAACCCACATGGGACAGACAAAATACCATGGGACCGGCAAGATCCACAGAAGTCATGACACTCCTCACCCTCGAACGGCTGTCACGATTTCTCCAGATCCCTCATCCGGCCCGGTTTCGCCGCCAAAGGTGCGCTCTGGCGGGTCGCGAGTAACCTGACTTCGGATATCAAGGAGCCGACATGAACAAGAAAATACATCTCACGGGCTTCATGCTTTACTGTCCGGCGCCGCATATGATCCTTTCCTGGGTCTATCCACCCGAAAAAATTCGCCACCAGTGGCACGAAGTCGAATATTGGGCGGAGATCGCGCAAACACTGGAACGCGGAAAGTTCGACCTCTTCTTTTTCGCCGACAGTCTCGGTGGCGGTATCGATCCGGTCACTGTTCGCCGCGCCATACAATTCCCGCGGCACGACCCGCTGACGCTGGTGCCCTATCTCGCCGCGGTGACCAAAAAGCTGGCTTTCGCCGTCACCATGTCGACGACCTTCTATCCGCCCTATCTGCTGGCACGCAAGCTTGCCAGCATTGACCACATAACCAAGGGCCGGATCGGTTGGAATATCGTCAGTTCGATCACCTCCAGTGAGGCGCGCAATTTCGGCATGGAGGATTTGCCGCCGCACGACGAACGGTACGAACGCGCGCAAGAATTTATGGAGGTGGTCTACAAGCTATGGAACAGCTGGGACGACGGCGCGGTGCTCATGGACATGGAAAAAGGTCTGTTTGCGGACCCGGATAAGATCCACCCAATCAACTTCCATGGCCGGTGGCACGATGTCCAAGGTCCGCTTGCAGTCCTGCCGTCACCACAGGGGGTGCCCTATCTTTTCCAGGCGGGCAGTTCGGACCGGGGGCGCGACTTTGCGGCCAAGCATGCGGAATGCGTTTTCGGGACATCGTTGGAACCCCAACAGATGCGCGCCCTTGTGGGTGATATCCGCGACCGTGCCGAGAAGAATGGCCGCGACCCGATGTCGATCAAGTTCATTTGGTCGGCACAGCCTTTGGTCGCCCCATCCGAGAGCGAAGCGCGGACCCGGCATTCGGAAATCCGCGAACGGATTCCGATCGAGGCGCAAATCTCCCTGATGTCCACCCACTTCAATTGCGACCTGACACAATTCGACCTGGACACGCCGGTCCGCGAGCTTGTGATCGACGTTCAGGGTACGCAGGGCATGTTCGAGGCTTATCAACGGGGCCGCGACGACATCACCCTCCGGGAAATCGCCCGCACCTATCTCTCCAGCCGGGAAGACAGCCCGCTGGTGGGTACGCCCGAGCAAGTATCCGACTATTTCGCATATCTGATCGAAGAGGGCGGAGGCGACGGCTTCCAGATCAGCCCGTCTTACTATGCGCCGGATTTCTACAAGGATATCGTCGATATGCTGATACCGGTCATGCAGAAACGCAAACTTGTACAAAGCGAGTATGGCGACGAGAAATCGCTTCGCGAACGCATGCAGGCGAACCGCGCGGGGTTTGCCTGAGGCTGATTGATTGACCTGCCTCCCTTTTCAGGGCCGCTCGTCAGTAGAGCGTGTTCCTGTTTTGTGTGCCATCATTCGGCCGCGTGAGCAATGGGCGTCGGCGCGGAGCCATCAGGTGGCTCAAGCGGCGGCGGCCATTGCGTTTTGTCGAAGGGCCGCGCTGCGGCGAACTTCCCCGGGTCAGGCTCTTCAGGCCCAACTTGAACGGCGAATATTGGGATATGGCTTGATATCGATGGGGCATGGCTCGCGCGGTACTTGTTAGCGCCGCACACTTTCGCCGACCGATCGACCCTCGCAGAAATCATTAGCCGTTTCGGAGCATGTTCCGCCTTTGTCCGAAATCGCTGTTCAAGTTGGGTGAGGGAGGGCAACGGCCGCTTCGGTGGGGCGTCCGCTTCATAAGGGCTCTTCCTTGTTTATTGTGTTCAGTCTTGTCTGAACGAACGGGGCGCCCCATATCGGCGGCATGGACACATCCGCACAAACCGCAGTCGACGAATTTGTCGAGCGCATGGGGCTCATTGCCGAAGGAGACGGCCTGTCGCGCACCGCCGGCCGGATTATGGGCCTAATGGTCATCGAGGGCGGTCCGCTCAGTTTTGCCGAGCTTGCCCAGCGGCTCGAAGTGAGCCGGGGCAGCGTGAGCATGAACACCCGCTTCCTTGAGCGTCTCGGCGTTATCGAGCGTGTAGCGCGGCGCGGTGACCGGCGGGATTACTTTCAGCTTGCGCCCAAGCCCTACGTGCGCCTGCTGGATGGCTCGGTCGATCGCATGATGAAGGCGCACAGCGTCGTGGCGCTCGCCAAAGCCCAGCTTTCGGAAACCGATGGGGATGCCCGGCGCCGCCTGGATGAACTGGCCTCCTTCTATGAAGGGCTCGGCAACAGCTTTCGAGAGCTTGCCAGGCGCTTTTCCGGGGAAAGCTAGCTGGAAGTCGGAAGGCCGGTGGATGGCGTGTGCGTCGGCATGCCAGCGCGATTCATTTCGTTCTGACCGAATGGGAATGTCAAGTTGGTGTGGGTCAGCAAGCGAGTGCGGGAGGGCATCGGCAACCGGCGCTGGGCCGGCGAACAATCCGCGTTTCAGAGACTTAGGGGCGGGGCACGCCTCAGGGAGGAATGAACCGATATGAAGAAATCTTACATCATTGCATCGGGCCTGGCACTGGTCATCGCCGGGTGGATGGTGACCGGTCATTTCTCCGATAGCGCCGAGAATGCGGCCCCTGCCGCACAGAGCGATGCCGGTGAGAACCCCGAACGCATAAGCGTCGCGGTGCGGACGCTGAAAGCCGAAGACGTCATGCGTCACATCATAGCCCAGGGGCAGGTCGAGCCCAACCGGGCGGTGACCATCCGTGCCGAGACCGCCGGACGTGTCGCCGAAATCGTTGCCGCAGAAGGGCTGGCGGTCGCTGCCGGCGGCGTTCTCGTGCGGCTGGAACTCAATGACCGAAAGGCGCGCCTTAACCAGGCAAAAGCCCGCGTCCGCGAACTTCGAAGCGCCTATGAGGCGGCCAAAGAACTCGGGCAAAAGGGCTATCAGGCCCAGCGGCGGGTCGATGAAGCCTACTCTGCCTATCAAAGCGCCCAGGCCGAACTCGAACAGATCCAGCTTGAGATCGACAACACGACCATCCGAACGCCGTTCGATGGCATTCTGGAGCGCCGTGCCGTCACCCTCGGCGACTATATCGCGATCAATGGTGCGGTGGCGACCGTTGTCGACAACGACCCCCTCGTCGTGCAGGTACAGATCGCGCAGCAGGACATTGGCCGCGTCACACTCGGCACGGTTGCGAGCATCTCGTTTGCGACCGGACAGGAAAGGGAAGGGCGCGTCCGCTTTGTCGCGCCCCGGGCCGAGGACGCGACCCGGACCTTTCGCGTCGAGATTGAGGTGCCGAACCCGGAGAGCGCGATTCCATCGGGAACCAGCGCCGAGGCTCGGATACCGACAGGCATCGTCTCTGCCCACTTCATCTCGCCCGCACAGCTCACGCTGAACGACGCCGGCCGCGTCGGCGTCAAGACGGTCACCGAGGATCGGACGGTCGCCTTCCATCCGATCGCGATCGTCCTGGCCCAGGCCGACGGCATCTGGGTCAGCGGCCTCCCCGATACCGTGCAAGTCATCACGGTTGGCCAAGGGTTCGTTCAGGATGGAGAAGAGGTGCGGACCTTCGAGATGGATCGGGACGTCGGCACGCAGCGCCCTGTCGCTGAACGGGCCGTGCCGGAGGTGGCGCGATGAACGCGATCATCGATGCCGCCTTCAGCCGCGGGCGCACCGTCGTCCTGGCCTTTGTCCTGATCCTCGTGACCGGTGCGTCGGCCTATCTGAGCATCCCGAAAGAGTCCGAACCCGACGTGCCGATCCCGACGATCTACGTCTCGGTCACACACGAAGGCATTTCGCCCGGCGATGCGGAGCGCCTGCTTGCCAGGCCGCTAGAGAAGGAACTCCAGTCGATCGAGGGCCTGAAGGAGATGCGTTCGGTTTCGGCCGAGGGCTATGCGGCGGTGACCCTTGAATTCGATGCCGGGTTCGACGCCGACCAGGCGCTGCTGGATGCGCGCGAGAAAGTCGATCTCGCCAAGCCGGAATTGCCCCCGGATAGCGATGAGCCCCGCGTGACGGAGGTGAACGTCGCCCTCTTCCCCGTGCTCACGGTGGTGCTCTCCGGGGCGGCCCCGGAACGGACGCTGGTCGACATTGCGCGCGACCTTCAGGACAAAGTCGAGGCCCTTCAGGGGGTGCTTGAGGTGGATATCGGCGGCGACCGGGAAGAGGTGATGGAAATCATCGCCGACCCGTCGGTGATGCAAACCTACGATATCTCCTATACCGACCTTTTCAGTCTGGTTCAACGCAACAACCGCCTCGTGGCCGCGGGCGCAATGGAGACGGGCGCAGGCCGCATGGTGCTCAAGGTGCCGGGGGTCATCGAGGAGATCGAGGACGTTCTGAACCTGCCGGTCAAAGTCGTCGACGGTACCGTCGTCACCTTCGAGGACATTGCGAGCGTGCGCCGCACCTTCAAAGACCCGGACGGGTTCGCCCGTGTCGGCGGACAGCCCGCCGTGGTGCTGGAAATCTCCAAGCGCAGCGGTGCCAATATCATCGAGACGATCGAAGCCGCCCGCCAGATCATCGAAGACGAGCGGACGACCTGGCCGCAGGGCATCGCGGTCAGCTATCTCCAGGACAAATCCGAGCGGATCAGTACGATGCTCGGCGATCTTCAGAACAACGTGCTGACGGCCATCGTCCTGGTGATGATCGTCATCGTCGCCGCCCTCGGGACGCGCCCGGCCATCCTGGTGGGGCTGGCCATTCCCGGCTCGTTCCTTGCTGGCATTCTGGTCATCAACGGCATGGGACTGACGCTCAACATCGTCGTGCTGTTCAGCCTGATCCTTGTCGTCGGCATGCTGGTGGATGGCGCCATCGTGACGACCGAGTTGGCCGACCGAAAGATGGCGGAAGGGAACGACCGCAAGACGGCTTACGCCGATGCGGCGAAGCGCATGTCCTGGCCCATCATCGCGTCCACGGCGACCACGCTCGCCGTCTTTGTGCCCTTGCTGTTCTGGCCGGGCGTGGTCGGCGAATTCATGAAATTCCTGCCGCTGACGGTGCTGATCACCCTGATTGCCTCTCTTGCCATGGCGCTGGTCTTCATTCCCGTGCTCGGCGGCATGATCGGGGGCACGGAGAGCGGGGACAGCGTCAATCTCGATGCATTGAGAGCGGCAGAAAACGGCGATTTATCGCAGATCGGCGGCTATACGGGCGGCTACCTCCGCGGTCTGCGCATATTGCTGAGACACCCCGCCAAGGCGTTCGGCGTGGCCGTCCTGTGTCTGTTTGCGGCCTATGCCGCCTACATCGGTCTTGGGCGCGGGGTCGAGTTTTTTCCGAGCGTGGAGCCGGATTTCGCCCAGGTTCAGGTGCAGGCCCGCGGCGACCTCTCGATTCAGGAGCGCGATGGGCTGGTCCGCAAGGTCGAGCGGCGCTTGCTCGGTCTGCCCGAGTTGAAGACGGTCTACGCGCGCACCATCGGTGCCGGCCAGCGCAGCGGCAACCGCAGTCTCGCCGAGGACGTGATCGGCGTCATCCAGCTTGAGTTCATCGATTGGCAGAAACGCCGTCCGGCGGCGGAGATCGTTCCGGAATTGCGGGCGCGTACGGCCGATATTCCGGGCATTCTGGTTCAGGTGCGCGAGCAGGAGTCCGGTCCCTCCGCCGGCAAACCGATCCAGATCGAAGTGAGCGCCCGCGCCCCTGAAAAGCTTGCGCCGGCGATCGAAACCATACGCTCGCTGTTTCAGGATATCGGCGGGTTCGTCGATGTGGAAGACAGCCGCCCGCTACCGGGGATCGAGTGGCGGCTCAATGTCGATCGGGAGAAGGCCGCCCGCTATGGCGCCGATGTCGCCCTGCTCGGCGATGCGGTCAAGATGGTGACATCCGGCATTCAACTGGCGGAGTACCGGCCCGACGACGTCGACGAAGAGCTCGACATCCGTGTCCGCTTTCCCTTCAACGCGCGCAATCTTGAGCAGCTCAATCAACTGCGGGTGCCCACGTCCAATGGACAGGTGCCGATCAGCAACTTCGTCACCTTCGAGCCTGCGCCCAACACCGGGACGCTGAACCGCACCGATAGCCGTCGCGTGATGACGATTGAGGCCGACGTTGCCGAAGGGCTTCTGGTCGACGATCAGGTGAAAAGGATCAAGGCGACGCTACCGGGCGCGAACCTCGATCCAGCGGTCTCCATCGCCTTCAAGGGGCAGGACGAAGACCAGCGGCAGGCCGCAGACTTCCTGGCAGGCGCCTTCGCGACCGCGATCTTCCTGATGATCGGCATCCTGGTCACCCAGTTCAACAGCTTCTATCAGGCCGGCTTGGTGCTCAGCGCCATTGTCTTTTCGACGGCGGGTGTGCTGCTCGGCCTGCTCGTGACCGGTCAGCCGTTCGGCGTCGTGATGGGCGGTATCGGCGTCATCGCGCTGGCCGGCATTGTCGTCAACAACAACATCGTTCTGATCGACACCTTCAATGATTTGAGAACGCGCGGGCTGGAGCCGATGGAGGCCATTTTGCGCACGGCCGCGCAGCGCATGCGGCCGGTCCTGCTCACGTCGGTCACGACGGTGCTGGGCCTGTTGCCGATGGTCTTCACCGTCAACATCGATCTGATCGGCCGGGAGATCAGCGTCGGCGCCCCCTCCACGCAGTGGTGGACCCAGCTCTCCAGCGCCATTGCCGGCGGCCTTACGTTCGCCACTGCTCTGACGCTCGTGCTGACCCCTTGCCTGTTGATGATGGGGGAGAATTTCTCGACATGGCGGCGGGCGCGGAAGCAGAAGCAGGCGGCCGTCCGCAAGCTGAAGCAAACCGGGTATCAGCCCGATGCGGCTGACTGATCCGGTACATCCGGGAAACGGCATCGCACCCAACCAAGGCATCGACGAAACCCGTGCAGGACCGGAAAGCGGCCCCGATCGGGGGATTCCGTTCAACGCAGAGCCCGGCATCGTCCTGTTGCGCATCCGCACCGACCGCGGCACCGAATGTTGCGGCAAGGCCGAGAACCGTGCCTGCACGCTCTACCTGGGCCTGCACGCTCTACCTGGCCGTTGAGGACATCCACCAGACGCGGACCAAGGCCAACGGCCTGAGACGGACCGGGATTATTGGCTGACAAGACACAACGGACAGCGGCTACATTCGGGCGGTGTTGCTAAGGCAAGGCATCCATGCAACCCTTCCGCGAGATGTTGTCAATCGCTGCCGGGAACACGATCCGAACCCCGGTGTTGTCCGACGCCAATCGAGCCGCTCCCAGCTTCGCTGGGCAGCGTGTTTTTCAGGTCAAGTGCCGGGTTTTGCGCCTGGTGATGTCCCTTTCGTCGCCGACATCGGTTCAGAACCTGCGCATTTTGCGGGTTCCCAATGAGAGGCAGGATTGCTGCAAGCTGGTATAACGGGTTGAACGCACGGATTGGAGAACGCCCCATGACTTCCCTCCACACCCCTCTCTGCGATCTGCTGGAGATCGAGTATCCCATCGTCCTCGCCGGCATGGGCTCCTGGGGCATGGCGACGCCGCCGGCGTTGGTCGCCGCGGTCTCGAACCTCGGCGGCCTGGGCGTGCTCGGCTGTTCCAACCTCTCGGCGAAGGAGGTGGAGGACCGAATCCGCGAGGTGCGCCGGCTCACCGACAAGCCCTTTGGCGTCGACCTCTTGCTGCCGGCCTCGCTGAAACAGGCGCCCGGCTCCCGCGCTGCCGTGCGCCAGGAAATCCGCGACAACCATCCGGAGCATTGGGCCTTTCTGGAGGAGCTGCACCGCCGCTTCGACCTGCCGGAGCGCCCGTTCCAGCACGACCACGTCATCTCCGCCGAACTGATCGCCCAGCAGATCGAGGTCACCCTGAACGAGCGCGTGCCGGTGTTCGCGGCGGGCCTGGGCGACCCGGCCATCGTCGTGCCGCAGGCCCGCGAAATCGGCATGAAAGTGATGGGTGTGTGCGGCTCGCCCCGCAACGCCGTCCGTCAGGTCAAGGCCGGCGTCGACGCCATCGTCGCCCAGGGCACGGAGGGCGGCGGCCACACCGGACAGGTCGCGAGCTTCGCCCTGCTGCCGCAGGTGGTCGACGCCGCCGGCGACATTCCGGTGCTGGGCGCGGGCGGTATCTCGGACGGGCGCGGCATCGCGGCGGCGCTGGCGCTGGGGGCGCAGGGCGTCTGGGTCGGCACGGCCTTCCTGGTCGCGGACGAGGGCGGCCTGCCGGACAAGCTCAAGGACCAGATCGTCGATGCCTCGACCGGCGACATGCGCATCTCGCCCTATTGGACCGGCAAGACCGTGCGCGCCGTCAACAACGCGGTCGCCCAGGCCTGGGCCGAGAGTGGCCTGCCGGCGCTCCCCACCCCGCACCAGCGCGTGCTGATGGAGGACTTCAAGGAAGCCGCCATGGCCGCCGGGCGTTTCGAAATCACCATGAACGCCGGCGGCCAGGGCGCGGGCATGATCACGAAGCGCCGGCCCGCCGCGGACATTTTTGCCGACCTGCTGGCGGGAACGCGCGAGACTTTGGACCGGATGAAGCGGATTTAGCGGAGGGGGGGCGGCGGCTCGTCCCTCTGCCTCAGATCACGCCGGCTTCTTTCAGCGCCGCCTGGTCCGCCGCGCTCATACCCAGCAGGCCGCCATAGATCTCCGCCGTGTGCGCCCCGATCTCCGGGCCGGCATGGGTGATGCGGCCGGGGGTCCCCTCCAGGCGGGGAGAGACCGCCGGCATCACCACCTCGCCCAGTTCGTCGTCCGGCACATGGGCTATGTTCCGGCGGGCCTCGTAGTGCGGATCGCGGGCGATGTCCTCCGCCCGGTAGATGCCGCCGAAGGGGACGTTGAGGCCGACCAGCAGCGGCTCGATCTCATCGAAGTTCAGGGTTGCGACCCAGTCTTCGCACATCCGCTCCATCTCGTCGGCGCGTTTCATGCGCTCGACGATGGTCTTGTAGCGCGGGTCTTCGGCCAGTTCCGGCCGGCCCATGGCCTGCGCCAGGCGCGGCCAGACGCCATCGCCGCCGGCTGCGATCTGCACATAGCGGCCGTCTTTGGTTTGGAAGGTGCCGGCGGGCGTGAAGGTCGGGTTGCGGTTGCCGATCCGCTCCCGGTTGGCGCCGGTGCGGGCGAAGTCGGTCATCATGTCGGCGGTGATGCGGAAGGGCGCCTCATACAATGCCTGGTCGATCAACTGGCCCTCGCCGTTGCCGCCGCCAGCATCCCGGTGATAAAGCGCGAACATGGTCGCCAGCGCCGCGAACGTGCCGGTGTTGTAGTCGGCCGTGGCGAAGGCCGGACGCACCGGAATGCGGTCCGGAAAGCCGGTCGGGTACATATAGCCGGAAAAGCCCAGCGCAATCCGGTCGTAGCCGGAGCGTTTCGAGTACGGCCCGACCTGTCCATAGCCGGAGACGCGGGTCATGATCAGCTTCGGATTGAGGGCATGCACCACGTCCCAACCGAGGCCCCATTTCTCCAGCGTGCCGGGGGTGAAGTTCTCGACCAGCACGTCGGCGGTCGCGATCAGTTTCTTCAGGATCGCCTGCCCCTCCGGCACCCGCAGGTTCAGGGTGACGGACTTCTTGTTCCGGCCCTCCACCAGCCAGTTGCCGGAGCGGCTGGCCTTGCCGTCCACCGGCGAACCGCGCAGCGCGTCGCCCCGGCCCGGCTGCTCCACCTTGATCACCTCCGCACCGAAATCGCCGAGCATGGTGGCACAGAAGGGGCCGGCGATCAGCGTGCCGATATCGAGGACGCGGATACCGGAAAGGGGCAGGTTTTCGGTCATGGTCATTTCCTGGAAAGGGCGGGTTTACGCACGCCCCTGTTCTAAACGTGCCGTCATTGCGAGGAGCCATGGGCGACGACGCAATCCAGCGTTGCAATAGCACATACGCCTGGGTTGCCATGCCCCCGGCCATGGGCCGGGGGTTCGCAATGGCGGTGTACGGGCTATTCCGCCGCGGTGGATTTGCCGCTGCCGTCCGCCTCTCGCCGCTCCTTGGCGACCCGCTTGACCTCGTCGAACTCCGCGCGGCGGCGGGCGATTTCGGCTGCCGGAATGCGGTCGACGTTCTGGTAGTCGAGCTTCCAGTCGGCGTCGTCGTTCCAGTGCTGCGGGTTTTGCCGCGTGGTCCGCGGGCCGGTGGCGCTTTCCAGCAGGTCCAGTGCCAGCGCCAGGGTCTGGCGCTGTGATTCCGGCTCGTGCGGCTTGCCGGCGGCATTGCCGAGCGGGAAGTCGGAGAACAGGAACCGCGGCACGCCGCAGTGCTCCACAATGTCCTTGGCGCAGCCCATGACGACGGTCGGGATGCCGTGTGCTTCGAGATAGCGTGCGGTCAGACTCACGGTCTGGTGGCACACCGGTCAAGAAGCGACGAGAATGGCAGCCTCGACCCCGTCCTTTTGCAGTTCGGCCAACACATCCGGGCAATCCTGCTCGACCGTGGTGATCTGGCTGCGGTTGGTGGGCGTGCCGACGAAGCGTTCGGCGAGCTTGCCGATGCGGCCTTCCGCCTCCGCCTCCTTCAGCGCCTTTAGGGGGAAGTAGCTGTTGATGTCGGCCGCGGTGGTGTGCTTGCGGTCGATGCCGATGTGCGAGATGCGCACGTCCGGCTCGCCCTGGGTCGAGTCCGTATAGACCCGGTAGAACTTTGCCGCCGCGTTGTAGGGCGCCCCCGGCCCCTGGTCGCCCTTGCCGGGCTGGTAGGGCGCCGCGGTCACGACGAGGCCGACCTTGGTCTCGCTCAGCGGTTTTTCGAGCCTTGTGAAGGGGACATCGCGGTATTGCGCCCACCGGTAGGGGTTGCCGTAGCCGAGCGCGAGATAATAATCCCGCAATCGCTGCATGTAGGGAATGGGCGCGTCATGGGCTGGCGCAAAGCCCATGGCGGCGTCGATTTCCGACTGGTTGGTCATAGAGTTGCCTTTCGTTCGGGCCTGGGGCGGCGAAGCCAAAGGAGAGGGGCCGCGCGAGCGCTGCCGACCGGAGAATTATGGCCCCGAACCGGCAGGCAGGGCAAGGGAGAAGGGCAGGGCGACCGGGGCCTCTGGCCCCTTGCCGCGCATTTGCCGACGGCAGGGTGAAAGCGGCAGGCCGGTCGGCTATACTGGCGACATGCGAAAACTCCGATCTCTGTGGCGGGGCGGCCTGCCTCTGGATGAGGCGTTCTGGATATGGGCGGTGGGCGTCGGCCTTGCGGTCAATCTGGCCAGCAGCGGTTTGTTTCTGGCCCTGATCGCGGCAGGCTGGCCCTGGGTGGCGCTGTTGGTCGGCTATGCGCTGTCCGTGCCCTACAATGTGCTGGCAACGGTCGGCGTCTGGCGCTCTGCCGCACGGTTTGAGGGGGAGGTCGGGCAGGCGCATTTCGCGCGTGTGGTCACGCTGGCGCTGATGCTGGTGTTGACGCTGACCTGAGGGGCGGCAGCGGGCGGCCGATCCAAGCCGGGCGGCGAGGCGTATCGGATAGACCGAAACCGGTGACCGAGGCCCCCTGGAATGAAACAGAAATTGCTGGCAGTGCTGTCCGCGCTGATGTTGGCCGGCTGCTCGCTGGTGGGGGAGCGGTCTGGCTATGAGGCGCCCGCCTATGAGGTGGTCGAGCGTCTGGGCGACACGGTCGAGGTCCGCCGCTATGGCCCGCGGCTGGTCGCCGACGCGGCCGTGCCGGAGGCCGAGGCCAAGGGCGGTGCCAACCGGGCGTTCCGGCTGCTGTTCGCCTATATCTCCGGCGAGAACCGGGCGGGCGATGAGGTGGCGATGACCGTGCCCGTGGCGATGGCTTCCGGCAAGGGCGAGGCCATTGCCATGACGGTGCCGGTGGAGCAGGCGGCTCCGGCGGCGCGCGGCACGCGCATGCGCTTTTTCTTCCCGGCCCGCTACACAAGGGAGACCGCGCCGCAGCCGCTGGACGAGCGCGTCACGATTGCCGAAGTGCCGGGCGAGACCGTGATGGTGCTGCGCTACAGCGGCTTCAACGGCCCCGAGAAGAAGGCGCGGCAGGCCGAGGAACTGGGCCGGCTGATCGCAGGCTCGCGCTGGCAGCCAGCGGGGCCGCCGGTGTTTCTGGCCTATGACCCACCCTGGACCCTGCCGCTTTTCCGCCGGCATGAGGTGCTGCGGCCGGTGGTGCCCCGGTAGGGCTTTTGAAGCTTAGCAAACCTTAACAAAGGTGAGCATTTTGCGCCGGCGTTCCAGTTTGGACAATATAGAACATAAAGGGAATAAATGCAAGGGCGAGGTCGAGCGGTGGCGCCTGCGCGGAGGGGCGGTCAGGAGGTCTGGCCCGGAGGGGCTGGCGCTTGGGGAGGCTCGGCCTGCACCCGCACCGAGACGCGGGCGGCGGGATCGAGGGCCTGGAGCATGCGGATCAAGCGGCGCGGCCGCGGTAGATATTGCCGGATCTAGGTATTAGGTCAAGAAAATTCGTCGTCACGATCAAAGTCTAGTGCTTTAATTCCAAGATATCATATGGAAATATCAAAATCATAACTTGACACATGAAAGGGGAATACCGATTGCAACAATGGGACATGGGCTTCCGACTCCGCGGTCCAATCTCGTTCTTAGCTTGTCCCAGTGCGTAGTAGCAGACCCAAATTTATCTGATGTGAAGAATTGTGCCCAACCTTCAGAAAATGATAAACCACGTCTTTCAGTGATCAACATTGTTTCGTCCCGTTGACGTCGGGTTGGCGATATTCCAAATTTTTCGAGATCAGAGAATGATTTGATGGCATTTTTATTTGCCCAATCTAATAATAATTTTTGAATTCCATTTTGAAATGTAGCCCCTCTAGTTACGATCATCCCGGCACTGATTGCTCCATCGCTATGCAATCGATTAAAATTTTCTAAATCTCTATCAAAAAATGGGTCCTTATTATTCCACTCTATTTCAAGGGCGATTGTACCCTTGGTGAAATACTTCACATGATCAACTTCGTGGCTTTGCGACTGGGTCGGTTTATCGTTGACCCGCTTTTCGATATTGAATTTGAGTTTCTGCCAACCGTGTTTGTTTAGAACTCTACGTAGACGCTGGGTAATTTGCGCTTCGCCGCCCCCTCCACGCACTAGCCCGCATTTCTCACCAGCGTTGCCGGCCTTTGCGGAGACGCGGGCGGGAGGGCGGTGGCTTGGGCGGTGGAGGTGTGGACGCGCTTGTTCGCGGCGCCTGAGCGGCGCGGTGTCGGTCGGTGCGGGT